>VYMF01000131.1_pt1 | contig 18839 bp, 19 predicted proteins | sample 5115271 | NCBI WGS metagenome assembly VYMF01 (sample SAMN12291778, study PRJNA351875) | freshwater metagenome | isolation source: freshwater lake | place: USA: Michigan, Wintergreen Lake | collected 2013-08-08
GATCTCGCAGGCCGGGAGGCGCTGTGCGTCAATCCGGTGACCGGCTCGACCGACACCGCCCCGGTCGAGGCGCGCCTGCATCAGGGGGCGACCAATGCCACGGGTCTGGAATGGGGTGTGCGCCCGGCCCTGATGGCCCGCGAAATCGCCACCCAGTGCCGCGGCGGCCTGCTGCGTCACACCGAGCTGAAGACGGAGTCCTTCCGCGAGACGGGCAATTGGGCGGACCGAAGAAAGTCCCGGCCTTACAACCTGTTCTATGGCGATATTGAAGCCGACGTTCAGGCGCGGATGAGGGTCTGGCAGGCGGGTCGTTCGGCCTAGTCAATCCCCGGCCGGTCGTTGCGCCAGTCGAACAGGGCTTCCAGTACCTTGACCGCCTGACCGCGCGGAGACGTCAGATCCGGGTCGCGGCCCAGAACCAGACGGGCGTCGTCCGAGGCCGCCAGCAACAGGGTGCGGTGGCGGATCGGGTCGGCGAAGCGGTAGGCCGGGAAGCCGCTCTGTTTGAGGCCGAGCGGATCGCCGCCGCCGCGCAGGCGGAAGTCCTCCTCGGCGATCTCGAAGCCGTCCTCGGTGCGCCGCAGGGTTTCGAGTCGAAGCCGCGCGGTCTCGCCGAGCCCGTCGTCGCCGCCGCCGTACAGCAGGATGCAGGCGCTGGCCTTGGCTCCGCGCCCGACGCGGCCGCGCAGCTGGTGCAACTGGGCCAGACCGAAACGGTCGGCGTGTTCGATGACCATGATGGTCGCATTGGGCACATCGACCCCGACCTCGACCACGGTGGTGGCGACCAGCAGCGGGATGCGGCCGTCGGCGAAGTCGGTCATGACGGCCTCGCGCTCGGCCCCCGGCATCTGGCCGTGGGCGAGACCGACCTCGACCTTGAGGATGCGGCGCAGATCGGCGGCCCGCGCCTCGGCGGCGGCGAGGTCGACCGTCTCGCTCTCGGCCACCAGGGGGCAGATCCAGTAGGCCTGGGCTCCGCTGTCGATGGCGGCCTTGAGCCGTTTGGCCACTTCGCCGATGCGGGCCAGCGGCAGGACGGCGGTGGTGATCGGCGTGCGGCCCGGCGGCTTTTCGTTCAGGCGTGAGACCTCGAGCTCGCCGTACTGGGTCAGTTCGAGCGTCCGGGGGATCGGGGTGGCCGACATGGTCAGCAGGTGCACGCCGCCGGTGCGGGGATCGCCCTTGGCCTGCAGCCGCTGACGCTCATTGACGCCAAACCGGTGCTGTTCGTCGATGACGGCCAGCGCCAGCCGGTCGAAGCGGACGGCGTCCTGGAACAGGGCATGGGTGCCTATGGCCACCTTCGCCTCACCCGAAGCCAGGGCGGCGAGACGGGGGCGACGTTCAGCGGGCGTGTCGCGGCCGGTCAGGAGGATGGTCGGGACGCCGGCCGCTTCCAGCATGGGGGCCAGCCGCTGCCAGTGCTGGCGGGCGAGGATTTCGGTCGGGGCCATAAGGGCTGCCTGGAAGCCGGAGGCGGCCGTGTCGGCGAGGGCGAGGGCGGCGACCGCGGTCTTGCCCGAGCCGACGTCGCCCTGCAGCAATCGGCCCATCTGTTCGCCCGAGGCCAGGTCGCGGCGGATCTCGGCGACGGCCTGCTTCTGGGCCCCGGTCAGGTCGAAGCCGAGGGCGGCCAGAAGACGGGCGGAGGCCTCGCCGGGCGTGATGCGGGGGCCCGGAGTGATCTGGCGCGCCCGACGGCGACGGGCCAGCGCCAGCTGGTGGGCCAGAAGCTCGTCATAGGCCAGCCGCTGCCGCGCCGGAGCGTCGGGTTCCAGCTCGGGCTCGCTGGCCGGGGCGTGCAGGGCCTCGAGCGCGGCGCGCCAGCCGGGCCAGCGGGTCTTCGCCAGCCAGGCCGGGTCCTGCCACTCCGGCAGGTCGGGGAGGTGGGTGAGGGCGGCCAGGATCAGTTTGCGGACCACGCGCGAAGACAGGCCGGCGGTCGCCGGATAGACCGGTTCGATCGCCGCGATCTCGCCCGCCTGTTCCGGGGTGAAGATGTCCGGGTGGACGATCTGGACCTCGGCGTTGAAGCGTTCGACCTTGCCGGAGACCAGCCGCTTCTGGCCCTTGGGCAGCAGGCGATCGATGTGCTGGGCCGAGCCGCCGAACCAGATCATGTGGACAAAGCCGGTGTCGTCGGAGGCCCGGACCTTGATCGGGACGCCCGGCTTGCCGGGCACGAACAGCCGGTCGATGACGATCTCGAAGATGCCGACCTGCCCCTCGACCGCATTCGCCGCGGTCATCGGCTGGCGCATGATCAGGCCCGACGGGGACAGGAAGGCCAGGTCGCGGACCAGCGGCCCGGCCAGTTTCTGGACAAGCGGCAGGATCTTCGGCCCCACGCCCTTCAGGCTGGAAACCTCCGCGAACAGGGGAAAGAGAATCTGCGGCCGCATGGATCGACAGCATAGAGCAATCGAAGCTTCGCGTTGACGGGCGTTCTGCGGATGGAAGGTTCATCACAACGGACACAACGAAGGCCCAACGAACACGGCGAGGCGCTCTTCAGGGTATCGGGATTGCGGCGGTCGCCGCGGGTGTCCGATCGAGGCCCGGGCCTCGATCCACCTGTCTCGCGACCGGGGACAAGGGGCCGAACTCCGTCCTTTCCCGGGACCCGGTCGTGTCCGTTGTGCCTTCGTTGTGCTCGCCGTGACGAACCGCGCGCTGCCAACGCTGGCGAAACCGCGTCCGGAACGCTATCTCCGCTGCGCGATTGAACCTGACCGACCGGGCAAGGAACCTTGTGGCCGATATTGATGCACGTCTGAAGCAACGACTCGGCCGGATCACGTTCCGGGCCTGGCGCCGCGGGTTCCGCGAAGCCGACCTGGTGCTGGGCCCATTTGTGGATCAGGTCGGGCCGACGCTCGACGAGGGTGAACTGGATTGCCTGGAATACCTGCTGGCCGAGGACGACGACCACCGACTCTACGCCTGGATCATCGGCACCGAGCCGACGCCCGAGGTGCATGAGACCCCGGTAATGGCGAAGATCCGCGCCTTCATGCGCGATCATGTGGCCTCGGCCGTGGCCGAGGGTGCCGGCTGATGGACGGTGCGGGTCCGCAACGCAGCGAACAGGAACTGGGCGGGGCACCCGAGGGGCTCGATGCCCTGGTCGTGGCCGAACGGCTGAAGACCGGGGGCGGCGTCGGGCTGTTCGTGGCGCGGGACTATGCCCGGATGGGCGAGTTTGTTCAGGCCTTCGGCTTCTTCGCCAAGGGCGTCGAGGTGGTCGAGTTCCCGGCGTGGGACTGCCTGCCGTATGACCGGCTGAGCCCGACGTCCTCGGTTTCGGCGGAGCGGATGGCGGCCCTGACCCGGCTGGCGCAGCGCGCACCGGGCGACCGCACGCCGATGCTGGTCGTGACCACGGTCAGCGCGGCGGCGCAGCGCACCCCGCCGCGGGAAGTGACCAACGGGGCCGGGTTCCAGACGACGGTCGGTCTTGATCTCGAGACAGCGGCGCTGGAACGGTATTTCGCGGCCAACGGCTATTTGCGCGCCTCGACGGTGTCGGAGAAGGGCGAGTTCGCGGTACGCGGGGGCGTCATCGACGTCTTCCCGCCGGGCTTTGAGGAGCCGGTGCGGCTGGACATGTTCGGCTCGGAACTGGAGTCGATCCGAACCTTCGATCCGGCCACCCAGCGGTCGACCGGGCAGCGGCGCGAGGTGCATCTGGCACCTGTGTCCGAGGCCCTGCTGGATGCCGACAGTATCTCGCGCTTCCGGACCGGCTATCTGGGCCTGTTCGGGGCGGCGGGGGACGATCCCCTGTATGCCGCCATCAGCGAGGGCGCGCGACGGCAGGGCATGGAGCACTGGCTGCCGCTGCTCTACGACCGGCTGGAGACGCTTTTCGACTATCTGCCGGACGATGCGCGTCTGTTCCTCGATCATCAGGTGGAGGCTGCACGAGCCGAGCGCTGGAACCTGACCCGGGACGCCTGGGAGGCCCGGCGCGACGCCGCCATGGGCAAGGGTGGAGCGGCCTACCGTGCCCTGCCACCCGAGCGGCTGTATCTGGGTGAAGGGGACTGGAACAACGCCCTGGCCGGTCGCTGGGTGTGGCGGCTGTCGCCCTTCCAGGGGCCGGGTGAGGACGCCGGCGGTCGGCTGGGGCGCAGCTTCTCCGCCGAGCGGGCGCAGGACAGCGTCAATCTGTTCGAGGCCGTGGCGCGCCATGCCGAGGCGCTGAAGGCGGCGGGCAAGCGGGTGCTGTTCGCCTCATGGACCGAGGGCTCGTCCGAGCGACTGGCGGCCATGCTGTCGGACCACGGGCTGGAGCATGTGGTGGCGGTGCGCAACTGGTCCGATGTCCAGGCGGCACCGAAGGACATCTATCTGCGCTGCGTCCTGCCGGTCGAGCACGGCTTCGAGACCGATGGCATCGCCGTCATCTCCGAGACCGACATGCTGGGCGACCGGCTGGCGCGGCCCAAGAAGAAGCGGCGGGCGTCCAACTTCCTGGCCGAGGCCTCGGCCCTGACGACCGGCGATCTGGTGGTCCACCTGGATCACGGGATCGGCCGCTATGAGGGGCTGAAGACGCTGGAGATCCAGCAGGCGCCGCACGACTGTCTGGAGCTGCTCTATGCCGGCGACAGCAAACTGTATCTGCCGGTCGAGAATATCGACCTGCTGACCCGCTATGGCTCGGAGACGGACGGGGCGCAGCTGGACCGGCTGGGTGGGGCGGGCTGGCAGGCGCGCAAGGCCAAGGCCAAGGCCCGCCTGCGCGACATGGCCGAGGGGCTGATCGCGCTCGCGGCCAAGCGGTCGCTGCGGACGTCGGCCGCCATTGTGCCGCCGCAGGGACTGTTCGACGAGTTCTGTGCCCGCTTCCCCTATGAGGAAACGGACGACCAGCTGAATGCCATCGGCGATGTGCTGGAAGACCTCGGCAAGGGCACGCCGATGGATCGCCTGATCTGTGGCGACGTCGGCTTCGGCAAGACCGAGGTGGCGCTGCGGGCGGCCTTTGTCGTGGCCATGAGCGGGCAGCAGGTGGCTATCGTCTGTCCGACGACCCTGTTGGCGCGGCAGCATTTCAAGACCTTCAGCGAGCGGTTCGCGGGCTGGCCGGTCAAGGTGCGGCACCTGTCGCGGATGGTGACGGCCAAGGACGCCGCCGAGACGCGGGCAGGGCTTAAGGACGGCTCGTTCGAGATCGTCGTCGGCACCCATGCGGTGCTCAGTGATCAGGTCGGGTTCAAGGATCTGGGCCTTGTTATCGTTGATGAAGAGCAGCATTTCGGGGTCAAGCACAAGGAGAAGCTCAAGGGCCTCCGCGCCGATGTGCACCTGCTGACCCTGACCGCCACGCCGATCCCGCGGACGCTGCAGATGGCGCTGTCGGGCATCCGCGAAATGTCGATCATCGCCACCCCGCCGGTCGATCGTCTGGCCGTGCGGACCTATGTCACGCCCTGGGACCCGGTTCTGGTGCGCGAGGCCCTGCTGCGTGAGAAATATCGCGGTGGTCAGGCCTATTACGTCGTGCCGCGTCTGTCGGACCTGCCCGATATTGAGCAGTTCCTTCGCGAGAAGGTGCCCGAGATCAAATTCGTGGTCGGCCACGGCCAGATGTCGCCGACCCAGCTGGAAGACGTGATGAGCGCCTTCTACGACGGCAGCTACGACCTGCTGCTGTCGACCACTATTGTTGAGTCCGGACTTGATGTTCCGACAGCCAACACATTGATCGTGCACAAGGCTGACATGTTCGGCCTGGCCCAGCTGCACCAGATCCGCGGCCGCATCGGCCGGGCCAAGGCGCGGGCCTTCGCCTATCTGACCACGCCGCCGAACAAGCCGATGAGCCTGTCGTCCGAGCGGCGTCTGCAGGTGCTGCAGTCGCTGGACAACCTCGGGGCCGGCTTCCAGCTGGCCAGCCACGATCTGGACCAGCGCGGCGGCGGCAATCTGCTGGGCGACGAACAGTCGGGCCATATCCGCGAGGTCGGGGTCGAGCTGTACCAGCAGATGCTGGAGGATGCGGTGTCGGAGCTGCGCCTGTCAGGCGAGGGTGGCGGGGTCGTCGATCGCGGCTGGTCCCCGGCCATCAATGTCGGGGCGGCGGTGCTGATCCCCGAGGACTATGTCCCCGACCTGAATGTCCGCCTGAGCCTGTATCGGCGTCTGTCGGACGCCGAGAATTCGGAGACGCGCGAGGCCCTGGCCGCCGAGCTGATCGACCGGTTCGGCCCGCTGCCGGACGAGGCCAGACAGCTGCTGCGCATCGTCGGTATCAAGGCCAACTGCAAGACGGCCTGTATCGAGCGGATCGACATCGGACCCAAGGGTGCGGTGCTGACCCTGCGCAACAACGCCTTCCCCAATCCGATGGGACTGGTCGGACTGATCCAGAAGAACCATGCCTTCTGGAAGATCCGTCCGGACCAGAAGATCGTGGTCAAGGGCGAGTGGGACACGGCCGCCGAGCGGCTGAAGGTGGCCGAGCGGATCACGGCCGATCTGGCGCGGATGGCGACGGCCTGACGGCATCCCTGGAGGGATGGCCCCGGGACAGAGACTGGTTCGCCGCCGGCGCACCGCACCCGATCGCGGACCATTCGCCGCAGACGCGGGGCCATGGCAGCCGCCGTCGCGAACGTGCATTATCCGGGCTGAACCCGGTGACGAACGCCGACCCTCTCCGACGAACGGATTTATGATGCGACCGATCAGAAGCCTGGCCCTTGTCTCCATCGTTGTGGCGTCGCTCGCCGCCTGTTCCGCGCCGGCACCGACAGCCCCGGTGGCCGAGGTCCTTGACGCCAGCAGCAACACGGTGCGGGTGCGCGGCACGGTCCAGTCGGTGACCGACAGTTCGATGACGGTTCAGACCTGGGACGGTCGGACGGTGGCCGTGCCGGTTGCGGCGACAACCCGCTTTGTCTGGGTGGTGGCGTCCAGCCTTTCGACCCTCAAGGACGGCGATTTCGTCGGGACCGCGACGACGGGCCCGAAGACGGCGCTTCAGTCGCTGGAGCTGGTGATCTTCCCTGAATCGATGCGCGGTGCCGGCGAGGGCCACTATGACTGGGACGTTCCGGGCGTTGTCGCTTCACGCGGTGGCGGTTCGGTCGTGTCGAGCGCGATGACCAACGGCACGGTCCAGAGCCAGAGCGCCATGACCAACGGGACGGTCTCCGGCAATGAAGCCTCGTCCGGCGGCCGTATGCTGACCATCACCTATGCGGGCGGTTCGGCAAACGTCGCGATCCCCGAGGGCACGCCGGTCGTACGTTTCGAGCCGACCGAAAGGGCTTCACTGGCCGTCGGCCAGAAGGTCTATGCCGTCATTCCGAAGGGGACGACATCTGCCGGGTTCCTGGCGATGGGCAAGGACGGTGTGACCCCGCCGATGTAGTCGGCAGGCCGTCACGGCCGACATCCAGCCCGGTTCGTGAAGCGAACATCGATCGAGAGCCCGATATGCCTGTCACCCTGTTCGGTATCCCCAACTGCGACACCGTGAAGAAGGCGCGTGTCTGGCTGGACCAGCACGGCGTGACCTTCGTCTTTCATGACTACAAGAAGGCCGGAATCGACCAGCCGCGGCTGGAGGCCTGGGTGGCCGAGCATGGTTGGGAGACGGTTCTGAACCGCGCGGGCTCGACGTTCCGGGCGCTGCCGGACGCCGACAAGGCGGACCTGAGCGCCGACAAGGCCGTCGCCCTGATGCTGGCCCAGCCGTCGATGATCAAACGCCCGGTGCTGGACCTCGGCGACCGGATCCTGGTCGGGTTCAAGCCCGAGCTTTACGCGGGGCTGGCGGTCTAGCCGGCGACCTCGACCTCGGGCCGGTCGTGACCGTCGGCGCGTTCGGTGACCCAGCGACCCGAGGTGTCGGCATATTCGATGAGGGTGTCCTCGTCCGGAACCTTCTGCTCGCGCGACACGGTCATGGCGGCGACGCGAGCGCCGTCGTGATCGGGGAAGGTCTCTGAGTATGTTCCGCCAAGCTCATAGGCCCAGCCTCCGTCGTGTTCGACGATACGATAGGTGATCTGGACCATGGGTGGCTCCGGGGGCGGGCTGAAGGGACCTCGGCATGCCAACGCGCCGCGATCACATGCGTTGCCGTCGGACCGTCCGGATCCCGTGCCCAAAAAATACTGGACCCGGCGCATCCGCTGGCGAGGGCGGTGCCGACTACCCTATGAAGACGCAGGCGATGGGGCCGGCGCAACACGGGGTTACGACGATGGAAGACCTGTTCCGTTCTTACTGGTGGCTGATTTTCCCGCTGGGCTGGTTCGTGGCCTCGGGCTTTTCGAGCCTGCTCAACTATCGCCGCCAGAGGGATACGCTGAAACTGATCCAGACCTATGCGGACAAGGGTCAGGAGCCCCCGGCTGCCTTGTTGAAGGTGCTGGACCGTCCGATCGACGCGGATGACGACGCCTGGCAGACCCGCAACCAGGGCACCCGCCCGGGCGACGGCTCGTGGTTCTCGGTGGTGCTGTTCGGCGTGATGTCGGCGGGCTTCGCCTATGCCAGCTGGTCGGACATCTATGGCGCTGGTGAGGCCTTTCTGATCGTCAGCTTTGTGCTGGGTGCGCTTTGCCTGGCCTCGCTGGTCTCGGCCCTTCGCAGCGGCGGGCGCGGTCCGCGGGCCTGATGCCGTCCGGGGACCGGGGTCATGGGGGGACCGCAGACCGACGCCGAGTTGGTGAGCCGTGCGCTCTCCGGCTCGGACGCGGCGTTCTCGCGGCTGGTCGAGCGGCACCAGGCAGCGGTGCGGGGCTTTTTGCGGCGGATGCTCGGCGGCGGTTGGGCCGAGGCGGACGATGTGGCGCAGGAGGCCTTTCTGGCGGCCTGGCAGTCCCTTCGCTCGCTCAAGGAACCGGCCGGGGTCCGCGCCTGGCTGTGCGGCATCGCCTGGCGCAAGGCCCAGGACCGCATCCGGTCGTCGCGGCGCGGGGCCGCCCGCGACAATCTCTGGCTGGAGACGGTCGAGACGCCGGCGGGGGTTTCGCACGAGGACAGGATGTCGGTGGCCGCCGCCATGGCCGAGCTGCCGGCCGACGTGCGCGCCTGTGTGGCGCTGTGCCTGGCCGACGGGTGGTCGCACGGCGAGGCCTCGATGGCGCTGGGCTTGCCACTGGGCACGGTGAAGTCGCATGTTGCCCGCGGACGGGCGCGGTTGCTCAAGGCGCTGGGAGGTCCGGATGACGCCTGAACAGAAGCTGTCCGCCCTGTTCGCCGCCGAGGCCCCGCCCGCGCGCGACTATTCTTTCCAGGCGCGGATGGCACAGGCCATCGCCCTGCGCCGGGCCTGGATGACCGTGGCGGCCCTGGTGCCGTGGGTGGTGGCTGCGGTCGCTGTTCTCTGGGCCCTGATCCCTGTGGTCGGACCTATGAGCGAGAGCCTGGGGTCTGCGCTTCAGCCTGCCGTCGCCATGCTGGCCGGTGCGGCGGTGACCACCGGCGTCGCCCTGTGGATGTCGCGCCGCCTCAGCGGACCTATCCGGGTTCCGTTCAGCGGCCGCTGACGGTCGGGCCGACAGTTTCGCCAGCCTTACGAAAGTTTCACCTGCCGCAGCGCATCCGTTCGGCCGCGCCGACGCCTCTTGTCGTCAGAAGGCCGGAACATCACGCCCGGTCAGGAACGGAAACCAGGGGAAAACCAGATGAATGAAGTTATGATTCCCATCGCGATGTTCGCGATGATCGCGGCGATCGTGATCGTGCCGACATGGCTAAAAAGCAAGGAGCGGCGCGACATGCAGGTGACGCTGCGGGCGTCGATCGACAAGGGGCAGGCGCTGCCGCCAGAGGTGATTGACGCCCTGACCCGCCAGACCGTCAAACCGCCGGCAACCGCCGGCCGCGACCTGCGCATCGGTGTGATCCTGCTCTCGCTGTCGCTGGGTATCGCCGCCACCTTCTCTGTTATCGGCTACACGCTCGGAAAGTCCGAGGCCTGGGGCTTCGGCGCCTTTGCCGCCATCCCGGGCGCCATCGGTCTGGCCTTCATCATCCTGAGCGCCTTCAACAAGAACAAGGGCTGAGACCGGGCGGGCAGGGGGACATCAGCATGACCCAATCCCTGGTCGACCGGCACGACGTCGAGCTCGCCGCCCTTGCGGCGGCGGGCGGACGGCGGGAGTTCGGAGAACTGGTACGCCGCCACGGCTCGGCGGTGCGCGGCCTGCTTCGGCGTATGGGGGCCCAGCCCTCACTGGCCGACGACATCGCCCAGGATGCCTTCATCCAGGCGTACGAGCGGTGCGCCGAGTTCCGCGGCGAGGGCACTTTCTCGGCCTGGGTCAAGCGGATCGCGGCGCGGCTCTACATCAAACGGGTCGCGAGAGAGGCCCGATATGTCGCCGAAGTCGAGAATGAGGACGCCGCCCCCGCAACCGATCATGCGGGTCGGGTCGACCTCGACGAGGCCCTGAAGGGGCTCAGTGAGCCCGAACGACTGTGTGTCTCCCTTTGTCACGGGGCCGGCATGGCGCATCCAGAGATCGCCACCGCCCTCAATTTGCCACTCGGCACGGTGAAGTCTCATGTCAAACGTGGTCTGGATAAACTCCGTGCGCGGCTCCAGCCGCAGACCGGACAGTCCCTGGGGAGCGCGCAGCATGTCGGCTGACGAATTCGATTCCGACATCGAGCGGCTGTTTGCGCGGTCGCCGCAGATGCCTGATGCCGCCCTGTTCACCGCCCAGGTGGAGCAACGGCTGCAAACAGGGTCGCGCGTCCGCGTCCTCGCGCTCGGCCTCGCCGGAGCCATCGGCGGTGCCGTGACCCTGCGCGAGACCATGAGCGTGAACCTGGGGGCCGGCGATGGGATCGTGGCCGGCAATGCCCTGGGCCAGGGTATCCGCAGTGCCTCTTTCAACGCCCAGAGCGCCGTCCAGACGAGCCTGGACCAGTTGGGCCTCGCCCAACTGGAGCCGGGGGTCATGGGCGGGATGCAGATGTTCTGGATTGTCGCGGCGGCCCTGATCGCCGTGGCCGCCGTCGGGGTGATGCGGCTGTCGCAGGACGTCTGAGTCCGCCCCACCGTCCGCAGGGATGACGGGGAGGGTGGGCGTGCCTATGATGGGGGCTACGCCAGCAGGAAGGCCTTCCCCATGTCCAGCCAGAAGCAGGAAGCGGTCAAACGCATCGCCGCGCCCGATATCCGGGCCCGCAAGGGCGGGGAACCGATCGTCTGCCTGACCGCCTATGACGCCCCGACGGCGGCCCTGCTGGACGATCACTGCGATCTGCTGCTGGTCGGCGACAGCGTCGGCATGGTGGTTCACGGCATGCCCAATACGGTCGGTGTGACGCTGGAGATGATGATCCTGCACGGCCAGGCGGTCATGCGCGGCTCGAAACGGGCCATGGTGGTCATCGACATGCCGTTCGGCAGCTATGAGGGCGGCAAGGAGCAGGCCTATCAGAACTGCGCCCGCGTGATGAAGGAGACCGGGGCCCAGGGAGTGAAGGTCGAGAGCGGGCCCACGGTGGCGGAGACCATCGCCTATCTGGTCCAGCGCGGCATTCCGGTGATGGGCCATGTCGGCCTGCGGCCTCAGGCGGTGCTGACAGACGGGGCCTTCAAGGCGAAGGGTCGCACCGACGATGAGCGGCTGCGGGTCATGAGCGAGGCCGAGGCGACCGCCGACGCCGGGGCCTTCGCCGTCGTCATCGAGGGTGTGGCGGAAGGCCTGGCCCGCGACATCACCCTGGCGATCGACAAGCCGACCATCGGGATCGGGGCCTCGTCGGCCTGCGACGGCCAGATCCTGGTCACGCCCGACATGCTGGGCCTGTTTGACTGGACGCCGAAATTCGTCCGGCGCTATGCCGATCTGCGCGGGGTCATCGACCAGGCCGTGGGGAACTATGCGGCGGACGTGAAGGCCCGCCGTTTTCCTGCCGAAGTCGAGACCTACTTCTCGAAAAAGGCCGCGACGTCCTAAGCCGTGCGTTGCGGCGGCCAATGTGACCCTCTAGGGTCCGGCCTGACTGATTTTCAGCGGCCTGTGAGCCGTTCTTTGGGGCGAGTTATCCGTGGTTGATGTCTTCGAGCAGGTCGAGGAGGAGCTTCGCTCCGACCGCTACAAGCGGCTGGCCCGCACCTGGCTGCCCGTTGGCGGCGGCGTTCTTCTGGTCGCCCTGATCGCCGCCCTGGCCTTCTGGGGCTGGGACAGCCTTGAGACCTCCCGGGCCGACAAGGCCTCGGTGGCCTATGATCGCGGCCTGGAATCGCTTGAGGCCGGCAACCCCGTCGGTGCCGATGCCGCCTTCATCGAAGCGGCCAAGGAAGGCAACGGGGCCTACAAGTCGATGGCCCTGGCGCAGCGCGCCGGCATCGCCCTGGCCGCCAACCGGGTCGCCGAGGCGATCGAACATCTGGACGCGGCGGCCAAGGCCTCCGGCGACCCGCTGCTTTCCGACACCGCCGCCTACAAGGCCGCGCTGCTGGCCATGGACAGTGAGACCCTGGAACAGATCGAGGCCCGTCTGGCCCCGCTGGTCAAGGACGGCCGCCCGATGAGCACCTTCGCGCTCGAGGCCCGCGCCATGGCCTGGCTGCAGCACGGTAAGACAGCAGAGGCCCGCGAGGCCCTGGTCCTGCTCAAGAACGGTCTGGACACGCCGGAGATCGTCACCCAGCGCGCCGACCTCGCCATAGCGGCGATCGATGCCGGTGCCGGTGGCTCTGCCGCTCCGGGTGCCGCGGCTCCGGCCGGCGGCTCGAACATCGCCGCTATCGTGCGGGCGCAGGCCGCCATTCCGGTGGCCCCGGCCGCTCCGCCCGCACCGGCTGCCGCACCGGCTCGCCCGTGATCCCCGCCTCGAGGACGTACCCCATGAATCGCGTGCTTAAAGTCGCCCTGCTGAGCGGGATCGCTGTCGCCCTCGCCGGCTGCAGCACCGTTCGCGGTGTCCTGCCGTTCGGCCTTGGTCAGGACAAGGAGCCCCAGGCGACCGCGAGCGAGGGGCAGCGGATCTCGGTGCTGGAGTTCGAACAGGCGCTGGTGCCGTCGGCCGCGCTTTCGGGCCGTGACTTCTTCATTCCGGGCCCCCAGGCCGCGATTGCCTGGACCCAGCCGGGCGGTACGGCCGAGAACGCGGTCGAGCATGTGATCGCTGCGCCGAACTTCACGGTTGCCTGGCGTCGCGGCGTCGGTTCCGGCTCGTCGCGCACGCGTCAGATCATGTCCCCGGTCGTGGCCGACAACGGCCGCGTCTTCGTGCTGGACGGTGAGTCCACGGTTTCGGCCCTCGACGCCGGAACCGGAGCCCAGGCCTGGCGGACCAGCATCAAGCCGGCTGAGGATTCGCGCCGTACGGGCTTCCTGGGGATGGGCGGCCCGTCGGGCGGCGGCGGTTTCGGCGGCGGCGTTGCCGTCGGCAGCGGCAAGGTCTTCGTGTCTTCGGGCTATCGCACCGTCACGGCCATCGACCAGGCCTCCGGCGCGGTGATCTGGACCACGCCGGTCGATGTGCCGATCCATGGTGCCCCGACTGTGTCGGGCAGCCGGGTCTTCGTGGTCGATGTCGAGAACCAGATCCAGGCTTTCGACACCGCCACCGGTCGCCAGGACTGGTCCTACCGCGGCATCCCCGAGCCGGCCCGCCTGCTGCGCGCCTCGAGCCCGGCCGTAACCGGGGATACGGTGATTGCGCCCTTCTCGTCCGGTGAAGTCGTGGCCCTGCGCGCCTCGACCGGCCAGGCGGTGTGGCAACAGGTCCTGTCGCGCACCAGCCGCACCAGTGCCCTTTCCGAAATCCGCGACATTGCCGGTCGCCCGGTGATCAGCCGTGGTGTCGTCTATGCCGTCAGCCATTCCGGCGTGCTGTCCGCGATGGACATCCGCTCGGGCCAGCCCAAATGGGCTCCTCTGCCCATCGCGGGCGTCAATGCGCCCCTGCCGGTCGGCGATGTGATCTATGTCGTGTCCAAGGAAGGCGAACTGACGGTCATCAATCGCGAGACCGGCCAGATCTACTGGACCCGCGACCTCAACGCGGGGCGTGTGCGGCAGGAGGGCGGCATGTTCGGCTTCTTCGACCGCACGGTGCGGCCGATCTGGTCGGGCCCGCTGATGGCGTCCAACCGGCTGGTCTTGACCAATTCGGATGGTGAACTGGTCGCCTTCGATCCCAAGACCGGTACCCAGACGGCCTCACTTCGGCTCGGGGCCCCGATCTATATTGCTCCGGCCGCCTACAACGGCGCGCTCTACGTCCTTACCGACAAGGGCGACCTCGTCAGCATTCGCTGACGCTGGACCTCAATCTGCGTTAGAAGGCCGACATGGCTCTCAAAGTCGCCATCGTCGGCCGCCCGAATGTGGGCAAGTCGACACTCTTCAATCGCCTCGTCGGCAAACGCCTCGCGCTGGTCGACGATCGGCCGGGTGTGACCCGTGACCGCAGGTACGCGGATGGCAACATCGGCGACATGGACCTGACCCTCATCGACACCGCGGGCTATGAGGACGTAACCGACGACAGCCTCGAATCCCGGATGCGCGAGCAGACCGAGGCGGCGCTGGAAGACGGCGACCTGATCCTGTTCATGATGGACGCGCGCGAGGGCGTGACCTCGCTGGACCAGATCTTCGCCGAACGCCTGCGCAAACAGCACAAGCCCGTCATCCTGCTGGCCAACAAGTCCGAGAGCCGCGAGAGCGGCGGCGGCATCGGCGAGGCCTATTCCCTGGGCTTCGGTGAGCCGGTCGCCATCTCGGCCGAGCACGGCGAGGGCATGGCCGACCTGTATGCGGCCGTGGTCGCCGCCAGTGCCGACATCTTCGTCGAAGAGGTGGATGAGCCCGACAAGCCGATCCGCATCGCCATCATCGGCCGCCCCAATGCGGGGAAATCAACATTGATCAATCGCCTGATCGGCGAGGACCGCATGCTAACCGGCCCCGAGGCCGGCATCACCCGCGACTCCATCTCGGTCGACTGGGAATACGAAGGCCAGAACATCCGTCTGGTCGATACGGCCGGCATGCGCCGCAAGGCCCGGGTGCAGGAGAAGCTGGAGAAGCTGTCGGTCGCCGACACCATCCGCGCCATCACCTTCGCCGAGGTGGTCGTGCTGGTCATGGACAAGGACGACGCCTTCGACACCCAGGACCTGCAGCTGGCCGATCTGGTCGAGCGCGAGGGCAGGGCGCTGGTCTATGTCGCCGCCAAATGGGACCTCGAGGAAAGCCCACAGGCCAAACTGGCCAAGCTGAGCCAGATGGCCGAGGACAAACTGCCCCAGCTCAAGGGCTCGCCCTTTGTGGCCCTGTCCTCGCACAGTGGCCGCGGCGTCGAGCGGCTGATGCCGGCCGTGCTCCAGGCCCATGCGACCTGGTCGGTCAAGGTCAAGACCAAGGACCTCAACACCTGGCTGGCCCTGGCGACCCAGAGGCATCCGCCCCCCGCTGTCGACGGCAAGCGGATCAAGCCCAAATACATGGCCCAGACCAAGGCCCGCCCGCCGACCTTCGTGTTGATGGCCAGCCGCGCCGAGGCCATGCCGGAGCAGTACAAACGCTATCTGGTCAACAATCTGCGCGAGTCCTTCGACCTGCCGGGCACGCCGATCCGTCTGCTGGTCAAGTCGGGCAGCGAGAACCCCTATGCGCCGGGCGGCTCCAAATCCGGGCCGGAACGCTACAAGGGCGACGCCAAGACCGCGCCGCGCAAGGTCATCAAGAAGGCCGAGCGCGCCGAGATGCTGTCCAACCTGCCCGGCAAGGCGCTGGAGCAGAAGAAGGCCGGCAAGACAAAGCTGAAGCCCCTGGCGGGGCTGAAGGCCAGCGCCAACAAGAAGGCTGGTTCCTCGGTTGCCGTCCAGAAGGGCGCGCGCGGCGGGGCCCGTCAGGTTTCTCGCTCGGGACGGGTGCGGACCGGGCAGAAACACGCGCCAAAGAAGTAGGTCAGATCAGCGCCGCCATGCCCGGGCCCCGGCTCCAGTCCTTGAAGCTGACCTCCAGCGGCGGCTGCCGGTCGCCGCGGGACAGGTCCACGATCAGGGGGCCGATGACCGACGGATGCACGACATCCTGCGGATCCTCGCCGGGAAAGGCCTGGGCCCGCATGGCAGTGCGCATCCGGCCCGGGTCGACGATCGAAACGCGGATGGGGGTGGACTCGATCTCGTCCGCCCAGCATTTGACCAGGGTCTCGGCGCCTGCCTTGGTGGCGGCATAGAGGCCCCAGAAGGCCCGGGGCGCGGTGGCGACGCTGCTGGTCAGATAGACGGCACGCCCGCCTTCCGAAGCCTTCAGCAAGGGCTCCAGCGAGCGGATCAGGCGATAGACGGCGGTGAAATTGGTCTTCTCGACCTTGCCCCAGATGCGGGGGTCGGCGTGGCTGACCGGGGTCAGGCCCGAGGCACCCATGGTCGCTGCCGCCTGCACCCAGATGTCCAGCCGCCCGAACCGCTCATAGATGGCCCCGCCCAGACGGTCGATGGCACCGCCGTCCACCAGGTCGAAGGGGATCAGGGTCGCGTGTTTGCCGGTCGCGGCGAAGATGGCGTCGTCCAGCTCTTCCAGCCCGCCGACGGTGCGGGCCGTGGCGATCACATGGGCACCGGCCCTGGCCAGGGCGAGGGCGCTCTCATAGCCGATGCCGCGCGAGGCCCCGACGACGAGGGCGATGCGGTCTTTCAGGGGGAGGTCGGTCATGGCGGGCCTGATAGCCTGCCCGTCGGCCCGGCGGAAGCCGGAACCCGGAGGCTAGAAGCCCGGGGCCGGTTGCCAGAGGCTGAAGCTGCCGCCCTGGTCGTCGCAGACCACGACAGAGCGGCCTGTGGCGCTGACGGAGGGAACTGCCGCCTTGCCGCCGAGCTCCGTCACCCGGACGCACAGGGCATCGACGTCCTCGACCCGGAAATACAGGTGCGGCAGCCGGCTGGCCCGTTCTGACCGGGTGAAGCCGAAGGGCGGGTCGCTGTCGGCGACATGGGCATAGGTCGGGCCCGACGCCGCTTCGTCAAAGGTCCAGCCGAACAGGGCGCTGAAGAAGGCGCGCGCCTTGTCGATGTCGGGGGTGTCGACGGTGAAATAGCCGAGCTGGACCATGGCAGGCTTCCTGAGGCGCAAATTTGCGGTCCCGGACGCGTTGCGCGCCCGGTCCGGTTTGGCTCTTAAGCGCTCACCAGCAGGGAAAGTTGCCGGGCGGCGACTTCGCGCCCGCCTTCCTCGATCTCGCGATCCAGCAGGCGGGTGGGGTATTCGCCGGTGAAATAATGGTCGGTGAACTGCGGATTGTGCGGATCACGCGGCCCGGCCTCCATGGCGTCATAGAGGCCTTCGACCGACAGGAAGCCCAGGGAGTCGACTTCGAGGTGGGCCCGCATCTCTTCCAGCGTCTTGTTTGCGGCGATCAGCTGGTCCCGTTCGGGCATGTCGATGCCGTAGAAGTCCGGCCAGAGGATCGGCGGCGAGGCCGAGCGCAGGTGCACCTCGGTCGCGCCCGCGGCGCGCACGGCCCGCACCAGTTTCACCGAGGTTGTGCCGCGCACGATGGAGTCGTCGATCAGCACGACCCGCTTGCCTGCCAGAACCGAGCGGTTGGGGCTGTGCTTCATCTGCACGCCCTTTTGCCGGGCACCCTGGCTGGGCTGGATGAAGGTGCGGCCCAGATAGTGGCTGCGGATGATCCCCATCTCATAGGGAATGCCGCTCTGCTGGGCATAGCCGAGCGCCGCCGGCACGCCGGAGTCGGGCACGGGGACGATGACGTCCGCCTCGACCGCGTGCTCGCGAGCCAGTTTCATGCCCATCCGTTTGCGCACGCCATAGACCGAGCGACCGTTCACGACGCTGTCGGGGCGGGCGAAATAGACATATTCGAACAGGCAGGGGCGCGCCGCCCGGGTCGGGAAGGGCTTGAGCGACTTCAGTCCCTCATGGTCTATGACGATGACCTCGCCGTGTTCGACATCGCGCTCGAAGGTCGCACCGATCGTATCGAGGGCGCAGGTCTCGGAGGCCAGTACCCAGGCGTCGCCGAGCCGGCCGAGGACCAGAGGACGGATGCCCAGCGGATCGCGCGCGCCGATCAGCTTGGAACGGGTGGCGCAGACCAGGGCATAGCCGCCCTCGATCCGGCCGATGGCGTCGATGAAGCGATCGACGATCTTGGCCTTCCGGCTGCGGGCGATCAGGTGAAGGATGACTTCGGAGTCCGAGGTCGACTGGAAGATGGCCCCCTCGCCGACCAGCTGGTTCCGCAGATACAGGTGGTTGGTCAGGTTGCCGTTGTGGGCGATGGCGATACCGCCCTGGTCCAGATCGGCGAACATCGGCTGGATGTTGCGCAGGAAGCTGCCGCCGGCGGTGGAGTAGCGGGTGTGGCCGACAGCGGCCGAGCCCGGCAGCCGTTCCGGCAGGTCCGTGCCGCCGAAGGCCTCGCCCACCAGCCCCATGTGGCGTTCGGTGTGGAAGCGGGTGTCGTTCACGCTGGCGATGCCGCAGGCTTCCTGGCCGCGGTGCTGCAGGGCATGCAGGCCCAGGGCGACGATGGCCGAGGCGGCGTTCTTGTCGGCCCCCCAGACGCCGCAGACGCCGCATTCCAGCCGCGGCCGGTCGTCGTCGGCGTCGCGATGGTGTTCCCGGTGGATGACCGGGTCAGCAATGGAATGCACGGGACTGCTCATCGTGAGGCTCCGATGATGCGGGGAACGCTAGTCGGCGGCGGACGCGGGCGGAGTATTGTTTGTTTGGGGCGAGGGCAAGGCTTCTTCGCCGGAAAATCCCTCGTTCACGGACGAAGTCACCACCGGCGTCAGGGCGTCGGCACCGCGACCGATGCCCGGAAGGACGATCTGGATCAGCCGCGCGGCACCCGCCGTG
>VYMF01000366.1_pt1 | contig 18812 bp, 16 predicted proteins | sample 5115271 | NCBI WGS metagenome assembly VYMF01 (sample SAMN12291778, study PRJNA351875) | freshwater metagenome | isolation source: freshwater lake | place: USA: Michigan, Wintergreen Lake | collected 2013-08-08
CCAACCGTCTGGACTACGACCGGGAGCAGCTGCGGAAATTCTACACCAACCGCGGCTACTACGACTTCCGCGTCCTGTCGGCGATCTCGGAACTGGCTCCGGACGACAGCTCGTTCGGCATCACCCTGACCGTGGACGAGGGTGACCGGTACAATTTCGGAACGGTCGATGTCGTCACCGAGAACGACCGGCTGAACCCTGACTTCCTCAAGCTGCTGCTGCCGATCCGCACAGGCGATCTGTACGAAAGCGACAAGATCGAGTCGGCCGTCGATGCCCTGACCTTTGCCGCCGGCTCGGCCGGCTATGCCTTTGTCGAGATCGAGCCGACCTATCGGGCCAACCCCGAGACCGACACTGTCGACGTCACCTTCAACGTCAAGGAAGGCCAGCGCGTCTACGTTGACCGCATCAATGTGATCGGCAACACCCGCACCCTGGACAATGTCATCCGTCGCGAGATGATGCTGACCGAGGGCGATGCCTTCAATCGGACCCTGCTGGAGCGTTCGCGGAACAACCTGCGGGCCCTTGGCTTCTTTAAGGACGTCACCGTCGAGGAGGCCCGTGGTACCGCAGCGGACCGCTCGGTGGTCACCGTGTCCGTCACGGAGCAACCGACCGGTGAGCTTTCGGTCGGTGCGGGCTTCAGCTCGGTCGACTCCTTCGTGGTCAACCTCGGCATTACCGAACGCAACTTCCGCGGTCGCGGACAGAATGTCGTCGCACGGGTCGAGTGGGGCTCGCTGCGCCAGCAGATCGACTTCCGCTTCACCGAGCCCAAATTCCTCGGACGCGACCTCCGCGCGGGCTTCGATGCCTTCCACTCGCGGTATGATCTCAGCGAGTTTTCGTCCTACGACTACCGCTCGACCGGCGGGGGCGTGCGTCTGTCCTATCCGCTGAACGGCTACACCCTGCTCAGCACGCGCTATTTCCTGAAGAGCGACGAGATCATTGTGCCGACGGGCTTCTGCACCCCGGGTGCCGGCACCAATGCCCTGTGCGACCAGGTCGGCTCGTTCCTGAACTCTTCGGCGGGTTACACCCTGCTGGTCGACCGCCGGAATGATCCGGTCCGCCCGACCCGCGGCTGGACCGGCACCCTGCGTCAGGATTTCGCCGGCATCGGCGGCGACGTGAACTACGTCAAAACCGAAGCGGACGTGTCGGCCTATTGGGGCTTCTCCCCGGAGTGGGTGGTCACGGCCACAGCCTCGGTGGGCTATATCGGCGGCTGGGGCGGTGATCCGATCCGGATCAACGACCGCTTCTTCAAGGGCGGCAACAGCTTCCGCGGCTTTGAAACCGCAGGCATCGGCCCGCGGGATGTGACGCCGGGGACCAACAACGACGCGCTCGGCGGTAATTTCTATGCCATCGGTACGCTGGAGATGACCGTCCCGAACGGCCTGCCGGAAGAGTATGGCATTCGCACCTCGGTGTTCGCCGACGTCGGTACCGTTGGGGTCCTCGATGACCGCTATACGGTCACCACCGGCGGTATTGCGAACCCGAACATTGTCGATGAGCTGTCCCTGCGGGCCTCGGCCGGGGTCAGCATTCACTGGCGTTCGCCGATGGGGCCGATCCGCTTCGATCTGAGCCAGATCCTCCGCCAGGAAGAGTACGACAAAACAGAAACGTTCCGCTTCTCGACCTCAACCCAGTTCTAGCGCGGTCGATTTTTCCGCATCAAAGGTTCAAGATGAAACTGTTCGCTATCGGCGCCTTCGCGCTCGCGTCACTCGCCGCCGGCTCCGCCGCAGCCCAGGCCCAGGCTCCTGCCAACCCGGGTCCTGTCCTGCCGGGCGTCTGCGTCTTCCACAACGACCGCCTGCTGGCCCAGTCGATGGCCGGTCAGTCGGTTCAGGCCGGCATGCAGCGTCTGGTCACTGAAGTGCAGGGCGAGCTTGCGCCCTATGCCGCCACCCTGCAGACCGAGGGTATGGCCCTGCAACAGGGCGGCCAGGCCGCTGACCCGGACGGCTCGCGCGCTCGCGCATGGCAGGCGCGGGCCCAGGAGGCACAGCAACTGGAGCAACGCCGTCAGACCGAGCTGCAGTACACGCAGCAGGTGCAGGTCCGGGCTATCGCCCAGGCCGCCGATCCGATCCTGGTGGCGATCTACCAGGAGCGCGGCTGTGGCCTGCTGCTGGACCGTTCGGCGGTCTATATCGCGAACCCGGCCATGGACGTTACGGACCTGGTCATCCAGCGCCTGAACACGGCCCTGCCGTCGCTGTCGTTCAACCGCCTCGAAGTGCCGGCCCAGGTTCAGCAATAGGCTGTCATGCCCGATCCGCGCTTTTTCGAAAGCCTGCCGGCGCTGAGCGTCTCCGAGCTGGCGGAACGGGTCGGTGGCGAAATGGTCCGGGGCGGAGACCGTCAGGTCTCCGCCGTCGCACCACTGGGCTCGGCCGGCGGGGCGGATGTCGCCTTCATGGGCGATCGAAAATTCGCGGCGGCCCTGGGCGAAACCCGGGCGGGATGTGTGATCGTCCCTGAGGCCGCGCTGGAACTCGCACCCTCCGGGGCGGCGGTCATAGTTTCGGGTGAACCCCAGGCGGCCTGGGCACGCGCCTCCCTCGCTCTTCACCGCGCGATTTCCCTGGGCGACCCCGACCCGATCTCGGCCGCCGAGGACGATACTGTCGTGTTTGGGCCCGGTGTGGTTGTCGGTGCCGGTGCGCGCATCGGTAGGGGCACGCGCATTGGTGCCAACAGCGTCATCGGCCCCGGCGTTCAGATCGGCCGCGACTGTGTCATCGGCTACAACGTCAGCGTCGGCTTTGCCCTGATCGGCGACCGGGTAAGCCTGCTGTCCGGGGTGCGGATCGGCGAGGCGGGTTTCGGCGCGGCGCGCTCGAAGGCCGGTCCGGTTGATGTACCACAGCTGGGCCGGGTTATCCTTCAGGACGGGGTCACCGTGGGGGCCAACTCCTGCATCGACCGCGGGGCCTATGACGACACGGTCGTCGGCGAGAATACCAAGATCGATAATCTGGTGATGATTGCCCACAACTGCATCATCGGCCGCAACTGCCTGATGGCGGCCTTCACCGGTATCTCGGGCTCCTGCATCGTCGGTGACAATGTCATCTTCGGGGGTCAGGCAGGCGTCGGTGACCATATCAGGATCGGTGAGGGTGCCCGGGTCGCGGGCGGTGCCGGCGTCCTGGCCGATATTCCGGCCGGTGAGACATGGTCAGGCTATCCTGCCAAACCGATCCGCCAGTCCTTGCGCGAAGCCGTCTGGCTCGCCAAACAGACGTCACCCAAGGGGCGCGCCTGACGCGCATGGCGAGGAAGACTGCAGGATGAGCGACGACGGCAAGATCGACTATGCCGAGGTGATGCGGCGACTGCCGCACCGCTATCCCTTCCTGCTGGTCGACAAGGCCGAGGATTTTGTCGCCAATACCTCGATCACCGGCATCAAGAACGTCACCCACAACGAGCCCTTCTTCCCCGGCCATTTTCCGATCGATCCGGTCATGCCGGGGGTGATGATCATTGAGGCCATGGCCCAGACAGGGGCCCTGTTGATGTCCAAATCGATGGACGTAACGGTCGAGGGCAAGGTGATCATGTTCATGTCGATCGACGGTGTCCGCTTCCGCAAGCCGGCCCGGCCGGGCGACCAGCTGCGGATGCAGGTGGTGGTGACGAAGATGCGCGGCGACATCTTCAAATTCCGCGGTGAGACCTTCATCGACGGCAAACTGGCCTCGGAGGCCGAGTTCGCGGCCATGATGGTCACGGTCGACAAGTCTGCCGCATGAGCCGCATTCATCCCACAGCCGTGGTCGACGGCGGCGCTGTGCTCGCTGACGGGGTCGAGATCGGCCCGTGGTGCATCGTCGGTCCCGGCGTGACGCTCGAGTCCGATGTCCGGCTGGTCAGCCACGCTGTGGTGCAGCAGGACACGACGGTCGGTGCCCGGACTGTCATTCATCCTTTCGCGGTGATCGGCGGTGATCCGCAGCACAACGGCTACAGGGGCGAGACGGTCCGGCTTGAGATCGGAACCGACAACAGCATCCGTGAGCATTCGACCTTCAACCGTGGCACGCCGCAGGGGTCGGGGGTGACCCGCGTCGGCTCGCACGGCCTGTTCATGACCGGGGCCCATGTCGGCCATGATGCCGTGGTCGGCGATCATGTCGTGATGGCCAACCAGGCGACCCTTGGCGGGCATGCCCGGATCGGATCGCGGGTTTTCCTGGGCGGCCTTTGCGCCGTGCACCAGAACGGTCGGGTGGGGCAGGGGGCGATCGTCGGCGGCCTCGCGGCCGTGACGCGCGACGTCATCCCCTACGGTTCGGCCTGGGGCAATCATGCCCAGTTGCACGGACTCAATCTGATCGGCCTTAAGCGCAAGGGCTACGACAAGACGGCGATCCGTCGGCTGCTGGCGGCCTTCCGCGACCTGTTCGAGGGTGGGGGCACCTTCGCCGAGCGTCTGGACGCGGTCGAGGCCGGCTATGCCGATCTGCCCGAGATCATGGAGATCGTCGCCTTCATCCGCGAGGACGGCAAACGTCCCCTTTGCCTGCCGGGCGAGTGAGGAGGCCGGGCGGATGGGCAAGCTGGGCCTGATCGCCGGAGGCGGGGCCTTGCCGGTCTCGGTGGCGGCGCGGTGTGAGGCCGAGGGCCGCCCGGTGTTCGTGGTGAGGCTGGCCGGGTTCGCGGACGTCCATCTGGCGCGCTATCCGGGTCTTGAGGCGGGCATGGCCGAGTTCGGCAAGATCCTGTCGGCCCTGAAGAATGCGGGTTGTACCGGCGTCTGTTTCGCCGGGACGGTCAGCCGTCCGGACTTCAAGACCCTGAAACCCGATCTGAAGGGGGCCACCCTTTTGCCCGGCATCATTGCCGCGGCGACCAAGGGCGACGACGCCCTGCTGCGCAAGATCCTGGCGGTGTTCGAGGGCGAGGGCTACCTCATCGAGGGAGCCGACGACATTCTGGGGGGCGAGACCCTGCCGGGCGGGGCACTGGGGGCGTTGCAGCCGACCGCGGCACAGTTGGCCGACCTGAGAAAGGCGCTCCACGTCGCGGAAAAGGCGGGCGAACTGGATATCGGTCAGGGGGCGGTCGTGTGCGATGGCCTGGTGCTGGCCGTTGAGGCCCAGGAGGGCACGGATGCCATGCTGGCCCGCGTGGCTGGTCTGCCGGCCGATCTGCGAGGCTCCGGGACTGCGCGAAAGGGTGTGCTGGGCAAGGCCCCCAAGCCGATCCAGGACCTTCGGGTCGATATGCCGGTGATGGGTGCCCGGACGGTCGAAATGGCCGCCGCGGCGGGTCTGGCCGGGGTCGGAGGCGTCGCGGGCAAGCTGATCCTGATCGACCGGGCCGGGCTGATCGCGGCCGCCGACCGGCTGGGCCTGTTCGTCTGGGGCGAGGAGCGATGAGCCGGCCGTTGAAGATCATGCTGGTTGCGGCCGAAGCCTCGGGCGATGCGCTGGGGGCCGGTCTGGCCGAGGCATTGCGGACGCGCCTGGGTACGAACGTCGCTTTCGTCGGCGTCGGTGGGCCGCGCATGGCGGAACAGGGGGTTGCCAGTCCTTTCAACATCGCGGAGCTTTCGATCCACGGCTGGCTGGAGGGGCTGAAGGCCTACGGGCTGGTCAAGAGGCGGGTCGCGGACACGGTCGCTCTGGCAGTCGCAGAGCGACCGGATGCGGTTGTTCTTGTCGACAGCTGGGGCTTCACGATCCGGGTCGCCAAGGCGCTGCGGGCGGTCCTGCCAGGCGTGCCTTTGATCAAATATGTCGGACCGCAGGTCTGGGCCTCGCGCCCGGGGCGGGCGAAGACCCTGGCGGCGGCCGTCGATCATCTGCTGGCCCTCTATGCTTTTGACGCGCCATGGTTCGAGCGTGAGGGGCTGGAGACCACGGTCGTCGGGTCACAGGCGCTGCATGTCGACATGAGTGACGCCGATCCGGCGACCTTCCGGGCCTCACGTGGCATCGGGGCAAAAGCGCCCCTGCTGGTGGTTCTGCCGGGTAGTCGACCGTCGGAAATCCGGCTCATGACGCCCGTCTATGAGGCGGCGATTGCCCGGCTGAAGGCCGCCGACCCGTCGCTTCAGATCGCCGTGGTTGCCGCCGGGACCGTGGCGGCCGATGTTACCGCCCGGGTCGCGACCTGGCCGTTCCGGGCCCATGTGGTCGGTGAGGACAAGAAATACGCCGCCATGCGCGCTGCGACGGTTGCCCTGGCCACAAGCGGAACGGTGTCCACGGAACTTGCCCTGGCCGGCGCACCGACGGTCATCGCCTACCGCTTCCAGCCGCTCAGCTATGCGATCATGAAGCCGTTCTTCACCGGGAAGTACGCGACCCTGTTCAACCATGCGGCAGACGCGGAGATCGCCCGCGAGCTGATCCAGAACGACGCCACGCCGGAGAAGGTGGCGGCGGAGGTCGGGCGGCTGCTCGCCGATCCAGAAGCGCGGCGGGCGCAAGCGAAGAGGCAGACAGCGGCGCTGGACCTGATGGGCCGCGAGGGGCGGGATCCGTCGGAGATCGCGGCGGATGCGGTTTTGAAGGTGATCGCAAAGAAAAACGCCGGGGCCTGAACCCCGGCGTTTCTGCATTCTGGAAGGCGCTTCAGCCCCGCAGATGGATCGGCACATAGTCCCGTTCGGTCGGCCCGGTATAGAGCTGGCGCGGACGGCCGATCTTCTGGCCGGGGTCGGCCATCATTTCCTGCCACTGTGAAATCCAGCCGACGGTGCGAGCCAGCGAGAACAGGACGGTGAACATCGAGGTCGGGAAGCCCATCGCCGAAAGGGTGATGCCGGAATAGAAGTCGACGTTCGGGAACAGCTTCCGCTCGATGAAATATTCGTCGTTCAGGGCGATCCGCTCCAGTTCCTTGGCGACCTGGAACAGAGGGTCGTTGGGATCGCCGACGGCGGCCAGCACCTCGTCGGCGCTTTCCTTCATCACCTTCGCCCGCGGGTCATAGTTTTTGTACACGCGGTGGCCGAAGCCCATCAGCTTGTATTTCTTGTCCTTCACGCCCTGGATGAACTCCGGAATCTTGTCCGGGGTGCCGATCTCCTTGAGCATGTTGAGCGCCTCTTCATTGGCACCCCCATGGCTCGGGCCCCACAGGCAGGCGATGCCGGCGGCGATACAGGCGAAGGGGTTTGCACCCGACGAGCCGGCCAGGCGGACGGTCGAGGTCGAGGCGTTCTGCTCGTGGTCGGCGTGCAGGATGAAGATGCGGTCCATGGCCTTGGCCAGCACCGGATTGACCACATACTCCTCGGCCGGAACCGCAAAACACATGCGCAGGAAATTCTCGGCGTAGCTGAGGTCGTTGCGCGGCGAGATGAAGGGCTGACCGATCGAGTATTTGAAGGCCCGCGCCGCGAGCGTCGGCATCTTGGCGATCAGGCGGATGGCCGAGATGTTGCGCTGGACCGGATCATGGATGTCCAGGCTGTCATGATAAAAGGCCGACAGGGCCCCGACGGTGCCGACCATGATCGACATCGGGTGGGCGTCGCGGCGGAAGCCCTCGAAGAAGCGGTCGAACTGTGAATGCAGCATGGTGTGCATGGTGATGCTGCGTGCGAACGGCTCGTACTGGGCCGCAGTCGGCAGCTCGCCGTGCAGAAGCAGGTGGCAGACCTCGATGAAATTCGACTGAGAGGCCAGCTGGTCGATCGGATAGCCACGGTGCAGCAGGGTGCCGGCATCGCCGTCGATGAAGGTCAGGGCGCTTTCGCACGCCGCCGTCGATGTGAAGCCGGGGTCGTAGGTGAAGGCGTCCGTCGCCCCGTACAGCTTGCGAATGTCGATCACGTCGGGACCGGTCGAGCCCGAAAGCACCGGCAGTTCGACGGTCTTGTCGCCTAAGGTCAGCGTGGCCGAACGGGCGGCCTTGGCTTGGTCTGTCATGTCAGCCCCATGGTGAAGGTGCGGGGCCCGGCGGAAAGGCGTCGGGTCGCGGTCCGTGTGTGTACGTCAGATAGTCTGTTGCAGCGCATCATCCAAGCGCCCGAGGCTTTCTTCCCGCCCCAAAGCTGCCAAAGTCTTTGCAATATCGGGCGAGACTCCGTCTCCCGTCAGGGCCGCACGCACGGCGGGGCCGATCTTGCCGAAGCCGACGGCCTCTTCCTCGGCAAAGACCTTGAGCTCGGCCTCGAGGGCGAAGACGTCCCAACTTGCAAACAGTTTGAGTCGGTCGCGCAGGCGACCGATGCGCTCGCCTGATTCGCCGGACAGCAGCGGCAGTGCCTTTTCAAAGATGGTGAGCGGCCGGACCTTGAGCGCGAAGGCGGTCTGGTCGGCCAGTTCCAGCAGGGTCTTTGCCCGGTCCTTGATGAAGGGCATGGCGCACAGCAGGCGGGCCTCGTCGTCCGGGCCAGGGGCGTGGCCGCGGGAGAGGTGAACGTCCAGCGTCATCCTGGCCAGCCGGTCGTCGTCTGTCAGACGGATCCAGTGGGCGTTGACGTGGGCCAGTTTGTCGAAATCCAGCCGGGCCGGAGCCTTGCCCACGCCGGTCAGGTCGAACCATTCGCGTGCCTGGGCATCGCTGAACAGCTCATCGTCGCCATGAGCCCAGCCCAGCCGGGCCAGATAGTTTCGCATGGCCTCGGGCAGATAACCCATCTCGGCATATTCATGCACGGCCTGTGCGCCATGCCGCTTGGACAGTTTGGCCCCGTCCGGGCCGTGGATCAGGGGGATGTGGGCAAAGCTCGGCCGGGTCCAGCCCAAGGCGTCATAGATCAGGCTCTGGCGGGCGGCGTTGTTCAGATGGTCGTCACCACGGATCACATGGGTGACGCCCATGTCGTGATCGTCCACCACCACGGCCAGATTATAGGTCGGGGCCCCGTCAGAACGCAGCAGGACCAGGTCGTCGAGGTCGTCATTGGACCAACTGACCGTGCCCTGGACCTCGTCCTCGACCGTGACCTTGCCCGGTAGTGGACGGCGGAATCGAACGACATGGGATTGGCCCATGTCATCGATGGTCGGTTCGCGGTCACGCCAGGGCGATTCGAAAGTGCGGCGCTCGGCCTTGGCCAGATCGCGCAGCCGCCCGGTCTCTTCGGCGGATGTGAAATCGCGATAGGCACCGCCGCGCTCAAGGAGTTCGTTGACCACCTCGCGGTGGCGGTCGGCGCGGCTGTACTGGAACACCGGCTCCTCGTCGGCGACCAACTCCAGCCAGCTGAGGCCGTCAAAGATGGCCTTCACGGCCGCGTCGGTAGAGCGCTCGCGGTCGGTGTCCTCGACCCGCACAAGAAACTTCCCGTTGCGTCCCTTGGCATACAAATAGTTGAATAGCGCCGTGCGGGCGCCGCCGATGTGCAGGAATCCCGTCGGCGAGGGGGCAAAGCGCGTGACGACAGCGGGGGTGGAGTCGGAGGGGGAGGTCATGGCGGGCGTTATAGCGCCGGCACCGGCAAAGGGCTCCGGTGGCGCTCGGCGGCGGTTGCGCCGTCTATTTCGCCTTCAGGTCTGAACCGCCGGCCTGGCCTCTGGTCGCCGGTGCCGTGGTGGCGGCCGCCGTGTGGCTCGGGGCACGCAGACTGGGTCTGGCTCGGGTCTGGACCCTTTGCCTGATGCTGCTGGCCTGTTTCACGCTTGGGATCGCGGTGGCCAAGCTTAGGACCGATGCGGTGGTGGCACCGATTGCACCGTCCATGGCCCGGCCGACCGTGGTGGAAGGTTGGGTCATTGATGTCGACAGTCCGGGTGAGGCCGGACCCCGGGTGGTGATCGCGCCGGTCCGCATCGAGGGACTGGCGCCGGAGGATACGCCGACCCGCCTGAGGGCCACCGTGCGCGGCCTGGCACCCGAGCCGGGTGAGGCGGTCCGGTTGTTTGCCCTCCTCAACCCGCCGCCGGCCCCGGCCAGCCCCGGGGCCTATGACTTTGGCCGCAATGCGTATTTCCAGAGCATGGGCGGCGTGGCCTTTTCGCTCGGAGAGACGCGGCCGGCCTATCTGTCGCCGCCGCCCTGGACGGTCCGGGCGGCCATGGCGGTCAACGGCCTGCGTTATGACCTCGCCAAGCGGATCGTGGCGCGGTTGGGGGAACGGACCGGCGGTGTGGCGGCGGCCATGACCACGGGGCATGAAGCCTGGCTGGACCCCGAACAGGTCGATGTCATGCGCGAATCCGGCCTGGCGCACATTCTGTCGATCTCAGGCCTGCATATGGCGGTGGTTGGGGGCTTTGCCTTCTTCCTCGTGCGTTTGCTGGTCGCGGCATGGCCCTGGCTGGCCCTGCGGGTTCCGGGAAAGAAGGTGGCGGCCTGGGCCGGATTGCTGGCGGTGGGGACCTATCTGTTCGTTTCGGGGCACCCGCCGCCGGCCGAGCGGGCGGCGATCACGGCCTCGATCGCCTTTCTGGCCATATTGCTGGATCGGTCGGCCATCACGATGCACGCCCTGGCCGTGGCGGCCTTCGTGGTTCTGCTGCTGCAGCCTGAGGCGATCGTGACGCCGGGCTTCCAGATGTCGTTCGCGGCGACGGCGGCATTGGTGGCACTGGTCGAGGCCTGGCCGGTCCGCCCTCGAGAGATTTCCGCGCCCTGGCCGATCCTGATCGTGCAGAGGGTCGGTGCCTGGCTGGGCATCGCCGTCATGGCCAGTCTGGTCGCGGGTGCGGCGACCGGCCCGTTCGCCCTGCAGCATTTCAACCGAACCGCCATGTATGGGCTCGGTGCCAATCTGGCGACGGCACCCCTGTCGGACTTTCTGATCATGCCGGCTCTGGCGCTCGGGGCCCTGCTGGAGCCGATGGGGCTGGGTGCGCCCTTCCTGTGGCTGGCGGGGCAGGGGATCGGGATAATGCTGGCTATCGGGCAATGGGTTGCGGGTCTGCCGGGGGCAGTGAAGACCGTGGCCAGTGCGCCCGACTTTGTCCTGCCCATCGCTTTTCTCGGAGTGCTTTTCTGCTGCCTCTGGCGCGGGCCGTTGCGGTGGCTGGGCCTGCCCTTTGCGGCGGCGGTGATGCTGTGGCCGCGCGCACCTGCGCCGGATCTTTGGATCGGTGACGGCGGTACCAATGCCGCCTTTGTCGAGGCGGGTCAGGCCGTTGTGATGCGACCGGCCGTGCGGCAGTTCGCGGTGGATGTATGGACCCGGCGGCGGGGCCTCGAACCGGCGGAGCGGGTGATGGAGGGGTGGGCCTGTACGCGGTTCTCCTGCGCGCCGGTGGAGCCGGGAGGCGGGCCGCTGGCGATGTGGTGGGGCCGTCGTGCGCCGTCGCCGGACGAGATCGAGGCCCTTTGCCGATCTGCGCCGGTTGTCAGTGTCCGGGCGCGCGTGCCGGTGCTGCCGGCCTCATGTGCGGGACGGCTGGTGCTGGATGGAACCGACCATGCGCGGGGCGGGGCGGTCGAGCTGTGGCGGGTAGGGCCGGAGTCGGCCAATCGTTGGCGCGCGGTCTGGGTCCGGCCCTGGAGCCGGGGCGGTGACCCCGAGCTCAGTGATAGCGGCGGATGAGGCCAACCAGCTTGCCCTGGACCTCGACCTGGTCGGGGCCGAAGATGCGGGTTTCGTAGTTGCGGTTGGCCGGCTCCAGCGCGATCGAGGCGCCCTTCTTGCGCAGGCGTTTGAGGGTGGCTTCCTCGCCCTCGACCAGGGCCACGACGATCTCGCCCGAGGTGGCGGTGTCGGTCGATTTGATGATCACCAGATCGCCGTTGAGGATGCCCGCCTCGATCATGGAGTCGCCCTCGATCTCGAGCAGGTAGTGCTCGCCCGCGCCCAGCATGGCCTCGGGCACCGGGTAGCGGGCCGTTTCGTGCTCGATGGCGGCGATGGGCGTGCCTGCGGCGATCTTGCCCATCAGGGACAGTTCGCGCGTGTCATTGGCCGGTTCGGCGGCCATCGGGCGACCGCCGCCCTCGATCACCGAGGGCGCAAAGCCGGCCCGGCCGCGCGGCGCGCCTGCCGTGGCCTGATCCGGCATCTTGGTGACTTCGAGCGCGCGCGCCCGGTGGGCCAGACGGCGGATGAAGCCTCGTTCTTCCAGCGCCGTGATCAGCCGGTGAATGCCCGATTTGGACGCCAGATCCAGCGCCTCCTTCATCTCGTCGAACGAGGGGGAGACGCCCGTCTCCTTGATCCGTTCGTGGATGAACATCAGCAGTTCGTGCTGTTTGCGCGTGAGCATGGCGTCGAATCGTCCAGAACAAGGCGTGAACCGTTGCCGATGTTCTGTAAGTGTTCTTACCTAATGTCAACTTAACGGCGGTTGGGCCGATTTGCAGGTTGCGAGCGCCCTTTTCAGACGCCGTGCAAATGTCGTCGGGGCGCAGGGCAACACGATTGTCGGGAAATGCTGGATGGCGCCGCTGTTCAGGCGGAGGGAAACCAGCGAGTCGCCACGCCCCGAAGGCGGTCGTTCAATCAGCACGGTGTCGATGTCCCGAAAGCGTATCGGTCGCTTCCATCGGATGTGCTCGAGGCGGTCGTCGCAGATCCGGATGACGGCACCCTTGTCCAGCGCAAGTCTGTAGCAAACGACCGTGAGGACGGCCGCAATGATGAAAGACGACAGGGCGCGAAGCTCCCACGAGCCTCGTCCGTGATAGTTCCCACCCTGGTCCTCGAGCAGTGAGAATCCCGAATAAATCAGGATGCAGACGCCGAGGATGGCGAGCGGGAGCTTCAGGCGAGCCGCGAAAGGCCTGCCTTCCATTATGCCAGCAGGGCCCGCGTTGCCGCCTCGACGTCCATCTGCCGCATCAGGCTCTCGCCGATCAGCACGGCCTGCGCGCGGGCGTCCGACACCCGGGCCAGGTCGTCCGGTGTGAAGATGCCGCTCTCGGCGACCAGCATGGCTTCGTGCGGTGCCATGGATGCGAGGCGTTCCGTGACGGCCAGATCGACCTCGAAGGTCCGCAGGGAGCGGTTGTTGATGCCCACCAGATCGCCGCCCAGGGCGCAGGCGCGGATCATTTCGGCCTCGTCGTGGGTTTCGATCAGGGCGTCCATGCCGAACCGCCTCGCCTCGGCCAGCAGGTCAGCGGCGAGGGCGTCGTCGATCATGGCGAGGATGATCAGGATGCAGTCGGCAACGAGGGCCCGGCTCTCGGCCACCTGCCAGGGATCGACGAGGAAATCCTTGCGCAGGCAGGGGAGGGTGACGGCGTCCCGGGCGGCGGCGAGGAAGGCGTCGTCGCCCTGGAAGCTGGGCCCGTCGGTCAGGACCGACAGGCAGGACGCCCCGCCGCGCTCATAGGCTTGGGCGAGGGCAGGCGGGTCGAAGTCGGCGCGGATCAGGCCCTTGGACGGGCTGGCCTTCTTGATCTCTGCGATGAGGGCGGGGCGGCCGGTCCGGGCGACCTGTTGCACCAGCGCAGCGCGGAAGCCGCGAGGCGGCGAGGCGAGGCGGGCCAGAGCCTCGATCGCGTCCTGCGAGGTCGCTGCCTTGCGGGTGTCGACCTCGATACGTTTGTAGGCGGCGATGCCGGCGAGAACGTCGCTCACGCCGGACCTTCCTCGATCAAGGCGTTGGTGGCTTCGACCAGGTCGGCGAGGGCCTTGGCCGCGCGGCCGTCGTCGATCACCCTGGCGGCCAGCGCCGCGCCCTCGGCCAGATCGACGGCACGGTCGGCGACGATGAGGGCGGCGGCGGCGTTGAGCAGGACGATGTCGCGATAGGCGCCGGTCGCGCCGTCCAGCAGGGCGCGCAGGGCGACGGCGTTTTCTTCCGCATCACCGCCGCGCAGGGCCGCGAGATCGGCACGCGGCAGACCGGCTTCCTCGGGGGTGACGGTGAAGCGGCGGACGGAGCCGTCCTTCCATTCCGCTACCTCGGTCTCGCCCGTTGTGGTCAGTTCGTCGAGGCCCTGACCGTGAACGGTCCAGGCGCGAGCGGCGCCGAGGCGGCCCAGCACCTCGGCCAGAGGCTCCAGCAGGCGCGGGTCATAGACGCCCATGACCTGACGCTTTGCACCCGCCGGGTTGGACAGCGGCCCGAGCAGGTTGAAGACGGTACGGAAGCCGATTTCGGCTCGCACCGGCCCGACGTGGCGCATGGCACCGTGGTAGGCGGGTGCGAAGAGGAAGGCGATGCCGGCCCGATCCAGAGAGCGGCGTTGCTGGGCCGGGCTGGCCTGCAGATTGACGCCCAGCACCGACAGCACGTCCGACGAACCGGATTTGGAGCTCATGGCCCGGTTGCCGTGTTTGGCGACCTTCAGGCCCGCGCCGGCCAGGACGAGGGCGGCGGCGGTGGAGATGTTGAAGGTGTGCTGGCCGTCGCCGCCGGTGCCGCAGGTGTCGATGGCGTCGTACGGGTGGTCGAGCGTGCGGGCGGCCTCGCGCATGGCCGTGGCGAAGGCGGCGATCTCCTCGACCGTCTCGCCGCGGATGCGCAGGGCGGTGACGGCGGCGGCGACCTGGGCCGGCGTCGGTTCACCGCGCAGACAGGCGGCGAAGAAGGCATGGGCCTCGTCCGCTGTCAGGATGCGGCCGTCGACCAGCTTGGCCAGCAGGGGTTTGAAAGTATCCGCCATCAGACCATCGCCGTGCGTTTGATATTGGCGAGGTCGAGGAAGTTCGCCAGCAGGTCGTGACCGTGTTCGGTGGCGATGGATTCCGGGTGGAACTGGACGCCGTGGATGGGGCGGGTCCGGTGGGCCAGACCCATGATCTCGCCGTCGGCAGTCCATGCGGTGACCTCGAGCACGTCGGGCAGGGTCTCGCGGCGCACGGCCAGCGAATGGTAGCGGGTGGCGGTGAAGGGCGAGGGCAGGCCGGTGAAGACGCTGCGCCCCTGATGTTCGATCGGCGAGGTCTTGCCGTGCATCAGGGCCTTGGCGCGGATCACTTCGCCACCGAAGGCCTGGCCCATGGCCTGATGGCCGAGGCAGACGCCGAAGATGGGCATGTCCAGCGGGGCCGTGGCGAGAATGTCGAGGCAGATGCCGGCCTCGTTGGGGGTGCAGGGACCGGGCGAAAGCAGGACGGCTTCGGGCTTGAGGGCCCAGGCCTCCGCGGCGGTCAGGTCGTCATTGCGCACGACACGGGTCTCCGCGCCCAACTCCGCGAGGTAGTGGACGAGGTTCCAGGTGAAGCTGTCGTAATTGTCGACGACGAGGATCATGGTCCGGCTTCTAGGGGGTGCGGGGGGCCGCGCCAAGCGGATGTGACGGTAAGTCTTCGTTAACCGAAGCCGACCGAATTGAACGGTTCCGTCCGGGGAGTTTCATGGCCCACACCAGCATCACCAGGGCGCGCAAGCTGCTGACGCCTCCGGCAGTGCCGGGGGGCAGTCCGTATGCGACGCTCGGGGCTGCGGCGTTGGCGGCGATAGCAGCCGTGCTGATGGCCGGGGTGATGGTGATCGGGCCCGGTGTGCGGTTCGACGAGACCGTGATTTCGACCCAGCCCTAGCGCCTCCTCAGCGATTGCCGAAAGGATAGCGCCAGGCGTCACCGGCGGCGCGCATGGGGGCGCGGGCCTTGGCCAGGGTTTCCGCATATTCCGCCGCCGGATCGCTGTCTGCGACGACGCCGGCCCCGGCCTGGACATGGATCTTGCCGTCGGCGAACAGGGCGGTCCTGAGCACGATGCAGATGTCGGCCTCGCCGCCGGCCGAGATGTAGCCGACCCCGCCGCCGTAGCCGACGCTGCGCTTTTCGCCTTCCAGCTCGTCGATGATCTCCATGGCCCGGACCTTGGGCGCGCCGGACAGGGTGCCGGCGGGCAGGGCGGCCAGCAGGGTGTCGACGGCGTCGAGGTCCGGATGGGCGTTGCCCTGGACCTCGGAGACGATGTGCATGACCGAGCTGTAGCGTTCGACGCGGAAGCTCTCGATCACCTCGACCGTGCCGGGAGCGGCGACGCGGCCGACGTCGTTGCGGCCGAGGTCCAGCAGCATCAGATGCTCGGCGCGTTCCTTGGGATCGGCCAGGAGTTCGGCCTCCAGCGCACGGTCGGCCGCCGGCGTCTCGCCGCGCGGCCGGGTGCCGGCGAGCGGCCGTATGGTGACGCGCCCGTCCTTGAGCCGGACGAGGATTTCCGGGCTGGAGCCCGCGAGCTGGAAGTCGCCGAAGTCGAGATAGAACAGATAGGGCGAGGGGTTCCGCCGCCGCAGGGAGCGGTAGAAGGCGAACGGATCGGTCGTCCATGGGGCGGCGAAGCGGTGGCTGAGCACGACCTGAAAGATGTCGCCGGCGGCGATATAGTCCTTGGCCCGGGCGACCATGGCGGCGAAGTCGGTCGCTGCCACCGGGGAGCGGAAAGGGGCGATTTCGGTCTCGACCGCGGCGGGCAGGGCGGGGAGCGGCGCCCTCAGGTCGGCCTCAAAGCGATCAAGCCGTGCGACGGCGCCGTCGAAGGCGCTGCGGGCATCAAGGCCGCTGTCCGGATAGCCGGCCGAGACAAGAACGATCTCGTGGCTGACGGAGTCGAAGATGGCGACCAGGGCCGGCCGGGTCAGGACCGCGTCGGGCAGGTCAAGCGGATCTGGATTGGGCGCGCCGAGGGGTTCCAGCAGCCGGACCATGTCGTAGCCGAAGACGCCGAACAGGCCGGCGGCCATGGGCGGCAGGCCGTCCGGCAGGTCGAAGCGCGACGCCGCCATCAGGGCGCGGAGTGAGGTCAGGGCGTCGGTGGGTTCGGGCGCGTACCGGTCGGCGGGGATGTCCGCGCCCCGGGCCAGTTCGGCAGCGCCGCCGCGGCAGCGCCAGACCACGTCCGGCTCGCGGGTGATGATCGAATAGCGGCCGTTGACGGCCCCGCCCTCAACCGATTCCAGCAGGAAGGCGTGGGTGCGGCCGTGTCCGACCTTGAGAAAGGCCGAGACCGGGGTCTCGAGGTCGTCGACCAGTCGCCGGATGACGACCTGGGGCCGGCCCTTGGACCAGCCTTCCTGGAACCCGGCGAAGCCGCCTTCGCCGTCCGCCGTCATCGTGCCGGCGGCGTGGCCGGCGTAGCAGGCGCGGCCGGGGCTTCGGCCGGCAGGCCGAGGGCCGTGCGGGCCAGGGGCTCGTCATACTCGGCCTTGCTGCGGGCGGCGGCGGCGCTGATGGCGGCCTCACCCACGGCGTTGGTGTGGTCTCCGGCCATGCGCTGGCGGAACTGTTCGGCCACCGGCGCGGCCAGGGCCGGCACCGCGGCGCTGATCCGGTCGGTGCGGCCGATGACGAAGGTGTCGGCGGTGTTCTGCTGCGAGAAGGGCTCCCCGCGGGCGCTGCTGAACACACCGGCGACGACGCCCTGTCCATATTGCTCGACGGCCTGGCGGTTCATGCCGGAGCCGGTCTGGACGGTGGCACCGACGGAGGCGGCGACGGCGGCGAGGTCTTCGCCACCGCGGACGCGGGTCGCAAGGGCACTGGCGCGCTCGCTGAGCCGCCGCGCATTCTCGCGCTGGATCCATGCCTGGGCGAGCGGGGCCCGGATGCTGGCGAGCGCGGGCAGGGCCGGGGGCAGAACGTCATCGAGGCGGACCACGAAATACTGGCCCTGACCCATGTCGATCACTTCGCTCTCGGCGCCCTTGCCGAGGGTCCACATGGTCTGGAGCAGCTGCGGCGGCAGGCCGGGGTTGATGTCCTGGCCATTGCGGAGCTTGCCGTCCTGGCGGATCGGCGGGATCTGGATCATGCGGGCACCGACCTCGCGGACGGCCACGTCGAGGGTCTTGCCCTCCTGGCGGGCCTTCTCATAGGCCTCGACCCGGCGATAGACGGAGGCGCGGGCGTCTTCGGCACGGAGCTCGGCGACCACCTGGTCGCGCACGTCGGCCAGGGTCGCCGGACGACCCGGCTGGATGCCGGAGAGTTTGACGACGACGAAGCCGACGCCGGCCTGGACCGGGGCGGACACCTGATTGATGGCGAGACCATAGACGGCAGTCGCAACCGCCGGGTCGCCGAGGGCGCTGCGCGGCGTGTCGACATATTCGGCCGGCTGGATGCTGTTGGCGCGGGCCACGTCGGCCGGAGACTGGCCGGCGCGCAGGGCGGCGGCGATCCGGTCGGCAGCGGCGCGATTGGGGGCCGTCAGGGTGACGAAGCTGCGCTTCTCGGGCTGGGACAGGGCGTCGCGGCGGAAGTTGAACCGCTCCTGGATGCGGGCCTCGGTCGGTTCGGCCGTGGCCGCTGCGCCGTCGTCGAACAGAACCACGGACGCGGTCCGGGATTCCGGCATGCGCAGGCCCATCTGGTCGGCATTCTGGGTCATGAAGGTGGTCAGCTGGGCATCCGTCGGTGCCGGTGCGGTCCCGGCCATGGCCTGGGTTACGGTGAACCAGCGGCCGTCACGGGTTTCGAGCGCCTGGCTGGCCAGGATGGCCCCATAGACGCGCGGCAGGCGCATGCCCGCGCCGAGGGCGGCGCCGTAGTGCTGGGTGGAATACTGGTCGCGCAGCTGGGCCTCGAACATCTCGGGCGTGGCGTTGTTTTCGGCGAGGGCGTTCCGGTACTGCTCCTCGCTGAACTGGCCGGTGACACTGTCGAAGAAGCCGGGGGCCTGGCGGATCTGGCGCAGGACCAGCTCCTTTCCGGGGCGGATGCCGGCCTTCCACGCCCAGTTCACGAAGCCGAGCTGCTGGGACTTCTGCTCGAGGTACTGCCGCAGGCCGCCTTCGCCGATCAGTTCCTCGAACGTCAGGGCGCGTCCGGCCTGCTGCTGGGCCTGCTCACGGATGCGGTCGAGCTCGCCCCGGAACTCGGCCTGGCCGAGGCTGCGGTCTCCCGCTGAAACCACGTGTTTCGGGCCGAGATTCGTCAGCACGTCCATCTGCGTCCCACCGGTGACGAGCAGGGCGAGCGCCAGGACAACCAGCAGGCCGACGGCCCATTTTGACTTGGCG
>VYMF01000132.1_pt1 | contig 18795 bp, 18 predicted proteins | sample 5115271 | NCBI WGS metagenome assembly VYMF01 (sample SAMN12291778, study PRJNA351875) | freshwater metagenome | isolation source: freshwater lake | place: USA: Michigan, Wintergreen Lake | collected 2013-08-08
GGACGACCACGGTCAGTACGATCATCAACCAGTAGGCGGCACCCAGGGCCGCGTTGAGCAGGGGCGACATGGAGCGGGCATGCAGGCCCGGGAGCGAAGGCACACGGATCCCGAGCGAAAGCGATTTCGGGAAACGCATGGGTCGACCTCTCTGTCAGCCGGCCGGTCGGCGGGGCGAGAATGCCGCGCGGGGTCCGGCGAACCCGCACGCGGTCTCATTCTTCGCGTTTGTCATGCCGATCGTCAAAGCTCCGCTGAGACTTTGTTGTCCTGGCCTGTCGCCCTTCGGGCTAGATGAGGCCGGGTATCTGGCCATGGAGGCCAGAACGGGGTCAGAAGGCCTGGAGCAGGGTGGCGACCAGGGCGGTCGGCAGGGCAGCGAGCAGGAAGGTGTTGAGGATGCCGTGGCCGACCTTCTCGATGAAGTAGGAAGCTTTCATGGTGTTCATTGTCGTTCTCCGTTGGTCCTGAGTGAGGGATGTTTTCACCCCTCGTTTTTTGTTCCGCTGCATCGATCTTGCCGGTATTGGCTTGTTCGTGGAACGTCGCGGCGTCCGTCCCTGGAGACATAGATAGGTCGTGCTCTGCGGAAAGGCACGTTACATATCGTTTAACGATATTAAACTTTGGCAATGGATTGTTTCGGAGCGCGTGATCGGGATGAAGGTGAAGCTTATCAAGGGGATGCGGCTCGTCGTGGCGACCCATAATCCGGGCAAGGCTGTCGAGATCGACGCGCTCCTGGACGGACATTACGCCGTGGTTACCGCCGCCAGCCTGAATCTGCCCGAACCGGACGAGACCGAGAGCACCTTTGTCGGAAATGCCCTGCTCAAGGCGCGCCATGCGGCCGATCGGTCGGGTGAGGTGGCCCTGGCCGATGACTCCGGCCTGTCTGTTGCAGCCCTGGACGGGGCGCCGGGTATTTTTTCCGCGCGCTGGGCCGGGCCGGACAAGGATTTTGCCTTCGCCATGCGCCGGGTCGAGGAACGGCTGGAGGAGACCGGATCGCGCGATCGCCGGGCCTGGTTCACCTCGGCCCTTGCCGTGGCCTGGCCCGACGGCCCGGCAGTGGTGGTCGAGGGCCGGGTCGAGGGCCAGCTGACCTTCCCCCCGCGCGGCGACCGCGGCTTCGGCTATGACCCGATCTTCATCGCCGACGGCCATGACCGGACCTTCGGCGAACTGGACCCGGCGCTGAAGGACAGCATCAGCCACCGGGCGGTGGCGTTTGCAAAGCTCAAGGCCTGCCTGATTGACTGAGCCGGCCCAGGATCCCGGAACGGATGTGGCGCTTTACGTCCACTGGCCCTACTGCGCCCGGATCTGCCCCTATTGCGACTTCAACGTCGTGCGGGACCGGGGGCGGGTGGAGGAACAGGCGGCGCTGGTCGAGGCCATTCTCGCCGATCTGACGGCGCAGGCCGCCCTGACCGGGGCCCGCCGTCTGGCCTCGATCTTCTTCGGCGGCGGCACTCCGTCCCTCATGCTGCCCGAGGCCGTGGCGGCGGTGATCGACCGCGCCCGGACCCTTTTCCCGCCGCGCGGACCGATCGAGATCACGCTGGAGGCCAATCCGACCGACGCCGAGGCGGCCCGGTTTGCGGCCCTGGCCGGGGCCGGGGTCAACCGCCTGTCGATGGGGGTGCAGGCGCTGGATGATGCAGCCCTGGCCTTCCTCGGCCGCAATCACTCGGCGGACGAGGCCCGCCGCGCCGTCGCCGTCGCCGCCCGGGCCTTTCCGCGCCTGTCGATCGACCTGATCTATGCGCGGCCCGACCAGACCGTGGACGACTGGCGCGCCGAACTGACCGGGGCCATCGACATGGGCTTTGAGCATGTCTCGCCCTATCAGCTGACCATAGAGCCCACGACCGCCTTCGGCCGGGCCGTGGCGCGCGGGGCCTGGACCCCGCCCGATGAGGACCGGGCCGCCGCCCTCTATGAGACCACCCAGACCGTGCTCGAGGCCGCCGGTTTCGAGGCCTATGAGGTGTCCAACCATGCGCGCGGCGCGGCGGCGCGTTCGGCGCACAATCTCCACGTCTGGCGCGGCGGCGACTATCTCGGCCTCGGCCCCGGGGCGCACGGACGGCTGACGCTGGATGGCGCAAGGACAGCGACGGTCGCGCACAGGCGGATCGCCGCCTATGTCGCGGGGGTTGCGAACGGCACGCCCTGGAGCGAGCGGGAGACACAGGCGCGGCGTGACGCCTCGGAGGAAAAGGTCCTGCTGGGGCTGCGGACGGTAGAGGGGGTGGCCCTCACCGACCTGGCGCAGCTGGGGCGGACCGGGACAACCGAGCCGCTGGCGGGATTGATCGCCGACGGCTTTCTGGTCGTGCAGGCGGGCCGGGTCCGCACCAGCGCGGCGGGCCGGCCGGTGCTGGACGGGGTGCTGAGGGCACTGCTGGTCTGACCCTCCCGCGGGCGGGGTTCAGTCCCGGATGAAATGCGGCACGAACCGGGAGGTGTTGCGGGTGATACGGCCCGTGTCCTCGCGCATGGCGATGCCCGCCGGTTCATCGCCGACCAGCCATGAGCCGACGATGACATGCTGGCCGTCGAACATGGGTGGGGCGTGCAGGGCCTGACGGATGTGCGAGCCTTGGCCGTAGCCGGCGTCCAGCCCCTCTTCCCGCGCCGCGCCTTCGACGATGGAGATGTTGGCCCCCTCGCGCGAGAACAGCGGCTTGCGCACATAGGCGTCGCCGAGGCTCGCATGGGCCGGATCGCTCTCAAAGAAGGCGGGCAGAAGGTTGGGGTGTCCGGCGTGCCGCTCCCACAACAGCGGCAGCAGCCCCTTGTTCGACAGCAGGGCCTTCCAGGCGGGTTCCAGCACGGTGACATCGGCCCGGGGCAGGGGCTCGGCATAGTCGTCGCGCAGCATCTGTTCCCAGGGATAGAGTTTGAACAGGGCCTGGATCAGCCAGTTCTCATCATCGACGAAGCGGCCGTCGGCATTGAGGCCGATCTGGTCGAGGGCGACGAATCTGGGGTCCAGCCCCGCCTGCCGGGCGAGGTCCTCGAGGAAACGCACCGTCTGGCGATCCTCGACGAAGTCCGGGTCCGAGGAGAAATGGACGAAACCCCCCTTCGGGAAGAGGACGCGGAAGCGGTCGACCAGCTTCTCATGCAGGCTGTTGAACTGGTCGGCGTCGGGCGGAAGGGTGCCGGCGGCGATGCTGTCTTCCAGCCACAGCCACTGGAACACCGCCGTCTCGAACACACTGGTCGGGGTGTCAGCATTGTATTCATACAGCTTGGCCGGGCCCGTCCCGTCAAAGGCAAGGTCGAACCGGCCATAGAGCGAAGGCTCGCCGCGGGCCCAACTGTCGGCGACATAGTCGCGGGAGGCCTCGGGAATTTCGAGCAGGGTCATCAGCCGCTCTGACCCTGACGCCTCTTCGACCAGGTCGAGGCACATCTGGTGCAGTTCGGCCGTCGGCTCTTCCAGCCCGTCCTCGACCTCGGCCAGGGAGAGGGCATAGGCCGCGCTCTCGTCCCAGTACTGCTCGCCCGAATCGTGGTGCCAGGTGAAGCCCACAGCCTCGGCGCGGGCTTCCCAGTCAGGTCGAGGGGTCAGCCCCAGGCGTTCCATGCCGCCTCAGGCCGGGTCTTTGGAGGCGGGAACCGAGGTCTCGATCAGCGGCGTCACCACGGTGATCTCCCTGGCCGTCAGGCGGGCGAGGACGTCGTCAGCCGAGGCGTGGCCCGGCAGGATGCCTGCCTCGCGCAGCTTGGCGTCGAGATCGGCGCCGGAGCGTTTGTCCTCAAGCTCCTGGCCGACGCGCAGACGTTCTTCCTGGATGGCCTGACGCTGTTTGATGCGCTGCAGGCTGTCGGCGGCCGATCCGATCCGCGAATGGGCCCCCTGCGACTGCAGGGCCACCGAGGTCTGGGCCCTCTGCACCGAGTCATTGACCTTCACGATGTCGATCTCGCGGCGCAGGGTCTCGATCTTCTGGTCGGTGGTCGAGATGGCGGTGCGCAGGCGGGCCTCGGCCTCCTTCATCCCCTCGATCAGGGGGCCGCGCGTGCCGATCTCGGTCTCCAGCTCGGCGATCCGGCCGGCGACCTCCCTGGCCAGGTCAGTCTTGCCCTGGGACATGGCCGCGCGGACCGAGCTTTCGTATTTGGCGATCTGGTCGCCGAAGCTCTTCAGCTCGTTCTCGGCCATGCGGCGGCGCGCCACCAGACCGGCCAGGTCGTCGCGGGCCTTGCCCTGGGCGGTGTCGGCGTCACGGATTTCCTGGTCGAGGATCTTGAGGGCATTGGCGTCGACGACGGCCTGGCCGGCCTCGCGGGCCGTGCCGCGGAACAGGGCGGAGAGTTTGGCGAGCATGGACATGGGGTCTCTCCCGGATCAGGCGGCGTCGGTGCCGAAGGTTTCACGCAGGGTCGTCGCGTCGATGGCGTTCTCGGCGAGGGTGCGCAGTTCGATCAATATGGTCTGAAGCGTCGTCTTGCACGACAGCTCGCCCATCAATTCATAGACCTCCTCGCCGTTCACCGCCGTGATCGCGAAATTCGACAGGGGCACGACGCGCTGGGCCTTGAGCAGGAATTCGTTGAAGGCATGACGGTCGGCCTGTTCGGCCACCGGCCACAACAGGACCGAACAGACGATCTGGGCCCCGCCGACGCTGAGGTAGATGGGCAGGTCGCCATACTCATGCATGGTCGCCAGCAGCACCGGTTCGGCGCCTTCCAGCACCCGGGCGGTCATCTCGCCTTCGCGGACCAGTTCGGACGCGTCAAGCGCGGCCTTGATGGACGGGACGGTCCAGGGGGTTTCGATCACGGCGTCCATAGGGGGGCTTGCTCCAGAAGGATCGGTTGAAAGGCTTCGACGCGGGCGTCGGTGAATGTCGGGGCCGCGGGTGGACTCGGTGACGATGGCGTGGACCGCCGCCCTCACGTCGTCCCGGGCGGCCTCCGGTACCCAGAACTCCAGCTTGACCATACCCGCCTCGCGACGGGCCTTGCGCCAGGCACGTATGCGCTCATTGGCCGGCGACAAGGAGGACGGGGCAGGATTACGCATGTTTCATGTAACGCGTAACAGGTATGCTTGACATTGACTAGAGGTCTGCGAGACTTCGCGTCATCCGGGCATACAGTCGGGCGTCGAGCGAGCGTACATGTTGCTGCCGAGATTGAAACTGGCGCGCCTGTTTGATCGGGCGTTTCACGCCATGGCCGATCTGCAATGGACCCTCCTGTTCACGCTGATCGTGTTTCACGGCCTGCTAACGTGGATCCTGCTGGCCGTTGCCGGCGAGGAAAAGCTGCGCAGCGCGGCTACTTTCTTCTACTGGTATGCGACGACCGCCTACACCGTCGGCTACGGCGACCTCAGCCCCCAGACTGACGCCGGGCGCCTGATCACCGCGCTCTGGGTCTTTCCCGGTGCCATCGCCGCCTTCACCACCATCGTTGCCAAGGTTCTGGCCGCCATCGGCGAGGTCTGGCGCGTCCGCCGCGCCGGCAAGGGAGACTATTCAAAAATGACCGCCTCGATCGTCCTGATCGGCTACCACCCCGCCCGCACGCCCAAGATGATCGACGAACTGGGCGCGGATCTCGCGCCGGACCAGACCCTGGTGCTGCTGACACGCCAGACCCTGACGGACCTCGACAGCCGCGTCCGCTATGTTCAGACCGAGAGCCTGACCTCGACGGCGGCGCTGACGCGAGCCGGCGTGCCGGGCGCCAGCCGGGTGCTGGTGTTCACCGACTCGGATGCCGACACCCTTGCGGCCACGCTGGCGGCGGTCTCCCTCACCGGTCCCGCGGCCCATGTCGTCTGCTATTTCGAGAACGAGGATAACGCCCGGCTGCTGGATCAGCATTGTCCCGAGGTCGAGATCGTCCTGTCGGCCGGCCCGGAGATGGTCGCCCGGGCCTGCAAGGATCCCGGCTCCAGCCAGGTCATCAGCGCCCTGTCCAGCCACCTCGATCCCGGTGCGACCCTGTTCAGCCTGTCCTGGCCGGACGGCGCCCCCGGCCGGTTCGGAGACCTGGCCCGCCGGCTACTGGACCGGAGCGCAACCCTGCTGGCCATCCAGTCGGCGTCGGCGACCATGCCTACCTTCAACCCCGCCTCCGACCACGCTGTCCTTCCGGGCGACCGGCTGTATTATGTCGCCTCCGCCCGGCTCGATGTCGCGGCGTTGGCAGGCTAGGTAGGCCGATGTTCAAACGCCTGTTTGGTTCGAACGACCGGAGCCCGCCTGCGGAGACGCTGGCGGTCGTGCGCAATATCACGGTCGGCCGCACCGTGGCCCTGGACCCCCTGGCCTGGCGCCGACTGGGCGATGAGACGCATTTCAGCCTCGACCGCGACGCTCTGGAGATCACCGCCCAGGGCGTGGTCCAGCTGGATGACGGTCCGTTCGTGCATCGCTTCTATACCGACGACCACGTCATGCTGCAGGCCATGAGTGACGATGCCGGCGGCGCGGCGGCCTATGATTTCACCCTGTTCATGCCCTGGTCCTCGGCCTGGCCGCCCAACGATGGCGCACGCCGCGCCTGGCAGGACCGGCTGTCGGAGCCGGTCTTCAGGGGCGAGCCCGAGGGCCTGCCGGACTATCCGCGCTTCTGGTTCTCCGAATCCGACGCCCGCCAGCCGCCGGTGAAGCTGTGGGAAAGCGTCTATGACGACCGCGCGGCGACCGAGCCCTATGCGAAAATCTACCAGACCTGCATGCTGTATGCGCGGGAACTGGCGGGTGGCCGCGAACTGATGATGGCCCTCGAGCAGGAACCCGAGGGTGGTGACGCGACACATGAGATCATGATCGGCATTCCGCTGGACATGGCCGAGTTCCGCGCCTGAGGCGCCTGGAGGTTAGACAATGCTGGACTGGTACGCATTTCAGACGGGGGCCGTGGCCTTCATCATCGCCTTTGCGGCGGCGATCGCCTTTTTCTCGGTGTTCAAATTCCTCTACCAGCTGGTCACGCCCTACAATGAGCGGGCGCTGATCCGGCAGGGCAATACGGCGGCGGCGGTCGCCCTCGGCGGGGCCCTGATCGGCTATGTCCTGCCGCTGACCTCGGCCCTGTCGCACACGGTCAGCCTTGCGGAGTTCGCGGCCTGGGCCCTGCTGGCCGGGGTGATCCAGATCCTCGCCTTCATCGTCGTCAGCCGGGTGCTCTACAAAGCCCTGGCGGCCCGGATCGAGGCCGGTGAACTGGCCGCGGGCGTCTATCTGGCCTCCATCTCCCTCGGCGTCGGCCTGCTCAACGCCGCCTGTATGACGGCCTGATCCGATGTCAGAGTCCTCCCTGCCCGAAACCACCACCCTGCGCCGGATGAAGCGTTCGCGGACGCTTCAGGTCACCAGTCTGATGGCCACCGTCAGCTTCTCCATGGCTGCCTGCGGCGCGCCGCAGCCTTCCATCCCCGTGGCCGAGCCCGACCCGGCCCTGGCCTATACCTCGACGGCCGAGTGCAAGGCGGCCAACGACGTTACCGACGCGGAATGCGACGCGGCCTACGCCGAGGCCCAGCGCCAGTCCGCCGAAAGCGCCCCGCGCTATGCGACGCGGGAGGAGTGCGAGGGTCAGTGGGGCCCGGAACAGTGCCGCCCGTTGAACAACAGCGGCGGCGGATCCTTCTTCGGCCCGCTGGCGACCGGTTTCATCATCGGCCAGTTGATGAACGGCGGCTATCGCGGCGGCGGTCCCCTGTATCGCGACCGGAACGACCAGTATTCCAACGGCTATGGCGGCGGCTATCTGTCACGCGACTACCGGACGGGCCGCACCGTGGCCAACCGCAATGACGTCGATATCGCGCGCAAGGCCCCGGTCCGGGCCCAGAGCCGGACCTCCGTGGTCTCGCGCGGCGGGTTCGGCGGCGGTGGACGCGGTTACGGCGGCTAGGCCGTTCCGCAGCCTGTTCCGTCTTGAGCCGGGAGGCCCCGGCTGGCACGGTCCCGCCGATGCCTGATCCGTCCGTCTTCCCCCCGACCGCCCCGCCGCCGCGCCCGGTCGCGCCCGGCTTCTATCTGGTGGCGACGCCGATCGGGAACCTGAGGGACATGACCCTGCGGGCGCTCGATGTGCTGGCCGCCGCCGATCTGGTGCTGGCCGAGGATACGAGGGTCACCGCCAAACTGCTGGCGGCCTATGGGCTGAAGGCGAAGCTGGAGCGGTGCGACGACCATGCCTCGGCGCGGGCTGCTGAGGGGGCGATCGAGCGGCTGCGGGCAGGCGAGGTCGTGGCGCTGGTGTCCGACGCCGGCACGCCGATGGTCAATGACCCCGGCTTCGTGGTCGCCCGGGCGGTGATCGCGGCGGGCCTGCCGGTGCATCCTGTCCCCGGTCCGTCCAGCCTGCTGGCGGCCCTGTGTATCGCCGGACTGCCGGCCGACCGGGTGCTGTTCGCCGGCTTCCTGCCCGCGAAGTCCGGTGCCCGGCGCACGGCGCTGGAAGAGGTCCGGACCGCCCGCCAGACCCTCGTTTTCTTCGAGAGCGGGCCGCGTCTCGCCGACAGCCTGGCCGACATGGCCGCCGTGCTCGGACCCCGCCCCGCCGCCGTGGCCCGCGAGCTCACCAAGATGTATGAGGAGTGTGTGCGCGGCTCCCTGGCCGAACTGGCCGTCGACCCGCGCTGTCAGGGGCCGAAGGGCGAGATCGTCATCGTCGTCGCCCCCGGCGAGACGGAGGTGGCCTCCGAGGCGGACGCCGATGCGGCCCTGGCCGAGGCCATGACCCGGCTGCCGCCCGGTGAGGCCGCAGCGGAGGTGTCGAAGGCCCTGAACCTGCCGCGCAAGCCGCTCTACAAGCGGGCGCTGGAGATGCAGGGCCGGTGAGCCCGAAGCGGCCCCCGACCCGGGTCCCGCCTGATCGGATCAGGGCCCCGAAGGTCGTGCGGGCCAAGCGCGGCTGGCGGGTCGCCCTCGGCGCCGTCTCGCACCGGCTGGGCCATCGCTCCGAATGGCTGGCGGCGGCCTGGCTGATGATCCGGGGCTATCAGGTGCTCGGCTTCCGGCTGAAGACCCGCGCCGCAGAGATCGACATTCTCGCGCGCCGCGGCAAGGTTCTGGCCGTGGTCGAGGTCAAGCGCCGCGCCACCCTTGAGGCCGCACTGACCGCCCTCGGCCCGGACCAGTACGACCGGCTGGTGGCCGCCGGCCGCTCGGTGTTGCGCCAAAGACCCAGCCTGGCCGGTCATGTGCTGCGGATCGACATGGTGGCGCTGGCCCCGGGCCGGTTTCCGCGCCATCGTCGCGGAATTGTCGGCCTCGGGAAGGGCACCGCATGACCCGGGATGAAGCGATCGGGACTCTCACGGCCGCCGGAGAGGCCGGGGACGAGGCGTTCCCGCTGCTGGAAGCGGCCATCGCCTGTGCCATCCACGACTATCCGCTGCGCGACCCGGGGCCCGCCCGGACCCTGGCCGACCACGCCGCCGAACGGCTGGCGGAACGGATCGTCAATGAAGGGCCCGATGCGGCCCTGACCGAGACCCTGGCCGCGGACCTGCGCCTGAACGGCGACCTGCTCAACCATGACAGTCCGGCCAATACGGACGTCATCGATGTGGCCGAGAGCCGCCGCGGCCTGTCCGGGGCCCTTTCGATCTTCTATCTCGACGCCGCGCGCCGCGCCGGGGTCAAGGCGCAGGGCGTGGACTTTCCCGGCCATTTCCTGCTCCGGGTCGAGACCCCGGCAGGCCCCGTCGCCCTGGACCCCTTCAGCCAGGGGCGGCTGGTCCTGCCCTCGGAACTGACCCGGCGGGCGTTGCGGGCCGGGCTGACGCCGCATGTGGCCGACCGGCTGGACCTGCTGATGGCGCCGGTCAGCGACCGTCAGGCCCTGATCCGGCTGCAGAACGTCCTGTTCAGCCGGGCCGTCCGCGACGGGGACTATGAGGGGGCCGAGCGCTCGGCCCTGCGCCGTGCCCTGCTGGACCCCGACGATAACCGGCCCTGGCTGGACGTCGCCGCCGCGCGCGAGAAACAGGGCTCGCTCACCGGGGCCCTTGAGGCCCTGGCCCGCGCCCGCACGGTCGATGATCCGATGGAGATCACGCGCCAGATGTCGGTCGACCGGGTGCGGCTGCAGTTGAACTGAGTGGCTGGTGGCCAGTGGCCAGTGATTAGTGGCTGGCCGACGCCGGGGCGATGGCAGCGGGCTGCGCCGCCCTTCCGCCGCCAGCGAGGCGACAATCACTGACCACTGGCCACTAACCACTAACCACTCATCTTGCGCTCGTCGCCGCCGCTGCCCATTAGCCATCCACCCCCCCCGGCCGGAAGGACATCCCATGCTCAGAGTCGCGATCCAGATGGACCCCGTCGAGGCGGTCAATATCGAGTCCGACACCACCTGGCTGATGATGACCACGGCCCAGGAGCGGGGGCATGCCCAGTGGGTCTATGATTTCCGCACCCTGGCGCTGGAGGACGGCCGGCTGTTCTGCCGCGCCCGGCCGGTGACGCTGCGCCAGGTCCAGGGCGACCACGTCACCCTCGGCGAAGAGGTCAAGCTGGACCTGGCCGAGGATGTCGATGTCATCCTGATGCGTCAGGACCCGCCGTTCGACATGGCCTATGTCACCTCGACCTATCTTCTGGAGACGGTGCACCCGAAGACGCTGGTGGTGAACGATCCGGCCGAGGTCCGCAGCGCCCCCGAAAAGCTGCTGGTGACCCATTTCCCCGGCCTGACCCCGCCGACCCTGATCAGTTCCGACCCGGTCGCCCTGGTCGATTTCCACGAACGCCACGGCGATGTGGTGCTGAAGCCCCTGCACGGCGCGGCCGGTTCGGGTGTGGTGAAACTGAAGGCCGGCGACCCGAATCTCGAGGCGCTCGTCGAAATCCACATGACCGGCAGCCGTGATCCGCTGGTGATCCAGAAATTCATCCCGGCCGTCTCGAAGGGCGACAAGCGGATCATCCTGATCGACGGCGAGCCGGTCGGGGCGATCAACCGCATCCCGGCCAAGGATCAGGTCCGCTCCAACCTGCGCGTCGGCGGTACGGCGGCCCCGGTCGAGCTGACGGCCCGTGACCGCGAGATCTGCGCCGCCATCGGCCCGACGCTGAAGGCGCGGGGCCTGATCTTCGTCGGCATCGATGTGATCGGCGAATACCTCACCGAGATCAATGTCACCTCGCCGACGGGGGCCCAGCAGCTCAAGGCCTTCACCGGCGTCGATGCGACGGCGCTGATGTGGGATGTGGTGGAGAGGAAGAGGGCTTAGGGCTTAGGGCTTGGGTCTTGGGGTTTGGGTTCCGCAACCAGCGGGCGGGCGTAGCGCTTCCAGGCTCTACCCCCTAAGCCCTAAGCCCTAAGCCCTAAGCCCTAAGCCCTAAGCCCTAAGACCTAAGCCCCTCCCCTTGCCAACCATCGTTGTTCGTGGTTCGTTCTTTCTCTCATAACGGGAGAAGAGCATGCTCGCCAGCGTGGTGACGGTGGCTTTCGAGGGGGTGGATGCCCGGCGGGTGGATGTGCAGGTCCATCAGCTGCCGTCGGGCGACCAGTCGTCCTTCACCATCGTCGGTCTGGCCGACAAGGCGGTGGCGGAGAGCCGGGAGCGGGTGCGCGGGGCCTTTGCCGGGATCGGGCTGTCGCTTCCGGCGAAGCGGATCATCGTCAACATGGCACCGGCCGACCTGCCCAAGGAGGGCAGTCATTTCGACCTGCCGATCGCCCTTGCCCTGCTGGCCTCCATGGGGGTGATCCCGCCGGACATGCTGTCGGGCTGGGCGGCGGTGGGGGAGCTGGGGCTGGACGGACGGATCGCCCCGGTCGGCGGGACCCTGCCGGCGGCGGTGGCGGTCGACGCCATGGGGCTGGGCCTGATCTGTCCCGAGGCGAACGGGCCCGAGGCGGCCTGGGCCGGGGAGGTGGCGGTGCTGGCCCCGCGCTCCCTGATCGGACTGGTCAACCATTTCAAGGGCACCCAGGTGCTGCGCCGGCCCGAGCCGGGGGCGATGCGGTCCGGTGATCGCGTCCCCGACCTGCGCGAGGTCAAGGGTCAGGAGAGCGCCAAACGGGCGCTGGAGATCGCGGCGGCCGGCGGCCACAACCTGTTGTTTGTCGGTCCGCCGGGGTCCGGCAAGTCGATGATGGCGGCGCGGTTGCCGGGCCTGCTGCCGCCGCTGACGCCGAAGGAGCTGCTGGAGACCTCCATGGTCTGGTCGGTGGCCGGGTTGATCGAGCGCGGGGCCCTGACCCGCGACCGGCCGTTCCGCTCGCCGCACCACTCGGCCTCCATGGCGGCCCTGACCGGCGGCGGTCTGCGCGCCAAACCGGGTGAGGCCTCCCTCGCGCACAATGGCGTCCTGTTTCTGGATGAGTTGCCCGAATACAGCGCCCAGGCCCTCGACAGCCTGCGGGCGCCGCTGGAGACGGGCGAGATCGTGGTGGCCCGGGCCAATGCCCATGTCCGCTATCCGGCCCGGTTCCAGCTGATCGCCGCCATGAACCCCTGTCGTTGCGGTCTGGGCGGGGGCGGCAAGGGGGCCTGCGGCAAGGCCCCGCGCTGCCAGCGCGACTATCAGAACCGCATCTCGGGCCCGATGTTCGACCGTATCGATCTGACGGTCGAGACGCCGCCGGTGACCGCCGCCGACATGGCCCTGCCGCCGCCCGCCGAGGGTACGGCCGAAGCCTCTGCCCGGGTGCTGGCCGCCCGCGCCCTGCAGGAGGACCGGCTGCGCGCCGCCGGGATCGATCCCGACATCGCCCGCGACCAGGCCGTCAATGCCCGCGCCTCGGGCGAGACCCTCGATCGGTTCGCCAGGCCGGACGAGGCCGGGCGCGCCCTGCTGATGCGGGCGGGGCAGGCCGGTGGGCTGACCGCGCGGGGCTGGACCCGGACCCTGCGGCTGGCCCGCACCATCGCCGATCTGGACGGTTGCGACGGCGTCCTGCGCCGCCACATCGCCGAGGCCCTGGTCTATCGCCGCGCGACCGTGGGGGCCCGGGGCGATTTCGAACGGCAGGCGGAGACCGGAACCGAAACCCGGGCCTTCTGAGGTCCGCACCCTTAATCGGGCCGATTGAGCCGGTCTTAAGGGATTGCCGGTCAGGATGTCGCCGGAGGAGATCGGCATGGCGCGGCGAGCGAAATCAGGGGCGGCGGCGGAGGCTCCGGAACAGCAGTTCCTGCGCCTGATGAGCCACGAGATGCGCACGCCGCTCAACGGCGTCATCGGCATGCTGGGCCTGTTGTCGCGGACCCGGCTGGACGGTGCCCAGCGCGCCTATGCCGAGGCGGCGCGGTCATCCGCAGAGCATCTTCTGGGTCTGGTCAACGACCTGCTCGACTACGCCCGGCTCGAGGCCGGGAAGCTGGAATTCGATAACGCCCCGGTCGACCTTGAGGCCCTGGTGCGCGGCGTCGCCGAGCTTCTGAGCCCGCGGGCCCATGAGAAGGGCCTCGAGATCGCCTGGTCCGTGGCGCCCGGCGCCGTGGACGTCATGGGCGATGGGGGTCGCCTGCGACAGGTGCTGTTCAACCTCGCGGGCAATGCCGTCAAATTCACCGAGACCGGCGGCGTGCGCATCGCCGTCGAGCGCACCGGCGGTTCCGACAAGGCGCCCCGGCTCGCCTTCATCATCGACGACACCGGCCCCGGCGTGCCGGCCGAGGCGCGGGCGCGGATCTTCGAGGAGTTCGGCCACGTCGACGCCTCGGACGCCAGCCGCTTCGGCGGGGCGGGCCTCGGGCTGGCCGTGGTTTCAAGACTGGCCACCGCCATGCAGGGCACCGTGTCGGTGTCGGACCGGCCCGACGGCCCCGGTGCGCGATTCCTGTTCGAAGCCGGTTTCGAGGCGGCGCCTGACGCGACCCGCGGCGCGCCCCTGTCGGGTCATGCGGTGGCTGTGGTCAGCCCGGACCCGTTCGTCCGCGCGGCCGCCATGGCCCAGATCGCGGCCTCGGGCGGGGTCGTGGCGGATGAGGCGGGGATTGTGCTGGTCGACCACGCCGGCCGTGAGAAACCGCAGGGTCTGGCGTCCCGGCCGGCCGGGGCCAAGGCCATCGTCCTGCTGAGGCCGGCCGAGCGCGACCTGATCGCCCGCTATCGCGGGGCGGGCTTCCACGGCTATCTGATCAAGCCCCTGCGCCGGGCCTCGCTCGCCGAGCGGGTGCTGGCAGCCTCGGATCACGGACCGGCGCACAAGCCCGGCGCGCCGCCACCCTCCCCGGCCGAGGACGACCGGGTGACGCCCGCCCGGTTCTCGGGCACGCGGGTGCTGCTGGTCGAGGACAATCCGGTCGGCGCCCTGCTGGCCGCCACCCTGCTGCGTCGCGAGGGCTGTGCCGTCGAGACCGCCGCCAGCGGTCATGAGGCGGTCGAGGCGATGAAGCGCGCCCGCTATGATCTGGTCTTCATGGATATGCGGATGCCGGGCATGGACGGCCCCAGCGCGGTCCGCACCATCCGCGCCCGCGGCGACCGGACGCCGATCGTGGCCCTGACCGCCAATGCCTTCGCCGAGGACCGCAAGGCCTGTCTCGAGGCGGGGATGGACGACCATCTGGTCAAGCCGCTGGAGCTGGATTCCCTGCGCGCCTCACTCGCCCGCTGGACGAACCGCACGGACCGGGCCAAGGTCGCCGCCGGATAGGGACGCGGGGGCGTCGCCTGCGAGGGACGCCAGAGATGACCGAGAAACCTGCGGAGGCGGCGCCGGCTGTCGCAGCGTCTGATCTTGCTCCGAAGGGCTTGGGCGTGATCAAGGTCGCCTTTCGCGATCGACGCACGCTGGCGATGCTGCTTCTCGGGTTCTCGGCCGGCCTGCCCTTCACGATGCTGATCGGCACCCTGAACGCTTGGCTGAGCGATGCCGGGGTCGCGATCTCGACCATCGGCATCCTGTCGTGGATCGGGCTGTTCGGAGCGTTCAAATTCCTCTGGTCGCCGCTCGTCGGCATCATTCCGCCGTTCATCGGTCGTCGTCTGGGCCGGCGGCGAAGCTGGATGATCGGCTGTCAGCTGGTCATCGGGGGTGCCCTGATCGTCATCGCCGTATCGAGCCCTGAGGGCGGCACGCTGGGCCTGCTCGCCGGCGCCGCGGCCCTTGGGGCGTTCGCGTCGGCAACGCAGGACATTGTCATTGACACATGGCGGATCGAGGTGGCGGGGCCGGGCGCGCCCATCGATCTGATGTCGACCATCTACCAGTTCGGCTTCCGAACCGCGGCGCTGGTGGGTGGCGCAGGCGCGCTCTTGCTGGCCGATGTCGCCGGTTGGCCCGCGACCTTCGCAGTCGGCGGCCTGCTGATGGGGCTGGGCCTACTTGGCGCGGCCATCGCGCCGGAGCCCGTCGCTGCGCCGCCGCAGGCGATCGCCAAGGAGCGTCTTGGCTCGCCGCGGCTGAGGCTGTTCGCTCTTGTGGCGACGCTCGCGGCGTGGGTCTGGGCGGCCTTCATGTTGATCAACTTCATGGTCACAGCCCTGACCACGACCCCGGCGCCGAGCGCGGGCGAGTTCACCGGGACATGGGGACCGTGGATCATCGGCGCCGCCGTGCTGCTGCCGTGCGCCCTCGCCGGCTTTGTGGTCTGGCGGGGTCGGGTTGCGGTTCCTACCCCGGGCGACCGTCCCGTCCTCACCATGCTGTATGACGCGATCATCGCACCCCTCGTCGAGCTGATGGGCAGGCTGGGTTGGGGCGCCCTGATCGTCCTGGGACTGATCCTCACGTACCGGATCACCGACGGGGTGTGGGGGCCGTTCGCCTTCCCCTTCTACATGGGCGCCGAAGGCGGCGCGCTGGGGCATACCAAGACCGAGGTGGCGCTCGCGTCGAAGACGTTCGGGGTGATCATGACGATCATCGGCATCGGGCTCGGGGGCTGGGCCCTGCTGGTCATCGGGCGGATGGCGTCGCTGCTGATCGGCGCCGTCCTTGCGGCCGCGACCAATCTGCTGTTCGCCGACCTCGCCATGGGCGCACCGGTGATCGGCGGCTTCATGAGCGCGACGGGCCTGTACGGCCTGTTCGGCGCGTTCGGGCTCGGCGAGCCGATGGCGCGGCTGATGCTGGCCATCGCCGGCGAGAACATCGCCGGCGGCTTCGCCGGGGCGGCCTTCGTCGCCTATCTGTCGGCGCTGTCGAGCAAGATGTTCGGCGCGGTCCAGTTCGCGGTCTTCACCTCCCTGGCCCTGCTGATCGGCACCTTCGGGCGCGGAGCGCTGGGCGAGATGATCGAGAACCAGGGCTTCGCGCCGGTATTCATGTTCGCGGCCGCGCTGGGCGGGATAACCGTGGTCTTCTGCATCCTGGAATGGATGCGGCTGGCGGCGGAGAAGCGGAAGCTCGAAACCCCCGCCTGAGCCCCCTAGCTCTCCGCCGCCGCCCCTTCGTCATAGGCGGCGAAGGTCGCGGCGGTGATGATCTCGCTGACCGAGGCCCCGAGGCTGACGATCTGGACGGATTTCTCCAGCCCGACCAGCAGGGGCCCGATCACCCGCGCCCCGCCCAGCGACTGGACCAGCCGGGTCGAGATGGAGGCGGAATGGACCGCCGGCATGACCAGCACATTGGCGTGGCCGGTCAGGCGCATGAAGGGATAGGCGGCCCGGGCGTCGGGATCGAGCGCCAGTTCCGGCGGCATCTCGCCCTCGTATTCGAAATCAACGCCCCGGGCGTCGAGGATGCGAATGGCCTCGCGCACCTTTTCCCCCCGGTCGCCCGGAGGGTTGCCGAAGGTGGAATAGCTGAGGAAGGCGACGCGCGGGGTCTTGCCCAGCTTGCGCACGGTCTCGGCGGCCTGGATGGCGATCTCGGCCAGTTCCTCGGCATTCGGAAGTTCGTGGATCGAGGTGTCGGCGACGAACAGGGTGCGGCCCTTGGCCAGCAGGATCGACATGCCGATCAGCCGGTTCTTGACGTCGAGGACGCGGCGGACCTCTTTCAGCACCATGTTGAAATTGCGGGTCACGCCGGTGACCATGGCGTCGGCCTGGCCGCGGGCGACCATGGCCGCGCCGAAATAGTTGCGGTCCTGGTTGATCATCCGCTGCACGTCGCGCCGCAGGTAGCCGCGGCGCTGCAGGCGGGCATAGAGAAAATCGGTGTAGTCGAGATTGTGTTCCGAAACCCGGGCGTTGACGATCTCGATGCCCATGGCGTCGAAATCCAGCCCGGCCTCGGCGGCGTTCTTGCGGATCAGCTCCTCGCGGCCCAGCAGGATGGGGGTGCCCAGCTCGGCCTGTTTGAAGCCCCAGGCGGCGCGGATGACGGCGGTCTCCTCGCCCTCGGCGAACACCACCCGCTTGTTCGGGGCGGCGCGCACGGCGCCGGAGATGTTCTGCATCATGGCGGCGGACGGATCGAGCCGCGAGCGCAGTTCGGTCCGGTAGGCCTCCATGTCCTCGATCGGCTTGCGGGCCACGCCGGTGTCCATCGCCGCCTGGGCGACGAAGGGCGGGATGTACCAGATCAGGCGCGGGTCGAAGGGCGAGGGGATGATGTAGTCGGGGCCGAATTTCAGCTTGCGGCCGCGATAGGCCATGGCGACCTCGTCCGGCACATCCTCGCGGGCGAGGGCGGCCAGGGCCTGGGCGCAGGCCACCTTCATCTCGTGATTGACCCGCCGGGCCCGCACGTCCAGCGCGCCGCGGAAGATGTAGGGGAAGCCGAGGACGTTGTTGACCTGGTTCACATAGTCCGACCGGCCCGTGGCCATGATGGCGTCGGACCGCACCGAGGCCACGTCCTCGGGCGTGATCTCCGGGTCCGGATTGGCCATGGCGAAGATGATCGGATTGGGGGCCATGGAGGCCACCATTTCCTTGGTGATGGCGCCCTTGGCCGACAGGCCCAAAACCACGTCGGCACCGACCATGGCCTCGGCCAGGGTGCGGTGGGGCGTGTCGGTAGCGTGGGCGGCCTTCCACTGGTCCATCCCGGTGGGGCGACCCTTGTAGACCACGCCTTCGCGGTCGACGATGACGGTGTTCTCGGCCCGGACCCCGACGGCCTTCATCAGGCCGATGGACGACAGGCCGGCCGCGCCGGCGCCGGCCAGGACGACCTTGATGTCTTCCAGCTTCTTGCCGGTGATGTGGCAGGCGTTGATCAGGCCGGCGGTCGAGATGATGGCCGTGCCGTGCTGGTCGTCATGGAAGACCGGAATGTCGAGCAGATCCTGCAGCTCGGACTCGATGACGAAACACTCCGGGGATTTGATATCCTCCAGATTGATGCCGCCCCAGGTGTCGCCGATGTTCTTGACGACGGTGATGAACTCTTCCGGGTCGGTGGTCTTGACCTCGACATCGAAGCTGTCGACGTCGGCGAAGCGTTTGAACAGGACGGCCTTGCCCTCCATCACCGGCTTGGACGCCATGTGACCGAGGTTGCCGAGGCCGAGGATGGCCGTGCCGTTGGAGATGACGGCGACCAGATTGCCCTTGGACGTATAGTCGTAGGCCTTGTCCACATCGGCGGCGATGGCCAGGACGGGGATGGCCACGCCCGGCGAATAGGCCAGCGACAGGTCGCGCTGGGTCGCCATGGGCTTGGTCGGCGCCATGGAAATCTTGCCCGGCGTCGGACTGCGGTGAAACTCCAGCGCGTCTTCGTCGGAGAAGGTCTGTTTGTCTGTGAGATCGGCCATGCCTGTTCCTAAGCCGCAGGACGGGCCGGGACAACCGTTGACGCAGCGTCAGATCGTCAACGTCCCCGTCCGCTCGACCTCGACCGGGCCGGTCATGAAGACATGGCCGGTGGCCTCGTCCCATTCGATCCACAGTTCACCCCCGTCGACCTCGATCCCGGCGGCGCGTCCGGTCAGGCCGCGACGGGCGG
>VYMF01000136.1_pt1 | contig 18532 bp, 14 predicted proteins | sample 5115271 | NCBI WGS metagenome assembly VYMF01 (sample SAMN12291778, study PRJNA351875) | freshwater metagenome | isolation source: freshwater lake | place: USA: Michigan, Wintergreen Lake | collected 2013-08-08
TGGAGTTTAGATAGTAACTGGAATTGGCAATCTTCCACTGGATGGTGGGGATTAAACTCATCGGAAGCTTTTACTCAAGAAACCAACTTCCAACAAGATTTTAATGGTGATGGATTCATTGGTCAACCCTACACCCCAATCGAAGCTTTCGGTAACACCAAATTAGTCAAAGACACAACTAACAAACTCTACACCCAAATTGGCAATAATAACCCCATCGCCATCAATATAAGTGGGACTCAGATTACCACAAATATCTATCCAGGTTGGCAAACTTTGGCTGTTGAAACCGTCAACGGAGTCAATCAAGTCTTGTGGAAATATAACGATGGTAATTATCTGCATCTGTGGAGTTTAGATAATAACTGGAATTGGCAATCTTCCACCGGATGGTGGGGATTAAACTCATCGGAAGCTTTCACCCAAGAAACCAACTTCCAACAAGATTTTAATGGTGATAATCAGATTGGTAATCCCTTACCCAATATAGCTAGTAGTCTAGCGGTTTCTGCTAACGTCCCAGAACCCATTATCGGGTCATCAAACGATGATATTATCACCGGTACTGCGGACAATAATATTCTAATTGGTGGCTTAGGTAATGATACCCTAACGGGAGGCGCAGGTAGCGATCAATTCACCTTCAACAACCGCAATGAAGGGATTGACACAATTACTGATTTCCTCTCCAGTCAGGGGGATAAAATTACTGTCTCTGCTGCGGGTTTTGGCGGTGGTTTAGCCGCAGGAGTTGCGATTACAACCGCTCAATTCGTGTTAGGAACAACTGCATTAAATGCCAGCAATCGCTTTATTTATAATACAATCACTGGAGGACTATTCTTTGATGGGGACGGGACAGATACACTAGCAGCTATTCAAATTGCAACTCTTAGTTCTAAACCCACTCTTACCGCCTCTGATATACTTGTATTAGTTTAATCTTAATACAGCTTGTAGGGTGCGTTAGACGGCCAAAATTGCTGCTTTGACTGGAAGGTGACAATCCGTCGTAACGCACCACCTATCATCGACTGTGATTGTGTGATGGACTATGATTGACGTAACGCACTACCTATCATCAACTAAGTAGCCAGTTACAATTAAAGATAAAATACAAAGAATCAGAAGCCTGTCCCACTATCTAACAATTAATTGAGATTACTTACTTACAAGCCCAAAATATGATATAGATATTTATATAAAATTGAGCTGCAGCCTTTGACTGATTACTGTTTACTGATCACTGAAAGGTTTCCTATCTCAACTAGAAAATTAATTTTTCACGACTACTTATAGTTAATCATGTATTTCTGGCAATTTCGTGTTTATCAGCGTCCTTTGCTGCGTCCCCTACAAACCCATCACAGACTATGGCAAATTAGGGAAGGAATTATTATTCGCTTAGAAGCTGAAGATGGACGTATTGGATGGGGAGAAATTGCTCCTTTACCTGAATTTGGTTCAGAAACATTATCGGCAGCAATATTATTCTGTCAAAGTCTCGAAAATCCCCTATCAATAAATTCAATTTTTTCTATTCCTGAACAATTTCCTGCGTGTCAATTTGCCTTTGAATCAGCTTTAGAAGATTTAAGTATAGAAAATCAATCAAGAGAAATAGAAACGAAAAATTATAGTTATTTATTACCCACTGGTGCGGCAGTATTTCCCTGTCTGGATGATATTTTAGCTTCTAATCAAACTAATACTTATAAATGGAAAATTGCAGTTAATTCTCTCAAGCAAGAGTTAAACTTATTTGAAAAATTAATTACCCGATTACCCAGGGAAATTAAATTGCGTTTAGATGCCAATGGGGGATTAAGTATTGCTGAGGGTAAAATCTGGTTAAAAATTGCCGATGAATCTAAAATAATTGAATTTATCGAACAACCTTTACCCCCGTCTAAATTGCTAGAAATGTTGCAATTAAGTCAAGATTTTACCACAGGGATTGCTTTAGATGAATCCGTAGCCAATCTTCGACAAATAGAGGAATGTTATCAACGGGGATGGCGAGGAATTTTTGTGATTAAACCTGCTATTACCGGTTCAATACAAGGGTTAAGAAATCTCTGGGAAAAATATCCCTTAGATTTAGTATTTTCCTCCGTTTTAGAAACTAATATCGGCAGAAAATCCGCTTTACGTCTAGCACAAGAATACCCCCGAAAGGAGCGAGCTTTAGGCTTTGGTGTGCAACAATGGTTTAATAATAGTGAACCCGATTGGTTAGAAAAACTGTGGACGACATCAGCAAACAATTAGCATATCTCAGTCAAAAAGATTGGTTATATGGATACAATAGCCAGAAATTTTATCAATTATATCAGTCCTATTCTCGGCAATTTATCGCCGCAGATAATCCTCGATTAACTATGCTTCTTTCCGAAGGCAATCCCCTTAAATTCTTAGCGATATTCTTGGCTGCCGTCAGTGCCAAAAGTTGCCTATTTCTAGCTAATCCCGACTGGAAAACTAACGAATGGCAACAGGTTTTCTCTCTGATGCAACCCGATTATATTTTGGGCGAAAACATCAAGGTTTTTAACCATAATTTCCCTCCCGTCAATCCTTTGACTAATTCTCTGATGATACCCACGGGAGGAACCTCGGGAAAAATTCGCTTTGCTATCCATAACTGGTTAACTTTAAATGCTTCTGTTAAAGGTTTCTCTGAATATTTTCAAGTCAAGCAGGTTAACTCTTTTTGCCTATTGCCTTTATATCATGTTAGTGGTTTAATGCAGTTTCTCAGAAGTTTTTTAACAGGGGGAGATTTTGCTGTTATTCCTTACCATAAAATTAAACAAAAGCGCATAAATAATCTCAATCTTCAAGATTATTTTATCTCCTTAGTCCCCAGTCAATTACAATTCTTTCTAGAAAATGATCCTCGATGGTTAGCCAATTTTAAAACAGTTTTACTAGGAGGTTCCCCTGCATGGCCATCTTTACTAGAAAAAGCTAGAGAATATAATATTTCTCTGTCTCCCACCTATGGAATGACGGAAACTGCCTCACAAATTGTCACCCTTAAACCAGAAGATTTTCGACGAGGAAATAATAGTAATGGACAGCTATTACCCCATGCTCAGATAAAAATTAATCCCGATAACCAGAAAATTATTATTGAAGCGAAATCTTTATTTTTAGGCTATTATCCCCATCTTAATCAAGCAAGCTACTTCGAGACCGATGATTTAGGTTACTTCGATGAAAGTGGTTATTTATATATCATTGGCCGCGATAGTCAAAAAATAATTACCGGAGGAGAAAATGTTTATCCTTTTGAGGTAGAAACTGCCATTAGACAAACTAATTTAGTTAAAGATGTGGTGGTTTTAGGATTGCCAGATTCTCGATGGGGACAGGTAATTGTGGCTTTTTATGTACCTGTTAATTCTCAGATATGCCAGACAATTATTCAATCCCAGATTAAAGATAAATTAGTCAATTATAAACTGCCGAAACATTGGATAAAATTACCAGAGATACCAAAAAGTACCCAGGGTAAGATTAATCAAACTACTTTAATTAAATTAGCTGAAACTTTTTTGACACCGAGTCAAACCCCAGACGATAATTATAGCTGATCCAAACAGATACTCTAAGGAGAATCTTCAGGATAGTCGATAAATACCCGCTCTCCAACTTTAACCCCATTAAGAACCTGAGTTTTATCGCCGATAACTGGGCCAAGAGTCACTGGACGGAATTTAGGTTTATTCTCCTGGTTGGGAACTAATACCCCAGTCTTGCCATTTTGAGTTAAAACAGCGACATTTGGTACGACTAAAGCCTGAGGAATTGAGGAACCTAAAAGAGTCAGTCTCACATTCATTCCCGACAGGAGTTTTTCCTGTCCCGTTTCAATGGCTATCTGTACCTGAAAAGAGGTGACATTGTTAGTCCTGACCGCTTCTGGGGCAATCAAGCGGACTCTACCTTGAAAGACTTTTTGCGGATAGGCATCAGTACGAATTTGTACCATTTGTCCGACTTTTATTTTACTAATATCTACTTCTGAAAGTTCGGCGAGAATCTCCAATCCCGTGGCTAAAGCAACAATTGAAGTAGAAGTAGCAGAAGCACTACTAGAAGCGGAAGTAGTTGGGGTGACAAAAGCACCGATGCTGGCATAGCGTTGGGTAATCAAGCCGGAAAAGGGAGCCACAACCACGCTATCTTGCATTTGGGATTGAACCCGCAAAACTTGAGCTTTGGCTACGGCGACTTCTGCCCTCGCTTGGGCAATTTCTTGGGGGCGGCTGCCATTTTCCAATTTTGTTAGTGCGGATCTAGCTTCAGCAACTTCGGCTCGCGCCTGGGCAATTTCTTGGGGACGGCTGCCATTTTTCAGTTTAGCTAATTGGTTGATCGCTTCTTGGCTGTTAGCGGCAGCACTCTCAGCATCGGCAGTGGCTTCATCTAGTTGATCTTGCGCGATCGCTCCATCGGCTAAAAGCTGTCGGTTCCTCTCCAGTCTAGCGATGGCGAGTCTTTCTTTGGCTTGGGCTGCTTCTAGTTGAGCTTGAGCTTGGGCAATGTCTTCAAGGCGGCTGCCCGCCAGTAATTGAGCGAGACGGGCTTCGGTTTGGCTCAAACGGGCAAGACCCTGGGCGATGTCCTCAGGGCGGCTGCCCGCCAGCAATTCAGCCAGACGGGCTTCCTGACGACTGAGGTTAGCCTGCGCTTCTATTAGTTGGGTGCGAATTTCTGTATCTTCCATGCGGGCGATAACTTGCCCTTCCTTGACCCGATCTCCTTTTTCCACAAGAAGTTCTGTCAAACGCCCGGAAGTTTTGGGACTGATATTAACGCTTTCAATCGGTCTGACTCTGCCGCTGGCTTGAATTTCTAAGGTAAGGTTCTCTTGTTTGACGGCAACCGTGAGGTGATTGATGTCTGTGGGAGCAGCGGGACGGCGCGATGTTAGGTAAACTGTAGCAGTGCTGCCGATGATGCCGACGGTGAGGATTCCCATCGTCCAGGTACGGGGGAGCTTGAGGGTAATTTTGGGGATCACTGGAACTTGCATAGTTAGGTTTTATATACTCCGCAAGGCGACAATTGGGTCTAGTCGGGCTGCCTGTCGGGCAGGGGCGACTCCGAAAAATAGTCCGATGCTTCCCGACACACCTAAAGTTAAAGCAATCACTAGAGGAGAAATGCTAGCTTTGAGGGGAGTAAAACTAGCAACGAGGATATTGCCGCCGACTCCCACAAAAGCGCCGATTGACCCCCCAAGTACCGAAAGGATAACTGCTTCAATAAGAAACTGTATGAGAATCTGGCGGCCAGATGCTCCTACTGCTTTTCGTAGTCCAATTTCTGAAGTGCGCTCACTTACAGAAATCAGCATAATATTCATGATACCAATGCCGCCGACGAAAAGAGAGATACTGGCGATCGCTACTAAGAATAAAGTCAGGGCGCTGGCAATCCGGTCGGCAGTTGCTGACAAATCTTTTTGAGTTTGTATGCTAAAGTCATAAGCCTGATGGCGCTGTCGCAGTAGATTTCTTACTTGAAATAGGGCGGCTTCTACTCTGGTTTTATCTCGTGCTGAAAAGGAAATAAAGGATAGTTCTATACCAGCAGAAGAGGTTCTTCCAGTCAGGCGATTGGCCATTGTGGTAACTGGTATCATGGCGACATCATCTAAATTGGTTCCTAATACTGAACCTTTCGGTTTCATCACTCCAATAACGCGAAAATCAATATTTCTAATCCGCACGTATTGATTTAGAGGATTTTCTTGGTTAAATAATTTTGTTGCCAATTCTGGTCCTAAAGTCACGACTAAATTATTGCTTTCAATATCTGATTCATTCAAAAATCGCCCCTTAGCTACATCAAAATTTCGCACCGAGAGATATTCCGGTGTGGTGCCAATAGCACGAGTCTCAAAGGTTTTACTGCCGTAATTTGCAACTTCGGTCGATTGAATTTCAGGAGCAACTTCTGACACGGCCGGCACTTGAGTGGCAATCGCCCTAGCGTCTTCTAATACTAAACTTCTCGGTTTTTGATAAGTAGTCCCCCAACCATCGCTGACATCAGGGACGACAAATAAAACATTAGTTCCCAAGGATTGAAACTGCTGGGCTGCTAAATTTTGTGTTCCCTGACCAATTCCGAATAAGGTGATGACGGAAGCATTCCCCACAATAATTCCTAGCATAGTCAGGCTACTACGCAGTTTATTTTTGAGGAGATTTTGACTGGCAATTTGCCAATAATCAAAAATTTTCATTGGTTCCCTCCTAATTCAGTTTGACGGCGGAATTTTAGATTAATTAGGGCTTGAATTAAACGCCATACCATCAAGCCAAAAATGGCAAGCAGAAAAGTTGAAGTAGCAAAAGCTTTTAATTCTTCTAAACCCAAAATAGGAGGCCAATGCCAAAGCTTAGAAGTAATTGAAACTACTGCTTGGGGATACTTGACTGATTCTTGCCAGAAGAGAGGAAAAATGAACCAAATAAAATATCCCCAAATAGCAAAACTCAGGAAACTATATAAAGTTAAAATTATCAAAATTATGGGAGGCCAAGGTAAAGGCTTTACTGGACGTTTCCTGAATTTATTCAAGAAATAATGAGAAATGCGTAAGGGTTGCGCCGCTAAATTTGTCACCCCCAAAGCATCAGCAAGGAACCAATAGCCATCAAACTTAAAGACTGGATTGAGGGTAAATAGACAACTGCCCACAATCATCAAGAGAGCGAGTTTAAAGGCGAGTAAATCAGTAAATTTATAGATTATAACATAAACAGCAGCAACTACCAACTGGAAAAATACGCCGCCGATATCGACAATTACTCTTTGCCAACGCTTGAGTCGCCAAGCGGAACTAACATCACTATAAAAAGCTGGCCAAATCAGATAGAAAGTAAACCCAATATCACTGGGTTCACTACCATAACGGCTACAGGCACTCGCATGACCTAATTCATGAATTATCAAGGAAAATAGAAATAGTAAATAGCCCCAGAAAAAGCCATCTGGTGTAACTTCTAGATTAAAATCATTATGGGGGGCAATAGCAACGGCTAGTGCCATGAAACCTAGCAAAAAATAGACACTAATTTTAGAAAAGGCAAAAGAAAGAGAAGCTGCGATGGGACGAACCCAACTTTTCGGCAGTAGGGGAAATTTAAAGAAAAATTCTGACCGCTTTGACTTAGGATTGCGCTCAATTTCATGAATTTGTCCTAGTACTTTATGATAAGCCGCTTCAACTTGAGCCGGTGATACCTGCTGTCCTTTTTTATTAAGATCTTCAGCCACTGACTCGAAGGAAACCCCCAAGCTGTGCTGTTCCAAAAGGTAATAGGAAGTAGATGACAGTCTAATATAGGTGGGATTTGTTCCCACTGCTAATAGATAAACTGGACGACCTTCAGATGTATCAACTATCAGTCGTTCTTGAATTCCTTGAATGTCTGGTAATCTGTCCATATTGCTTCAAGTTTTTGCAACCTACTAACTGAAAAAATACGAGATCTACGGCAATCGCCGTGACAGTGTAAATGATTTCTGTACTGGGACTAAGGTCTTGAGGAACTAGCAAAATATCAGTGAACAACAAATTCTGTAAGCCATGACTGAGAATTGCTGGATAAACACTGTTAGTTCTCATGCGAATTGCACACCAAGCCAAGCCATCGGCAATGAAAAGAGGAATCCAACTCGGCTGTCCTAAAGACAAGTGTAACAGGCCAAATAAAAAAGAACTGATAGCAGCCGCTACTACTGGTCGAGAAATTTCTTTTAAGGTTCCACTATAAAGTAACCCGCGAAAGTGAATTTCTTCAGTTGCCCCATTGATGAATAGGAAAAACAATAAATCTGGAATTAGTATTTCCCACTTGGGCAAGCTAACACGGTAAGGCAAAAAGATAACCCAAGTTAGAGAACGCAATGCTAAAAAAGAGAAGGCCCAAAGGAAGGAAGACAGTTGGGGAATGCCACCTAGACCACAATCCTTAAAACTATACCAGCGATAAATTAGATATAAGCTGACTAATAACTGCCCTCCATAGATTAGTAAGGATAAAATTTGGTTATCTGCCTGCAATAAGTAAGCAGGCAATGCTAAAATAGCACTGCCGAAGAGAGGAAAGAAGAACAGGGCAGTGATTCGCCCAACTTTCTTGATACTATCCGCTTTTATTGCCTTGAGTATTGCCATTTTTCTCTTATTCCCTTATGAAGTAATCTGTCTGCTCAGTTGATGCCAAGCATTGGCCGCTTTCATCACGAAGGTGCTAGTTATGGTACGGCTGCCATAGGAAAGAATTTGATAGACTTGACCAGAAGCGCGCCCCAATTCCATGCAAATAAATTGACAATTTTCCCAAGCTTTATCTGGCTGCCGACAACTTTGCAGAAATGACAAAGCTGGAGTAGCTAAATTGTTATTCTCCTCACCTCCCCCCAGCTTGGCGACAGCCGCCAATCCTAACAAAGATAGGGCTGTACTAAGGGAATCACTATCCTCTGTCAGTCCCCAACCTCCATCAGAATGTTGCTGAGTTTTCAAAAAGTTCGAGGCGCGGGAAATCGCCGGTGAATCCGGTTTAGTAGCGGCTAACAGTCTCAAGCAGACGTAAGTGCCATAATAGGGACCGTGATACCAACTGCTTAACCAACTACCGTCAGCCTGTTGTTGAGATTCTAAATAGGTAATTCCCTGTTTAATTTGATCAGAAAAACGTTGTGAATCGTACAACCAAAGAGCATAGATTAAATTAGCAATTACATCGGTATCGGGTCCAGTTCCCCACGCCTCTTTTGCCCACTTAGCTTGGTTTTCTTGTTCTGAAGTCCGCTGATTTTTGGGGATAATCCAGGTTTCAAAACTACCATCAGGATAGGCACAATCTTCTAAAAGAAATTTCAAAGGAGTTTCGCAGAATTTTACAATTTCTGCGCCATGACCCAAACGAAATAAAACCTGCATTATCTGTGCTAAATCATCGGCATCGGGTGACAATTCTGGCAAGTCAGGAAAATAACTCCAGCCGCCAATTCCTGTTGTTCGCTGACAGTTCAGGAGATAGTTTACTTCTTCTTTTAGTAACGGCTGGAGTAACCCACCTAACTGTTCATCGACATCACATAAAGCATCGGCAATTAATGCTCTTTGAAACACATCTCCATACTGGTATTCTTGAGAAGAACTAAATCCTTGCTCTTGGGCAAATACCATGATGTGTCTAGCTTCCCCAAAGCCTAACTGCCACTGTTTGATAATAAAATCCAAGCCATCCCATGATAGTTGTTGCCATTCACTTGCAGCTGGAGGCAGGGTTAAAGTAAATTTCGGCTGTTTTTTAGCACGTTCTAGGTTTTTCTGGACGATGCCAGCTATGTCTTCAATTAATGTCTGACATTTGTGCCGTAGTTTTGAGGTCACATTCCACCAGAGTAGTTCTGGCAATTCTTTTTTTAATATTTCTGCCTGATCAAGATATTTTAAGGCAAGTTCTAAGACATAATTAGCGTGTCCTTGATAATAAATTTTATGATTTAATTTTTTTCGTAATTCTTCTAATTCTTCCTGGCTGTATTGGTGCGGTGATTTATCTATTAGGCGAGACAGCAATAAAGAGGGAATTCCAGTTTGTAAATCTTCTTTCCAGTCAAAAAGATCGTCGAGCATTTGGTTCGCCACATAAAAATTACTAATTGATTCCTCTAGTTGATTTAAATATTTGTCCTCCTGAGCCAATTCTACTAAGCCAGCAATCGCAGTTTTAGCCACTCCAGTTCTACCCTTAATACTTTGAATGGCAACTGATTCTGTATATTCACTCCAAGGACGTTTTCCTGAAATAAAATCATTTTCCTCAAGGCAAGCTTGAGTGTATTGAGATAAATAACCTCGAAACCTTTGCCAGAAAGTTGTATTAGGCGGAAATATTTGATAGAGTAGATGATAGGATTCAAATTGTTTGGCCTGAATCCCTAGTAAACTAGCGATATTGAATCCAATATATACCCGATCTATTAGTTCGTCAGACAAGACGAGCGAATTGGCAAAAAGCTGCCCAGCCAAAGCTAATATTCTCATCTCGTGAACCGGCAAAGAGTCAGAAGAGAAGGCTTCTCTGAAAAGATATATAAAGGAAGTTTGCTGATCGCACATTGTATGTAGGTTGTCTTCTAAGCCTTGAACTATCAGCTTATTTGTCCACATCTCTTGTAACTTAGATCTTTCTTTTACGATCTTTTCATTGTCTTGGTCAACTTTTAAAACTAAATCTTGTTTAATCATATATCAAACTCCTTATATGACCTGACTTGATAGAAAGAATAGCCTATTAAGCGCAATGACTTTATCTGCAAAAAGTGCCTTTTTTGTGCTTTTCAAAGCTGGCTTAATAGACTATTGCAAAAAACAAAGAATCAATTATTCCGCTTTGGCAATCTCCTCGGCTTTGGCAATCTCCTCGGCCAGGGCAGCACCTAAAGACGCAGTCTGAGGAGGATTATTCGGTTGACATGTCGTTTTGATTTCACAGGTTTCTCCCCCCCACTTAGCTGCGGTTGCTACCGCTAACTCAAGGCGTTTTTCCAGTTCTTCAACATCAATTTCATCAAGATTCAAGTTCTCGATTTCAGGTTGAATCTTTTTAGTTTCGTCATCCATGATGGTATTCTCCTTTTAGTTGGATTAAGTTGACTTGGACAATTGGGTTGAGAAAGATAACTCTCCCCAGGCACAGCTTGACAGATAAAGACCGTTTATACAGGACACAAAAGCTCCTGTCTTTCTTCTACTTCCGTACCAGCCACATAATCTAAATATGCTTCAGCTACACTGGCTCGAAAGCGATGGGCAAAACCATCACAATAATTGGTATAGAATTTGCCCTTATTACTCATGGCGACAGCAGCACACCCACCTCCGCAAGAAAAAGAATAGCGACACTTGCGACAAACTGGGTTAGAAACAACCGTGCGATTTCGCCAGGTTTGGTTTAATTCTTCATTTAAGATAACTTGACTGTCTTCCGTTATATGACCAATGCGAATTTTCGGATCTCCCGTTTTCTCCCAACAAGCATAAATATCCCCAAAAGGATCGAAAACGTACATTTTGTTATGGGCGCCACAGAAACTGGCTTTGAAGGAATTTATCGGGTCTCTATTCTCTGCAAAAATCTCTCTAACCCCCGCCATCAATCCATCATCTGGGCGGTCAATTACCCGCATATTAGGGTGTTCTTGCCGCAGGGAGTTTAGTTTTAAATCTAATTCCCAGGAATTTAAGGTAGTTTTGACCTCAGTTTTGGCGTTAGACGCAGTAACTACGGCAGTATAAGCCTGAAATCCTTTGTATTTATTCCAGCCTCTAGCAACAATTTCATCAGCCAAATCGGGCAGTTTATTAACATTGTTCCTGTCAATATTCATTCGCACCGCCACCCGGACTCCCAAATCTAATGCCCGCGTAATATTCTGGGCAATTCGCTCGTAAGAACCTTTACCGTCGGCATAAATTCGCCGCTTATCATGTTCTTGGGGAACGCCATCTAAAGTGATTTGTAGCCAAGAAATTTTGTCTGGAGCCAGTAAATCTTGATAAGCTTCTAACTCTGTTCCATTGGTAATCGCTGAGAAATTTGCCTTACCTGAAGCGAAGGCGCGTTCAAGGATATATTCAATCGTTGAGCGGTTTTCTGCTAATAAAGGCTCGCCACCAAAAAGAGTAATATCGCGAGGTAAATCAGCATCTTCTGCTACACCGTGAGCCGCCTCAATCTGAGGCATAGCGGCAAAAATTCTATCCACCACCTCCGGGGACATTCTTGTTAATAAATGCTTGTAGGCAGGATCTGTCCTCATGTGATCTTGAAAACAATAAGGACAGCGCAGATTACAACTATAGGTAGGCATGAAAACATAACTCGGCATCAAACGCTTCTGGAAATGGTGCAGCTTGGTTGCCAACTTCACAAAGAATGCCTCCTCTTCCTCTGGTGTCATTTTCGTCAAGTATCCCCGCTTTTTCAGTAACTCAATTGTTGCTTCAGAGGGAGGTGTGATTTCCCCATTAATAGCCGGTTCAGGAGTCCAATCTCCGTATAAAGGTTTGGGGGGTGCTTTCACTTCCAGGGAACGCAAATAGGTGGCAACCCGTCGAGAAACTTTGTTATAAGCTCCCGTGTAACCATGGACTAGCAGCATTTCGTCGGTACTGCTAGGTAAGTCAACATAGATCGTGTAACTGCTTGTTCTTAGCATGGTAAGTCAAGGTATGGTATGTTGATAGGTTATTAATGTAAGCGAGGAGGCAACGGAAAAATGGGGGCTTCAACCACGTTATTGGGCTGAGTTAGCCTCATATCATTTTTCAAAGGTAAAGTAATGACAACCTAGTTGATTATTCCAAAGCGCAATTTCCTTCTGAGAGCGGAATTTTCAGATGTTAGTTACGACTGTTAAAAATTAGTATCAGTTGCCTAGTTTTCCTGTTTCTGAGAAGGGTAAGAGACGATTGGCTTCGCACCCCTCTTTGCCCTTAACGATCAATTTAGCAGATTTTCTCGGCATTAACTGAAACGTAATATAATTAACTAAAACTTAATATAATTAACTGAAACTTAATATAATTAACTAAAACTTAATAAATATTAATAACACACCTAATGATTAGAACTTTGGCTTTTCTCGAATTTGTGTGATAATCAGTGCTTATCATTCGTAGGAGTTTTGCTAGGCAAGGTTTTGAAGACTATATTTCTGGAAAATTATCCCTATTCTTCTGCTCTGCACACAGAAACGGGAAAAACCAGAGATAGTTATTTCAAAAATGAATGTTAAGTAGGTGGGTGGAATTAAATATAAGATGAACGTAGGTTGGGTTGAAGCATGAAACCCAACGCCCCGATGGGTTACGCTACCGCTAACCCATCCTACAAATGATTGTGCCTCCCTACTTAAAAGTTGATAGCTATCTTGCTAAAGATTGACCGCTCAGGCAATAATGGGAAGGCTTATCATGCCCATTAAAGTAAAGAATGCTCAACGCTTTTATTTGGCTACCGATTATAGGGGCGATACTGATTGCCTACACGCCTCTAGAGGCGAAAAAAGTGCGAGGATTAGCTCTAACTCTTTCTGTCGTTCTCTTACTGCTTAATATTCTCCTTGGCTGGCAATTTGACCCTAGTAACCCGCAAATGCAGTTCACGGTTAACCTGCCTTGGATTAATTTCCTCGGTTTCAATTATGCCCTCGGTGTCGATGGATTATCATTTTCATTACTTTTTCTTAACAGCCTCTTGACAATAATTGCTCTTTATGCTAGTGGTACAGAGGTTAACCGACCGAGATTTTACTATTCCCTACTCCTGTTACTCAATGCGGGAGTAGCGGGGGCCTTTCTAGCGCAGGATTTACTACTATTTTTCCTATTTTACGAATTAGAAATCGTCCCGCTTTACTTTCTCATTGCCATTTGGGGGGGTCAAAGACGCGGCTACGCAGGCATGAAATTTTTATTATATACGGCAATTTCAGGCTTTTTAGTGCTAATCTCTTTTCTCGGCTTAGTTTGGCTAACCGGTGCTAATAATTTCGCCTATAATCCCCTTTTATCGAACAATTTACCCGTTAACACCCAATTATTGCTCCTCATCCCCCTTCTCATCGGATTAGCCATCAAAATCCCGATTTTTCCCTTTCATACTTGGCTACCGGATGCCCACGTCGAAGCATCTACCCCCGTTTCTGTGCTTTTAGCGGGAATATTACTCAAATTAGGAACCTATGGACTGCTGCGCTTTGGAGTCGGTTTATTTCTCGACGCTTGGGTGACTATCGCCCCTTGGTTAGCAACGATAGCAGCTATCAGCGCCCTCTACGGGGCCAGTTGCGCTATTGCCCAAAAGGATATGAAAAAAGTGGTCGCCTATTCTTCCATTTCCCACATGGCCTATATTTTACTAGCGGCGGCGGCCACCACCAGATTAAGCATCACTGCGGCGATTTTGCAGATGATTAGTCACGGTTTAATTTCCGCTTTGTTATTTTTGTTGGTGGGAGTAGTCTATAAAAAAACCGGCAGCCGGGATGTGGATTATCTACGCGGTTTATTAAATCCAGAAAGAGGTTTACCAATCACGGGAATGTTAATGATTTTAGCGGCTATGGCCAGCGCCGGCATCCCCGGAATGGTGGGATTTATCGCCGAATTTTTAGTCTTTCGTGGCAGTTTCCCGATTTTTCCGATACAAACCCTCCTATGTTTGGTCGCTAGTGGTTTAACCGCAGTATATTTTCTCCTGATGATTAATCGGGTTTTCTTTGGTCGTTTAACCCCTGAATTATCGCGCATTCCTCGCAGTACCTGGCCCGAAAGATTTCCCGAAATTGCTTTGGCTTTATTTATTATTGTTTTGGGATTACAACCGAATTGGATGATTCACTGGAGTGAAAACCAAGCATCAATGTTATTAACTGGGACGGCAATCAGTCAAAAGCAATCATAGAAACCTTTTTCGGGATTTTTTAAACCTAGACCGAAACTAACTTGTGGATATGTGCCGAAACGTCAAAAATTTTTGGCTTTGCGGAGGGAATTAACCGTTAAAACCACCTGTTCCCCCACCAGTTCAATTTCTTCTAAAGTATTAAAACGACTCAACCCGAAGCGCAGGGAGGCATAAGCGAGAGATTCGGGGCGACCCAAGGCAGTTAAAACGTGAGAGGGGGCGGTATGGCTAGAAGAACAGGCAGAACCGGAGGAAAGCGCCACTATTGGCTGTAATCCTAACAATAACGCCGCACCGTCCACCCCTTCAATACTAATATTTAAATTTCCGGCTAATCTTTGGCTAGGATGACCATTGAGATAAATTCTGTCTAATTGACTGATAATCTCCCATAAACGGGCTTTTAACCGATTTAAGTAGCTGGTATCTTCTTCGATCGCTTTGATGCCCAATTCTACCGCCTTGGCAAAACCGACAATTTGCGGTGTAAATATTGTACCCGATCGCAGTCCTTTTTCCTGGCCTCCCCCTTGAATTTGAGCGGCGAGACGAACTCTGGGGTTCCGGCGCCGGACGTACAGCGCACCGATTCCCTTCGGTCCGTGGACTTTGTGGGCAGTTAAGGACATCAGATCTATATTCATTTCCTCCACATCTAGGGGAATTTTCCCGATTGCTTGGGCCGCATCCGTATGAAAAAGTACCTGATACTGGCGACAAATCGCCCCAATTGCCGCTAAAGGTTGAATCACCCCAATCTCGTTATTAGCCGCCATAATTGACAGCAAAATCGTGTCAGGACGCAAAGATTTTTCTAGTAATTCCAAGTCAATTAGACCATCAGTACCGACGGGTAAAATTGTCACCTCAAAACCCAATTTTTCCAGATAATGACAGGGATCTAAAACGGCGCGATGTTCTGTCACCACCGTAACTATGTGCCGTCCCTTGGCGAAATAAGCTTCGGCAACCCCTTTGATAGCTAGGTTATTGGCCTCTGTTGCCCCACTGGTAAAAATAATTTCTTCGGGACTACTATTAATAGCAGCGGCGATTGTTTCTCTTGCCTGTTTAACCGCAGCCTCGGCTGTCCAACCATAGACATGATTAATACTACTGGCATTACCAAAGTGTTCGGTAAAATAGGGTAACATCGCCGCCAGAACTTGCGGCTCTAGCGGTGTCGTGGCGTGGCAATCTAGATAAATCGGCTTTTGAGACATATTTTTCCCCTGCGGGGGATTTGAGAAGGAGATATCCTCTGTTTTAAGAGAATCTCTGAAAGTGCATTGCTAATCTATGTTAACAAAAAAGTATCGGATAGTAGTCAACAGCTTACAACTCAGTCTAGAACTTTAAGATTTAATAATGAGAGCGCAATCGCTCTCTGACAGCAGTTACAATTTCCCTATTCCAATGTTGTTCAGTAACCCAACAGGATTAATAAAACATATTTTCCGGCTCAATCATGGCTAAAAAATCGAAGGCATTTAGTGAACTGCTCAGGCTGCAGAAAATGTCCCAAGGCTCCCAGAAACTCTTGAAAAGCTTTGAGAAGAAATTAAGAGAAAAGTCATCGGCTTTCAAGGAAATTGTCGTCTCTCCTTCTGGGGAAGTCAAAATGTCGGAAGTTCTGGAGGATTTTATCGAGCCTTACCGCGAATCCAATGAAACGAAGGGATCTATGCGAACACTGCTGACCATAGGGATAATCGCTTGGAATCTGGCGTTGTCCCCCGAATCAAAGCGGCAAGAGATGATAGACCGAGTTTTTAATAAAGACCTTCTTAAAGGAGATAAAAGGCTCAAGGCAGAGATTCAAGAGCTAATCCAGGAGCTAATCGCTAGGAAAAACCGTTATTTCTCGGAAAACAAGCGGATGATTGTGGATTTTGAGTTAAAAGAGCTAGGAAGCGAGTATCATCTCTCTGTTGCCTCCAGCTTGTCGCCCGAATTTTCCGAGTCAGAGTTTGCCTTCAAAGTCGGCGACTCGGTCATCGTCAAACAGGGTGTACTTGACCCAGATTTGGGGACTGACATCGGTGGTTGGCAAGGAAGAATTGTGACAATTGAGCGGCAGAGCAATCTCATCGGCATTGAATGGGATAGCATCACCCTGAAAAACATCCCCAGTTCGGTGATTGACCAGTGTGAAGCGGAAAACCTAGACTGGACTCAAATGTGCCTCTCCTCAACGGATGTGGAATTAACCCAACCTCGAGATACAGAAGAAGATGTGGCCGCTATCATTGAGCAAATTGAGTCTAACATCGTTGGAGCTATTTAGCAGAAAAGAGAAAGGCGATTCAGGCGGTTGGCCGACGTTGACCCTGAGGAGGAAATGGCGGCTTTAGACGCTTGGAAAAAAACACTTGATTCATTACCCTATTGACCATCGAGCAGCGATTTGGAGGAGAGAAATTTGAGATGGATGATTCCCAGAAATACGAGGCTGACTGTCAAAAGATAAGAAAAGCCAATCATGAATTACTAACGGATTTTGAGAGTTGGCTAGAATCATCAGGCCTGTCCGAAAAAACCATTAATAATCATGTTTCAAATATAGATTTTTATATCAACGAATATTTACTCTATGAAGATGCCGTAGAAGCCAAAGACGGGGTAGATATGGTCAGTGACTTTTTGGGTTATTGGTTTATCAAAAAGGCCCTGTGGGCCAGTCAATCAAGCATCAAGGCTAATGCAGGTAGTCTGAAAAAGTTCTACACTTTCTTACTGGAAAAAGGCCTAATAGATAAAGATGATTTGCAAGAACTTAAAGAAACCATCAAGGAAGAAATGAGTGAATGGCTGGAAACTTTAGGGCGATACGATGACCCATTGACTGAAGATATGTCGGATGTTTGGTAATCTTAACCAAGTGGCAATCCCCCACCCTGTGGCTGAGAAGCTATAATATCATTGTCAGGACACAACAAGAGTGAAACAATGGAAACATTAGAATTAGAAAGCGGCCAGTCGATTCTTAAAGCTGGTCAAACAACCACAGAAAGAGCTTTACAATTGTTTGACGCTCTCGACCCCGTGAGTTTAGACTTTATGCTCGGTCGTTGGCAAGGTTCTGGACTTCAGACAAATCACCCAATGGATGGTTTATTAGAAGCATCTAATTGGTATGGTAAAGAATTTGTCGATACTGAGAATGTCCACCCCCTGTTATTTTTAGATGGTCAGGGAAAAATTTTTAAGGTGGCACCCAATCCCACGGCCATGAACTGGATTTTGAAGCTGCCGATACTCAAAAATAATTCTCTGAAACCTTTACTGATGCTGACCAACTCCTTGCTGAAAACAGAGACAAGTCAGGCTAGACTGCGAATGATGGAATATCGGGGCAAAGTCAGCGCCACGATGATTTATGATTATTTGCCCATCAATGACTCTTTTCGGAAAGTAGATGATAATACCGTGCTGGGAATTATGGATTTTAAAAACTCTCCCCAACCTTTCTTTTTTGTTCTCAAGCGATGTCAAAGACCTCTTAATTCTTGAGGTTCGATTTAAACGCTCTGGTGCAAGAATTTAGAGTTGAGGGATAATTCAAGTACAGAGGAACAGGAGGTAATTATGAACTTATCATCGTTGTCATCGGGTTGAAGTGGCTGAGAAGTTAAAAAAATTAACTCGCCAACCAATTAAGCATTTAGAATAATAAATTCTACACTTGCTGTGGACGAAATGCGCGTTCATCCCATTCTTCTTGATAAATAGAGTCAGATGTTTGATTCATTTTGAGTGCAATATCACTTAAGAGTTTGTGGCGTTTGAACATTCTTCTAATTTCACCATCGACTAGATTCAACAAATAAGGAATTTCATGTCCTAATTTGACAAAAGAGAGATAATATTAAATATTTGTAAACTTTTTCGCCTAAGTTACCTTTCTGTGGTAAGCAAATCTTTACTGCTCCGATTCGGGGGTTTCTTGGGAGGTGTCATCGTTGTTGGTTTTTGGTTCTTGTCCTTTAAAAATCGTGATGGATCGCCAAAAACCC
>VYMF01000141.1_pt1 | contig 18289 bp, 26 predicted proteins | sample 5115271 | NCBI WGS metagenome assembly VYMF01 (sample SAMN12291778, study PRJNA351875) | freshwater metagenome | isolation source: freshwater lake | place: USA: Michigan, Wintergreen Lake | collected 2013-08-08
CCGCACGGGCACGGTGAACACGCTGATCGACGGCGCGCACCGGCTGGAGGCGATGACGCGGCTGGGGCGCGAGACGATTGCGGTGGATGTGCTGGAGTGCAGCGCCGCCGAGGCGCGGCAGATGGAAATCACCGGCAACCTGACCGCCGGGATGACCCCGATTCAGGATGCGATTTTCCTGGGCGTGTATCAGCAGGAATACGAAAAGCTGCACCCGGAAACGAAGCGCGGGGTGGCTGGTGGGCTTGCGCGGCAAGGACAGCAACGCGCGAATATTCCCTTTGCTGAACTGATCGCAGAGTCGCGCCAGATCACACAAAGCCAAGTACGAAAGATCGTTGCCGCCGGTCGCGCTTTGACAGTGGGAGAGCGGGCCGCGCTGCAGGCGGTGCCGCACCGGATCGCGATGAGCGAGATCGAAAAGCTGGGCAAGATCGGCGAGGACGGGTTGCGCACCCGCGCCGTGGGGGCGCTGCTGGCTGGTAAGACGGTAACGGATGCGCTGCGCGCGGAACAGGCGGGCGGTGATGGCGAAGCCGCGCCGGACGCGGCCGATGACGCCAAGGTTGAAGCGGCCTTCAAGGCGCTTTTACAGGCCTGGAACCGCATTTTACAGGCCTGGAACCGCAGCCCGAAAGTGGCCCGCCGCCGCTTTGTGGAAGGCATCCGCGCCGAGATCGACGGCCTGCTGCACGGGAGCGACGGCGAATGACCGCCCGGCTGACCCCCGACCGCGAATGGTGGACCACGGCAGAGATTGCCGAAGCCGGTCTGCCCGATCTGCCGGACACACGGCGCGGGGCCGACAAGCTGGCAGATCGCGAAAACTGGCGCGGTCAGCCAAGTTTTGCGCGCCGCCGGGCGGGCAAGGGCGGCGGGTGGGAATATCACTGGCGGCTGTTTCCCAGCCGGGCGCAGCGCAAGCTGCTGATGGCGGTTTCCGCCCCGGTGGCCGAAGCGCAGCCGGAGCAGACAGACCGGGCCGGGCAATGGGCATGGTTCGAGCGGTTGCCGCAGGCGGTGAAGGACAAGGCGCGCGAGCGGCTGCTGGTGATCCAGCGGGTCGAGGCGATGGAGCCTGTGCTGGGCAAGTATCTGGCGCTGCACTGCGTGGCCAAAGACACAGGGCACGGGGCGCGCACGATCCAGTACTGGTTTGCCATGATCGAAGGGGTGGCCCCGCATGACCGGCTGGCCTTCATCGCCCCGCGCAACCGGGCGGCGGAACCGCGGCCAAGGACGAAGGACTGCGAACCGGCCTTCCTTGACCTGATCAAGAGCGACTTCCTGCGGCCCGAGGCCCCGCCCTTTACCGATTGCTACCGCCGTGCGCTGCGGGTGGCCGCGCAGCAGGGCTGGGCCGTGCTGCCCGAGCGGACCATGCGGCGGCGGCTGGATGCGCGCGTGTCCAAGAATGTGCAAATCCGTGCCCGCCAAGGGATTGATGCCCTCAAGCGCCGCTATCCGGCGCAGGTGCGCGACAAGACCGCGCTGGTGGCGATGGAGGCGGTCAATGCCGACTTCCACAAGTTCGATGTCTTCGTGCGCTGGCCTGCGCCGAAGGGGGAACAGCCTGCGATCCTGCGCCCGCAGATGGTGGCGTTCCAGGACATCCATTCCGGCAGGATACTTTCGTGGCGCGTTGACGTGACCCCCAATTCGACCGCCGTGCAGATGGCAGCCGGGGACATGATCGAGACCTGGGGCATCCCTGACCACGTCGTTCTGGACAACGGGCGGGAGTTCGCCGCCAAGGTGATCTCGGGAGGCGCAAAGACCAGGTTCCGCTTCAAGGTGCGCGAGGACGACATCGACGGCCTGTTCGAGTCGCTGGGCTGTCAGATTCACTGGGCCACGCCCTACAGCGGGCAATCGAAGCCGATCGAGCGGGCGTTCCGCGACATGTGTTCCAGCATATCCAAGGACCCGCGCTTTGCCGGGGCCTATACCGGCAACCGGCCTGACGCGAAGCCGGAGAATTACGGCAGCACCGCCATTGATCTGGAGCAATTCCTGGCCGTGCTGGCCGAGGGGATTGAAGAGCATAACACGCGGCAGGGGCGGCGGTCGGAAGTGGCCTGGGGCCGGTCTTTCGCCGAGGTGTTCGACGAAAGCTATGCCAGCGCGCCGGTCCGCAAGGCAACCGAGGCGCAGCGGCGGCTGTGGCTGCTGGGGGCCGAAGGGCTGCGGGCCGACAGCAAGACCGGGGCGGTCTGGTTCCAGGGCAACGAGTTCTGGGCATCCTGGATGGGCGAGATTGCGGGGCAGCGGGTGATCATCCGGTTCGATCTCGCGGCGTTCTGGGATGGGCTGCACGTCTATTCAGCGGACAACGCCTATCTCGGGCATGCCCCCGTCCGCCAGAAAGCCGGGTTCTTTGACGCGGAAGAGGCGCGCGCCCATGCCCGCGACCGGCGCACATGGATGAATGCGAGAAAAAAGGAGATGGAGGCGCACCGGCGGTTCACCACCCGCGAGATCGGCGAGATTCTGGACAATGCCGCCCCACCTGCCGGGCCGGTGCCGGAGGCAAAGGTGGTGCGCGGTACCTTCGGCAAGGGGTCGTCCCGCGCCAAAGCCGTGGCAGCCGAGCCGGTGCCGGATACCACGGCGCTGCAGGCCGGGATCGTGGCCGATCTGGCGGCGCGCCGCAGCGCTGCAGCGCCCGCGCCCGAGGAACAGGCGCGCGACCGGTTCCGCCGTGCGCTGGAACTGGAGCGGCAGGACAGCCCGACCATCGAACAGCAGCGCTGGCTGAGCGCCTATCAGGCGACGCCGGAATACCGGGCGGAGCGGATGCTTTGGGATGACCTGGGCGACGCGATTTTCGGGTGAGGGCAATGAAAAGCCGCCGGGTGCGGGGGCACCACGGCGGCGGGTTACGAGCAGGTTTGACGACCAAGGAGTGAAGGATGACAGATACCCCAAGACTTTACAACAGCGTTGCGCCGCTGGCGAATGTGGCGCTGCTGCTGGGGCTGGCGACGCGGCTGCAGGACCGCGCACCTGGCCTGCCCGGCATGGGCACGTTCTACGGCCCGGCCGGGTGGGGCAAGACCACCGCAGGCATCTATGTGACCAACCGGCTGAACGCCTGCCATGTCGAGGCGCTGCCCTTTGGCGGCATCCGCAGCCTGCTGGCGATGATCGTGACCGAGCTTGGCCTGCGCCCGCAGCGGTCGCTGGATGATCTGTTTGCCCAGGCATCGGGCGAGCTGGCCCGCACCGGGCGACCGCTGATCCTGGACGAGGCGGATCACCTGCTGTCGAACCGGATGATCGAGACGATCCGGCGGCTGCATGATGTGTCGGGTGCGCCGGTGATCCTGATGGGCGAGGAACTGCTGCCGCAGAAGCTGATGCAATGGGAGCGGGTGCACAGCCGGATGCTGAGCCGGGTTGCAGCGCAGCCCGCGACGCTGGACGATGTGAAGCATCTGGCCCCGATCTATGCGCCCGGAATCGAGATTGACGACGGGTTGAAGGCGGCCCTGCTGGCCGCGTCAAAGCACAGCATCCGGCATGTGTCGACCAACCTTGCCAACCTGCGCGAGTTCGCGCAGCTGCGCGGGCTGACCCGCCTGACTGCCGCCGACTGGGGCAAGACCGCGTTTCATTCTGCCGATGCGCCCGCCGCGCGGAGGTTTGCATGAGCCGGGCGGTGACGCGCGTGAACCGCGAGGCGGTGGCCGAGGCTGCCTGGGCGCTGGCGCTGCGCCTGCCGCAGTTCGGCTACGGCGAGATTGCTGCTGGCATCAGTATCAGCATCGAACAGGCCACCCGGATCGTGCAGGGCTGGGACGGGCAGGGCGCGCTGGACTTGTTGCAGTCCGGCAGCGGCCTGCGCAAGCTGTGGAAGGTCAGGCCGGGATGCGACCGCCCGGCCCCTGCGGTACTGGGCCGGAGCGCCGGGGAAAACCTTTGGACCGCGATGCGGGGCCTGCGCAGCTTCACCCCGACCGATCTGGCAGTGCATTCCTGCAATGATCTGGTCCGTGTCGCCCTTGCCGATGCCCAGGCCTATTGCCGGGTGTTGCTGGCGGCTGGTTATCTGAGGGTGGAAAGCAAGGCATCGCCGCCCCGGAAGCAGGAGGCGATCTATCGGCTGATCCTCAACACCGGCCCGCGCCCGCCGCGCCACGCGCGCGTCAGCGCCGTGGTCGATGACAACACCAATTCGATCACCCTGCTGGGAGACCGGTCATGACCGCGCCGCTGGACGTGGCCCGCGCGGCCTGGGGCGAGGCGTTGCCGGACTGGGTGGAGGCGCTGGCACTGGAATGCGGGCGCAGCAGCCAGAACAAGGTGGCCGTGCGGCTGGACCGGTCTGCCGCGATGATCAGCCAGATCCTGCGCGCCAAGTATCCGGGCGATCTGAAGGCATTTGAAGAGCGGTTCCGGGGCGTGTTCCAGGCGCAGGCGCTGGACTGCCCGGCGCTGGGGCTGATCCCCAGCCATGAATGCCAGGACTGGCGGGTGAAGGCGCGCGTCTGGGCACCCGGAAACCCGCTGCGCAACCGGATGTACCGGGCCTGCAGAGCCTGCCCCAGAAACAGGAGCGAAGGATGACGACAGCAGCAGATCGGGCGGGGCCTGTGCCCTGGACGGAAGCGCAGATGATCGAAACGGCCGCGCGTGGCCTGGGCAAGGTCGACGCACTTGGGGTGCGCGGCATCACCCTGTGCAGTGTGGACGAGATTGCCGCGATGGCCATGCTTCTGGCCCTGCTGGGCCTGCCCGCGATCCCGCCCGGTGCCCCGGTGCCGGACAGCTATACGGTAACTTTCAAGAGGATTCAAAACCATGACTGAGTTGAATTTCACGCCCGTGCCGGATGGCCGAGTCGAGGTGGGCGGCAAGGTTTACATGGCCACCGCCAAGGGCGGGTTGCAGCCGGTCGAAACGATCAAGCCACAGCACCTGCTGGAGGATGAGGTGGTGCGCAAGATCGTGGGCTATGCGCTGTCGCTGAGCGACCAGGTGGCGCGGTTCAAGGCCCATACCTTTGACGACATCGGCGGATACGAGGCGCTGCTGGAGCAGGAATACGGCGCGAAGGTGGGCGGGCCGAAGGGCAACAAGACCCTGCAAAGCTATGACGGGCTGATGAAGGTGCAGGTCAAGGTGGCCGACCATATCGATTTCGGCCCCGAGTTGCAGGTGGCGAAAAGCCTGCTGGATGAATGCCTGACCGAATGGGCGGCGGATGCGCGGCCCGAAATCCGCACCATCGTGACGCGGGCCTTCAACACCGACAAGGCGGGGCAGATCAACCGGTCCGAGATTTTCATGCTGCTGCGGCTGGAGATCACGGACCCCCGCTGGCAGCGCGCCATGGAGGCGATCCGCGACGCGATCCGCGTGGTGGGGTCGAAGACCTATGTGCTGGTGTCCCGGCGTGATGCGCCCGATGCCGCCTGGCAGGCGGTCACCATCGATCTGGCGAAGGCGTGACGCCATGGCAGGATGTGTCTTCTTGGTCTGGTTTGCGCCCGAGTTTCGGTGTTCGGAGCGTGCCGGCGATTACATCGAGACGGAGTTTGCCGACATCGCGCAGGCATGCCAGGCGATCAAGGCGGATGGCTGGATCACCGGAGAGCGGCTCACAATCGTCGACTCGGCCGTTGCGGGCGAGTCGCTTGTCATCCGCCGGGTGACAATCGCTTTCCGCGCGTCTGGAGTTGTGGCGATCGAGTTGCCGAGATTCCGTTTCGTGGACGAAGTGCCGGGCGTGACGCAACGGGCGGCGCGACCGACATGGTGATGACCCTGACCCATGCGCAGCGGCGCGACCTGACAGAGGCCGAGCGGATGGTGGGCGAGGCCTTTGCCCGCCTGCAGCCCGAGGCGATTGCCGACATCACCGCGCGGGTGCTGACCACCCGCTTCGGCGCGGTGCGCACCGAGCAGGTGGGGGAGCGGATTGCCCGCGCGGGGCATATGGCCGGGCGGGGGGAGTGATGGCTGAAACCACCATCGAATGGGCGGACTTCACGTTCAACCCATGGACGGGCTGCACCAAGGTCAGCCCCGGCTGTGACCATTGCTATGCCGAAGGCTGGGCAAAGCGCAGCGGCCATGTCCAATGGGGCCCGCACGCCCCGCGCCGCCGCACGTCAGCCGCATTCTGGCAGGCCCCGCTGAAATGGAACCTGGCAGCGGCACAGGCAGGACGTCGCCGGGTGTTCTGCGCGTCCCTTGCGGACGTGTTCGACAACCACGCCTCGATCCTGCCGGACTGGCGGGCTGACCTGTGGAGCCTGATCGCAGCGACCCCGCATCTTGACTGGCTGCTGCTGACCAAGCGCCCGCAGAACATCGCCCGGATGCTGCCCGCGAACTGGGGCGACGGCTGGCCGAACGTCTGGCTGGGCACTACGGTGGAAAACCAGACCGAGGCTGACCGGCGCATCCTGCATCTGCTGGATACCCCGGCGCGGGTCCGGTTCCTGTCCTGCGAACCGCTGCTGGGGCCGGTGGCACTGGACATGATCCTGACGGACGAAATGGGCATTTATGCACTCAGCGGCATATTCTCGGATGGCAGCGGCCCGTCCGGGTTCAGCCAAGGGCCGGGCATTGACTGGGTGATCTGCGGCGGCGAGTCCGGCCCCGGCGCGCGCCCGATGCACCCTGACTGGGCACGGTCGCTGCGCGATCAGTGCGCAATGGAGGGCGTCCCGTTCTTTTTCAAGCAGTGGGGGGAGTGGGCACCGGTGGAACTGACCGAGGATGCTGCCTATCCGCTGGAGGGTTGCTCTGATCCTGCGGCGCATGACGGGCGGCAAGACTGCCGGTTCCTTGTGGACGGACGCTGGGTTGAATGGCCGTTTGTCGAAACATTCCCGACCATTGGCGCGCGCCGCCTCGGCAAGAAACGCGCCGGTCGTCTGCTGGACGGGCGCGAGTGGAACGAACAGCCGCAGGATGCACTGGCAAAGGGAAGGGATGTGTGATGGTTGCCTACAACTTTCAGGAACGCTTCGTCCCGGCCATCGAGCGTGGCCAGAAGCGGCAGTCGATCCGCCGCGACCGGGCGCTGTACGGGCGGCACGCGCGACCGGGCGAGGTGCTGCAGCTTTACACCGGGATGCGCACGGGCCGCTGCCGCCTGATCCGCAATGACGTGATCTGCACGGAGGTCAACCCCTGTCACATCGAATTCGGCCCTGGCGGTTTGATCACGGGGATCAGGGTTGGCGGCTTTCAGGTGCGATTCCTGAAAGAGTTCGCGGCGGGCGATGGCTTTAGCAGCCTGGCCGATATGAGCCGGTTCTTTGTGGATGCCTATGGTGCCGGACCCTTCGAAGGCGTGCTGATCGAGTGGGCTGTGCCCAAGCAGCCCTTCGCTTCGGCGGCTTAGGCCCGGTTCCCCCGGGCCACTGGACACCCCTTTAAACAGTGATTCAACGAGGAGAAGACCCGTGAATGATCTGCCGACAACGATTCAGTTTGGGCTGGGCGTGGCCATCGGCCATCTGGTGATCCAGGCGCGAAAGGATGGCGCGAGCGATGACGAGGTGATCGCCACGCTGCTCAACACCATCCGCATTCTGGAGAACCAAAAGGCCGTTCTGCGCGAACTGAGTGACGGCCCGCCGGCCTTGACCGACGCCGTGGCCAAGACCTTCATCCGGGCCGTGTGGGCCGCACGGGACAAGGCCATTGCAGACGACCCGAGCGCCGGAACGACGGTCTGTGTCTGCCCGGTTTGCCAGGGAACGGTCGACATCCGCCTGCTGCGGCAGGGCCGCATCCGGGCCGTGTGCCGCACGCTCGATTGCCTGAGCCTGCTCCAATGAATCGAGGAACAAACACCGTGATCGGCAGCCCGACACCAGCACGTGAGGACCGCCGGGGCACAGCCCTGCTCCTGACCAAAGAGCTTGCAGATGCCTTCAAGGACAATGTTCTGAGCGCTGTGGAGGCATTGACGCACGCCGCTGTGATGGACCGCCTCGCACAAGCGCCGTCCGCCCCGGTGGACAGTCTGTGCATAGTTGAAGTCACGGTCTGCTTTCGTGTGATGCCATGACCCGCGCGCTGCAAAAACTGATCCACGCCGGGTGCCGCCAGCTTCGCCTGGATGAAGACACACGGCGCGGCCTGCAGCTGATGGCGACGGGCAAGGACAGCCTTCGGGACATGACCGAAGAGGAAATGGAGAATGTCCTTCTGGCGCTGAAATCCCGCGGCTTCAAGCCTTCGCCCGGTGCTGCGCCGCGCCGCAAGGCGGCAGAGCGGGGCGATGTGCGCTTTGCCCATGTGCTGTGGGGCAAGCTGCACCGCGCCGGGGCGGTGGACAAGACCGGGGCGGCGGGGCTGAACGCCTTCATCCGCGCCCGGTTTGAACAGGCCTGGGGGGCGGTGCCCATCGACATCGATGCGATGCGCGACGGCCGCCAGATCGCCACGGTGATCGAGGCGCTGAAGGCGATGTGCGCCCGCGCGGGCATCGACCTGGGGGCGCGGCCATGAAGCGCGCCCCGGTGCATGTGACCGATCATGCCGTGCTACGCTATCTGGAGCGGTTGCACGGGCTGGATGTCGAGGCGGTGCGGGCAAGGATTGCCACCACCGTCTGGCGCGCGGTGCTGGCCGGGGCATCGGGCGTGCGGCATGACGGACTGATCTACCGTTTGCAGGACGGCGTGGTGGTGACGGTCGCCCCGCTGTCGCACGAGCCTTTGCCGGGACGCAGCGGTGAGGCGGAGGATGATGACGGTCTGCCGCGCACCGCCCGCCTGACCCGGCGCGAACGGGCGCTGCTGAAGGGGGTCAATACGCGCAAATTCCGTCAGAGCCGCGTCGACCCGCGCCTGCCGCCCGGCGTTCTGGCGCGGGTGCTGGGTGGGGAGGACCCGGCATGATCACGCCCTGGCCGTTCGATGGTCTGACCCCGATGCGCTACGGGGCTATTCTGGCAGACCCGCCCTGGGCCTATGACATGCGGTCCGACAAGGGCCATGGCAAAAGCCCCGAGGCGCATTACGGCACCCTGTCGCCGGAGGCGATCAAGGCGCTGCCGGTGGGCCAGCTGGCCGGGCCGGATTGCCTGCTGTTCCTGTGGTCCACCTTCCCGCATCTGCCGCTGGCGCTGGAGGTGATGCAGGCCTGGGGGTTCACGTACAAGACCGGGGGTGCCTGGATCAAGCGCGGCCCACGCGGCAATCTGGCCTTTGGCACCGGGTATATCCTGCGCAGCGCGTCCGAGGTGTTCCTGATCGGCACCATCGGCGCGCCGGAGTACCGGTCGCGGTCGGTGCGCAATGTGATCGATGCCCTGCGCCGCGAGCACAGCCGCAAGCCGCCGCAGGCGCGCCAGATGATCGAGCGGCTGCTGCCCCGGAGCTTTGCCTGCGAGTTGTTCGCGCGCGAGCCATGGCCGGGGCAGGACGTCTGGGGCAACCAGACGGACTGCTTTGCCGGGGCCGCGCCATGACCCTGTTTCGCGGCCTGGCCGGGCAGATCGAGGCGGTGATCGGGCGCGAGGCGACCGCCACGCTGCTGCGCCGCTGGGGCGGCTGCCAGATTGCGGTTCCGGTGCGCGCCGCCGGGTCGGCCCTGGAAGAGGTGATCGGCCCGGAAGCGGCCGGGCAGCTGATCGCGGCCTTCGGCCCCGGCAAGATGACGCTGCCCTGCGCCGATGCGCGGGGCACGGGGCGGCGGCGGGCACAGGCGATGGCCATGCTGCGCGCCGGGGCTTCGCTGCAGCAGGTGGCGCTGGCCTGCGATCTGCACACCCGGACCGTGTCCCTGTACCGCGAGCAGATCGAGGAAGAGGCCGGATCACGGCAGGGAAAGCTGCCCCTTTGACAGGGGCACCATGCCTCTGCCACAGTATGTGTGCGTACTGGCCACGGGGCCGCAGGGCGCACCCCCGAAAGCTTTCAAGGTCAACATCACCCGCCTGATTTGCGATGGTCGTCCGGTATCCACCGGGGAAGGTCCATGCGCATATCCGAGGCGGGCATCGCCATGCTTGAAGCCGAAGAGGGCGTGGTTCTGCGCGCCTATCGCTGCCCGGCCGGCGTCTGGACCATCGGGGCCGGGCTGACCGCCGCCTCGGGCGTGGTGAAGCCTGGCCCCGGCATGGTGATTACGCCGGACGCTGCCAAGGACCTGCTGGCCAAGGCGCTGGAGAGAAACTACGAACCCGCCGTGGATCGCGCGATGTGGCCGGGTCGTCCGGTCCAGCACGAGTTCGACGCCGGTGTCATGTTCCATTTCAACACCGGTGCCATCGGGCGGGCCAGCTGGGTCAAGGCCTGGATCGCGGACAATGCCGCTGCCGCGCGCAAGGGACTTGCCGCCTGGAATAAGGGCGGCGGCAAGGTGCTGCCCGGTCTGGTCAAGCGCCGCGAGCGCGAGGCGGACCTGCTGTTGCAGGGCGTTTATGCCCCCGTTAAAGCGGCCCCCGCAACCGCCACCGCGCCGCGTTGGGCCCGCATCGCCCTGCCGCTGTCGGCGGAGGAGTTCCTTGCAGCACGGGCGGCGCTGGCCAGCCTTGGCTATGCCGTGGGCAGCGATGCCATCCGGATACCCGCGCAGGCCGTGGAGGCCTTTCAGCGCGACCACGATCTGACGGTGGACGGCATTCTTGGCCGCGCCACCCTGTCCACCCTGCAGCGGCGCATCGATGCCCGGCGCAAGACCGCTGTTGCAGCGCCTGCCGTGGTCATGACCGGCGCGGGCGACAGCTCCGGTTTCACCGATGCGCTGGCGGGCGTGCCCTGGGCCGGGGCAGCCCTGCTGGGCCTGGTCCTGATCTGGGCCGCATGGCTGGCCTTCCAATACCGCGATGTCATTGCCGCCGCCGTGCAGCGCCCGCTGCCGCGTCTGGCGCGTTTTCTGAGGAGCATCTGATGTCTGCCCTGATTGCCCTTGCCGCCCAGGTCGGCGCGCCGCTTGTCGAGAAGGTCCTGTCGCAGAAGCTGGGCAAGGCCGGTGGCGCGCTGGCCACCGAGGTTGTGCGCACCATCGCCGATCAGGCCGGGGTGCCGCCCGAGGCGCTGGAAGGCTTTGCCGCCGATCACCCTGATAGGGTGCGCCAGGCGATCACCGATACCGAGGCGCTGGCCCCGGAAATCATCGCGCTGCACACGGCAGAGCTTGATGCCAGGCAGGCGATCTTCGAGGCGGAAAAGACCGAGCCGGTCTGGGTGCGCGCCTGGCGGCCCTTGGGCATGTACGGGCTGGGCGTGCTTTGGTTCTGGAACGTGATCTTCCTGCATGTGGCGAATGCGTATTGGAAGATCGCCCTGCCGCCGATGCCGTTCGAGCATCTGATGGGGATCAGCGCGCTTTACATGTCGCTCTACATGGGCGGCCACACGATCAAGGATGTGGCTGCCAAGTGGATCTCCAAATGACGGATGTGCTGAACATCTCGCCCTTTGTCGGTTGGGTGGTCGCGCTGAACGCGCTGCTGACCTTTGCGCTGGCGATCTGGAACCTGATGGCCTCGGGCAGCCGGGCGAACACCAAGCGGCTGGATGGGCATGACGATCAGCTGCAGCAGCACGAGTCCCGGATCAGCGCCGTCGAGCAGGGGCAGGAATCGCTGCCGTCGCTGCAGAACATACATTCGCTGGAACTGGCGATCGTGCGGCTTGAAGGCGAGATCAAGTCGGTGTCCCAGGTCATGGCCGGAAACGTCGCCATCATGGAGCGGCTGGAAGCTGTTGTCGCGCGGCATGACGCGCATCTGCTGGAGGCGGGCAAGCGATGAGCGACTATGGGGAACTGGTCCGCAAGCACCGGCGTCTGGCGATCCTGCGCCATCTGGAGGCCTGCGCGGAATACACCAGCAACGGGTCCATCCTGCAATCGGTGCTGAACGGCGTGGGCGTGCAATCGACCCGCGATCAGGTGATCACCGAACTGGCCTGGCTGCGCGAACAGGGATTCGTGACTTATGAGGACCGGGCAGAGTTCATCGTGGTGACCGCCACCGCGCGCGGCTGCGAACTGGCGCGCGGGCTGGCCACGCACCCGGACGTGCAGCGCCCCGCCCCGAGGCGCTGATCATGCCCGCCCCCCGCAAGGTCGATCTGCTGCCGCCCGAGCTGAAGCGCTGGCTGGAGGCCGAGCTGCGCATACGCGGCTTTGCCGGGTATGAGGCGCTGGCCGAGGCGCTGAACTGGAAGCTGGAGGAAGAGGGGCTGGAGCTGCGCATCCAGAAGTCCGCGCTGCACAGCTTTGGGGCCGAGTATGCCGAGTTCGTCAAGGTGCAGGAGGCGGCCAGTGCCTGGGCCACCGAATGGATGTCCGAGGCCGGGATCGGCGACGAAGCCAAGCGGCACAACGTGCTGTTCCAGATGATCACCGCGCTGGCCTTCAAGGTGATGCAGTCGCAGATGACCAGGGCGGGCGACGAGATCGACCCGAAGGAGTTGGGTTTCCTGGGCAAGATGATGAAGGACATCATGGGTTCCGCCGGTATCCGCGAGCAGCTCGTGGCAGCCGAGCGCAAGGCGCAGGCGGCGAAGCTGGATCAGGCGGTGGCGGCAGGCGAGGTGACGGAAGATTTCCGGGCCGAGGCGCGGCGGATCATGGGGTTTGCGTGATGGCCGCCCTCGGCACGAAGCTGCGTCGGCTTGAGGGCGGGCGCATGGCGTTCTGGTGCCCCGGCTGCGGCCAGGCGCACCAGATCACGGTGTGCTATGACCTTTTCCCTGACGGGCCGTGCTGGGGCTTTGACGGGGATTTCGAGCGACCGAGCTTCACGCCGTCGATCATGATGAACGGGCCGGGGCCGACGCATAGCCCCGACGCTCCGGTTTGCCACAGCTACGTCACCAAGGGCCGCATCCTGTATCTGCAGGACTGCACGCATGAACTGGCCGGTTGTACGGTCGATCTGCCTGACTGGCCAGATGGGGGGTTATGATGGCAACCCCGGCACAGGTGGCGAATGACCTTGCGGCGCAGGCGGCATGGTGGGGCGGGCGGGACGAGGACCTTGCGCGCACCTGCCGCGATACCTGCCGCCTGATCCGGGCGCTGGATGCGGGGGAGCATGTGCAGGGTCGCAGCTACCAAGGCGTGCATGCCCGGCTGGCCCAGATGGTTCACCGCTACAGCATCGGCCCGCAGCACGACAGCCAGATCGCCCGGTCGCTGCGCCGGGCCTTTGCCACGCTGCAGGCACAGTGGGGCGGCGTACAGGCATGAGCGCCCTTGCCCCGGACAGCCCGCTGATCCGCTTCCTGCCCTATCAGCGGGCCTGGATCGCCGATCAGTCGCGCTTCAAGATCGGGATGATGACGCGGCGCGGCGGCAAGACCTTTGCGTCGATGGGCGAGGTGGCGGCGGATTGCACGGCGGCCGAGGCCGAGGGGCGCAAGACGCGCTGGACGATCCTGTCGCGGTCGGAGGGCACCGCAAAAGAGGCCCTTGAAGACGCCCTTAAACCCATGGTCCGGGCCTATTACGAGGTGCTGCGGGGTCTTGCCCGCAGCCCGGAACCGGTGTTCGAAGAGGGCGAGTTCCGGGTGCCTGCGCACCGCGAGGAGGTGACAGCGGGCGGGCAGACCACGGTCATCGATGTGCCCGAGGCCAGCTACAAGACGCAGGAGGTGCGCTTTCCCGGGGGCAGCCGGGCCATTGCCCTGTCGGCCAGCCCCGATGCCGCGCGCGGCTTTGGCGGCAACCTGCTGCTGGATGAGTTCGCCTTCCACAAGGACAGCCGCCGCATCTGGGCCAGCGCCTTTCCGGTGGTGGCGCGCGGCGGGCACAAGCTGCGCGTGATCAGCACCCCGAACGGCAAGGGCAACAAGTTCTACGAGCTGATGACGGCGGAAGGTGACACCTGGTCGCGCCATGTCACGGACATCTATCAGGCGGTGGCGCAGGGGCTGGACGTGAACGTGGCCGAGTTGCGCGCGGCGCTGGCCGATGAGGATGCCTGGGCGCAGGAATTCGAGCTGAAATGGCTGGATGCCGCCAGCGCCTGGCTGGATTACGATCTGATCAGCGGTTGCGAACATCCGGCGGCCGGCATGCCGGGGCTGTACCAGGGTGGCCCGTGCTTTTCGGGCGAGGATATTGCGGCACGCAATGACCTGTTCGTGCTGCCGGTGTTCGAACAGGTGGGCGATGTGCTGTGGCTGCGCGAGATGGTGGTGCGCCGCCGGATCAGCTTTGCCGAACAGGACGCGATCCGGGCAGAGATGTTCCGCAAATACCGGATCGTGCGGCACCGGATGGACCAGACCGGCATGGGCGAAAAGCCTGTGGAAGACGCCAAAGCCCGCCACGGCACCGACCGGGTGGAAGGCGTGCTGTTCACCGGGCCGAACCGGCTGGATCTCGCCACCCATCTGAAAGAGGCGATGCAGGACCGCAAGATGCGCCTGCCCGCCGGTGACGTGGTGCTGCGCGCCGACCTGCATGCGATCCAGTCCAATGTGGGGCCAACCGGGGTGCGCCGCCTGGTTGCCGATGGCGACACCGACGGCCATGCCGACCGGTTCTGGGCCATGGCGCTTGCCGTCAGCGGGGCTGCGTCGGCGTACCAGCCCTATGACTACAGGCCGGTGCCGCGCCATGGCGGCGATGATTTTGACCGCGAGTTCCGGCTGACGGCCGGGTTCGCGGCGCAGAAAGGACTGTTCTGATGGCCCTGCTTGATGCCTATGGCCGCCCGGTGCGGCAACAGAAGCTGACCGTCCCGCTGGCCGAGGGCGGGGTGACCGGCATCCGGCAGACCTGGGCGGGCAGCGCCGCGTCCGGTCTGACCCCGGTCAAGCTTGCGTCGATCCTGCGGGCCTGCGACCAGGGCGAATTGCGCGAGTTCCTGATTCTGGCCGAGGAAATGGAAGAGCGCGACCCGCATTACTTTTCGGTGCTTGGCACGCGCAAGCGCGCCATTTCCGGCATCATGCCGCAGGTCGAAGCCGCCAGCGATTCTGCGCGCGACGTGGAGATCGCCGAGGCGGTGCGCGAAGGGATCGCCGAACATGACGGTTTCGCGGACCTGGTCGGGGATCTGCTGGATGCGCTGGGCAAGGGCTTTTCCGTGGTCGAGATCGACTGGGCGCGCAGCGCATCGCGCTGGAGCCCGGCGCGGTTCGATCACCGCGACCCGCGCTTCTTTGTCTTTGACCGCGAGACGCGCCGCGAGCTGCGCCTGCTGGATGAAGCGGGGCCGGTCGAGGGCGTGCCGCTGGAGCCGTTCAAGTTCATCACGCACCGCGTCCAGATGAAATCCGGCCTGACCTATCGCGGCGGGCTGGCCCGTGTGGTGGCCTTTGGTTGGATGTGCAAGGCCTATACCTTCAAGGACTGGATGTCCTTCATTGAAACCTACGGCCTGCCGCTGCGGCTGGGCCGCTACGGGCCGGAGGCGACCAAGGAGGACGTGGCCAAGCTGTATCAGGCGGTGGCGAATATCGGCACCGATGCGGCGGCGGTACTGCCGAGGTCGATGGAAATCACCTTCGAAAAGGGTCTGTCCCTGGCGGGGCCGGAAAGGATTTTCGAGACCTTTGCGCGCTACATCGACGAGCAGATCAGCAAGGCGGTGCTGGGCCAGACGATGACGGCCGATTCGGGGTCAAGCCAGGCGCAGGCCACGGTGCATAACGAGGTGCGCCACGACATTGCGGCGGCCGATGCCCGCGCCGTGGCCGGGGCGATCAACCGCGATCTGGTGCGGGCCTTTGTGGACCTGAACTTCGGGGTGCAGCAGGCCTATCCGCGGCTGATCCTGCCGGTGGCCGAACCGGAGGATATCAAGACCAAGATCGAAGGGGCGGCCAGGCTGATGGAGCGTGGCGTGCGCTTCAAGGCGACCGAGCTGCGCACCGCGCTGGGGTTCAGTGACCCGGAAGAGGGCGATGAGATTGCAGGCGGCACCGTCCCCGCCCCGGCAGCGGCAGCAGCCCCGGCGCAGAACCGGCAGGCAGGCCAGGGCCTCGTGCTGAACCGCCAGCAGGGCGAAGACCTGCTGGACGAGGTCGGGGCCGAGATGCTGTCGGACTGGGAAGAGGTCGGCAGTGCCATGGAATCGGCCATCGCCGGGGCCATCGAGGGGGCCGACAGCTATGAAGACGTGCTGGACCGTCTGCCCGAGACCCTGCGGCAGATGCCGTCTGCGGTGCTGATCGGGACGCTGGTGAAGGGCATGTTCCGGGCCCGCGCCGTGGGCGATGCGCAGGATGACTGACTATCCCGACCGGCCCGGCTACAGCTTTGACCCCGGCCCGCCGCCCGAGGCGTCGCGGTTCCTGCGCAACAAGGGATTGCGCCCGTCCTTTTCCTGGCTGGACGTGGAGCCCGAGGAACATGCCGTTGCCTTTGCCGTGGCCAAGGTCGCCGAACTTGACCTGCTGGAGGCGATGCGGGCCGAGGTGCAGAAGGCATTGGATGAGGGCCTGCCCCTTGCCACCTTCCAGAAAAACTGGCGCGCCAACCCCCGCCTTGCGGAATGGTGGGGCCGCAGGGTGATGGAAGACCCCCTGACGGGCGAGATGGTGGAGGTGCAGCTTGGCAGCCCGCGCCGTCTGAAGACGATCTATGACGCCAACCTGCGCACGGCCCGCGCCGCCGGCCAGTGGGAGCGGATCGAGCGCACGAAGGGGGCCTTTCCCTTTCTGGAATACACCCTTGGTGCCAGCGAGCGGCACCGCCCGCACCATGCCGACAAGGAGGGGCTGATCCTGCCGGTGGACAGCCCGTTCTGGGACGAGTGGATGCCGCCGAACGGCTGGGGCTGCAAATGCAAGGTCCGCCCCGTGACGCGGCGCGAGGCCGAGCGGCGCGGCATCAGCGCCACGCCCGACATCCCCGACCGCAAGGTGGTGAACAAGCGCACCGGCGACGTGCAGCTGGTGCCGGTGGGCATCGATCCGGGCTGGCAGCGCAACCCGGGCAAGCTGCGCCGCCAGGCGGCAGAGGGGCTGCTGCGCGACCGGCTGGAGGCAGCGCCCGAGGCGGTGGTGCGGGCAGCGGTGAAGGACATTGCCACAAGCTGGGCCGCCGAGCGCGTGCTGGAAGGTGCATCACCTTCTGCAGTGCCGATCGCGGTTCTGCCGGATGGTCTACCCGAAGCCATCGGGGTCAAGGCGCGCGTGGTTCGGATCACGTCAACCGAGGGCGACAAGTTCGAAGCAAAGAACCGCCGCGTGACGACCGGCACGCTGCTGATCCTGTCAGAGGCGCTGCAGAAAGGGTCCGTGCTGATCGAGCGGCGCGCGGGCAGGACGGATATCCTTATCATGTCGGCGGGCAGCGAGCCGTGGCTCTTCGTTCTGAAGGTGATGGTCGAAACGGCTGAAATCTGGGTCAGGACGATTTATCCGCTAAAGCCCGCCAAGCGCAAAACGATCACGACGCGCCCCGGTATTGAGGTTTTCAGGGAATGACGCCCGGATGGTCGGAACCCCATCGCGGCACATGACCGGCTGTCCAAATGGCTCGGGCGCTGCCGTTGTTTACGCCCTTGCCGGGCAAAGTTCAACGCCGAAGGTGCATCCGGGCGACCGGGGCAGATGGAATGGCCCGCAACCGCGCCGTTAAATACCATTTAAAGGGCCTTGTCGGTCCGGCATGGCCCGGCGTAGCCTGAAGGCGGGAAGGGCCTTCAGCGGCCCGCTGGCGCGATATGCCCGGAACCCGCCCGATGCGGGCATCTGCCCCCGAAAACATTCAAGGGTTACGGGCTGCGCCGATGCGGGCAATGTCCGCCCATGGTGACAAATCCCCTTCCCTCGCTGCGCGGGCTTGCGCTCAACTTCGAAAGCGGTGCCGTGCCCGACTGGGTGCAGCTGACGCCGCCCGGTCCGGCGATTGTCGGGCGCGACGGGCGCGCCTGGACGCTGTCGGACCCGGCGGCGGTTGCCGCCGCCTTCGACCCTGCGAAAGAGCCGCAGATCGATCTTGAACATTCCTCCCAAATCGCCGCGCCGCAGGGCCTGCCCGCCCCGGCAGTGGGTTGGATCAAGGAACTGAATGTCCGCGATGGTGCCCTGTGGGGCCGTGTCGAATGGACGGCGGAAGGCGAGGCGACCGTCACCTCGCGCGCCTACCGCTATCTGAGCCCGGTGATGGCGGTCGACAAGAAGACAGGGGAAATCCTGCGGATCGTCAGCGCCGGGCTCACCAATTCCCCGAACCTCGAAATGGCGGCCCTGAACCGCGCAACCACGGAGACAGACATGGACAAGGCGGTCCTTGACGCCCTGGGCCTGACGGCCACGGCCACTGCGGCGGATGCCGTGCTGGCGATCAACGCGCTGAAAAGCGATAAGGCACTGGCGCTGAACCGCGCCGAGGCCCCGGACCC
>VYMF01000182.1_pt1 | contig 18146 bp, 19 predicted proteins | sample 5115271 | NCBI WGS metagenome assembly VYMF01 (sample SAMN12291778, study PRJNA351875) | freshwater metagenome | isolation source: freshwater lake | place: USA: Michigan, Wintergreen Lake | collected 2013-08-08
CGGTCAGATCTTCAACAGTTTCGAACAGGCTGACATCGGCACGACCCGTCGTTACGGCGGCACCGGTCTGGGCCTGTCGATCAGCCGCAAGCTGGCCGAGTTGATGGGCGGCTCCTTGACCGTCGAGAGCATCGAGGGGGAGGGCTCGACCTTCACCCTCAACCTGCCGGTGATCGCGATCCAGACGCCTGCGGCCGTGCCGGTGCGTCCGGTCGAGACCGCGGCCTCCCTTGTGGGACGTTCGATTCTCGCCGCCGACGACCATGAGGTGAACCGCCGGATCCTGCAGTTGCTGCTGGAGCCGCACGGCTGTCGCCTGACCCTGGTCGAGAATGGTGCCGAGGCGCTGGAAGCGGCGTCGGAGCAAAGGTTCGATGCCATTCTGATGGACATGCAGATGCCGGTCATGGACGGGCTTGAGGCGACCCGCCTGATTCGTCGGGGCGAGCTCAATGGAGCCACGCCGGTAATCGCCTTGACTGCCAATGCCATGGACCTGCACCGCGCGGCCTGGGATGCAGCGGGCGTTCATGCCTTCCTGACCAAGCCGATCGATCCTGTGCTGTTGGCCACAACGCTTGCGGAAGCCTGCGCCGCTGAGCGGCCCGAAGCCGGGGCCGAAGTCTCGGTCGCCTGAGCCTCAGGACCAGCGGCTTCGGGCTTCCTCGAGCGAAAGCGGTGCCGCTTGCGCCACCGGCTCGGCGGGCGTTCCCTCAAACCGCGGGGCCGGCGCGGCCTGGACCGTGCCCGTGTCCACAAATGTCCGGCGGGCGGTGTTGTGCGGATGAACAGCGGCTTCTGCCAGGGTCAGGACCGGGGTGACGCAGGCGTCGGTGCCCGCAAAATGCGCGGCCCAGTCGTCGCGGTCACGGGTCGCGAAGATCGTCTCGAAACTGCTGTGCAACGCCGGCCAGGCGGGGAAGTCAAACTGCAGGGCCGAGTCCGGCTCCAGACCCAGACCGGCGATCAGGGCGGCATAGAACTGCGGCTCCAGCGCGCCGACCGCGATGAACCGGCCATCTCTGCAGCCATAGCAACGATAGAAGGGCGCGCCCCCGTCCAGCAGATTTGTGCCGCGCCCCTCGCTCCACAGGCCCTTGGGACCCAGGGCCATGAACAGGCTCATCAGCAGGGCCGAGCCGTCGGTCATGGCGGCATCCACGATCCGGCCCTTGCCGGTCGTCCTTGCCTCCAGAAGACCCGCCAGGACACCCGTGACCAGCATCATCGCGCCGCCGGCGTAGTCACCGACCAGGTTCAACGGCGGGCGCGGGGGGCGGTCTGGCTCGCCCATGGCATGCAGCGCCCCGCTGAGGGCGATGTAGTTGATGTCGTGGCCGACCTGATTCGCCATCGGACCGGACTGGCCCCAGCCGGTGATCCGGCCATAGACCAGTCGCGGATTGCGCCCGGCACAGACGTCCGGTCCGAGACCCAGCCGCTCCATGACTCCCGGTCGGAAACCCTCGATCAGGGCGTCCGCACCCTCGATCAGGGCCAGGACATCGGCCAGGTCCCCCGGGTCCTTGAGGTTGACGCTGACCGGGGCGCGCGCCCGGTGCAGGATTTCGCCGCCGACCTCGCTGAACGCGGCGGCCCCCGCATGGGCACTCCGACTCAGGCGAACGACCTCGGCCCCGAGATCGGCCAGCATCATGCCTGCAAAGGTCACAGGCCCGAGGCCGTCAAACTCGATTATGCGCAGGCCGGACAGCGGTTTCATGCCTATTGCCTAGCCGCAGGTCGCCCGCGCGTCGAGCCAGCCCTTGACCCCGACGCCGGTTTGCAAGAGAAGGCGCGTCGCCGGGTCGCGAGCGCGATCCGTCCGGTATGCGTCCTTAGCTCAGTTGGTTAGAGCATCTGACTTTTAATCAGAGGGTCCTCGGTTCGAGCCCGAGAGGACGTACCACCTCACCCTTGCCTCACAGGACCGCGGTCCCCGCCGCTTCAGATGCGTGGCTTGGGCTTGCGCTTGCGGCAGTGTTTGCACACCAGGGTGCCCGGCTTGCTGCGGCTGTAGCGGAAGGCGTGGACGCAGTTCATCTGCTCGATCCACTCTTTGAACGCTTTGAACATGACCCCCCAACGTGCCCGCCCGCGAAACGCTGTCGGGCAGCAATAGGGCAGAATCGGTTCAGCGAACAACCCCGGCTTCCCGGACCGGGCTCGGCGTGGTTGAAGGGGTTATGCGCCGTTTCGTCCTCATCCTTTTCCCTGTCCTGTTGCTGTCGGCCTGCAATGCCGGCGGGTCGGTTATGGACGGAGCCAGACAGTTCGGTTCGGGCGTCGGGGCGGCGGCCACGGCACCGCTCGACGACCTCAACCTGCGCCGTCAATATATCCCGACCGTCCTGCTGCAGGCGGAGGCCAATCCCTATGACCTTCGCAATCTCAACCAGTGCGCGCCCATTGCGGCCGAGATCGCCCGTCTGAACGAGGCGCTGGGACCGGACACCGACGAGCCGCCGGTCCAGGATGGATCCTTCCTCAGCGAGCGAGCGGCTGATGCAGCCTCGGCGGCGGCGCTGGATGCGATCCGGGACGCTACGACCGACTTCATCCCGGGTCGAGGCTGGGTTCGCCGGCTGTCGGGGGCCGAGCAGCATAGCCGCCATGTCCAGTCCGCCATCCAGGCCGGGCGGATGCGCCGGGCGTTCCTGAAAGGGATCGGTATGCAGCGCAACTGCGCCCCGCCGGCGGCCCCGAGCTGGTTCCGGCCGCGGAACGGCAGTCAGCGCTAGCTAGTTCTTGTTGTTCGAAGTGTGCCGGGCATGAAAGTCATGGCGGAAGGCTTCGAACCGGCCATGGGCGATGGCGTCACGCATGGCCGCCGTCAGGGCCTGGAAGAAGGCGATGTTGTGCCAGCTCAGCAGCACCTTGCCGAGAATCTCGTCGGCCCGGATCAGGTGGTGCAGATAGGCCTTGGAACAGGCCTGTGAGGCCGGGCACGGGATGTCGGGCTCCAGCGGGTCCTGATCCTCGGCGAACCGGGCGTTCTTCAGATTGATCGGACCGGCCCAGGTCCAGGCCTGGCCGTGACGCCCGGCGCGGGTGGGCAGGACGCAGTCGAACATGTCGACGCCACGCCACACAGCCTCGACCAGGTCGACGGGCTTGCCGACGCCCATGAGATAACGGGGACGATCAACGGGCAGCATGTCGGGGGCGTAGTCCAGCACCTCACACATGGCCTGGTGGCCCTCGCCGACGGCAAGCCCGCCGATCGCATAACCGTCGAAACCGGTCTCGATCAGCCGGTCAGAGGACTCGCGGCGCAGGTTTTCGAAGGTTGAACCCTGCTGGATGCCGAACAGGGCCTGGGTCTCGCGGATCCCGAAAGCAGCCTTCGACCGCTCGCCCCACCGGGCGGACAGTTCCATGGCGGCGCGGGCAGCGGGTTCTTCCGCCGGCCAGCTGACGCACTGGTCCAGTTGCATGGAGATGTCGGCGCCGATGCGGTCGGCCTGGATCTCGATCGACCGTTCCGGCGTCAGGACGTGCTTCGAGCCGTCGATGTGGCTGGAGAAGGTGACGGCCTCCTCCTTCACCTTCGAGATGCCCGCCAGCGACATGCCGCCGCTGTCGGTCAGGATGGGCTTCGTCCAGCCCATGAATTTGTGCAGGCCGCCCAGCCGCTCCATCCGTTCCGGGCCCGGGCGCAGCATCAGGTGGTAGGTATTGCCAAGGATGATGTCCGCGCCGGTCTGGGCGACCTGATCGACTGTCATGGCCTTGACCGTGGCGGCGGTGCCGACGGGCATGAAGGCGGGCGTGCGGATTTCGCCGCGCGGGGTCTTCAGCACCCCGGTACGGGCGCGGCCTTCGGTGGCCAGAATATCAAACGGGAAGGGCATCAGGTGGCGCGGAATAGCAGGCTGCCATCCCCGTAGGAATAGAACCGGTACCCGTCGGCCACCGCATGGGCATAGGCCGCCTTCATGGTCTCAAGACCGGCAAAGGCGCTGACCAGCATGAACAGGGTCGATTTCGGCAGGTGGAAATTTGTCATCAGCACATCGACGGCGCGGAAGCGGTAGCCGGGGGTGATGAAGATGGCGGTGTCGCCCTGGAAGGGCTGTATGTCGCCCTCGGGCGTCGTGGCGCTCTCGAGCAGCCGCAGGCTGGTGGTGCCGACGCAGACGATGCGGCCGCCGGCGGCGCGAACGGCGTTCAGGGCCGCGGCGGTGTCAGCGGAAACCACGCCCCATTCGGAGTGCATCCGATGGTCGGCGGTGTCGTCGGCCTTGACCGGCAGGAAGGTCCCGGCCCCGACGTGCAGGGTCAGGGCATGGGTCGACACGCCGCGTGCCTTCAGCGCGTCCATCAGGGCCGGGGTGAAATGCAGGCCGGCGGTGGGTGCGGCCACCGACCCGTCCAGCTGCGCGAACATCGTCTGATAGTCGGACCGGTCGCGGTCGTCCTCTGGCCGCTTTGCCGCGATATAGGGGGGCAGGGGCATGACGCCGACAGCCCGGATGGCCTCGTCCAGCGCCGGACCGGCGACATCGAAACACAGGGTTATGAGGCCGTCGTCGGCCTTGGCCGTAACGGTCGCGTTCAGGCTCTGGAAAATGACCCGGTCACCGGCTTTCAAACGCTTGCCGGGCTTCATGAAGGCCGACCAGACATCCGGCGCGTCCCGGTGATGCAGGGTGGCCTCGACGGCGACCGTCAGGATCTCGCCCTCCGGCCCGACGCGCTCGCGCACCCCCGAAAGCCGCGCGGGGATCACCCGGGTGTCGTTGAACACCAGGGCGTCGCCGGGTCGAAGGAAGTCCGGCAGGTCGCGGACGATCCGGTCTTCCAGCCCGCCGTCCCGCACGACCAGCAGGCGCGCGGAATCGCGCGGCTCGGCGGGGCGAAGCGCGATGTGGCTTTCGGGCAGGTCGAAGTCGAATTCAGCGGTCTTCATCAGGCGGCGCAAAGGCCACGGGGGAAGGGGCGGGTCAAGCTGTGGCGGATTCCTTGACCCCGCTCCATTCAGACGCCAAACCCCGCTCATGCTGCAGCACCTCGAAACCCTCGCGCGCGACGCCAAATCCTGGCCGTTCGAACAGGCCCGCAATCTTCTCGCCCATGTGCTGAAGAAGCGGCTGGACGACGCCGGGCGGACCGCCGCCAAACTGCTGATCGACGCCGGCAAGGCGGATGAGGCGCTGGCCACCTTCGAGGCCCTGCAGGCACCCGTGATCTTCCAGACCGGCTACGGCCCGTCCGGCCTGCCGCACATGGGCACCTTCGGCGAGGTGGCGCGGACCACCATGGTGCGCAATGCCTTCCGTGCCCTGACCGGCGACCACTGGCCGACCCGGCTGATCGCGTTTTCGGACGACATGGACGGCCTGCGCAAGGTGCCCGAGGGCATCCCCAATCCGGAGATGCTGGCCGAGGACCTGCACAAGCCTCTGACCGTGGTCCGCGATCCGTTCGGGACGCATGACAGTTTCGGGAGCCACAACAACGCCCGACTGCGCGTCTTCCTCGACGGGTTCGGCTTCGACTATGAGTTCCTGTCCTCGACCGAACAATACAAGTCCGGCAGGTTCGACGCGACCTTGCTGACCCTGCTGGCGCGGTTCGACGCCGTGCAGGCCATCATGCTGCCGACTCTGGGTGAGGAACGCCGGGCCACCTATTCGCCCTTCCTGCCGGTCAGCCCCGTCACCGGCCATGTGCTGCAGGTGCCGACCCTGGAGCGGAACGTGGAGAAGGGGACGATCGTCTTCGACGACCCGGCCGGGGGCCGCACCGAACTGCCCGTCACCGGTGGCCATGTGAAGCTGCAGTGGAAGCCCGACTGGGCCATGCGCTGGACCGCGCTGGACGTCGACTATGAGATGTCGGGCAAGGACCTGATCGAGAGCGTGCGCGAGAGCGGGAAGATCTGCCGCGCGCTGGGTGGCGTTCCGCCCGAAGGGTTCAATTTCGAGCTCTTCCTCGACATCGAGGGCAAGAAGATCTCCAAGTCCAAGGGCAATGGCCTGACGATGGACGAGTGGCTCCGCTACGGCACTCCGGAGTCGCTGAGCTGGTACATGTTCCAGTCGCCTAAATCGGCCAAGAGCCTGCATTTCAATGTCATCCCGCGGGCCATCGACGACTGGATGGCGGCCGTCGAGGCCTGGAAGGCGCAGGAGCCCGCCAAGCGGATGGATAACGCCGTCTGGTCGATCCATTCCGGCGCGCCGCCCGAGCACACCTCGCCCGTGTCCTTCGCCCTGCTGCTCAATCTGGTCGGCGTCGCCAATGCGTCGTCAAAGGCGCAGCTCTGGGCCTATTTCTCGAAATACCTGCCCGAGGCGACGCCTGAAAACGAGCCGTTGCTGGACCAACTGATGGAGCGGGCGCTGAACTACTACGAGGACTTCGTGAAGCCGACGAAGGCCTACCGCCTGCCGGATGACAAGGAGCGGGCGGCCCTGCTCGATCTCGCGACCCGGCTGAAGGCCTTGCCGGCGGATACGACGGACGGCGAACTGATCCAGGGCGAGGTCTATGCGGTCGGCAAGGAACACGCGTTCGAACCCCTGCGGGGCTGGTTCGGGGCGCTGTATGAGGTGCTGCTGGGTGCATCCCAGGGGCCGCGCTTCGGCTCGTTCGCAGCGATCTATGGTCTGCCGCAGACCATCGAACTGATCGAGGCGGGTGCGAAGGGTGATCTGGCCGGGGCCTGATCCCACGCTCCGGCCTATTGGCTGACCCACAGGATCCGGCCCATCCAGACGATGTCGGAGCGAGCGACTGTGCGCGGCGCATAGGCCGGATTGACCGAGGCCAGGGTCACGGCCTGCGCTGTCAATTCGGCCACCTGTTTGGCGAGGGTCTCGCCGCCAATGGTCCGCACCACCACCCGGTCGCCCTTGCGGACCTCGGTCGCCTCGCGATCGACGATGACCCGATCACCCTCGCGGTAGAGGGGGGCCATGGAATCTCCGGCGATGCGCAGGCTCAGCAGGCTGTCACGCGGGCGGGGCAGTTCGGTCTGCTCCCAGCCCTCACCGATCGGCAGGCCCGCATCGTCGAAGAAGCCATCCTGGCCGGCCTGCGCCATGCCCAGCATAGGCACGGTTGACGGTCGCTCGGTCGCGTCCCGGGCCAGTGCCGCGAACTCTCCCAGGGACAGCCCGGTCTCCGAGAGGATACGGGTCAGGCTTTCGGTCGAGGGCCAGCGTGGCCGGGGCGGCTCGCCGGGTCCGAACCGCTTGGACGGGTTGAAACTGGTGGCGTCCAGACCTGCGCGTCTGGCGAGAGCGGAGACGCTGAGCCCCTCGCGCCGGGCGAGACCGTCGATCGCCTTCCAGAGCTGGGCATGGGAGAGGGGCATGGGGTCCGCCGCGGCTCACTGAGGCCGAATCGGGGACACTCTAGGAATAGATGCCTATATCTTCAATGCGACGGGTATCATTCAATCCCGGCCGCGCGGCGTTCCTGCCAGGCCCAGAAGGTCCCGATGGCAAGGGCTGACAGGATCCCCGTGCTGGCGAGGTTGATCACCGCATAGAAGGCGGACACGGGCGGCCGGATGTCCACAAGGGTCAGGATGTGGCTCATGACCGTCAGGGACTGGAAGGCAGCTGCCCAGACAGGCCAGGCCCGGCGGCTCTTCCAGGCCAGGCCGGAGAAAACCGCGAGCATGATGGTGTCGATGGCCATCAGACCCCATTGGGTTCCGCCACTGGCACCGTCGCCCTGGATCAGCAGCGAGGAAAACCAGAGAATGACATAGCTACCGCCTGCGATCCGCTCCGGCTCGTCTCCCCTGAGGAAGGCAAATGCGACCACCAACACCGTCAGCGCAGCCCCGACCTGGGTTGACAGGGTGTCGAACATACAAAGGCCCCCATGCCGACTGGCATGGGGGCGACAATGCAGCGAGTCTGTCGAAACCGGAACGACCGGTTTCAGACATTTCCCGATTTAGACCGCGCGGAGGCGGCCGTGGCGGACCGGTTCGTCGGTTTGGGTCAGGGCGGCTTCCGCCGGCTTGTTCATGTGGCCGACCGCATAGACGCCGTAGCCGTGGCGACGGTGATCCTTGGCCAGTTCTTCATGGCAGGCCACCAGGGCCTCGCGGGCGGTGGAGAGGGCGGCGATGGCTTCCATGGCACGGGCCTGCGAAGCGGCCCCGGAGATCGGCGAAAGGTTGAGCGCAGTGCGGGCACCGATCATCGACTGGATCAGCGTCGTGGTGCGGGCGATGGTGGCGTCCAGCGACTGCTCCGCTGAGTTCAGGTCGCCGGCGATATTGGCGATCACTTCGTCCTTGGTCATCTAAGCCTCCCACTCGGAACAAGAAAACCGAATGATTAACACGACTCGGTTGTTCGCGGTAGGGTTTTGTTTACCATATTGTCGGTAACCCCGGCCCCGTCTCCGCCGCCCCCACCGACTGGCGTGTCATCGCCGGGCTTGTCGAGGGGGCCGACCGCAAGGACATCCAGTCCCAACCTATGCGCGAGCGCGGCCAGGGTCCGGTGTGTGGCCACGAGCTGCGCCCGGGCCTCGGTCAGGTGGGTCAGTGCGGCCGCCGCTCCGTCAAAGGCCCGTTGGCCGGTCACCGCAGACAGCCAGGCGTCGGTGCGAGCGGCGGGCAGGGCAGCGGCAAAGGTGGCGACCTCGATCAGGGCCTGATCCACAGCCGTTTCAGCGGCGAAAAGGCGTGCGGCGAGGGCTTCACCGACAGTCAATCTGGACATGAGTGGCCTCCGGGGTGACTGAACGTCACCCCGGAATACCATCATAACTGGCACCGCAAAACCACTATTGGTCGTCTTCAGCCATGAGGAAGTGGGCTGTCAGGGCCGCGATCGGCTGGGATTCATCCTCCTGCCAGGCCTCGGCCAGGACGTGGGCGACGCGACGTCCTGCCTTGCTTATCCGGGCGCGGGCATGGACGTCGACGGGCCGACCGGAGCGCAGATAGGCCACGGTGACACTGATCGGTCGGGGCAGGCGAAGCCGGGGATAGAGGGCAGCGACCTGCGCCACGGCTGTCAGTTCCAGCAGGGCGGCGGTCGATCCGCCGTGCAGGGCGGGGAGCACCGGATTGCCGATCAGTTTCTGCGCGAACGGCATGGTCACCGTCAGGGCTGTGCCCTCGCTCGCCGTCGTCAGGCCCAGAAACCGGGCATAGGGCAGGCGGTCCAGCAGGTCGCTCATTGGCCGGGCTCCGACCGTCTCTTCAGATTGGCGCCGAGGCCGCGATCGCGGCTGGCAGAGAGGATGTAGGCGCTCTGGGCCGCTGCGACGGGATCATCGGGGCTGTCTTCAAAGGCCCATGCGCGCACGAAGGCGACCGATCGGGTCAGTCGGTAGCAACGGGCCTCGGCGATCAGGTCACGCCGCGCCTCGGCCGCCCGCATATAGTCCACCCGCAGGTCGAGGGTCGCGATGGATTCGAACCGCCCCATGGCGGTCCAGACGGCGAGACCGCCGACATGGTCCAGCAGGGTGGTCACCAGTCCGCCGGACAGCACGCCGGTGTCAGGATCGCCGACCAGATCCTCACGCCAGGGCACACGGATGCGGACCCGGTCACCTTCGAGCCCGTCATAGACGAAGCCCAGGGCATGGGTGTGGGCGGCACCGGCGGCCAGCTGGGGCAGGATGTCGAGGATCGGAGACGTCATTGTCCGCTTCTCGGACCGTCCTGAACCGAGTGCAAGCGGGAACGTCGGTTCAGGCGGCGGACCGGCTCTTGCGAACGCGCTCGGGCTTGACGTCGACAGCGGGGGTCGCCGCAGTCTGCTCAAGCGCCAGGAGCATGGCCATGCGCAGGCGCTCGGGCTTGATGGGTTTCTCGACCACGGCGGCCATGCCGATGGCGAGGTATTTTTTCGCGTCATCCGGGTCGGCGTTGGCGGTCAGGGCGACAATCGGGATGTCGCGGGCAGGACCGGTCAGGGCCCGGATGGCCTGGGTCGCCTGGACCCCGTCCATCCGGGGCATCTTGATGTCCATCAGGATCAGGTCGAAGCGGTGATTCTGCACGGCCTCCAGGGCCTCAACCCCGTCCTCGGCGGTTTCGGAGCTGCAGCCGAACATCTCGCACAGCGCCTGGGCGACGACCCGGTTTGTGGCGTTGTCGTCGACGATCAGCACATGGGGCCGGTCGTTGCGGTCGGTGTCGGCGCGGAAGTTCTCGACGTTGGAGCGGGCCGCTGCCTCAACCTGTGTGCGCTCGACCTCGAGGTCGAAGGCGAAGGTGGCACCCCGTCCCGGATTGTTTTCGGCCCAGAGCCGGCCGCCCATGCGATCAATGACCTGGCGACAGATGGCGAGCCCCAGGCCTGCGCCGTCCTGTCCGGAGGTATGCATGAAGGGGTCAAAGATGGTGTCGATCCGGTCCGGGGCGATGCCCGTGCCGTCGTCGCGGATGCGCGCTTCCAGACGGATCCGGTCACCGTCTGCGACCGCCTTGAGACCGGCCTCGACCACGCCGTTGCGGGCGAAAACCAGGGCATTGCTGATCAGGTTGTTGAACACCTGGGCGACCCGGGTGCCATCGACGACGGCGGCCAGTTCGGTGTCACCCTCATAGCTGACCATCAGGGTCACATTGTCCTGCGACGCACGCGGGGCCCAGGTGGCCTGGATGTCATCCATCAGGGCGCGGAGGGGGGTCGGGACCGGATGAAGCTCAAGCTCGCCGGCCTCGGCGCGCGACAGGTCAAGCGCGTCCTGGAGAATGCGAAGCAGGGTCTCGGACGACTCCACGATCGTCGTGATGTGGGCGTGGGACTGGGCACTCAACGGCTGACGGCGGAGCAGTTCGGCGACCGCCAGAACACCATTCATGGGGGTACGCAGTTCGTGGCTCATGATGGCCAGAAACCGGCTCTTTTCGCGTGCTGCGGCCAGGGCCTGGGTCTTTGCATCCGTCAGGGAGCGGGCCTGGTCGGTCAGTTCCCGGTTTTGCTGTCGCTGAAGTTCGTTGACCGCCTGAAGCAGTGAGGCCGCGGTCCCGACACCATGATAGCGGCCGTCACGCGTGACGATAAAGCCGCGCATCAGTGCGCCCGGTCCGCCCTTCACCATGACATCGCAGAAGGTGTCGATACTGACGCCGGCCTCTACCACCGCAGGCTCGGGATCCATCACATGCAGGACCGGCCGGTTGGCGTACTGGGCATGGCCGAAAGCGCTGGCGATCTTTAACAGGAAGGCATTGCGTTCGATCAGTCCGACGGGCCGGTCTCCCTCGACGACCGGGATCACCAAAGTGTCCGGCTCGCGCTCAAAACGCGCAAACACGTCGCTTCCCGCCGTCTGGGGCGAGACCGCCTCGGCGCGTTCGGACAGGGATTCAAGGGTCGGCATGAGGGGCCGCTACTCCACAGGGACCGGTCGATAATGCCCGAGAACCGTTTGCAGAAGGGTTAAGGCCGGTAACGGTCATTTTTGCGCCGCTTTTGCCCTGCCTCCCGTGCTGGTGTAGAAGGCCCGCCCGCCTGTCAGCGGCCCATTCCACCTGTCCATGCGCGCGGCCGACCGGCCGACCGCAGGCTTGTCATGAGCGCTTCCCTGTCCACGCCCGCGATGGTCACGCCCCCGAATTCGGCCCTCGTCCTCTTCTCGGGCGGGCAGGACAGCGCCACCTGCCTTGCCTGGGCGCTGGAGCGCTATGACCGTGTCGAGACCGTCGGCTTCGACTATGGCCAGCGTCACGCCGTCGAAATGGAGGCAAGGCTGGCCGTTCGAAGCGGCATGGCGGCGGCGTTGCCCCGATGGTCTGATCGGCTGGGCGAGGATCATGTCGTCGACCTGACCGGCTACGGCCGGATTGCCGAGAGCGCCCTGACTGCCGATCGCGCCATCGAGATGGATGCGCGGGGCCTGCCGACCACCTTCGTGCCCGGCCGAAACCTGGTCTTCCTTGCCTGCGCGGCGGCGCTGGCCGACCGTCGAGGTCTGGAGTTGCTGGTCGGCGGTATGTGCGAGACCGACTTCTCCGGCTATCCGGACTGTCGCCGCGCCACGATCGATGCCATGGCGACGGCGCTCAGCCTCGGGCTGGACAAACCGGTCGTGATCGAAACACCACTGATGGCCCTGACCAAGGCGGAGACCTGGGCCCTGGCCGACCGGATCGGCGGTCCCGCCCTGGTCGAGCTGATCGTGGAGGCCTCGCACACCTGCTACCGCGGCGACCGTGAGCACCGGCACAGCTGGGGCCATGGCTGCGGCGACTGTCCGGCCTGCGCCTTGCGCGCTGAGGGCCATGCGCAATGGATCGCCCGGCCATGACCTATTCGGCCAAGGAGGTCTTTCTGACAGTGCAGGGTGAGGGCGGTCAGGCCGGTCGGCCCGCCGTCTTTCTGCGCTTCGCCGGGTGCAATCTCTGGAGCGGACTGGAGCGCGACCGCGCGACGGCAGTCTGCAGCTTCTGCGACACGGATTTCGTCGGGACCGACGGCGATGGCGGTGGCAAGTTCAGCACGGCTGAGGCGCTGGCCGACCATGTCGCGTCGAAATGGCGGGGCCGGGCAGGGGACCCGAAACTGGTCGTCTGCACCGGGGGTGAGCCGCTGCTGCAGCTCGATACGGCCCTGATCGCTGCCCTGCACGCGCGCGGGTTCGAGGTCGCCGTTGAAACCAACGGCACGCTTGCGGCCCCGGAGGGGATCGACTGGATCTGCGTCAGCCCCAAGGCCGAGGCGCCTGTGGTCCAGACATCCGGTCAGGAGCTCAAGCTCATTTTCCCGCAACCCCTGGCCATGCCGGACCGTTTTGAGCATCTCCCGTTCGAGCGCTTCTGGCTCCAGCCCATGGACGGCCCGGACCAGGCGGCCAATACGGCGGCGGCCATCGACTATTGCCTGACCCACCCGAAATGGCGGCTCAGCGTCCAGACCCACAAATACATCGGCGTAAGATGAGCGTTTTCGAGATTACCAAGGCGGCCACCTTCGACGCGGCCCACCATTTCCCGAACGAGCCGGACGGCAGCCCTTACCGGCGCATGCATGGCCATTCCTTCTCGGTCGAGGCCACGGTGCGCGGCGAGACTCTGGATGGACAGGGCTGGGTCGCGGATCTCGGCGCGCTGGACCGTGCCCTGAGGGCGGCGGCCGGTGAACTGGATCACGGCCTGCTCAATGAAAAGCCGGGTCTGGAACTGCCGACGCTCGAACACCTCTGTCTGTGGTTCGCAGAGCGGCTGGGGCCGGAATGGCCGGGTCTGAGCCGGATCATGGTTTCCCGTCCCACGATCCACGAACGCTGCGTCCTGAACCTCCAGCCTCCGGCGCTTCAGGGGGCGTGAGGCGAGGGAGACGCCGGAGGAGGGCTGTCAGCAGTCACGGCCCTGGCGTTGACGCTGTTCGCAGCGCCGTTGCTCGCGTTCATGGGCGCGTTGTTCGCGTTCGCGGCGGGCCCGGGTCTCTTCATCCGAGGTGGTGACCGCGTCAAAGCCGGCTCCGACAACGGCACCCGTCACCTTGGCTGCGCCGCCCACGACGGCACCGGCGGTGCCGACCACTGCGCCAACAACACAGCCCTGAAGCATCAGGCTCGCACTGATGACGGCGACCAGGGTCGTGCCGTTCCGAATGTTCCTGATCATGTCGCCTTCTCCCGATGCGGCAGGGTTAACCGGCAATGGTGAACGCAATCTGACCGCGGGATCGCTCGGAGGAGGCAGTAGGATGGTGGGCGGCGAGGGGTTCGAACCCCCGACCCCCTCGGTGTAAACGAGGTGCTCTGACCAGCTGAGCTAGCCGCCCGTCCGCGCGTAAATCCGCAGGATTGTCTTCCCCTAGAAGCGGAAGCTGGCCCGCAGGAACAACATGTAGCGGATATAGTCCTCGATCATCTCGGCATCGGCATTGATCGACAGCATGCCCAGTTCATTGCCGATGTTGAGGCGCAGGCCGACGATCGGACCGCCGCCCTCGATCGAGCCGCCGTCGAGGGTGAAGTCAGGACCGCCCGAGCGGAAGCGGGCGATCGTCTCGCCCGGATCGACCGAGATATTCTGGCGCCAGCCGACCCGCAGTTCCGGGCGCAGCCAGCTATTCTCGCCCATCGACATGCCGACATTGATCGCCGCCGTGGCCGAGAAGAGGTGTCCGTCGCGGTCATCGATGTCGAGATCGAAGCCATCGCCGCCGCCGGTTTCGGTATGGCCGTCCTCGCTGAGCGAGAAGAATTCGGCATAGGCCTCGGGGCGGATGCTGAAGCGCCCGAAATCGCGCTGATAGGATGCACCACCGGCCGCTGCGAGCGTGAACCCGTTCCAGTCCGATTCATTGGACAGGTTCAGCCCACCACCGATGAAGCGTCGCTCCGACTGGAAGCTCGCATAGCCGGCTGCGGCCCGGGCCCAGGTCGTCCAGTATTGCCCCTGGGCGCGCCAGTAGAGCCCCAGTTCCAGCAGGCTGGCCGAAAGGACCTCTTCGGCTTCGGATTCCGGATCCTCGAGGTCGGACGAGGTGAAGGCCAGGGACACGCCGACTGCGCCGAGGTCCGTGCCGCGTTCGACGCCGCCCGCAACCCCGAAGCCTTCCGAACGGAAGCCGTAGGTGTCGGTCTTGTCCTTGTCGGCGTAGAAATTGATCTCCTGCACCCAGGCGCTGGTCTCACCCGGTGCCGCCGAGGCGTTACGACCGGTCAGGGCCCGCGTGACGGCGTCGACGCCGGACGACAGCGAGAGCAGGGGACCGCCCGCGTGTTCGGGCAGCAGCTGCTCATAGAGATTGATGAAATCCTCGCGCCCGGTCTGGGCGAGGAAGGCGTTGCGGATGCTTGTGGCCCCGGTCCCGCCGAGGGCGGAATAGAAGGAGTCGTACATCGCCGCCTCGACCGGGATCAGGTCGGCTTCACCGGCGGTCCGGCGGCGCGCATCGACGAAGACCTGGCCGGCGGGCACGTTCGCGCCGGCCGTGACCATATAGAGGTAGGGCGAGTTTTCTTCGATCGCATCGAGGTCGAGCGCACCGAAGTTCAGCGTGGCGGCATTGATCAGGGTGAAGCGCTGGGCTGTCGTGAGCAGGGAGGTGAAGCGCACGCCGAGGCCGGCACCATTGGCCAGAGTCGCCGTGCCGGCGACGTTGAAGCCACCCGAGGCGCTGGCGGCCGGGTCAATGGTGATGACCAGATTGCCGTCCGTGCCGACATTCAGGCTGCTGATGTTGAGACGCGAGGTTTGACGGGCGTCGAGGGTGCCGTTGCCGACGTTGATCGTCAGGTCGCCGCCGCTGTCCGAAAGGGCACCGCGCACGACGCCGCCGCCCGTGATGGAAAGGGTGTCGGCACCGGCGCCGAAACTGATGTCGCCCAGAACCAGACCATTGCGGATGTCGACCAGATCGGCACCCGAGCCGAGCAGGATATTGCCGGCGATAATCGGCTCGATGCTGTCGGGGACACCGTCCCCGTCCGTATCCGGGTCGAGAAGGGTGGCCGTCGCGCTGATGCCGTTCTGCAGAACCGTCACGCCGGTCGTGTTGGCGCTGACGTTGATCGCCGTCGCGGTGCCTGTGACCGGGTCGCCGGCGGCGTTCTGACCGAGTGTGGCCTGCAGCGACCGTGTGTTGGTAATCGACGTCAGCGTGCCGCTGAGGTCACGGATGGCGGTGACGGTGGCAACGCCGCCGCCGGCCGAGGCCAGGATGGAGCCGTTGTTGTTGAAGCTGGTCAGAGAGGCGCCGGCATCGATCAGGATGGCCGTGGCATTGGCCGCGACACTGCTGGACACGCCGCCAGTGATGGCACCGGTATTGTAGAAGGTCGGAGTAGTGGTCCCGACACCGAACCGATAGGCCGTCGCACTGGCCTGGCTGGCGAGTGCCCCGACCGTACCGCTGTTGAAAACGCCGCCCGCAATGGTCACGGTCTGGCCGGCATTGCCTCCGAACACCACGGCATTGGCTGTGATTCCGTCGTACAGGCCCTGGCCGGTGATGGTGCCGCGATTGATGAAACCATAGGCGTTGGCTCCGGTCCCTACGAGGCCGAGCGTGATGGACTGGCTGCTCGATCCGACCAGGATCCCCGGCGCGGCACCATAGCTGTTGATCGTGCCGGTGCCCTCGGCGCTGTCGGTGATTCCGTCGTCATCTTCGTCGGAATCGGTCGTGCTGGCATCCGCCGGCGCGCGGTCGACAACCACACCGCCGGCAACATTGGCCGCGATCCGGACCGCAGGACCGCCCTGCAGTCGGTCTTCGTCGTCGAGATTGGACTCGAAAGTCGCGTTTCCGATGCTGGTATAGCGATAGCCGGTCGCATTGATGTCGCCTTGCAGCGTCAGCCGGCCACCGACGTCGCCGCCGATCGAGACCGCCGAGGCGTTGAGGCCGCGCGCCGAGACCGTGCCCAGCAGCATGACGTCGCCCGTGATCGCGCCCGCGGTGCTGATGCCGACAGAGTTGTCGCCGAACACCCGGATATTGCCTTCGCTCTGAATGCGGCCAACCAGGCCGGACTCGATCGAAATGCCGAAGGAGTTGTTGCCGTCGACGCTGATCGAGCCGACCGAGGTGACGATAAGGTTGCCCGTGACCGGGGCACCGGCGGCATAGCGGACACCGTAACGACCGGTGCCGGTGGCCCAGGGTCCGTCGATATTCCCGTCGTTGTCGGAATCCGTATAGGTCGCGATGTCGTCGACGATATTGATCGCGGAACCGATGGTGACCGTCGAGGTCACACCGGGATTGACCAGCACCGCGGTGGCACCGCTCGCGGCCGGCGACATCGTGATGGTCCCCGTGCCTTCGGTCGTGAAGTTGTGGTTCGAGTCGACCGTCACGGCCGTTCCCGAGGTCAGGGTAATGCTGCCGCTGCTGGTCAGGCGGATGGAGTCAGGGCCGGTGCCCGTCGCGTTGGACGTCGTGATCGCAGTGGTTCGCGCCGTCGAGATCACGACCTCGGCCATCGCACCGGAGGCTGCCAGCAGGGGAGCGATCGCAACCGCGGTCGCGAGTAGAATACGCATTCGAAGGAAACCCCTGTGGACGGTACGCGCAGAGACGCCGATGATCCTCTAACAGGGACCATGCCAGCGTGCCTCAAGTTTCTCGAATTTGAGGCGAATGCAAGGCCGAACGCGCGAGAGGAGGGTATTCCGCGCGGCGTGCTGTTGCAGGAAGCGCGATCATAATGATATCACTTCCATATCGATTCAGAGAGGAAATGATGACCAACGAGCACTCGAGATCCACCGAACGCCCCGCCGCCACGGCCAATGGCATCGTGATCCTGCTGGTCGGTATGGCGCTGCTTGTCGCCGGGCCGGTCGGTATTGCCCGCGACCCGGACAACCTGCTGCTGATGGTGGGAGGGCTCAGTGCCGCCACCGCAGGCCTGCTGCTCGTGTGCGGTCTCTATTCGCTTCAGCCGAACGAGGGCATGGCCATCATGCTGTTCGGGGCCTACCGCGGCACCGATCGCAAGACCGGCCTGCGCTGGGTTCTGCCCTGGTACAGCCGCAAGAAAATCTCCCTGCGGGTACGAAATCTGACCAGCGACAAGCTGAAGGTGAACGACAAGCGGGGCAGTCCCATCGAGATCGCGGCCAATGTGGTCTGGCGGGTTCAGGACTCGGCCCAGGCCCTGTTCGACGTCGATGACTACCAGGCCTTCGTCAATATCCAGGTGGACACGGCCCTGCGCGACATCGCCTCCCACTATGCCTACGACCACGGCGACGAGACCGATGTGCCCGAACTGACCTTGCGGGCGGATGCCGAGGACGTGGCAGGGCGGCTGCGCGACGAACTGGTCGGCCGGGTCGCGGCGGCCGGTGTGGCGGTCGATGAAGCCCGCCTGGCCCACCTGGCCTATGCCCCGGAAATCGCGGGTGCCATGCTGAAGCGCCAACAGGCCGAAGCGGTGCTGTCCGCCCGTCGCCTGATCGTCAAAGGCGCAGTGGGCATGGTCGAGAGCGCCCTGGCCGACCTGAACGAACGCGGCGTCGTCGAGCTGGATGAGGACCGTAAGGCAGCCATGGTCTCCAACCTGCTGGTGGTGCTGTGCGCCGATCGCGAGGCCCAGCCTGTCGTGAACACGGGGACCCTGTACGGCTGACATGGCCCCGTCTCCGAAAAGAATGGTCCGGAAGCCTTTCCTGTTGCGGGCCTCTTCGGGAGTGATGGCGGCGGTCGAGCGATTGGCCGCCGCCGAACTGCGCTCGGTCAATGCCC
>VYMF01000242.1_pt1 | contig 17860 bp, 13 predicted proteins | sample 5115271 | NCBI WGS metagenome assembly VYMF01 (sample SAMN12291778, study PRJNA351875) | freshwater metagenome | isolation source: freshwater lake | place: USA: Michigan, Wintergreen Lake | collected 2013-08-08
CCGGCCCAGATGGCGCGGCTGTTCCGGGGGCATGAGGCGGCGCTGGCACGGACCATGGCGGTGGCGCGGGCCTGCACCTTCTCGCTGCGGGAGCTCAGCTATCAGTACCCGGACGAACCGGTCCCGGCGGGCTATTCCGCCCAGGGCTGGCTGGCCCGACTGACGCTGAAGGGGGCCCGGTCGCGCTGGCCCGACGGCGTCCCGAAGGCGATCCGGGCGATCATCCTGAAGGAGCTCCGGCTGGTCCGGGAGCTTCGCTACGCTCCCTATTTCCTGACCGTCCACGACATCGTCGCCTGGGCCCGGTCCCGGCCCGATCCGATCCTTTGCCAGGGCCGGGGGTCGGCGGCCAATTCGGTGATCTGCTTCTGTCTGGGCATCACCAATGTCGATCCCACCCGGCAGGAGGTGCTGATCGAGCGGTTCATCTCCGCCAACCGCTCCGAGCCGCCCGACATCGACGTCGATTTCGAGCACGAGCGGCGCGAACAGGTGATGCAGTATGTCTATCAACGCTACGGTCGCGACCGGGCGGGGATTGTGGCAACCATCATCCACTACCGCCCCCGTTCGGCGATCCGCGATGTGGGCAAGGCCCTCGGCCTGACCGAGGATGTCACCGCCCGCATGGCCGACACCGTCTGGGGCTCCTGGGGGGCCGGGGTGAAGGACGAACATGTCGATCGCGCCGGGCTGAGCCGCGACGACGTGCGCATGAAACTGGCCCTCGAACTGACCGCCGAGCTGATCCAGTTCCCCCGCCATCTCAGCCAGCACGTCGGCGGCTTTGTGCTCAGCCAGACGCCGCTGATCGAGATCGTGCCCATCGGCAATGCGGCCATGGCCGACCGGACCTTCATCGAATGGGACAAGGACGACATCGACTTCCTCAAGCTGATGAAGGTCGATGTGCTGGCGCTCGGCATGCTGACAGCGATGAAGCGGGCCTTCCGCATGATCGGCGAAACCTATGGCCGGCCCCTGCCTGACACCGCCGCCGTGCCCGTCGAGCGGCGCGGGGTCTATCGCATGCTGTGCCGGGCGGATTCGGTCGGCGTCTTCCAGGTCGAGAGCCGGGCCCAGATGTCGATGCTGCCGCGCCTGCGGCCGGTGGAGTTTTACGATCTGGTGGTCCAGGTCGCCATCGTCCGGCCCGGCCCGATCCAGGGCAATATGGTGCACCCCTATCTGCAGCGGCGGCTGGAGCGGCGGACCCATGAGGCGCGGCACGGGCCGGGCAGCTACCGCTTCTCCATGCCGGGCTCTGCCGCCGATCCGGACGAACTGGCCAATGTCCTGCGCAAGACCCTCGGCGTGCCCCTGTTCCAGGAACAGGCGATGAAGATCGCCATGGTCGCGGCCGAATTCACCGGCGAGGAGGCCAACGGCCTGCGCCGGGCCATGGCCACCTTCCGGCACAACGGCACCATCGGCAATTTCGAGGAGAAGATGGTCGGGCGGATGATCGCGCGCGGCTATGACGCCGAATTCGCGCAGAACTGTTTCAACCAGATCAAGGGCTTCGGCGAATACGGCTTCCCCGAGAGCCACGCCTGTTCCTTCGCCCATCTGGTCTATGTCTCGGCCTGGGTGAAATGGCTGTACCCGGATGTATTCGCCGCCTGCCTGCTGAACAGTCAGCCGATGGGCTTCTATGCCCCGGCCCAGATCGTCCGCGACGCCCGCGAGCACGGGGTCGAGGTGCGACACCCGGATGTGAACGCCAGCGACTGGGACGCGACCCTGCAACCGCGCCCGCGCCGTCGCCGACACGCCCTGCGGCTGGGAATGCGGTCGATCGACGGCTTTCGCCGGGACTGGGCCGAGGCGATCATGGAAGCGCGGGCGGACGGCCCCTTCCTCGACCTCGACGACCTGCGCCGCCGCGCCGCCCTGACACCCCCGGCGCTCGACCGGCTGGCCGAGGCGGATGCCTATGGTTCGCTGGACCTGACCCGGCGGCAGGGCGTCTGGGCGGCCAGGGGCGCGGCCCCGGCGTCCTCCGCACCCCTGTTCGAGGCCATGGGGCTGAACGAGGCCGACGGTCGCCCGCCCGAGGCCCTGCCGCTGCTGACCCCGTCCGAGGAGGTGGTCGGCGACTACCAGACCCTCCGCCTGTCACTGAAAGACCATCCGGTCAGCTTCCTGCGTGAGCGGTTGACGGCGGCCGGGGCCCTGACGGCGAGAGACTATCCAGCGCGGCCCAACGGTCGGAAGGTTGTGGTCGGTGGGGTGGTGCTGGTCCGCCAGCGGCCCGGCACGGCCAAGGGCGTCTGCTTTATGACTATCGAGGACGAGACCGGCGTGGCCAATCTGGTGATCTGGCCCGACCTGTTCGAACGGTTCCGACCGGTCGCCATGGGCGCGCGCATGGTGCTGGCGCGGGGCAAGGTGCAGACGGCCGAGGGCGTGACCCATCTGGTCGTCGAGCACCTTGAGGACTGGACCCCGATGCTGGGAGACCTGACCCCGGACGCCGCGCCGGGCTCAGCCCACGCCCCGGCCCGGGGACGGCATCCGCGGGATGTGCAGGTCCTGCCTGGCGGGCGGGATTTTCACTGAGAGGGCCTCGCGCTCTTGTCGGCCCCGTCGGACCCTGGCTGGAGACACGCATCAACAGCCTGCGATTTCCCGGTTCACCCGCGCTTTCCGTCTTCTCCCGGCGTAACCGGACAGACGCGTCGCGAGCCGGTCTGCCGGAACCCGGACAGTCTCAGCCTGGACTCATGGTCGCCCGGTCCGGGCTGGCCGTCGGGATTCAGTCCCCGATAGTAGAGCTTCTGCCAGTTGTCGGCGGGCGCCGTAGGCCTGTTCGTCTTGACCCATTCATGGAAGGCCAGCCGCGACTCCTTCCAGTCGTCGAACGCCTGCAGCAGTTCGGGATGGTCCTCCATCGGCCGCAACTCGGGCTTCAACCGGCCGAGGACCCCGCGGGGCGTGGGGAAAAAGAAGCAGAACGGCTCATTCTCCTCAAACCGGATCCAGACGTCGGGCCGGGTGAAACGCCAGTTCATCGAGAAGGTGTAGGGCGACCAGTCGGTCTCGATCACGCCGCTCAGGGGGGCGATGCCGTCTTTTATGGCGTTCGGTGGACCGCCGACCCAAAGGTTCCAGCCCTCGGATGTGCGGATGAGGCCCTCTACATGGAAGGTCAGGGTTCCGCTGCCGAACAGGGAGATCGGTCCCTTCTTCGGATCGGTGCCCGGGTCCAGCACGATCTCGACGGACCCGACGCCCTCTCCACCGTTCCAGCGGGCGGCGAAGCCGCAGGGGCTCAATATCTCCCAGCCATGGGTGTTGGCGACGGCCAGGGGCAGGCAGCGGTAGGCGAAGCTTGCGGGCGTCGCATTCATCCAGTCGCGCTTGGGCGCGGCCGGCTCGATGCGTGGGCTCCATCCGGCGTGTACAAAGCAGACCAGCTCGGTTTCCGCCGCCCGGACGGGTGCGCCGCTGCGCCGCGCCGGCGCCGATCCCTTGACCCGCTTGCCCATCTCAACCTCTCGCGTCGCGCCGTCGCTGCGCCTCGCAGGACGGTCTCAGCCTAATCCCGCCGCCGAACCCGCCAGACCCACACGCGATAGCTCACGATCGGCGCGAACCCGCCGACCAGCGCCGCGACCAGAACCGTCCAGAAACCGCCGCCGAGCCCGAACTCGCCGACCGCCGCCCCGACCCCGGCCGCGAGCAGCGGGCCGAGCCAGGGCAGCCAGTACGGCGGCTTACGCATCCACCTTGATGACGCCGCGCCGGATCTGGTCCAGCTCGATGGAGTCGAACAGGGCCTGGAAATTGCCCTCGCCGAACGCCTGGTTGCCCTTGCGCTGGATGATCTCGAAGAAGATCGGACCGAAGGTGTCCTGGGTGAAGATCTGCAGCAGCAGGCCGTCCTCGTCCGAGCCGTCGATCAGGATGCGGTTCAGCCGCATCCGGGCCACGTCCTCGCCGTGGTTGGGCAGGCGTTTGTCGATCAGGTCGAAATAGGTCTCGATCGTATCCTGGAAGGGGATACCGCGACGCTTCAGCTCTTCCACCGTCTCGAAGATATTGTCGGTGGCCAGGGCGATGTGCTGGATGCCCTCGCCATTGTAGCGACGCAGGAACTCCTCGATCTGGCTGTTCTCGTCCTGGCTCTCGTTCAGGGGGATGCGGATGGCGCGGTCGGGGGCGATCATCGCCTGGGACAGCAGGCCGGTCGCCTTGCCCTTGATGTTGAAATATTTCTGCTCCTCGAAGGCGAAGACGTCGCCATAGAAGCCGGACCAGGTGCGCATCTGGCCGCGCCGGACGTTGTGGGTCAGGTGATCGAGGCTGAACAGGTTCACCGAATTCTTGCGCTCGGACTCTTCCCAGCCCTCGATCTCGTCCCAGCCGTCATAGAGGGAGCCGGCCTCGCCATAGGCGTCGATGACGTAAAGCAGCGAGCCGCCGATGCCCTGCAGAACATAGGGATAGCCGCCGGCCAGGGCACCGCCCTCGTGACCTTCGGCCGGTTTGGCACCGCGCGAGACCGCGCCCTCGAAGGCCGCCTTCGCGTCACGCACGCGGAAGGCCATGCCGTTGGCCGAGGGGCCGTGCTCGCCGGCGAACGCGGCCGCCTGCCCCGTGGGTGAACGGTGGACCAGCATGGTGATGTCGCCCTGCTTCAGGCGCACCACGTCATTGGCCGGGTTCACATGGGTGGCGGTGAAGCCCATCAGCTCCAGCCGTGCCACCATGGCCGCCGGATCGGGGCCGGTGAATTCGACGAATTCGAAACCGTCGACGCCGAGCGGATTTTCCATGTCGAGGCGTGCGGCCGCGTCGGTTTGGGGGGCGTCGTGCATGGGGGGCTCCTGAAAACGCGTGTCGGCGTTGGCCGCCGATTGTGGGGCGGAAACTAGAGGCGGAGGGGCTCAAAGGGAAGGCGGGGTGTGGTCACAGGACCGGGCGTGTCACCCGCGCCCCGCAAAGGCGGCCAGGGCCGCGTCGAAAATGACTTCTTCCCACGGGGCAGCGGCCGAGCGCTTGCCCGACAGACCCTCGCCGTCCCGGGGCGTGCCGGAGATCATCCAGGTCAGGGTGCGGCCGTCCCGCCGGTTCCAGAACAGGCCGGACTGAAGGCCATAGGCGATGCCGAAATGACCGCGCCAGTCGGCGCTGTCCGGACCGAAGAAGGCGTCGCCGTCGCGACCAGTGGGGATATGGACGGACAGGCCATAGCTCTGCAGCAGGCCGCGGTCAGTATGGCCGTTCGGGGCTGCGGGATCCCAGGTCCAGAGCGGCAAACCCATACGTTCGACGCTCTCGCGCGCGATCATTCCCGGAACGCTGTCATGACCGGCATAGGACCGGGCCAGACTGTCGAGGTCGCGGACCGAGGCGCGAAGCCCGCCCTGGGGCGAGAAGACAAACCCGTTCTCGCCGGGGACATAGTCATCGGCTGTCAGACCCGGTGCCTCAGCGGGGGTGGTGACGCGGATGGCAGGGGCAGGGGCGACCTCGGCATCGACCTGCGGCTCCCAGACACCGTCCACCGTCCGGCAGGCGGCAGAGGCGCGGGCACGGACGCTGTCGGGGACGCCGCTCCAGTTCAGCCCGCTGTCCAGCCCGAGCCGGTCCAGCGTCGTACGCTTCAGGAAGCGGTCGAACCGCGGCGAAATTGACGTCGGCATAGGTAAAGAAGCCGGGCGGCTCGGACGCCGGCGCAAACCAGCCACCCTCGTCGAAATGCCGCCCGCCGGTGGTGAAGGCCTCGGCGAGGTGATGCCCGAGCGGGACCGGATAGCTGGGGCCGTTGCGCAGGCCCGAGGTGTGGCTGGCCAGCATGGCGGGGGTGATGCGGATGTCCGGATGGTCCGGATGGCGCAGGCGAAAGCCCGCCAGATCACCGGCGTCGTCTTCAAGCGACAGGCGGCCCGCCTCGACCAGCTTCATGAGCGCGGTCATCGCCACCAGCTTGGTGACCGAGGCGACCCGCATCGGTGTGTCGAGGGTGAAGGGGCGGGTCTGCAGGCTGCCGCCGACCGTCAGCCGCCCGGATCCGTGGGCCTGTTCCAGCACCACGCGCCCGGCACCGTCCCGGGCGATCACGCCCACACCCATGACCGTGTCCGGCCGCGCCGGATCGGCCAGGGCGGAGAGCTCCCCGGTATCGGTCCCCGCCCGCGCGGCGCTGCCGATCCAGGGCAGGAGCGCTGCGGCGGCGATCAGGCTGCGGCGATCCGGGCGCATGGCTCAGGGCCGGCCCACCACCGCATCCACCGAGCCGGCTGTGACCGGGTGATAGCCGGGACGTGCCCGGGCATACAGCGGCGTGGCAATGCCCCGGCCCCAGTCGCCCTCGGCCCACAGGCTGTTGAACAGCGGCAGGACGAATTTGCGCCGCCCCATGGTGGTCAGGAACCGCTCCAGCGTCGGCACGGCAGGCTGGTAGCGATGCTGGACCGCGATCTGCAGCCAGGCGAAGACCAGTTCGGCATTGCCTTCCTCGCGCAGCTTCAGCGTCGCCTCCAGATCGGCCAGCTGGGCCGGGGTCAGCCAGTCGGCCCCAGCGGTGCGGCCCTCGGGACGCCAGGCGAGGAAACGCTGGCGCTCCTGCGTCGACCAGCCGGCCCAGGGCACCGCAGCGGCCGGGCCGCCGGCATGGAAGGATCGGGCAGCCGCATCCACCGGCGCAAAGGCCCCCGACACAGGCGGGACCCAGTTCGACGGCATGCCCGGCTGATAGATCCAGGCTTCCATCATCAGCTGGTCTTCCAGAGCGGGGGTCGTGACCAGATGGGCGCGGATGTCCGCGAGGAACATCTCTGTGGTCATGGGCCGGAAGGCGTTGCGCTCGAAATAGCCCTTCAGCCAGGTGTCGAACCGTTCGCGTCCCACGGTCTGCTCGATGGTGAAGAGCAGGGCCGCGCCCTTTTCATAGGCGACATCGCTCATGCCATCGTCGGGATCGCGTCCGATCAGGTGGAGCTTCAGCCGGGTGTCTTCGGGCGGCAGGCTGGCGAGGGCCGACTGCAGGTCGCCCCAGCCCAGCGACTGCAGCATCAGGGCGCGGTCGCGCCCATAGACCGCCTCCATGATCCGGTTCTCGAAATAGACGGTGAACCCCTCATTGAGCCAGAAGTCGTCCCAGGTGGCATTGGTGACCAGATTGCCCGACCAGCTGTGCGCCAGCTCATGCGCCACCAGACTGACCAGCGACTGGTCGCCGGCGATGATGGTCGGGGTGGCGAAGGTCAGGCGCGGATTTTCCATCCCGCCGAAGGGGAAGCTGGGCGGCAGGACCAGCAGGTCATAGCGGCCCCAGCGATAGGGGCCGTAGAGCGCCTCGGCTGCATCGACCATATCGGCCGTGGGCATCAGCTCGGCGTGAGCCGCGGCCAGCCGTGAGGGTTCCGTCCAGACGCCTGTCCGTTCGTCTATGGCCTCGAAGGCGACATCGCCGACGGCCACCGCAATCAGATAGGGCGGCACCGGATTGGTCATGCGGAAGCGCCAGGCCGTCTGGCTGCCGCCCGCAGGTTCGCCGCTGGCGGTCAGGCCCTCGGCGCTCATTACCACCTTGAGCCCGGACGGCGCGGTGATGCGGGCGTCCCAGGTCTGGCGGATACCGGGGCTGTCCTGTGTCGGGATCCAGGTCCGGGTCAGGATCGCCTGGCCCTGGCTGAACATATAGGGCTGGCGTCCCCCGGCGGTCTGGGCCGGGGTCAGCCACTGCAGGGCCGCAGCGTCGGGGCGGGTGGCATAGCGGATGACGATGCGGCGTTGCTCGCCGGCGGCGAAGGCGGGGAAGCGGACGGTCAGGGGCTGACCCATGATGGAGTCATTGTCGCCGGTCCGGAACGTCAGTGCAGCACCCGACGCGTCGCGAACCGACCGGATGTCCAGATTGCGGACATCGAGAATGATCTCCTCCGCTCCCGGCTCGGCGGTGATGTCCAGCGCAGCCGTGCCCGACAGTGTCCCGGTCGCGAAGTCGGTGGTCAGGTCCAGCGAGACGTGTTTGACCCGGGCGACCTCCGGACGGGCATAGGAGTGAACGTCCCGCACATATTCGACCGGCGCCGGCGCGGTGGCCAGGATTGCCGCTCGCTCGGGGTCCGGGTCAAACCCGGGGATCATGGCGCACCCACCCAGGGCCGTGGCGAGTGCCATTGCGGAGACCAGTCCAAGCGTGCGGATCATTGAATGTCCCTGACCAAAAATCCCGCTGACCCGGTTCGGTCGTTTCGGCGGGTTTGCTTTCTGCCGGGACAACGCCCCGGCGGACCGAAAAGATCAAGAGGCGGCCGGCACCGGCGGCAGGTTCCGCGCCCTGAACAGCTGCCCGCGCTCGGCGAACAGGACACAGACCAGCGCCACCAGACCCAGCAGGACGAAGCCGGTCGTCATCGGCACGGTTGAGCCGTTGAACTGCTGACCGATCAGAAAGCCCAGCGAGGCCCCGCCCGTGGTCGAGATGAAGCCCTGGGCCGAGGACGCCGTGCCCGCGATATGGCCCATCGGCTCCATCGCCATGGCTCCGAAATTGCCGGCGATCAGACCGAAGCAGAACATGGTCAGGGCCTGCAGGACAGCAAAGGTCCAGATCGTCTCATGGCCGCTCAGCGCCACCGCCGCATGGATCGTCGACATGACGATGAAGCCCAGCAGGGCGGAGTGCGAAATCAGCCTTGACCCCAGTCGCTCGACCAGCCGCGCGTTCAGCAGCGACGCCACCGCGATCCCGCCGGCCACGGCGCCGAACACCACGGTGAACAACCCCGGCTCATGGAAGACGTCGAAGAAGATCTGCTGGCTGGAGTTGATGAAGCCGAACAGGGCTCCCAGAATCGCCGTCATGGCCAGGCTGTAGCCCATCGACCGCCGGCTGGTCAGGGCCTCGCGAAAGGCCGCAACGATGCGGTCGACCTGTATCGGCATCCGGTCCTCGGGATGCAGGGTCTCGGGCAGGCGGATGGCCGCCCAGATCGCGAAGGCGGCACCGCAGACGGCCAGTACGCCGAACACCCACGGCCAGGGGGCGACCGTCAGGATCAACTGGCCCAGGGCCGGGGCGAGGATCGGCACCCCGAGGAAGACCAGAAAACTCAGCGACATGACACGGGCCATGGTGCGTCCGGAATAGCGGTCCCGAACGATTGAGACGGCCAGCACCCGCAGGGCTGCCGTGCCCAAACCGGTGCCGACCCGGGCGACGATCAGCAGTTCGAAGCTCGTCGAAAACGCCGCCAGCAGGCTGAACACCACATAAAGCCCCAGGCCGACCATCAGGACCGGCTTGCGCCCGTATCGGTCAGCCAGCGGGCCGTAGATGATCTGGGCGACGCCGAAGCCCAGCAGATAGGCAGTGATGACCCACTGGCGGCTGTTCTCCGACGCGATACCCAGCGTCTCGCCGATCGCGGGCAGGGCGGGCAGCATGGCATCGATGGACAGGGCGTTCAGCGCCATCATCATGGCGATCAGGGCCACGAACTCGGGGAAGCCCGGCCCCTTGAAGGCGGGCTTGTCGGAATCGGCGGCATGGGCAGTCATCGGGGGCAGATGGGGCCGGGGCCGGCGTGCGCAACCCGGGAACCGGTGGAGCAGGGTGATTTTGGTCGCATCGGATGCTAGGTCCGCTTCGAGGAGCGCCCCATGACCGACTTCCCTGTGACCATCTTCCACAACCCGGCCTGCGGCACCTCGCGCAATGTCGTGTCCATGGTCGAGGCGGCCGGCTATCGGCCCGAGGTGGTGGAGTATCTGAAGGCCGGCTGGTCGGCAGATCAGCTGGTTGCCCTGTTCGCCGGGGCTGGACTCTCTGCGCGCGAGGCGATGCGCGACAAGGGCAGCCTCGCGGCCGATCTCGGCCTGCTGGCTCCCGGCACGCCGGACAACGCCATCCTCGCGGCCATGGTCGAACATCCGGTGCTCGTGAACCGCCCGATCGTGCGCACCCCCAAAGGGGTCGCCCTGTGCCGGCCGTCGGAGCGGGTGCTCGACCTGCTGGAGCGGACGCCGGCCGAGTTCGTCAAGGAAGACGGTGAAGTGGTCGTCCCCACCCCGGGCAGCGCAAACACGCGCTAGGCCAACCTGCTCGCGCCCGGGCGGCATCGGGCCGCCGCATCGACGGTCAGGCCCTATCCGAAACCTGAAATGCGGTGATAGCCTTCACGGCTGACGGGAGGGTCGCACATGTTCAGGATCAACAGTCTGTCTGGTGGCTTCGCGGCGGCCACCCTGCTGGCGGCCTGCGCCTTGATGACCGGTTCCCCGGCACAGGCCCAGCTCCCCGGCGAATTCAACTCGACCCGGCCTGCGGTGCGGGTCGAATACTGGCAAAAGCGGCTGGGCGAGATCGAACAGCGCCTCGCCGCGCCCGAGAGCCTTGCCCCGGTCAAACTGGTCTTCCTCGGCGATTCCATCACCGACTTCTGGACCATGGCGGAAAATCCCTGGTTCCCCGGGGCGGTCGGCGGGGCGTCCGTCTGGAATGAGTCGTTTGCCGGCAGTGACCCGCGGAACCGCAGCCTCAATATGGGCATCTCGGGGGACCGGACCGAGCACGTTCTCTACCGTATCCTGCCCAAGGCTGAGGGGGGGCTGGGTGAACTGGACCGGCCGGACCTGGACCCGGATGTGATCGTTCTGTTGATCGGCATCAACAACAGCTGGGACGCTGAAACGCCGGTGGTCGACAGTGTCCTGGACGGAATCCGCGCTGTGACCGCGGCGGTCCATGCGCGCAAGCCCGGGGCGCTGATTGTCCTTCAGTCCCTCCTGCCGACCAATGAGCCGGGCCGGAACGCGCAGGTCGTCGTTCCGGTGAACGCGGCCCTCGCCGCCTTTGCGGCGGAGGAGGCGCAGGCCGGTCATGTCCGCTTCCTCGATCTGTATCCGGCCTTTCTGGACGCGAACGGCGGGCAGAACCGGGCCTTCTTCATGGATGGCGTGCATCCCAACGAGAGCGGTTACAGGGCCTGGCGCGACCGACTGGTGCCGTTCCTGACCGCGATACGGCCCTAGCCGGGCCTGCGTGCCAGAAAGGGCTTCACCATCGGAATGGTGAGCATGGTCGATCCGACGGCCATCAGCAGCAGGGCGGTGAAGGCGTCATTCGTGATCACCTGCCGGTCCAGAAGAATGTTGGCGAAGATGATCATGATCAACGCCTTGGTCTGGAGCAGCCAGCCGATCGTGGCCGCTTCGCCTTTGGGCCATTTCAGGATGCGCCCGGCCAGATGAATGCCGGCCAGTTTGCCGGTTACGGAGGCGACAAGCAGCGCGCCGGCCGCGAGAAAGACGGCGGCCCCACCGACGTCCCACTGGGTCCTCAACCCCGTGCTGAGGAAGAAGACAGGCATGACGGCCAGCAGGATGTGATTGCGGAACATGTCCATCCGGGCCCGGTCGAACCAGCTGTTGTCCAGCACGGCCCCGGCCAGAAAGGCGCCGACCATGAAATGCAGGCCGGACCAGTCGCCGGCCAGTCCACAGGCGGCCAGCCAGATCAAGGCGACATACCAGCGGTCGCGCTCGGGAAGGCGCCGCATCAGGGCCCGGATCGCGATGGCCGCGACCGCGAAGCCGACGACAAAGGCGGCCTGCCGACCGATCCGCTCCCAGTCCAGCATGATCAGCGCCAGCACGCCCCAGATGGCGATGTCGTCGAGGCTGGCATAGCGCAGGATCCGCTGGCCGAGCGGCCGCCGCAGGATGTCCAGCTTTTCCATGAACAGCATCAGGATCGGCAGGGCCGTGACCGAACAGGCCATGCCGATGCCGAGGACCACCTGCCATTCCCGGGCTCCCGCTCCGGCCCAGCCGGGAAAGCGCAGCAGACCCACGGCCACAATGGCCCCCAAAACCAGGGGCGTTGTCAGGGCCAGTCCGGCGGTGACCCCCGTCTCGACCCGATGCGTCCAGGCCTGGCTGAGATCCAGTTCCAGGCCAGCGATGAAGACAAAGATCATCACCGCCCACCAGGCCACGCCGTTCAGTGCCATGATGACCTGCGGATTGAAGACCGCGGCATGGGCGTCGGGGAAGGCGGCCCCTAGCACACCGGGGCCCAGCAGGACGCCGGCGATGATCTGCACCACCACCAGCGGGGCATAGTCCTCCGTTCGAAGGCCGCGCCAGATCAGATAGGGCACGCTGAAGATGATCAGCATGGCCACCAGAAAGAGCTCGGTCGTGTTCAGCGCGTGCGTCAGGACGACCTCCCCGCTGCCCCGATGGCCGGGATCAAACTATCGGCCGGACTGGCCATAGCGCCGTTCAACCGGCGCATACCGGTCCCAGACCGCCCGGTCGGCCAGCGACCGCAGCAGTTTGATGTATTCCGCATGGGTCCAGGCGAGGGGCGTCGCCGAGTCCGTGCCCTCGCCCGGCTCATAGTCCCGCGCCGTGCCGTGACCGACTCCGTCCCAGACCTGTTCGGGTAGCAGAAGTCCGTCATTGGCGAAGGATTCCATCCCGCGGACATAGGTCTGTCGGATGGACTCAAAGGTGGCGGCAGGTGCCCCCTCCGTGACAGCGCGCGCGATTTCATAATGGCCGCGTTCACCGGTGAAGATGGGCCAGACCCGGCCACGCTGGCCCGGCGTCATCCCGCCGACGCCGTAATTGCCGCCGGTCTCGATGTTTTCGCCGTAGCCGTCGTTGCCGTAACGCCGCCATCCGGGCGTGCCGTTCAGATCGTAGCGGACGCGGAAACGGGGCTCGCGCGACTGGTCGTCATACTCCGGCAGGCTGGCGACGATCGAGGGCGCATCGGCGGCGCGAACACCATAGCGCACCAGTTCCAGGAAGCCGCCGTCGATGATGCGGTCTTCGGCGAGGGCGGGCTGGCCGTTGTTCTCACCGAGGGGCAATTTGTCGTTCGGGTTCTCGTTGCGGCTCAGGCGGAGGAAATACCGGCCGTCACCATATTCCCCGGTGGTGGTGAACATCCGCGCCTCAACCTTGGACGCATAGTCGTCGGCGGCGGCCTCATAGCGGGCCGCTGAGGTCGAGTCTCCGGACGCCCGGGCAATCTCGGCTGCCACGGTCAGGCCGGTGATGACGGCGGCGGTGGTCGACGGAGAATAGCCTTCCTGCTCCTCCCAGCGTTCCTGCTGCGTCCACGGCGGCGTGATCCGGCGGTCGTTCCAGAGGATGCCGGCCTGGCCACCCGCGACGAGGAAATCAGCAGCAGGCTTGATCATCCGCCCGTACATCGCCGCCAGTTCAGCGTCGGTGATCCGGCCCGCCTTCCAAAGCTTCCAGCCCAGCATGATGGGCATGGCGGTCTGGTCCAGCTGGACACCGACCCATTCGATCTGTCCGTCGACATGGGTCTTCTGCAGGAACCAGCCGGTCGCCCCGGTATTGCCCGGCGTGTCGGCGCGAACCTGGACTTGCGGCAGGTAGTTGAAGGCCGCGACCGGCGTCTCGGTGTCGCCCAGCGCCATCAACGCCATGGCGACCTGATAGAAGTCGCGCGGCCAGACGGCCTTGTAGCCGGTCGAGGATTCGGTGGCGTCGACGGTGTCGCCCCAAGGATTTGATAGCGACGCGATCAGGGCACCGGCATAGGTCCGGTCTTCCTGCACCTTCAGCATCAGGGCCGAGGCCCATGCCAGCTTGCCGCCGTCAGTGGACTGTTCCGCGATACGGGGCAGTTCGGACAGGGTGGCGAGATAGTCCTCCCAGCCGATGCGGTCACCCTCACCGTTGAAACGGGCGAGGACTTCGTCGAGGCCGGTCGTGAAACTGTCCGAGGCCGCGCGTCGGGCGTCCTGACGGGAGGGGCCAAAGCCGATAACAAAATCCTGGCGGCGGGTCTCTCCCGCCCGCAGCGGCTGGAGCCCACCGGTAAGCATGATGTTGCCGCTGGCCTCACCCGTCGAGCGATAGATCTGGTCCAGACGGCCGTCCTCGAGGTCGGTCAGACCGTCCGACGTGCCGACGAAGCCGACGCTGGCGGCCGTGAAGCTGCGATCGGTCTGGAGCACCAGATGGGTGTCGCCCTCATAGGCGTAGAGGGCCCCGGGCTCCTCGTGCTCCACCCCGTCGATGACAGACCGCCCGGATGCGACGGCATCGCCGGAGTCGCCGACCCCGGTGTTGGCCATATGCGGCTCGAGCAGGAGATAGGGAACGATGGTGCCGCGCAGTGCACGGATCGAGGTGCGCACGACCAGGGCCTGGCGATCGGGGTCCGTGAAGATGCGCTTCTCGATCTCGAAGCGGCCGTCGCGGTCGGTGGTCACCACGCGATAGGCCGGCGACAGCGGCCGGCCGCGCGCGTCAGTGTTCAGATATTCGGTGCGGCTGGTGGTGTCGCGGCCTTCGATGACCAGCTGACCGTCGACCACGACGGCGAACCGCATCTGCTTGATCTGGGCCTCATGGATCAGGCCGTACATGGTCTCGGTCAGGACGCCGTCCGCGAGCGAGAACCAGACCCGGGAGACGTCACCGGTGCGGCCGCCGTCACGGTACTGGCCGTCGACATAGGCTTCATAGGACGCGCCCGCGCCCGTCTTTGCGGCGCTGGACCAGACAGGCCGGTCCCCGGGTGCACCGGGCGCGATCGCCGCCACCTGCGGGGCGGGTACGACCAGAGGCGCAGCCGCCTCACGCCCGGGAATGAGACCTTGCAGGGTCGAACATCCCGCACTGGCAAGCAGGACGGCACCGAGGGCGAGACGGGAGGCTGTGCGCATGGTGTGGCTCGTCATTCGGCGGGCAGGAGAAAGGTCAGAGGGGCATCGAGGCGTTGATTCCAGGAGGCCTCATTATGCTCTGCCCCCGGGAAGACCAGGCTTCGAAAACGGTCCGGTCCCCAGCCTTTGCCCGTGACGACCGTGTCGATGCGACTCTGGAAGAAGGCGTAGAACTGGTCCAGCGTCTCGTCGCCGCGATCAAGATAGAGCCGGTGGGTCGCAGGATCGGGCAGGCCCCGGGCGATGACATCGCTCCAGGTCCGGACCACCGTCTCGCGCCAGCGCTCCAGCCGGTTGTCGTCGAGGCGTTCGATCCGGAGCGGCCAGTGGGTCGACAGGCAGCCGGCGCTGCCGAAGACCTCGGGATGTTTCATGAGGGCATAGAGAGAGATCAGTCCGCCCATGCTCGATCCCATGATGACGGTGTCATCGCGCGCCGGGCGGGTGCGATAGGTGCGGTCGATGAACGGCTTCAACTCCTCCACCAGAAACCGCAGATAGCCGTCAGACAGGGGGTCGCCGCCGTACAGGGTGAGCAGATCCGTTCGGATGTCTGCGGGCAGGGCGCGGATCATGTCGGCGGGCACATATTCGCGCAGGCGCAGCGGCGTGTTGTGCACGCCGACCACGATCGGCATCCGGATCTGGCCCCCCGCGCCCAGCCGGCTGACATGTTCGTCCACGCCCCATTCGACCCCGTAGCCGGCCCGTGCATTGTCGAACAGGTTCTGGCCGTCGTGCATGTAAAGGACCGGCCACCCCCGGTCTGAGGCGTCATAGCCGGGCGGGAGCCAGACGGTGACGTCGCGCGGGCCCACATGGGCTGAGTTCATTTGCGGGTATTCGACAAGCCGACCGGCGGCAGGAACCTCGGCCCTCGCGGACAGGGCTCCGCCGAGGATCGGCAGGGCGGCGAGACCCTTCAGGGCATGACGACGGTCGAGGTTCATGTCACCACCTTCGGTTCTGTCACCCGCAGGCTGAAAGCGGCCGCGATGAAGAAGCTGACGCCGCCCAGCACCAGGGCCCAGATGGCCTGGCTGTCGAAAAGGTTCTTCAGGATCAGGCCGAGGATGGTGGCGGCCAGCAGCTGGGGCACGACGATGAAGATGTTGAAGATGCCCATGTAGACACCCATTTTCCGGCCCGGGACGGCCCCGGCCAGGATGGCGTAGGGCATCGAAAGGATCGAGGCCCAGGCGATGCCGACCCCGATCATGGGCAGCCACAGCAGCTGCGGGTCCCGGAGCAGGAAGACCCCGATCAGGCCCAGGCCGCCGAGCGCCAGATTGATCGCATGGGCCGGTTTGCGGCCCGTCCGGCGCGCGATGACCGGTATGGCGAAGGCGGCGAGGGCCGCGACGCCGTTATAGACCCCGAACAGGACGCCCACCCAGTTGGCCCCCTCATTGTAGGCGGTCGAGCTGGTGTCGGAGGTTCCGAAATGAACCGCCGTGACCGCCGCGGTCGTGTAGATCCACATGGCGAACAGGGCGAACCAGCTGAAGAATTGGACGACCGCCAGGCTGCGCATTGTTGCCGGCATCCGGAAGACGTCGTCGATGATCTCGGTCAGGCCGTTGGACGCCCGCGCCCGGTGCATCAGGCCGACGACGATCTGCAGCAGACCGAAACCGGCAATGAAGCCGGCGAGGATATAGAGTTCCTTCTCGAGGCTGGAGATCCAGACGCCATAGAGTCCGGCCGTACCCGCGACCAGCCACACGAGACCGCCGAGCAGATAGCTGTTGGCCGCACGGGCCGGGGCCTGACTGTCGTCGGATCCCTGGGCGGCAAGAGCGGCGGTGCGGGTGGTCTCGAAGGCGTCGATCTCTGCGGGGCTGTATTCGCGCGTCGAGACCACGGTCCACAGCACGGCCAGAAGCATGCCGGCGGCGCCGATGTAGAAGGACAGTTTGACCGAGTCCGGCGTCACGCCGGCCGGTGCCGTCGAGACGACCTCGAACACATTGGTCAGGATCCAGGGCAGGCAGGACGCCAGCACCGCGCCGGCGCCGATGAAGAAGGTCTGCATGGCATAGCCGCTGGTGCGCTGCTCATCCGGCAGGTTGTCGCCGACGAAGGCCCGGAAGGGCTCCATGGTGACGTTGATCGCGGCGTCCATGACCCACAGGGTCGCCGCTGCCAGCCACAGGCTGGGGGCGTTGGGCATGTAGATCATCGCCGCCGATGTCAGGATCGCACCGACCAGAAAATAGGGCCGTCGCCGCCCCAGCGGACCCCAGGTCCTGTCGCTGAAATGCCCGATGATCGGCTGGACCAGCAGTCCGGTCAGGGGCGCGGCGATCCACAGGATGGCGAGGTTGTCGACCTCGGCGCCGAGGGACTGGAAGATCCGGCTGGCGTTGCCGTTCTGGAGCGCAAAGCCGATCTGGATGCCGAAGAACCCGACGCACATGTTCCAGATGGCGAACTGGCTCAGACGGGGTCGAACCCGGCCGGCCATTCCGGAGTCGTGGGATGTTGCGGTCATGTGCGGCGTCCTCTGCCGATCGGAACGAAGCGGATGGCCTGACCGCCACCGGGGGCGAGTTGCAGGGTCAGGGTGTCACGGGCGGTGACCTCGCGGTTTTCGATCACGATGGCCTCGCGGTTGGTCTGCCAGTGGGCGTCGGGGGCGTCGCGATAGATCTCGGCGCGGTAGCGGCGGCCCGGGTCAAGGAAGGACAGGGCGGCGTCCAGCACGCGCGGATGCTCATCGGTGACAGCCCCCAGGAACCATTGGTCTGAGTTGCGGTCCTTGCGGACGGTGGTGACATAGTCGCCGATCTCGCCGTTGAGGATCCGGGTCTCCGCCCAGTCCACGGCGACGTCCTTGATGAACTGGAACGGGCCCGGATTGGCCTCGTAGTTCTCCAGCAGGTCCGCCGCCATCTGGATCGGGCTGTAGATGGTCACATAGAGGGCCAGCTGTTTGGCCCAGGTGGTGGCGATGCCGTCGGGGCTGCGGGTCCTCATGCCGAAGATCCCGGGCGTATAGTCCATGGGGCCGGCGAGCAGACGGGTGAAGACCAGATTGGCCTCATGCTCGGGCGGATTGCCGGGCTGGCCCCAGGCGCTGAACTCCATGCCGCGCGCGCCCTCACGGGAGATCATGTTCGGCCATGTGCGGCGCAGGCCGGTGTCCTTGAACGGCTCATGGGCATTGACGGCGACCTGGTATC
>VYMF01000142.1_pt1 | contig 17772 bp, 26 predicted proteins | sample 5115271 | NCBI WGS metagenome assembly VYMF01 (sample SAMN12291778, study PRJNA351875) | freshwater metagenome | isolation source: freshwater lake | place: USA: Michigan, Wintergreen Lake | collected 2013-08-08
TCGGCGACGATGCGCTTCACCTCCGCGTCGATGGTCTTCAGCTCGTCCTCGGTGACCTTGGCGGCGTCCAGCTTCTCGCGCAGGTGGTCGATGGGGTCGCGGGTCTTCTTGACCTCGTCGACCTCTTCCTTGGTGCGGTACTTGGCCGGGTCGCTCATCGAGTGGCCGCGGTAGCGGTAGGTCTTCATCTCGAGGATGTAGGGGCCCTTGCCGCTGCGGGCATGTTCGGCGGCGCGGGCGCCGGCCTCGGCGACGGCCTCGACATCCATGCCGTCGACTTCCTCACCGGGGATGCGGAAGGAGATGCCGCGCTTGTGCAGGTGGGTTTCCGAGGCCGAGCGCTCGATCGAGGTGCCCATGGCGTACTGGTTGTTCTCGATCATGTAGACGACCGGCAGATCCCACAGCTGAGCCATGTTGAAGCTCTCGTAGACTTGGCCCTGGTTGGCCGCGCCATCGCCGAAGTAGGCGAAGGCGACGTTGCCGTTGGCCTTGTACTTGTTGGCCAGCGCCAGGCCGGTGCCCAGACTAACCTGCGCCCCGACGATGCCGTGGCCGCCGTAGAAGCCGGCCTCGGTCGAGAACATGTGCATCGACCCGCCCTTGCCCTTGGACGAACCACCGGCCCGGCCGGTCAGTTCAGCCATGACCTCGCGGGCGTCCATGCCGGCGGCCAGCATGTGGCCGTGGTCGCGGTAGCCGGTGATGATCTGGTCGCCCTTCACCCGGATGGCTTCCATGCCGACGGCGATGGCTTCCTGGCCGATGTAGAGGTGGCAGAAGCCGCCGATCAGGCCCATGCCGTACAGCTGACCGGCCCGCTCCTCGAAGCGCCGGATCAACAGCATGTCCTTGTAGTACTTCAGCAGCGTCTCGCGGCTGGAGCTCGTGACACCGGTGTCAGAACCTTTCCCCGATGTTTTGGCCTTAGTCGCCCGCGCCATGCATTTCTCCCAGAACCGTTATCACGGCGGCCTTTTCCTTCCCTCGGCTCGTCACCGGGCGAAAGGATCGACCCGGATCAGGGCTGCAGACGGATCACATAATCCCTTGGGTCCGCGAAGCCTAGGACAGAACGAGCACGTTCTTCCAGCAGGTCCCGCGAAAGGCTGCCATCGCGTAGTAGCCGAGCCCGGGCTTCGAGGTCCATCCTCTCTTGCCGGGTCAACTTCAGCTTTTCGTGTAACTGCGTCTGTTCTGCCCTTCGCTGATTGGACAGCAGCCATCCGAGCTCCCCGGTCAGGCCGTGGAAGACGAAATAGACGATCAGCCCAAGGAGGGTGATCGTCGGCAGGTAGGGGCGGATACGCGCGAGCATGCGCTAAACGGAGTCCTGAAACTGGAGAACACCGTCAGAATCTCACTGCCATGCTTAACGGTTTGCTACTCGCGGGTGAGTTCCTGCCGCTGGAACAGAATGACGGTCAGGCCGCCGATCACCACGATCCAGAGAACAAGCATTGCGGCGGCCAATTCGGCCCCTTGGGCCGTGATCCCGCCGATACCGACCGGCTCGCCGCGCAGCACCTGGGCCGACAGGGCGGGGAAGATGGCCAGGGCGTCCCACGGCGGCTTTGCCGGGTCAAAGCGCATCTGGCCCATGATGATGGCCTGAGCGAAGGCCAGCAGCAGGGTGACGATGATGGCCGCCACATTGGTGCGGGTCAGCACGGCGATCAGGGCGGCGACGGCGCCGACCACCACCAGCTCCAGCCAGGAAGCCAGGAATCCGCGCAGGAACAAGGGGAAGAAGGCAGTCCAGTTCACCGGCTCCAACGCCGAGCTTTCGATCACCGCCCGCACCAGGGCGGCCAGCACCCCGCCGACGCCCATGCCGACCAGGGCCAGGGCTGTGGCCAGGCCATAGACCGCGAACTTGGCGAGGATCAGGTTGAGGCGACTGTTGCGCGGGGTCTGCAGACGCCAGGTCTCCCAACGGTAGTCTGTTCCGAAGATGGCTGCCGCCCCGATCAGGAAGAAGATCTGTGTGATCGGCGAGCCGGCCCCGCTGAGCGCCCCGACAAGATCGGTTCCCAGGTTCACCGCGCCAGGAATCTTCGCCTTGGCTACGAACTTGACGAACAGGGTGGCGATGACGCCCAGGGCGAACACGCCGACGCCCGGAAAGGCGAAGCCCCAGACTACCGCGCCCCGGTCGCGCCACAGGCGGAACTGCTCGGCCCTCAATGCGTCCAGCAGCATGCTCACGACCTCGTATGGAAGAGATAGGCGCGTTCGAGGTCACCGCCGACCCAGCGGGCCTCGACGACATCGACACCCCAGCCGGCCAGGGCGCGAATCAGGTCCGGGGCCTCGGCCCTGGTGATAGCGGCCAGCACGGCCTCGCCATCGGCGGATCCGCGCTTGCCCAGGATATCGAGCACAGCCGCCTGCGGCGTCGCCAGAAGGCGCAGTTGCTCCTTGGCCTGGCCCAGATCCTCGATGGCCGTCAGCTTGCCCTTGCCCAGGAAGGCGACCCGGTTGCAGACCTTCTGCACCTCGTCGAGCTGGTGGCTGGCCAGGATGACCGTGACGCCGTCGCGGTTGGCCAGTTCGCGGATCAGGGCGCGAATCTCGAGAATGCCGGACGGGTCCATGCCGCTGGTCGGCTCATCAAGGATGACCGCCTCGGGCCGGCTGATCAGGGCGGCGGCGATGCCCAGCCGCTGTTTCATGCCGACCGAAAAGCCCTTGGTCTTGCGATTGGCGGCCTCGGCGATCCCGACGCGCGACAGCCAGCCGTCGATATCGGGCGAGGCGACGCCGCTCTGCATGGCCAGCATGGCCAGGGTCTCGCGGGCGGTCAGATAGGGATGGAAGCGCGGTGTCTCGATCATGGCGCCGATACGGCGCAGGGCCCTGCTGTCGCCGGCGGGCTGTTCGAGCAGCCTGACCTCGCCACTGGTCGGACGGATCAGGCCAAGCGCGAGGCGGAACAGGGTCGACTTGCCCGCTCCATTGGGGCCGAGCACGCCGAACACACCGCCGCGCGGAATCTCCAGGCTGAACTCGTCCAGCGCCTTGACCCCGCCGGCGCCGGTCCCGAACGTCTTGCTGAGGCCGATGGCCTGGAGGGCGAAACTCATGGACGCTCCGAAGCCATCATCGGCCTGTCGTGAGCGGCGACTATGGGCGCGTCAGCGAGAGTCGCCAAGGAGGGCGCGTGATGGGTCGAGTGAGGGTGTGGATGGCGGTCATCGCCGTCCTGGTGGTCGGCGCCTGCGCCACGGCTCCGGACAGCCGCCCTGCCCCACGCCCGCTGACCATCCTGGTCTCGCTCGACGGGTTCCGGCCCGACTATCTTCGCCAGGGCGATTCCCCGACCCTGGACCGCCTGGCGGCCGAGGGCGTGGCCGCGCCGGCCGGGATGCGGCCGTCCTTCCCCTCCATCACGTTTCCCAACCACTACACGCTGGTCACCGGCAAACGACCCGACCATCACGGCATCGTCGGCAACACCATGGAAGATCACGCGCTGGGCAGTTTCTCGCTCGGCAAGCGGGAAGCGGTGACCGACCGTCGCTGGTGGGATCAGGCGGAGCCCCTGTGGGTGACCGCCGAAAACAGCGGGGTGAAGACGGCGACCATGTTCTGGCCCGGCTCTGAGGCCGAGATTCGCGGCGTGCGGCCCTGGAAGTGGTCTGTGTTCGACCAGAAGCTGCCGGCCAACGACCGGGTCGATGTATTGCTCGGCTGGCTGGACGATCCGGCCGGGAAGCCGGGCTTCGCCACCCTCTACTTCGACATGGTCGATACCGCCGGCCATCACTATGGCCCCGGCGCGCCGGAGGTGAAGGATTCGGTGCGGTTGGTCGATGGCGCGATCGCCCGGCTTCTGGAGGGGCTGAAGGCACGGGGCGTCGCAGCCAACCTTGTCATTGTCGCCGACCATGGCATGACGGCGGTGGCGCCGGGAAACACCATCATCGAAGACGCCGCCGACCCCGGCGCGGTCAGGATGATCGGCGGCGGCGCGGCGGCGACCTTCGCCCGGATCCCTGGCCAGGAGGCGCGCGGCGAGGCAGCGCTGCTTCGCAAGCACGACCACATGACCTGCTGGCGCAAGCAGGATGTGCCAAGGCGACTGGGGTTCGGGACCAACCCGCGCATCCCGGCCATCGTCTGCATGGCGCAGCTGGGCTGGTACATCTCCGACACCCAGATGGCAGCCAAGCGCAAGCCCGACACCCGCGTCACCGGCGCACACGGGTACGACAATCAGGAGCCCGACATGCGGGCATTGTTCCTGGCCTGGGGACCCAGCGTGCGGTCCGGGGCGACGCTGGAGCCCTTCGACAACGTGGATGTCTATCCGCTGCTGGCGAGGATGATCGGGGTCAAGCCGGTGAAGGGCGACGGAAGGATGCCAGAGGGCGTGCTGCGCTGATCTGAGCCCTGGCGTCAGGCCCGAATTGACATACTTTCCATTTGGGTGAACTATTTACCCGATTTGAAATAGGAGCCATCCCCATGGCCTGGACCCGCCCTGCCCTCGTCTCCGCCCTCTGCTACCGCGACCCGCGCGCGGCGCTGAGGTTCCTGGAGGAGGCCTTCGGTTTCGAGATCTTCCTGCTGATCGAGGACGAACAGGGCAACGTCGGCCACAGCGAGATGCGGTTCGGCTCCGGCGCGGTGATGGTCGGCAGCGAGTGGACCGACGAGCACAAGAGCCCGGCCTCCATCGGCGGACAGATGACCCAGACGGTCCATATCCAGATCGAACCGGAGGACGGCACGATCGACGCCCACTGCGAGCGGGCCCGGAAGGCCGGGGCCTTGATCATCGCCGAGCCCGAGGACCAGTTCTACGGCGACCGCACCTATCGCTGCAAAGATCCGGAAGGTCACATCTGGACCGTCGGCCAGACGGTGCGGACGACCAGCCCCGAGGACTGGCATCGCGACACCGGCCTGAAAGCCACCATCGTCAAGGCATGAGCGCCACCGCCCGTCTGGACCTGACGCTGGCCGCCCTCGCCGATCCGCATCGGCGCCAGGTGGTCGAGTTGCTGCGCGAGCGGCCGCGCCGGGCCGGCGAGCTGTCGCAGGCCGTCGGCCTCGCGCCCCCGGCCATGAGCCGGCATCTCAAGACGCTGAAGCAGTCGGGCCTGATCGAGGAAAGCCACCCGGCGTTCGACGCCCGGGTGCGGGTCTATCAATTGAGGGCTGAGCCGATGGTCGATCTGCTGCGCTGGCTGGAACAGACCGAGCGGATGTGGAGCGACCAGCTGGCGGCGTTCAAGGCCCACCTGGAGCAGGCGTAGTGGCCAGCCGGGTGCTGATTTCCGTCCGGGTGAAATCGACGCCGCAGCGGGCCTTCGAGGTTTTTACCCGGGACATTTCCCTCTGGTGGCGGCCGAACCCCGAGTTCGCCTTCACGCCCCGGTCGCCGGGGGTGATGGCTTTCGAGGATGAGAAGCGGCTGGTCGAGCGCCTGCCCAGCGGAAAGGTGTTCGAGGTCGGCCGGGTGACCGCCTGGGAGCCCGGCGCGCGGCTGGCCTTCGGCTGGCGCCAGGCGACCTTCACGCCGGAGCAGATGACCGATGTCGAGGTGACATTCGAGCCGGTCGGCGAGGAGACGCGGGTGACCGTCATCCACACCGGCTGGGACAGCGTACCCCGCGAGCATGTCGCCAAGCATGGCATGGAAAACTCCTACTTCCTCAAGCGCCACGGCGACTGGTGGCGCGAGCTGATCGACCGGATGGGAGAGATCGCGTGACCCCGGTCGACCTTCGGACGCTCGCCCTCCCCCTGCCGCTGGCCGGCGGTTGGGACAGGGGCGGCTGGACCCTGATCGCCATCGGGTCCATGGAAGACGCGAAGCTGGCCGACCTGATCCGCCTTGCCTGGCGGCAGGTCGCGCCGAAAAAACTGCTGGGGGCAGCGTGAGCGAACAGGACAGTCTGACGGGCCATCGCCGCACGGCGGCGGTAGGGTTCATCTTCGTCACGGCGACGATCGACGTCATCGCCCTCGGCATCATGATTCCGGTGCTGCCCAACCTGATCAAGCAGATGGCCGGCGGCGACTATGCCATGGCCAGCGAGATCAATCTGCTGTTCGCGACCATGTTCGGGTTGATGCAGTTCTTCTGCGCGCCGGTGCTGGGCCTGTTGTCGGACCGATTCGGGCGGCGCCCCGTCCTGCTGACCTCCATCTTCGGATTGGGCGTCGACTTCCTGTTCATGGCCTTCGCGCCATCAATCCGCTGGCTCTTTTTCGGCCGGGTCATCAATGGAGCCACGGCGGCCAGCTTTTCCACCGCCAACGCCTACATCGCCGACATCACCGCACCGGACAACCGGGCCAAGGCCTACGGCATGATGGGCGCCGCCTTCGGCATCGGCTTTACGCTGGGTCCGGCGATGGGCGGCCTCCTGGCCGAGATCGACCTTCGCCTGCCCTTCCTGGTCTGCGCGGGCCTGGCCCTGATCAACTGGCTGTATGGCTTCTTCATTCTTCCGGAGTCCCTGCCCAAGGAAAAGCGGGAGCCGAAGTTGAACTGGAAGAAGGCCAATCCCCTGGGCTCGCTGCGGCTGCTGCGCTCGCAGAAGGACCTTCTGGGCCTGGCCACCGTCGGCTTCCTGTACCAGATGGCCCATGTCGTCCTGCCGGTGATCTTCGTGCTCTATTCCGGATACCGATACGGCTGGTCGCCGGCCATGGTGGGCCTCAGCATGCTGGCCACGGGGGTTTCCAACATCATTGTTCAGGCCCTGCTGGTCGGGCCCGTCGTCAAGAGGATCGGCGAGCGCGGGGCGCTGCTGCTGGGCCTGGCCAGCGGCGCGGTCGGATTCGCCATCTTCGGGCTGGCGCCCAGCGGCTGGATCTATTTCGTCGGCGTCCCGATCTTTGCCTTGATGGGCTTCACGGGTCCCGGCATGCAGGCCCTGATGACGCGCCGCGTCGCCCCGCATGAGCAGGGCCAGCTACAGGGCGCCAACAGCGCCATCATGGGCATCGCCCAAATCATCGCCCCGTCGCTGTTCGGCTTCACCTTCGCCTTTGCGGTGGATCACAACGACACCCTCCAGATGCCGGGCCTGCCGATCCTGATCGCCTCTGCGCTGATGGTCTGCAGCTTCCTCATTGCCCTACAGGTCGCCAAGCCAGCGCCGGCTGCGGACCCCTCGGCCGCCTGAGCGCCTTGTCCCGCCTTGATTGCGCCGAAAACCTCCCATTTCTAGGGAGCGGGAGCGTCGAGACACGTTGGAGACCATGCGCGTTTACAAGATTCTGATTCCGGCCCTGGTGGTTCTCGCCGGCTGCTCACCGAGCCACGACTCCCAGGCCCAGGGCCTGCCCGAACCGACGCGGGCCGTTCCGACCAGCGCCACGTCCATGAAGCAGTCCTTCGCCCCGGTGGTGAAGAAGGCGGCGCCCGCCGTGGTCAACGTATCCAGCCGGCGCACGGTGCGCCAGCGGGTCGACCCCTTCTGGGAGCTGTTCAGCGGCGGCGGCGTGCCCCGCGAACGTGTCCAGCAGAGCCTGGGCAGCGGCGCCATCGTGCGCGCCGACGGGGTGATCATCACCAACAACCACAATATCGAAGGCGCCGACGAGGTGATGGTGCAGCTGGCCGACCGTCGGGAGTTCCCGGCCAAGGTGCTGTTGGCCGATCCGCGCGCCGATCTGGCGGTGCTGAAGATCGATGTCGGCAATGAGCGGCTGCCGGTGATCGCCATCGACGCGACGGAGGACCTGCAGGTCGGCGACCTGGTCCTGGCCATCGGCAACCCGTTCGGGGTGGGCCAGACGGTGACCAACGGCATCGTCTCGGCCACCGCGCGCTCGAACCTCGGCATCACCGACTTCGGTTTCTTCATCCAGACCGACGCGGCCATCAACCCGGGCAACAGCGGCGGGCCGCTGGTCGATATGGACGGCGACCTGATCGGGGTGAATACCGCCATCCTGTCCCGCTCGGGCCAGAGCTCGGGCGTCGGCTTCGCCATCCCCGCCAGCATGGCCAGGCAGATCATCACCGCCGCCCTGGGCGGCGAGACGGCCGTGGTGCGCCCCTGGCTGGGCGCGCGGGGCCAGGCGGTGACTTCCAACGTGGCCGGCAGCCTCGGCCTGGGCGCCCCGCGCGGGGTGCTGGTGGCCGACGTCTGGCCGGGAGCGGCCGCTGACCGCGCCGGACTTCGCCAGGGCGATGTGATCCTCAGCATCGGCGGCGAGGCGGTGAATGATGAGGGGGCGGTGACCTACTTCTTCGGCAACCTGAAACTGGGCCAGTCGGCGCCGCTGGTGGTGCTGCGCGATGGCCGGGAGCAGACCCTCAACGTACGGGCCGAGAAGGCGCCGGGCCGGGCCGATGGCGGACGCACCATTGAGGGCCGCAATCCATTGCAGGGGGCGTTCGTGGCCGAGCTGACGCCCGCCCTTGCCGACGCCAAGGGCGTCGACCCCTTCGTCGGGCGGGGACTGGTCGTGCTGCAGGTGTCGCCGGACGGGCTGGCCGCCCGCGTCGGCCTTCGTCCCGGCGACTTCATCCGGGCGATCAACGGCAAGCAACTGCGCACCGAACAGGACCTGGTCACCGCCACCGCCCAGCACGCCCGCCGCTGGCAGATCACCATCGAACGCGGCGGCCAGCAGATCACCTCGACGTTCTCGCTGTAGGTAGCGAGACCCCGCCGACGGGCCTCTCGCCCCTTGATCGGGCGGGAGAAAGAAAAAGGGCGGTGGATTGCTCCACCGCCCTCTTCAATTCGATAGGTTCGGTCCGACTATTCGTCGTCGCCGAAGACCTGGACCGGACCGGAGTCCTTGCCCTTTTCCGACACGTCGCGGTCAACGAACTCGATGACGGCCATCGGGGCGTTGTCGCCGTAGCGGAAGCCGGCCTTCAGGACGCGGATGTAGCCGCCCTGACGGTCCTTGTAGCGCGGGCCCAGGGTGGCGAAGAGCTTGCCAACCTGTTCGACGTCGCGAACCGAGCTGATGGCCTGACGACGGGCGTGCAGGTCGCCGCGCTTGGCCAGGGTGACCAGCTTTTCGACGATCGGGCGCAGTTCCTTGGCCTTGGGCAGGGTCGTCACGATCTGCTCATGCTTGATCAGCGACGCCGACATGTTGGCGAACATGGCGGTGCGGTGGCTGGAAGTGCGGCCCAGTTTGCGGTGCGCGTAACCGTGGCGCATGTCGGTCTCTCCAAAAACGTCCGGCGCCTCTCGGCGGCGGGGGGTCTTACTACAGGATTTAGATCTGGTCTTCGAACTTCTTCGCCAGATCGTCGATGTTTTCCGGCGGCCAGTTGGGCACGTCCATGCCGAGGTGCAGGTTCATGCCCGAGAGCACTTCCTTGATCTCGTTGAGGGACTTGCGACCGAAGTTCGGGGTGCGGAGCATCTCGGCTTCGGTCTTCTGGATCAGGTCGCCGATGTAGACGATGTTGTCGTTCTTCAGGCAGTTGGCCGAACGGACCGACAGCTCCAGCTCGTCGACCTTCTTCAGCAGGGCCGGGTTGAACGGCAGGTCGGGCTTGGCTTCGCCATCCGACTTGGCCTTCGGCTCTTCGAAGGTGATGAAGATCTGCAGCTGGTCCTGGATGATGCGGGCGGCGTAGGCCACCGCGTCCACCGGCGACACGGCGCCGTTGGTTTCGACTTCCAGGATGAGCTTGTCGTAGTCCAGCGACTGGCCCTGACGGGTCGGCTCGACGCGGTAGGCGACGCGCTTGACCGGCGAGTAGAGGCTGTCGACGGCGATGAGGCCGATCGGCGCGTCTTCCGGACGGTTGCGGTCGGCCGGGACGTAGCCCTTGCCGTTGTTGACCGTGAACTCCATGCGCACCGAGGCGCCTTCGTCCAGGGTGCAGAGCACATGGTCGCCGTTCAGGATCTCGATGTCCGAGGGGACTTCGATCTGGCTGGCGGTGACCGGGCCGGGGCCGACGGCCTTCAGCGTCATGCGCTTGGGACCTTCGGAGTGCATCCGCAGGGCCAGTTGCTTGATGTTGAGGACGACGTCGACGACGTCTTCGCGGACGCCTTCCATCGAGCTGAACTCGTGGACCACGCCATCGATCTGGACGGCGGTGACGGCGGCGCCTTGCAGCGAGGAGAGAAGAACGCGCCGCAGCGCGTTACCGAGCGTCACGCCGAAGCCGCGCTCGAGAGGCTCGGCCACCAGACGCGCCTTGCGGGTGGCGTCGGAACCGGTCTCGATCAGCGGCTTTTCCGGGCGGATCAGCTCGTTCCAATTGCGTTCGATCACGGGCGGATATCCTCGAAACACGTTTGCCGGCCCCGCGGTCGCGGAGCCGGCCAGTTAAAATCGGTCGCTCGGGTCTTAGACCCGGCGGCGCTTGGGCGGCCGGCAACCGTTGTGCGGGATCGGCGTCACGTCACGAATGGTGGTGATCGTCATGCCGGCGGCCTGCAGAGCGCGCAGGGCCGATTCCCGACCCGAACCCGGGCCCGAAACGTTGACTTCCAGAGTCCGGACACCGTGCTCGGCGGCCTTCTTGCCGGCGTCTTCGGCGGCCATCTGGGCGGCGTACGGGGTGGACTTACGCGAACCCTTGAAGCCCATCATGCCGGCGCTCGACCAGGAGATGGTGTTCCCCTGAGCGTCGGTGATGGTGATCATGGTGTTGTTGAACGAGGCGTTCACATGCGCCACGCCCGAGGTAATGTTCTTGCGTTCGCGACGTTTAACGCGAGCCGGTTCCTTGGCCATCAGGGCGCTCTCTTACTTCTTCTTGCCGGCGATCGGCTTGGCCGGACCCTTGCGGGTGCGGGCGTTGGTGTGCGTGCGCTGACCGCGGACCGGCAGGCCCTTGCGGTGACGCAGGCCGCGGTAGCAGGCCAGGTCCATCAGACGCTTGATGTTGACGGCGGTCTCACGACGCAGGTCACCCTCGACGGTGAAGTCCTTGTCGATGGTCTCGCGAATCTGCAGGACCTCGGCGTCGCTCAGGGCGTTGACCCGGCGGCTGTCCTCGATCCCGACCTTCTTCACGATGTCCTGTGCGGACTTCGGACCGATGCCATGGATATACTGCAGCGCGATAACGACGCGCTTGTTCGACGGAATATTGACGCCTGCGATACGGGCCACGTCTGCTCTCTCTTCAGTTGCCCCCAAACGGGGCACGCAAAACGAAACGCCACGCCCCCGGGCTCTCGGAAAAGAGCCGGTGAGAGTCGCGCCATTCGCGGAAACGCAGCGTTATAAGCAACGTTTTGTTTCCGTCAATGCCGGAAGCGAATGAATCCGCCCCAGCGAAAGGTTTCAGGCCTCAACCTCGTCCAGAGCCGCCGCGATGTCCGCGGCCACGCTGTCCATGGTCCCCATGCCGTTCACTTCGCGGACCTTGCCGGCGGCCGTGTAGTACGGGACCAGCGGTGCGGTCTGCTTGTTGTAGGCAGCCAGACGGGTGACGAAGGTTTCCGGATTGTCGTCCGGTCGCCCCTGTTGTTCGAATCGCCCGGTCACTCGGGCGAGCAGTTCCGGCTCATCCACCATAAGGCGAATGACCCGGTCAATCTTCTTGCCGCGCTGGGCCAGCATGGCGTCCAGCTCTTCGGCCTGCTTCACCGTGCGCGGGAAGCCGTCGAAGATGGCGCCGCCGGCGGCCTCTGCCTCGGGCAGACGCTCCTCGATCAGCGCGATCACGATCTCGTCCGGCACCAGGTCACCCCGGGCCATGATGTCCTTCACCTTCAAGCCCAGCTCGGACTCGGCGGCGATGGCGGCGCGCAACATGTCGCCGGTGGACAGCTGGACCATGCCGCGGCCATCCACCAGCTTCTTGGCCTGGGTGCCCTTGCCGCAGCCGGGCGGGCCGAACAGGATCAGGTTCATCGCGTCGGGCCTCCCCTGCCCTATTTTTTGCCGCCGCGCAGCTTGGACTTCTTGATGAGCCCTTCGTACTGGTGCGCAAGCAGGTGCGACTGGATCTGCGCCACGGTGTCCATGGTCACCGAGACCACGATCAGGATCGATGTGCCGCCCAGGGCCCGTGCCCCGGGGGGCGCGTTCATGAAGCTGACCAGCAGTTCCGGGACCAGACAGACCGCGGTGATGTAGGCCGCCCCGATGACGGTCAGACGCGAGAGCACATAGTCCAGGTACTCGGCCGTCCGCTTGCCGGGGCGGATCCCCGGCAGGAAGCCGCCGTACTTGCGCAGGTTCTCGGCCGTGTCGTCCGGATTGAAGACGATCGAGGTGTAGAAGAAGCAGAAGAAGATGATCAGCAGGCCATAGGCGACCATGTAGAGCGGCTGGCCGTGCTGCAGATGGCGCACGACTTCCGGTATCCACTGGGCCCAGGCCGGCATCTTGGTCGGGTCGAGGAAGCCGGCGGCGGTGGCCGGCAGCAGCAGCAGCGAGCTGGCGAAGATCGGCGGGATGACCCCGGCGGTGTTGATCTTCAGCGGCAGGAAGCTCGATTCGCCGCCCATCATCCGGTTGCCGACCTGGCGCTTGGGATACTGGACCAGCAGGCGGCGCTGCGAGCGCTCCATGAAGACGATGGCGCCGACGACGACCACGGCCATCACGGCGAGGAGCAGAAGCAGGAAGCCGCTGACCTGGCCGGTCGCGACCTGTTGCAGCAGGTTCCACAGGCTGATCGGAAGGGCGGCGACGATGCCGGCGAAGATGATCAGCGACACGCCGTTGCCGACGCCGCGGCTGGTGATCTGCTCACCCAGCCACATCAGGAACATGGTGCCGCCGGTCAGGCCCACAACGGTCGAGAGAATGAAGATGATGCCGGGCACATCGACGACATCGGGCTGGGCCTGCAGGCCGAACGCGATGGTCGTGGCCTGGAACAGGGCCAGGGCGACGGTCAGGTAGCGGGTGTACTGGTTCAGCTGCTTGCGGCCGGCCTCGCCGCCTTCCTTGCGCAGCTTTTCCCACGGCGGGTACACCGCACCCATCAGCTGCACGATGATCGAGGCGCTGATGTAGGGCATGACGTTCAGGGCGAAGATGGCCATCCGCTCAACGGCGCCGCCGCTGAACAGGTTGAACATCCCGAGGATACCCTGGGTCTGCTGTTGGAAGGTTGCCTGGAAGGCGTCGGAGTTGATCCCCGGGATCGGAACGTAGGTCCCGACGCGGTAGATGATCAACGCCCAGAGCGTGAACCAGATACGCTTATGAAGCTCGGTGGCCTTCTGGAAGGCCCCGAAGTTCATGTTGGCTGCTAGCTGTTCGGCGGCCGAGGCCATCGACAATCCCCTGACTCAGATGAGGCCATCAGATAGGGGCGCACGGAGGATTCCGCGACCCCTAATTGCTGAAGGTCTTATCAGGCCTCGGCTTCCGCCTTGACGGCGCGGGTCTGGGTGACGCTGCCGCCGGCCTTTTCGACGGCCGCGACGGCCGACGGGGTGGCCGCGTAGACGGTCAGGTTCAGGGCGGCCTTGATCTCGCCCTTGCCCAGCAGCTTCACGCCGTCCTTGGCGCGGCGGATGATGCCGGCGGCCAGGAGGACGTCGGTGTCGATGGCCTTCTTGACGTCGAGCTTGCCGGCCGCAACGGCCTGTTCCAGACGCCACAGGTTCACTTCAGCGAACTCCTTGGCGAAGGGGTTGTTGAAGCCGCGCTTGGGCATGCGCATGTGCAGCGGCATCTGGCCGCCTTCGAAGCCGGCGATGGCGACGCCCGAGCGCGCCTTCTGACCCTTCACACCGCGACCACCGGTCTTGCCCTTGCCCGAACCCGGGCCGCGGCCGATGCGCATACGGCCCTTGGTGGAGCCTTCGCGGGGAGCGATTTCGTTCAGTTTCGTCATGGATGCCTCTCCTTGGAGATCTGACGCCCGGGACCGGCCCGGACTCGGCTTGGGTAAAAATGAGAAAGCGCCCTCCCCTTTCGGGGAAGGCGTTTCAAAGGTCTATAGCGGTCTTAGTCGACCACTTCCACCATGTGGCGGACCTTGAGGATCATGCCGCGCACGGAGGGAGTGTCCTCCAGGGTGGCGACACGGCCCAGCTTGTTCAGCTTCAGGCCGGCCAGGGTGGCGCGCTGGATGGCGTTCCGACGGATCGGGCTGCCGGTCTGGCGGATGGTGACGGTTTTCTTCTCGGACATGTCTTAGCCCTCGACAGCTTCCGGCGCGGCCGAAGCCCCGTCGGCGCGGCGGCTCAGGACGTCGCTGACCTTCTTGCCGCGCTTGGCGGCGATCTGGCGGGGCGACGACTGCACCTTCAAAGCTTCGAAGGTGGCGCGAACCATGTTGTAGGGGTTGGACGAGCCGGTCGACTTGCCGACCACGTCCTGGACGCCCAGGGTTTCCAGAACCGCGCGCATCGGACCACCGGCGATGATGCCGGTGCCGGGAGGCGCCGAGCGGACCATCACCTTGCCGGCGCCCCAACGGCCATTGCCGTCGTGGTGCAGGGTCCGGGATTCCCGCAGCGGAACGCGGATCATCGACTTCTTGGCTTCTTCGGTGGCCTTGCGGATGGCTTCCGGCACTTCGCGCGCCTTGCCATGACCGAAGCCCACGCGGCCCTTCTGGTCACCGACGACCATCAGAGCGGCGAAGCTGAAGCGACGGCCGCCCTTCACGGTGGCGGCGACGCGGTTGATGTGGACCAGCTTCTCGACGATGTCGCTTTCCGGACCCTCTTCCTGGGGCCGGTCGCGGCGGTCGCGGCGGTCGCCACGTTGTTGTTCACGAGCCATGATCGATCCTTAGAAGTTCAGGCCGGCTTCACGCGCGGCGTCAGCCAGCGCCTTGATCCGGCCGTGAAAGATGTGACCGCCACGATCGAAGACGACGTCCTTGACGCCCTTTTCGATGGCGCGCTCGGCGACCAGCTTGCCCACCTTGGCGGCGGCGTCCTTGTCGCCACCCGACTTGCCTTCACCCTCGAGGGTGGAGGCAGAGGCCAGGGTGACGCCGCGGAGGTCGTCGATGACCTGGGCGTAGATGTTCTTCGACGAGCGGAACACCGTGAGGCGCGGGCGACCGTTGCCGACCTTCTTGAGGCGGCTGCGGATACGGATCGCGCGGCGCTTGGTGATTTCAGAGGGAGAGAGCGGCATGGCTTACTTCTTCTTGCCTTCCTTGCGGCGCACCTTCTCGCCGGCGTAGCGGACGCCCTTGCCCTTGTAGGGCTCCGGCGGACGCAGGCGGCGAATCTTCGAGGCGATTTCACCAACCGCCTGCTTGTCGATGCCGCTGACGATGATTTCAGTCTGCTTCGGCACGGCGAAGGTCACGCCGGCGGGCGGCGGGACATCGACGTCGTGGCTGAAGCCGAGCTGCAGCGACAGGTTGTCGCCCTTCAGCGCGGCGCGGTAGCCGACGCCGACCAGTTCGAGCTTGCGTTCGAAGCCTTCGGTAACGCCGTGGACCATGTTGGCCACCAGCGTGCGGGTCAGGCCCCACATGGCGCGGGCGCGGGTCGACTCGTCGCGGGGGGCGACGGTCAGCTCGCCGTTGTCCTGGGTGACGGTGACGTCATCGATCACCGTCCAGGAGGACTGACCCTTGGGGCCCTTCACCGAGACGGTCTGGCCGTCGATGGTGACGGTGACGCCGGCGGGGACAGCGATGGTTTTCTTGCCAATCCGGGACATCTTAGTAGACCCTGCAGAGGACTTCGCCGCCAACGTTGGCGTCGCGCGCCGCGTTGTCGGACATGACGCCCTTGGGAGTGGACAGGATCGAGATACCGAGGCCGTTCTTGATCGGCTTCAGGTCCTTGATCGAGCTGTAGACCCGGCGACCCGGCTTGGACACGCGGGAGATTTCCGCGATGACCGGCTGGCCGTCGAAGTACTTCAGTTCGATCTCGAACTCCGGGAAAGCACCGGGTTTCTCGACCAGCGAATAGCCGCGGATGTAGCCTTCATCGGCCAGGACATCCAGCACGCGGGCGCGAAGCTTCGACGCGGGGGTCGACACCTTCGAGCGCTTGCGCATGGCGGCGTTCTTGATGCGGGCGATCAGATCGCTCAGGGGATCGTTCATCGACATCTGATGGTCCTCACCAGCTCGACTTGACGAGACCGGGGATCTGCCCCTGGGAGCCAAGCTCCCGCAGCGCGATCCGGCTCATCTTGAGCTTGCGGTAGTAGGCGCGCGGGCGCCCGGTGACTTCGCAACGGTTGCGGATGCGAGTCGCGGAGGAGCTGCGCGGCAGCTTGGCGAGCTTGAGGCGAGCCTCGAAGCGTTCTTCCAGCGGCAGGCTCTCGTCGTTGGCCTGCTTCTTCAGATCGGCGCGCTTGGCGGCGAGCTGCTTCACGAGGGCCTTGACGGCTTCGTTGCGGTTGACGGCGCTTTTCTTAGCCATGGTTCTTTTCCTTCCCGCTTACGAGGTGAACGGGAATTGGAACTCTTTCAGGAGAGCCTTGGCTTCCTGATCGGTCCGGGCCGTGGTGCAGACGATGATGTCCATGCCCCACATCTGATCGATTTCGTCGTAATTGATCTCGGGGAACACGATGTGTTCCTTCAGACCCATGGCGTAATTGCCACGACCATCGAAGCTCTTGCCGTTGAGGCCACGGAAGTCCTTCACCCGCGGCAGCGCGATGGTGATCAGACGGTCCAGGAACTCATACATGCGGTCGGCGCGCAGGGTCACCTTGGCGCCGACGGTCATGCCTTCGCGCACCTTGAACTGGGCGACCGAGAGGCGGGCCTTGGTCGGCATCGGCTTTTGGCCGGTGATCGCCGCCAGGTCCTTCATGGCCGCGGTGGCCTTCTTGGAGTCGGCAACCGCTTCGCCGATACCCATGTTGACGACGATCTTGTCGAGCTTGGGGATCTGCATCTCGTTGGTGTAGCCGAACTGTTCCTTCATCGCGGCGCGGATGCGCTCACGATACTCGGTCTTCAGCCGGGGCGTATAAGCTTGATCAGCCATTGATCACCTCGCCGGTGCTCTTGGCGACGCGCACCTTCTTGTCGCCGTCGATGCGGAAACCGACGCGGGTCGGCTTGCCGTTGCTATCGACGATGGCGACGTTGGAAACGTGCAGCGGCGCTTCCTTGTTCTTGATACCGCCCTGGGGGTCGCCCTGGGTCGGCTTGGTGTGGCGCTGGACCATATTGATCCCGCCAACGACCAGGCGGCTTTCCTTCGGGAGGACGCGCACGACGTTACCAGTCTTGCCCTTGTCCTTGCCCGTCAGAACGACAACCTTGTCGCCCTTCTTGATCTTCGCGGCCATTACAGGACCTCCGGAGCCAGGCTGATGATCTTCATGTGGTTCTTGGCGCGGAGTTCGCGCGGAACCGGTCCGAAGATCCGGGTGCCGATGGGCTCGGCCTGCTTGTTGACGATGACAGCCGCGTTCTTGTCGAAGCGGATCACCGAGCCGTCCTTGCGCTTGATGGCCGAGGACGTGCGAACGACGATGGCTTGCAGCACATCACCCTTCTTCACGCGGCCGCGCGGAATGGCTTCCTTCACGGAGACAACGATCTTGTCACCGACGTGCGCGTAACGACGCTTTGCGCCGCCCAGCACCTTGATGCACATGACCCGGCGGGCGCCGGAATTATCGGCGACGTCCAGGTTAGTTTGCATCTGGATCATGGTTCAAACCTTCCAGATTATGCCGAAGCCTTGGGAAGCACTTCCCAGGTCTTCAGCTTGGACTTCGGCGCGCACTCGATGATGCGAGCGACTTCACCAGCCTTGTAGGCGTTGGCTTCGTCATGCGCGTGGTACTTCTTCGAACGACGAACGGTCTTCTTCAGCACGGGGTGCAGAATGGTCCGCTCGACCTTCACGATCACGGTCTTGTCGCCTTTGTCGGAGACGACGAGGCCTTCGAGAATACGTT
>VYMF01000143.1_pt2 | contig 17717 bp, 14 predicted proteins | sample 5115271 | NCBI WGS metagenome assembly VYMF01 (sample SAMN12291778, study PRJNA351875) | freshwater metagenome | isolation source: freshwater lake | place: USA: Michigan, Wintergreen Lake | collected 2013-08-08
AGCGTTGCCCGAGGTGACGATGGTCGCCTCGACCGGCTTTTCCAGGTCCTTGTAGAAGACGCCGGCCGTCAGATACTGCTGGCGGGCGAAGAACCACTCATAGCGGGCATCGATGTTCAGGATCTCGGTGTCGACCAGGAACGGGTTACCGGTGAACTCGCGATCGGTTTCCGGGTCCGTATAGGACTGCGGAGCCAGTTCGCGGAACTGAGGACGGCCGATGGTCTGGGACGCGCCCAGACGCAGTTGCTGGTCCTCGGCAAAGTTCCACGTCGCCGTGAACGACGGCAGGAAATACTGCTCATTGATCTCGGTCGGCGGGACGGGTGCCGCGCCACCAAACAGGTCACGGGTCGAGACCGACTGCTGCCCGTCCTCGTAGCGCACACCAAAGGTGGTGCGAACCAGGGGGATGAACTCGGCGTCGACCTGAACATAGGCCGCCGCAACTTCGAGCTGGGCCGCATAGGCCGCCGCGCCGCTGCCGGCGCTGCCGGTGACTTCCGACAGGAGCAGGCCGGACGGCCCGATGTTGGCATCGGAGTAGAGGTAGTCGACGCGCGACCGGCGCTGTTCTTCCGTCAGGGTGCTGGCGGGAACGAACTGCAGGTCGCGGCGCTGTGCGTCGCGGTTGTTGTCGAAATAGGCGACACCGAAGCTGAACTCCGCATCGCGATAGTCCGACAGCGCAAGCGTATAGCTGACGTCGGCACCGCCGGAGACGATGTCGTCTTCCAGTTCGCTGAAGGAGATCCGGTTGCCACCGATCTCGTGCAGGAAGGCACCGTCCGTAGCGACGCCGTATTCGAAACGGGTCTCATAGGGTGCATTCCGCTCGGTCAGGGCGTAGGCCCCGCGCCAGGCGAACTCGAGCGCGCCGTCCATGAACTCATGTTCACCGGACAGCTGGGACGAGAAGAGCTGGCGCTCGAACCACTCGGTGTAGTCGGTGCGCTGGACTTCGCCGCCGGCGTCGAAATCGGGACCGACGCTGATCCGCGCTTCCTTGGTCACGTTGCGGACGAAGAAGTTGGTCCAGCGATATTCGCTGTTGTCGGTCATCAGCGACAGGCCGCCGAGGAAGTTCAGCTGGATGTCGTTCTGGTTCGACTCATAGGCCTTGCTCGTGACCGGAACCAGGATGGGACCCGAGAACTGGGCCTCCTCCTGGATGCCGTTGCGGGCCGACCAGCTGTTGCTGTAGCCGGCGACAGCGATCAGGCCGAAGGTGCCGAGGCTGCTGTCCGACTTGAGGCCGCCGGCGAAGTCGAAGCCGAAGTTGATCGGGGTCGTTTCACGCTGAAGCAGGCGCAGCGGCGAGTTCACGAGCGAATGACCGATGCGCTCCAGTTCCAGATCACCGAAATTGGCGCTGTTCACGGGCTCGCCCTGGGCAAATGCCAGCGCGAGGGGTCCCGGAATGTCACGGGTGCCGTCGTCGAAGCCGGTGAAGTCCGTGCGCGACCCGAAATAGATCAGGCCTTCCTTGTTCGTGGTCTCGGTGTTGCCGCCGACGGAAGTCGACATCGAGAAGAAGGGATCGTTCGGCGCATCCACGGTGCGCAGGTCGATCACGCCGCCGCCGAACTCACCCGGAAAATCGACCGAATAGGATTTCTGGACCGTGACGCTTTCCAGGATGCTGGAAGGAAACAGGTCAAGCGGCACCACGCGCTGCAGCGGCTCGGGGCTGGGCAGCGGGGACCCGTTCAGCAGGGCCGACGAATAGCGCTCGCCCAGACCGCGGACGTAGACGAACCGGCCCTCGACGACGGTCAGGCCGGTCACACGGGCCAGGGCGCCGGCGGCGCTGCTGTCGCCGGTCCGCTCGAGGTCTTCGGAGGTCAGGAAGGCGGCAACCTCGGCGCTCTCGCGATTGGGTTGCGGAATGTAGCGGCCGAGAACCACAACTTCGTCCAGCTCACCGACGGCCTCGGGCTCGTCCTGGACTTCAGGATCCTGGGCGGCGGTTGCGGGAGCTTCAGCCGGGGTCGGCGGGGTTTGAGCGTAGGCGATACCGGGCGCGATCAGCGCGCTGGTGGCCAGGAGGACCCCGCTCAGGGTCAAGGTAAGGGTCTTCATGTTCTGCGCCTTGAAGGAGTTCAACGGACTGGGCGAAAGACGGAGGCGGCCCTTCAGGACCGCCTCCGCATCCGTCGTCAGCAGGTCGCGCCGGCCGTGAGGCCGCAGGTCCAGCCCTGCCACCAGGTGTCGGAGGCGTTCTGGACGGCACCGATGTAGGTGGTGTTCTGGAAGAACGAGTAGACCGAAGCGGCGGCGACCGGGGTCACAGCGTTTTCGTTGGCACCGTTGATGAAGGTCAGAACCTGGTTGGTCAGGGTGGTGCCCGCCGCTGGGGCGGTCAGGGTCCGGGTTCCGGCCGCAGTGTTGTTCGTGCCGGCGGTGAAGGCCGCGGTCGAGAGCACTTCGTTGCCCGGGCGGTAAGAGATCGGGCAGGACATGAAGACCGAGTTGAAGACCACGCCGCTGGTGCCGGTGTCGGCATCGTTGATGGCCATACAGCCGGCCAGCGAACCGGTCACGCTGGTGAACACCGAGTTGATGATCGTGGCGTCGGTACCGGAGTCGAAGTGGGCCACCGTGTGGGCGTTGGTCGGCGAGTTGCGGCCGACGAGGGTCCAGTTGGAGATCTTCGGCTGGGAGAGATAGCGGGTCGCCAGCGGCACGGACGCCGGGGCGGCCGAGAACTCGAAGCCGGCGCTGCGGCTGGTCGAGCCCGGAGCGCGCTGGGTGACGATGCCGAACTGGGCACCCCCGCGCCAGCCGGTGTCGGTGTCCAGACCGTCGTCGTCAGCGCCGTTGATCACGATATGGCGCAGGTTGGCGTTGCCACCGAAGATTTCGATGCCGTCATCCGAGCTGTTGTAAACCTGGATGTGGTCGATGGTCGTGCCCGAACCGACGCCACCCAGGGTCAGGCCCTGCAGTTCGTTGCCGGTCGAGATTTCGAAGCCCGAGTATTTGATCTGGACGTAGCGCACGCGGCCCGAGTTATCGGCCGGGGTGTTGCCGCCGTAGAAGGCGCTGGTGCCTTCGACGGTGCCGGTGCAGGTCACCGGGGCGGTCAGCTGGCAGTTGGCCTGCGGCGCGCGGCCGGCCAGGACGATCCCGCCCCACTGGCCCTGCGAGTCCAGGGTGGTGGTGCCTTCAACGTTCTGACGGCTGGTGAAGATGATCGGCGTGGTCGCGGTGCCTTCAGCGAACAGCTGCGAGCCGCGGTTGACCAGCAGGTAGTCCGAACCGCCCGAGGCGAAGATGCGCACGCCGGCTTCGATGGTCAGGATGCCCTGGACGCTGCCGGGGATCGGAGCGGCCGGGTCGACGCCCTGGTCAGTGCCGACCGCGGTGCGGCCGCTGATGGAGTAGATGGTGCCGGCGCGCAGCGGCACCGTCAGGGCACCGTTGATCTGTTGCGGCAGCTGGCAGGCACGGAGCGTGCCGCCGGCGACGGTGCCGACGTTGGCAAAACCGGTGGGGCAGTCGGCCGCCGGGGTGCCCGGGGGCAGCGGGGTCGTACCGCCACCCGTGCCACCGCCCGAGCCACCGAAATCGCCTTCGCCCGGCGAAGCGACTTCAGCAGAGCCGCAAGCGGCGAGAGTGAGGGCGCTGGCGGAGAGCGCGAGCAGGGTCGTCAGTCGAATGCCGGTCATCGTTTTCACCGTGTGTGTCCAAAGAATTTCACGACAGGTGTCGTCACGAGGTTCCAATCCTCGCTGCGATGTCTGAATCGCGCCCTGCCCGCCGCTTTCGGTAGAGGCGGGATAAGACAGGCCGGACGCCGAATGGTGACGTTTCGTCTGCGCTTGTGTGAAGTTGTGTTTGCGGTTCGATGAAAACCGCTCCTGATACGGTCAAACTTCTGCGACCGACGGAGCCACGCCATCAGGCGACGAAGGTCGTTTGCGGGTGGGTCGGGGTCGGATGCCCCGTCGCTGCGGCTCCGGTGCCCCCCGGGCAAGTTCGCCATCCAAAGGGCGCAAAGGGTGTTGACGCCGACCCCGTCCCGGCTTCTCTATCGCGCCACGGGTTGGAACGGCCGGAAACGATGGAAGTCGAACTCTTGTCCGCTGATCGCTGCTCGGTCGTTCGACCGCCGGACAAGCGCGCCCCCTTTCGACCCCTGTATGACGTCCTGGCACGGCATTCGGGGCCCGAACTCACCCTGACCGTAGCGACCATTGAGCGGCATCTGGGCACCCGGTTGCCGGCCGCCTCGAGAAACGCGGGCTGGTGGCTGTCGGAGGTCGCGGGTACCCCGGCCGCCGTCGCCGCCTGGCGCGCCGCCGGCTTCCTCGCCGAGTTCCAGCCCAAGGAAAAATCGGTCCGCTTCCGGCGCACCGCCCGGTCCGGCGCCTAGCCGGCTGTCGGGCACCAACGGCCGCGATTTCTGGGGAAGGGTCTGGCGGAGACGCAGGGATTCGAACCCTGGGTACCCCTTACAGGGTACGACGATTTAGCAAACCGTTGCCTTCAGCCACTCGGCCACGTCTCCGGCAGGCGGCGTGATTAGCCGAGCAAACCGGCGGGCGCAACGGTCAAGACGCAAGGTTCGATGCGAACCGGTTCGCGGGAATGTCCCACCGTTAACGGGACAGTGATGGCGGATGTGCATGTTGGTCGGGAACACCCCGCCGCGAGCCCCATGACCGACGCCGCACGACGCTCCTCATTTGACGACCGCCTGTCCGGAACGGGGGTGCTGGAGCCGTCCGGCCTCCAGGCCCTGGCGATTGCGCCTGTGTCCGCACGCCCGGAGGCCGTCATGGACCCCGCGGCCCGTCGCGGTCCCTTCCGCCCCGAGGTCTGGCTGAACGCCCGCCAACGGCACGCCTCCCGCCTCGCGGCCCACTATTTCCGCGCCTTTGACACCCTGGCCGTCGTCGCAGTCAGTCTCCTGTGCGCCTGGGCGGCTGCCCCCGGTGCCCTGATCCATACCGAGGTCTCGCGGGTCCTGCCGTTCGCCATCGGGGCAGTGACCGTGCTCGGCCTGATGCGCTCACTGGGGCGCTATCGCTTCGCCCGGGGCCAGAAGACGGCCGTACATCTGGCCGCAGTGGCCGCCATGGTGCTCGCGGGCGCAGTCCTGACCCTGCTAACCGGATGGCTGCTGCGCGGGGACGAGGCCCAGGGCGAGGCCTATCTGATCTGGGCCGGGCTGACGCTGATCACGCTCCATGCCCTGCATATAGGCTGGAGCGACATGGTCGGCCGCTGGCGCGCCTCCGGGGCCCTGACACCGAACATCGTGCTGGTCGGAGCGACGCGGCACGCGGAGTCCCTGATCCGCGAGGCGCTGAAGCGGCGCGATCTCAACGTTCTCGGCATCTTCGACGACCGCCTCGCACGCAGTCCGCAAGCGATTGAGGGTGTGCCGGTGCTGGGCACGGCAGCGGATCTGCTGACCCACAAGATGACCCCCTATGTCGACCGTATCGTCCTGGCCATCGACCCGCGGGCCGAGGCCCGGGTGCGGGAACTGAACGCGACCCTGCGGACCCTGCCGCATGAGGTGACCCTGCTGGTCGAGCCCAACGGTGCCGATGAGACCCGGTCGGCGCTGGACCGGCTGGCCGCCGCGCCCCTCGCCGATGTGCAGGGCCCGGTCGATGACGACCGCCGGGCCTTCAACAAGCGCCTGCAGGACATGGTGCTGGGCCTGATCGCCCTGTTGCTTCTGGCCCCGGTGATGGCGGCGATCGCCGTCGCCATCCGCCTCGACAGCCCCGGTCCGGTCTTCTTCCGCCAGCGCCGGCACGGCTTCAATCACGAGGAGATCGTGGTCTGGAAATTCCGCTCGATGAAGCAGGAATCCGCCGATGCGACGGCCAGCCGACAGGTGACCCAGGACGACGACCGCGTGACCCGCATCGGCCGCTTCATCCGCAAGACAAGCCTCGACGAACTGCCGCAACTGCTGAACGTCGTTGCCGGTGAGATGTCGCTGGTCGGACCCCGGCCCCACGCCATCGGCATGAAGACCGGCCATGTCGAGAGCGCCCGTCTGGTCGCCGACTATGCCCACCGCCACCGCATCAAGCCCGGCATGACCGGCTGGGCTGCCGTCAACGGCTCGCGCGGGCCGCTGCACACCGCCCAGGACGTGCGCCGCCGGGTCCAGCTGGACATCGACTATATCGAGCGCCAGTCCCTGTGGATGGATCTGTGGATCATGGCGATCACCGTGCCCGTGCTGCTGGGCGACCGCGCGGCGGTTCGCTGATGTTCTGGCGCGGAGTCTGGGGCTATCTGCCGGCCAATATCGTGCAGGGCGTGGTCGGTTTTCTGGCCATCATCCTGTTCACCCGTCTTCTCGGCCCCGAGGATTTCGGCCGCTACGCCCTGGCCTTTTCGGTCATGACCCTGGCCCATGTGGCGGTGTTCAGCTGGCTGGAGGCGGCCATGGCGCGCTTCTGGGCAGCCCAGACGCCCGGCGCGGCCCAGGGTCATTTCGCCAGCCTGTATCGCACCGCCTTCGTCCTCAGCGCCGGCTTCCTGGCCGTAGCCGGGCTGGCGGTCTGGCTGCTTCCGACCGATCCCCTGTTCAAACTGGCCCTCGCTGTCGGCCTCGCCGGCGCCCCGGCGCGCTGCCTGGTCAAGCTCGCCCAGGAGCGATTCCGCGCCGAGGGCGAGGTGGCGAAGTCCGCCCGACTGGACATGGCCGTGACCGCAGGCGGGCTCGCCATCGGCGTAGGCTTCGCGCTCGCAGGGGCCGGAAGTGCTGCGCCGCTGCTGGGCCTTGGGCTCGCGCCGCTGGCCGCCCTGCCCTTAGTCCTGCCCGGTGAGCTGAAACAGGCGCGCGGCGGCACGTTCGAGGCCGGGCGGCTGCGCGACTATGCGATGTACGGCTATCCGATCGCGGCCTCGCTGGCCCTGACCGTCGTGCTCTCCTCGACCGACCGCTTCGTGCTGGACGCCTATCTGGGCGAGGCGGCGGTGGGCGCCTATCACGCCAGCTATTCGATCGCCAATCGGACGCTGGACGTCCTGTTCCTTTGGCTGGGTACGGCCGGTCAGCCCGCGCTGGTCATGGCGCTGGAACGCGGTGGTGCGGAGCGGCTCAAGGTCGCGGCGCGCGAACAGCTGTCGACCTTCCTGCTGGTCGGCCTGCCGGCCGCAGCGGGCGTAGCGCTGGTGGCCCGTCCCCTGTCCGAGGTCCTGATCGGCGAAGAGCTGCGCACGGCGGCGGCCAGTGTGACGCCCTGGATCGCCCTGTCGGCCCTGCTGTTCGGTCTGACCGCCTATTATTTCGGCCAGGCCTTCACCCTCGGCAAGAAAACGAAACGCCTTCTGGTCGCCATGGCCGTTCCGGCGGGACTGAATGTGATCCTGAACCTGATCCTCGTGCCGCAGTTCGGCCTGATGGGGGCCGCATGGGCGACGGCGGCCAGTTTCGGCGCCGGCATGATCGCGACCTGGATGATCGGTCGCCGGGTCGTGGCCCTGCCGATCCCCTGGGAGAGCCTGGCCCGCTGCAGCGTGGCCACCGGCATCATGGCCCTGGTGGTGTCGCAGCTGCCGGCAGTGGGCGGCCTCGTTGAACTGATCCTCGACGCCTCTGTCGGCGGGATCGTCTATGCGGCGGCGGCCCTGATCCTGAATGCTGCGGGCGTGCGGGATGTGGCGGCGGACCTGATGGCCCGACGCGGACTGCGGGGAGCGACGGCATGAGTGCGCGGGCAAAGATGACCGACAGCCGGACCTGGAAGGCCGCGCGGCCCGCGATTTCCGTTCTGATCCCCTTCCTACGGGACGACCCGGCCGAGCTGCTGACCCTGCTCGATGAAGAGGCCGCCTCGGTGGGCGGGGCGGTCGAGATCGTCCTGCTGGACGACGGCACCCGGGATGCGGCGCTGACGGCGCGGCTGACGGTTCAGATCAAGTCCATGGCCCTGCCGGTCCGGCTGATCACCCTGTCCGCCAACGAAGGTCGCTCCATCGGCCGCAACCGGCTGGCCTCGGCCGCGCGCGGCGGCAGCCTGCTGTTTCTCGACAGCGACATGCGACCCGACCACCGGCGCTTCCTGCGGGACTGGGCCGATCTGGCCGCCCGCGAGGACCCGGCCGTGGCCTTCGGCGGCTTCTCCCTGCTGCAGGCTCCGACCGACTCGCGCTTCGCCGTCCACCGCGCCATAGCCGCCCGATCGGAGTGCGTGCCCTGGATGGAGCGGGCCAGACAGCCCGAGAAATACGTCTACACCTCCAATCTTCTGGTCCGTCGCGACGTGTTCGAGGCCGAGGCCTTCGATCCCGGCTTCACCGGCTGGGGCTGGGAGGATGTGGAATGGGCCATGCGGGTCTCGCGCCGGTTCCGTGTCGTCCACCTCGACAATGCGGCCACCCACATGGGGCTCGACACCGTGGCGGCCCTTGCCGGCAAATACGAACAGTCAGCGCCCAATTTTGCCCGCATGGCCCAGCGCCATCCGGCGATCGTGGCCGCCTATCCCAGCTACAAGGCCGCCCGGTTGCTGAAGCGCCTGCCCGGTCTGCCGCGACTGCGGCGGATGATGCGGCGCTGGGCCGAGACCGGCTGGCTGCCTGTTGCGGCGCGGGCGTTCTCCCTGCGCCTGTACCGGGCCGCCCTCTATGCGGATGCGGTCTGATGGCAGACGTCGGGATCATCGTTCCGACCCTGAGGCGGCCGGAAAGCCTGGAACGGGCCCTGCGCTCGCTGTTTGAACAGACCGGCGTCGCCGGGCGGGTGTCCGCCATCGTCGTGGTCGACAATGATCCGGTCGGGTCCGCCGCCGCGACCGTCGAGGGTTTGCGCAGCCACTGCCCCTGGCCCCTGACCTATGTCCATGCGCCGAGGCCGGGCGTGGCCACGGCCCGCAACGCCGGACTGGCCGCCACGGATGCGCCCCTCATCGCCTTTCTCGACGACGACGAGGCCGCCTCGCCCGGTTGGCTCGCGGCCCTGTTCAAGGCCCGGGAGGAAACGGGTGCTGACGCTGTCTTCGGACCGATCACCGGCCGGGCTCCGGACGCTGCGGCCTGGCTGAAGCCCTGGCTGGAGCGGTTCTTCGGTCGCGAGGGGCCCGCGCGCACCGGGCTGATCAACCACCCATTTGGATGCGGCAACTCCCTGATGGTGCGGGCCACCGCCCTGCCCGGCCCGGCCCCGTTCGACGCGGCTACGGATCAGGCCGGCGGCGAGGACGACGCCCTGTTCGCGGCGCTGGCGGCTCGCGGCGGCCGCTTCGGCTGGGCCGCAGACGCATGGGTCGAAGAGTTCGCTCCAGCCCACCGCGCCACCCTGAACTATGCCCTCGCCCGCGCCTTCGCCTACGGCCAGGGGCCCAGCCAGACGGCGGCGGCGGCAAAGGACTGGTTCGGCGTGGCGCGCTGGATGGCCATCGGCGTGGCCCAGACCGGCATCTGGGGCGCGGCCTCGGCGGCCCTGACCCTGATCGCCAGCCCGAAGCGGGCCGAGATGTATGACCGCACCGCCCGCGGCATCGGCAAGTTGTTCTGGATGAAGGGGTTTGAACCCCGGTTCTACGGCGCGCGGGAACTGGCGCGGCTGGATGCGGCGGCCCGCTGAGCCGGTTCGTCACAGCGAGCACAACGAGGGCACAACGAGCACAACGCGACCGGGGCGCGTCCCGGTTGGCACCTCATGGGGATGTTCCTTATTGCGGCGTTCGCCGCACCCGGATGAGGCCAGGAGCGGCTCTAAAACCACTCAAGCGTCATGAAATGGTCAGGGCCCTGGCTCGGGCCGCGTCGTGTTCATTGTGTCCCCGTTGTGCCCGTTGTGTTGAACCCGGGCCCTGAGGGATGCGTCAGCCGGTCAGCCGTTTCAGAAACGCCGGCGGATTGTAGGTGGAGCGATTGACCACGACACCGGCGATCTTGCCGCCCACGGCCTCGATCTCGTCACGCAGCATCATCGGCTCATTGGCCGACCCGCTCTCGGCCGCCACGACCAGAACGGTGGCGTCCACAAAGGGGGCCAGGGTGATGGCCATGTCATTGCGCTCGGCAGCGGGCGCATCGATCACCACCGTATCCGCATGCTTGCGCAGGGCGTCCCAGTAACGGGCGTCGCTGACCGCTGCGGCCCGCTGACCCGAGCGCAGGTGCTCGGCCGCGAACCGGGTGACCCACAGCCGCCCGCCGAGGCAGGGCCGCGCCGTCATCAGCCGGGCCGGATGCACCGGCTTGCCTGCCTGATCCATGATCCGCGGCGTGACAGCGAAGAAGATGGAACCGTCAGGCGTGGCGATGGCCGCCTTGCCGATCTGGCCGAAACGGTCGGGTTGGGCGGCGACGGCCTCCATCTGACCTTGCTGGGCCAGATCGGCATCAATCAGCCAGACGGGACGACGGGCCCGCACGGCGGTCAGGCGGGCGTATTCACGGGCGACCGTCGACACGCCCTCGCCCGAGCTGGCGGCGGCGATCTGGATCACGCGGCCGCGAGGACCCGGCGCTGGTCCCAGCGCCGCCCAAAGAGCCGCCATTTCGGATGTCAGATCGACCATCGAATCGCTACGCGCCCGGTTACAGGCTCCTACGCTAACACGGGCAGGCTCATGGAGCCTTCATGGGGGCGACGGCGAGGACCGGCATCTCCAGCGTCCGTCCGGCCGAGGCCGGGGTGACATAACCGCGCCGGGTGAACACCCGCAGCAGGCCTGCGCACAGGGCTGTAAAGCCGGCGAACAGGAAGACCGCCACCAGCAGGGGCAGTTTCAGGCTGGTGCCCTTGGTCGGTGCCTCGGCGCGCTCGATCACATTGACGTTGTCAGCCCCCGCGGCAACCAGGGCGCTGTTTGCACGGGCGGCGCTCTCGCGCTGCTGGAAGTCGCGCACCAGGGTGGTCAGGGTCTCGCGGTTGCCGGCCAGATTGGCATTGGCCGATTCCAGCCGGGTCATCTCGGCCAGGCGGGTACGCAGCTGGCTGAGCTGGCCCTCGGCCACAGCCAGCCGGGCGGCCAGGCCGTCACGGTCGGCGGCAGCGGTGATCCGGGCCGTCTCGATCTCGGTGAAGATGGTGCTGGGGCCGGTGCGGACCTCCTTGGGCCCGACCGTGGTCCCGGTGGCCACATAGGCCTGCAGGTCGGCGATCTGCTGGTCGATGTCCCGCACCGGCTGGGCCTCGGGCGTATAGCGCGACAGCAAGGCCTCGCGCTGGGTGCGCAGCTGCAGGATCTGGTCCTGGGCCGAGATGTTGAGGTCCTGTTGCAGCACCACCTCGGCGGGCTGCTGGGCCAGCTGGGCCTCAAGCGTCGACAGTCGCTGGCTGGCCTGGTTCAACTGTGCCCGCAGCGACAGGGCCTCGGCCTGGGTCGTCTGATAGCTGGCCGCCAGACTGGCCTTGAAGGTGGCGAAGTCGCCGATGTCGTTGGAGGCCAGGAAGGCGTTGTAAGCCTCGTCCGCGGTGGCCAGGTCGCCTTCGAAGGCCTCGCGCTGGGCGGCATAGGCCGGGGTGGTCGAGCCCTGGAAGATCTGGCGACGCTGGACCAGATACTGGTCGACCACGGCGTTCAGGATTCGGGCCGCGCGCACCGGATCGCCGGTTTCATAGGATACGGCGATGATGGCGCTGCCGGGGGTCACCCCGACGCCGAGACCACTATCCAGAGCCTTGAGGGCGGCAGCTTCCTTTTCGGCCGGCGTACCGGTGGCGTCAGGACCGAGAATGGCATCGGCTCCGATGGCGCGAATGGCGCGGCGTTTGACCGCCAGACTTCCCAGGATGCGGGCCTCAGCCCCCGCCACAGCGTCGGCCTCCAGCGGCTGGCTGGGATCGATGGCACCCACGCGTGACTGGTAGACATACTCCTGCCCCGCGCCCGCATAGACGCTGGCCGTGGCGGTGTAGGACTTCTTCAGCGTCAGCACCGCCGCCGTGCCGATGGCGACCACGACCAGAAAGATCACGATCATCAGCACGGTTTCGCGGAACAGCAGGCCGACGACGTCAGCGAAGCCGTAGCGCGGGCGGACTGTCGTGTAGGCCGACGTGCGCATGGGTGGCAGACTGATTCCATCGTACTGGACGTGAGCTGTCAGCCTTGGGGCAGCGGCGTTAACCACTGGTTACCCATAAGCGCCGACCCTTGCCGACAACGCTGATTTCGCCGAGTGAGTCCCCATGTCCATCGACCGCCGTCTGTTGCTGCTGGGCCTTGTCGGCGCCGGGGCTACGGTCAGTGGCTGCGGCGGTGTGCCCGGGCTGGGCGGCGGTGACGACCAGGGCAGCCGCATGCCCCTGCCGCAGGGCGCGCGCGGTGGCGACAGCCGGATCCAGAGCATGGGCCGGACCTCCTTCCCGGAGATCGGCTTCGCCGACTGGACCGAGATGGAGCCGGAATACGTCCTGTATCCCGGGGACGAGATCGAGATCGCAACCCCGACGGCCACTGAACTGACCCGAACGCAGAGGATCGGCCCGGACGGCCGCATCTCCCTGCCGCTGGTCGGCCAGATCATGGCCGCCGACAGGACCATCGCAGAGGTCGAGCGCGATGCCTCAGCCGCCTTCGCCAGCCAGCTGCGACGCCCCGTTGTGGAAGTCACCCTGAAGACGGCTGGACCGCTGAAGGTCTGGGTCGACGGCGAGGTGCGAACCCCCGGCGTCTTCGACATGGCCGGCGATATCGACGCGTATCAGGCCGTCATCCAGGCGGGCGGCTTCCTGCCGACCGCCAAACAGGGCGAGGTGGCCCTCATACGGCGCGGGCCGGGCGGACAGCGCATGATGCGGGCGATCGACCTGCGTCCCCGTCGCGGCGAGGTGATCGCCTTGCGACGCGGCGACATCATCTACGTCCCGCGTTCGACGCTGGCGGAGGTGGCGAATTTCATCACCCTGTTCCGCAACGCCCTGCCGGTCGGGTTCAGCTATGTGATCGGCGGGCAGTATCAGCAGTTTTGAGTGGCTAGTGGCTCGTGGCTAGTGGCTAGCGAAAAACCCCCCATGGTTGTATGATGCACACAGCACAAGGGGGCATTGTCATCGAACACAGCGTCATTCACTATCGGGATCTCAAGGTCTGGCAGAAGGCCTTGGACTGGGCGGAAGCGATCTACATCGCGACAGCGGCCTGGCCTCGCGAGGAACGTTTCGGTCTCATCAGTCAGGTCAGAAGATCAGCCGTCTCCGTCGCTTCCAACATCGCCGAGGGTGCCGCGCGCCGAACAACCGGCGAGTTCATGCAGTTCGTTGGAATTGCTCAGGGATCGCTGGCCGAAGCCGAGACACAACTACTGCTGGCCCAACGGCTGGGCTATGCAACAGGTAGAGACGGCAGTCCTCTTCTGTTCGCCTCAGCTGAGATCAGTCGGATGCTGGCAGGGCTCGCCAGTTCTCTAAGTCGACGCAGGCAGGCCTGACAATACTGGTCGCTGGCCACTAGCCACTAGCCACTCTGCGCAAGCGATGCCGCCCCCTCACCCCACTGTCACCCCCGGCGGCGGCACGCTGTCTGCGGGGACGAAGAAGTCTGGCATCAGGGTCTTTGCGGTGTCGACGCTATACTGTGCGAAATCGCGCACGCCGCGCTCGTACAGGAAGCTGTCATCGATCAGGAACCGGCCGGTCAGCTCGCGTGACGGACTGGTGAAGATGGCGTGGGCGGCGTCGGCCATGATCTCGGGCGTGCGGCAATGGGCCAGTCCGTCCTTGCCGGTCAGGGCGAATTCGATGGCGGACGTGGCAATGCCGGTGCGGGGCCACAGGGCGTTGCAGGCGATGCCGTCCTGTCGGAACTCTTCCGCCATGCCCAGCATGGCCAGGCTCATGCTGTATTTGGCCATGGAATAGGCAACGTGCGGGCCGAACCAGTGGGGCGACAGGTCCAGTGGCGGCGACAGGGCCAGAATGTGCGGGTTCGCGGCCCGCTTCAGATGCGGGATACAGGCCTTGGAGACCATGAAGGTGCCGCGGGCATTGACCTGGTGCATCAGGTCATAGCGTTTCATGTCGGTCGCCAGGGTGCCGGTCAATTGGATGGCCGAGGCGTTGTTGACGCAGATGTCGATGCCGCCGAAGCGGGCGACCGCCGCCTCGACCGCCGCCATGACCGAGGCCTCGTCGCGGACATCCACCATCAGCGGCAGGGCCTGTCCGCCGGCGGCCTCGATCTCGGCCGCAGCGGAGTGGATGGTGCCGGGCAGGTGTTTGTGGGCCTCGGCCGTCTTGGCGGCGATGACAACATTCGCCCCGTCGCGCGCCGCCCTGAGGCCGATGGCCAGGCCGATGCCGCGGCTGGCACCTGTGATGAACAGCGTCTTGCCCTGAAGTGACATGAGGCTTGGCTCCCGGTTGGTTTCAATAGAAAACGGTTCAAGCGCCAGAGGCGCAGATTCCGCACCGGAGTGAAAGACCCATGTCGGCCTTCGAGATTTCCCGCGACGGTGCCGTCGCTCATCTGAAGCTTTCCCGGCCCGAGGCGTCCAATGCCCTCGACCTGTCGTTCTGGCGGGACTTCGGACCCGCCCTGAAAGCGCTCGATGCGACGGGCGAGGTCCGGGCCCTGGTCATCTCGGGCGAAGGCCGCAATTTCTGCGCAGGCATGGACATCTCGGTCTTCTCCGGCGGGGCCATTCTCAAAACCGACACCGCAGCCCAGCGGCAGGCCTTTCATCAGGCTGCGCGCGAACTGCAGGACACCCTGACCATGATCGAGCGGGTGCGGTTTCCGGTGATCGCGGCCGTTCAGGGGGCCTGTGTCGGGGCCGGTCTCGACCTCGTCGCCGCCTGTGATCTGCGGCTGGCGGCGGACGGAGCCTATTTCCGCATCGAGGAGATCAACATCGGCATGATGGCCGACGTCGGCAGCCTGCAGCGGTTGCCGCGCATCCTGCCCGAGGCCGTGGTCCGCGAACTGGCCTATATGGGCAATTCCCTGACCGCGGACCGCGCCGAGCGTCTGGGCTTCGTCAATGCGGTTCTGCCGGACGCGGGGGCCCTGCTCACCGCCGCCCTGGAAATGGCCCAGGCCATCGCCGCCAAGGCCCCACTGGCGATCTCGGGTTCAAAGGCCGCGGTCAACTATGCCCGCGATCACACGGTCGCCGAAGGTCTGGAATGGGTCGCGGTCATGCAGGGCTCGATCTGGAACACGGCGGACATCCTGGCCGCAATCCAGGGCCGGATGACGCGAACGTCCGCGGAGTTCGCCCCCCTCGCCCCCCTTACCGGGTTCGGAACGGCCGCGGACTGAGGCTCGTCTCCCGGCCCGGCTGCGACAAGATGGGTGTGGGCGGGGGAAGGTCTTTGGCGCATGAATGGAACCGATTTACCCGGGGCCGGCTTCTTCCGGCCATGCCCCCCGACCCCGCGATGGACCGCAAGACCATGAAATCGAAACTCGCCGCCGTGGCCGCGGCGCTTCTGACCACAGCCTGTTCGACGGTCGGCGTCCGCTCGGGCACCGAGGAGCCCGCCTTTACGGAGGTGGAGCGCATCGGCGACATCCAGGTCCGGACCTATGGCGAGCGGATCGCGGCCGGGACCATGGTCACCGGTTCCAGCGAGGCGGCACGCAACCGCGGCTTCCAGCGGCTGGCCGGCTATATCTTCGGGGGTAACGAGGCCCGGACCAGTATCGCCATGACCGCTCCGGTGGCCCAGGGCAACGACGCGGCCGCAGGCGGGTCGCAGAGCATCGCCATGACAGCTCCGGTCGCCCAGGGCAGTGCCGGGCAGGATCGCTGGATGATCCAGTTCTTCATGCCGGCGGAGTACACGATGGCGACCCTGCCGGTTCCGAACGATCCCTCGGTCGTCCTGACGGTCGTGCCCGCCGAGACCTACGCCGTGCTGCGCTTCAGCGGTCTCGCCTCGGCGCGGACGGTGGCGGCCAAACAGGCCGAGCTGGAAGCCGGGCTGGCAGGCAGTGCCTGGGTCACCCAGGCTGACCCTGTAGTCTGGTTCTATGATCCGCCGTGGACCCTGCCGCCTGCACGGCGCAATGAGGTCGCCGTGCGGGTCGTCCGTCGGGCGCGCTGAGCCCCGGCGACTGCCGGGGCCGGAGCGTCAGGCCGCGAGGCTGACCACGCCCGCGTCGATCCAGCGGCGAGCCGCCTTCTGGGCCTCGGCGATCTCGTCCTGTTCCATTTCCTGGCTCATCTCGCGGCGATACACGCGCGCCTCGATCGAGCCCTTCATGGCGGCCAGGTTGAAGATCATATGGGCCGAGACGCGGTCCATCGGGCAACCGCCCTGGCCGCTCGAATACATCATGCCCAGCCGGAACAGGTCGTCGCCGCTCATGTCGGCGGTCGGCAGGGGCAGGCCCTGCTCTTCGTTGGCCTTGGGCGCCATTTCTTGCGCGTTCATCACCGTATCTCCCGAACCGGAGCCTTTCTGGCCCCGTCCTCTGAGACGCGATCAAATACCCGCGGTTTGAAGGTAAAGTTAACAGCACGGGCCCCTGGAGCCCTTTTCAGTACAGTTTGACCGAATACTGCGACCTTGTTCAGACCTCTGAAATAGTTCGGAAATCCCTGATTCACACCTGCTAACGGGACGTGACCGGAAGGCTTACGAAGGGTTACCGCGCGCGCTGTCCGAACAGGACCTTGCGCGCCGTCTCGGCCGCCTTGCCCGAGGCGGCAAGGTTACGGCGCATCTCCTCGCCCAGGGCCCGGCCGGCGATTACGGCGGGCCGCGCACCGACCCGCTCCATCCAGGCCGCAAGGTTGGGGAAGTCGGCAAGGTCCTGCCCCTGCAGGGCCGGCAGGATCCAGGGCCAGGCCGCCATGTCGGCGATCGAATAGTCTCCGGCCAGATAGTCGCGATCGGCCAGTCGTCGGTCCATCACGCCATAGAGACGGTGGGTCTCGTCGGTATAGCGGCGGACGCCATAGGCGATCTGGCGCTGATCCTTGATAATGGCCGGGGCGTACTGGCGGAAATGATGGGTCTGGCCGGCCATGGGGCCCAGGCCCCCGACCTGCCAGAACAGCCACTGGTCGACCTCTGCCTTGCCGCGCGGGTCCTGCGGATAGAAGCGGCCCGACTTGACGCCGAGGTACTGCAGGATGGCCCCGGACTCGAAGATCGAAAGCGGCCGGCCGTCCGGCCCATCCGGATCGACGATCGCCGGCATCCGGCCGTTGGGGCTGATGGCCTGGAAGGCGGGGTCGAACTGTTCCCCCGTGCCGATGTTCACCGGCTTCATCTCATAGGGCAGACCCATCTCCTCCAGCGCAATGGAGATCTTCCAGCCGTTGGGCGTGGGCCAGTACCAGAGTTCGATCGGCGCGGTCATGCGAGGGTTCCTTGAGGCTGGACGAGAGGTGGGTGGGTCGCCGGCCGTGCGCAATACCGCCACCGCCAAACCTGACACTCGCGTTCAGGGGGAGTTCATGCGCCGGGCGGGACGCTCGCGCAGGATCAACGGGCCGGACCCGCACCTCGGTCGCCGTCCCCAGCAGGAGAGTGATCATGAACCGTTTGACCAGGGCCGCGGTACTCGGACTGGTGCTGGCTACCGCCGCCCCCATGGCCGCCGAGGCCCAGAACCGCCGTGACTATCGTGAAGACCGCCGCGACGACCGTCAGGACTTCCGTCAGGAACGTCGCGATGACCGCCGCGACTGGCGACAGGGCGACTATGACAACCGCAGGGACTATCGGGAGGACCGCCGCGACGACCGCCGGGACTTCCGCGAGGAACGCCGTGACGACCGTCAGGACTTCCGTCGCGAACAGCGCTGGGATCGCAGCAATCGCGACT
>VYMF01000145.1_pt1 | contig 17421 bp, 17 predicted proteins | sample 5115271 | NCBI WGS metagenome assembly VYMF01 (sample SAMN12291778, study PRJNA351875) | freshwater metagenome | isolation source: freshwater lake | place: USA: Michigan, Wintergreen Lake | collected 2013-08-08
GGTTCCGCGACCCCGTCGACGCCCGCATCATCGAGGGTGTCCGCAACCGCACCGGCCGGATCATCGACAGCCAGACCCAGGTCGGCGGCTGGCCGGCGCTGGAGGCCGGATCACCCTGGGTCGACAGCGACGGCGACGGCATGCCGGATGACTGGGAGCGGGCCCAGGGACTGGATCCGGCCGCACCGGCTGACGGAAACGTCGACCGTGACGGCGATGGCTTCACCAATCTCGAGGACTGGCTGAACAGTCTCTGATCAGCGCGCCAGCCAGCCGCCGTCGACGGCCAGAACCGTGCCGTGGACATAGGCCGCCGCGTCCGAAGCCAGGAAGACCGCCGCGCCGCTGATGTCCGACGGATCGCCCCAGCGGCCTGCCGGAATGCGCGCGAGGATGTCGCGGTTACGGGTCTCGTCGGCGCGCAGGGCCTCGGTGTTATTGGTCGAGAAATAGCCCGGCGCGATGGCGTTGACGTTGATCCCCTTCGACGCCCACTCGCAGGCCAGCAAGCGCGTCAACCCGGCGAGGCCGCTCTTGGACGCCGTATAGGACGGCACCCGGATTCCGCCCTGGAAGCTGAGCATCGAACAGATGTTGATGATCTTGCCGCCCCGGCCCGTCGCGGCCCAGGTGCGGGCCACGGCCTGGCTGAGGAAGAAGGCGATCTTCAGATTGGTGTCGATGACCGCATCCCAGTCCTCCTCGGTGAAGTCGAGGCTGTCGTTGCGGCGGATGATGCCGGCGTTGTTGACCAGGATATCGACGGCACCGACCGAGGCAACCGCCTGGGCCACCACGTCCGCGATGGGCGCGACGGACGAAAGGTCGGCGGGTATGGCGTGCAGGGCCCGGCCGGCCTCCGCAACCATGGCCGCCGTTTCACTCGGTGCAGACCGGCCCACGGCGACGATGTCGGCCCCGGCCTGCGCCAGTCCGACGGCGATGGCCTGGCCCAGGCCGGTATTGGCACCGGTCACCATGGCCACCCGCCCGGTCAGGTCGAATGAGACGCTCATTTCAGCTTGCCCCTGTCGCTCGCGTTTGACGCGGATTGTGCCGATAGGTAACCGGTGTCATAAGCTTATGCAAACGATGGTCGGCGGCCCGCCCCATCTCCCTACCTCGAGAAAAATCCATGAAAATCGCCCTCATCATCGAGAACAGCCAGGCCGCCAAGAGCGAGATCGTCCACACGGCCCTGACGGCCGTCGTCGAGCCCCAGGGCCATCAGGTCTTCCACTACGGCATGTACACGCCCGAGGATAAGGCGTCGCTGACCTATGTGATGAACGGCCTGCTGGCCGGCATCCTGCTCAACTCGGGCGCAGCGGACTTCGTCGTGACCGGTTGCGGTACCGGCATGGGTTCGATGCTGGCCGCCAATGCGATGCCGGGCGTGTTCTGCGGCCTGATCATCGACCCCACCGACGCCTTCCTGTTCGGCCAGATCAACGACGGTAATGCCATCTCCATGCCCTATGCCAAGGGCTTCGGCTGGGCCGCCGAGCTGAACCTGCAGGACTGCTATCGCAAGCTGTTCGAGGGCGAGCGCGGCCTCGGCTACCCCAGGGAACGCGCCGAGATCATGCGCAAGAACCGCGGCATCCTGAAGGACCTGAAGGCCGCCACCTGCCACGACATGCTGACCGTGCTGAAGTCCGTGGACCAGGACCTGCTGAAGGCCGCCGTCGCCGGAGAACGCTTCCAGGAACATTTCTTCGCCAATGCCACGGACGAAGGCATCCGCGACTACATCCGGGGTGTGGTCGGCGGCTGAGGACCGACCCCCGCGCCGGATGCGCGGCCCTAAACCCCCGGTGCCGCCGTTGAATCCCTGACCACGAGGGACGGATCGACCTCGGGCTGGACCAGGGTGGCCGGGTCAAGACCACGGAGTCCGGCGGTCAGCTTCTCGGCCGCCATCCGGCCCATGTCGCGGATAGGCAGGCGGACGGTGGTCAGGTTCGGCCACACGCGCGAGGCCATGGGCAGGTCGTCGAAACCGACGATCGACAGGTCGCGGGGCACATCCAGACCGGCGTCACGCGCCGCCTTCATGACCCCGATGGCCATCTCGTCATTGCCGGCGAAGATGGCGGTCGGGCGCTGCGGCAGGGCCAGCAGTTCGGTCGCGGCCTCGACCCCGGATTCAAACGTATAGGCCGCCCGCCGGATATAGGCCGGATCCAGCGCCAGGCCATGCTCCGCCAGACCCTCGGCGAAGCCCCGGCCGCGCTCATGGGACGAGCGGAAGGTGTCAGGACCCGAGATGAAGGCGATCCGGGTGTGGCCCAGTTCGGCGAGATGCCGCGCCGCCCGCGCCGCGCCGCGGCTGTCGTGGGTCACCACCATGCGGGCAGGTTCGTCCAGCGAGACCGAGGCGATCCGCACATAGGGGCAGTCGGCCTCCTCCAGAATCGCCACCACCCGGTCGTCCTCGGACACCGAGGGCGGCAGGACCACGCCGAACAGCTTCTGCCGCACGATGAAGTTCCGGACGTCGCTCAGGAAGGCGTCGGTCCCCCGGTTGCAGGGGTGGACGACCAGTTCCAGCCCGGCACCCCGCACGGCGTCCAGCACGCCCTGCTGCATGTTGACGACATAGTTCGGGCTGGGATTGTCATAGATCATCCCGACCAGGAATGACCGCCGGAAGGCCAGGCCCCGCGCCTGCGGATCGGGGCTGTAGCCATGTTCGGCGATCACCGCCTCGACCCGATTGCGCGTCTCTTCCTTGACGAAGGGCGAGTTGTTGATGACCCGCGAGACGGTCTTCTTCGACACCTCGGCCAGCCGGGCGATGTCATTGATGGTGGCGGGCTTGCCGCCGGTCCGTCGAGGTTCGTTCACTGCGTGAGTCTTTCTGGCCGAGCGACGTCCTTAGCGGTTGCCGCCCCGCCTGTCAGCGTTCACGTCCCGCGCCGGACCGCCGGACGATCCAGCACCTCGTCGCGTAGCGGCGTCATGAAACGCAGGTCCCAGTCTGCGGGGTTGAACGGCTTGCGCGTCGCCGCGACCACGGCCGGATAGCCGCCGACCTCGCGCTCGTGATCGATGATCTCGCCCCGGCCCTCGGCCACCTCGGCAATCAGCAGCACATCACGCATGTCGCGGTCCCAGGGGCGTGCCCCGACCTGGGAAAGCACGGTGCGCTGGACATCCACCGCGGGCATCGGGGTCAGGCCTTCCCACCAGACCGGCGGGCGGCGCGTCTGGATGATCCGGGCATTGCTGGTGGTGTAGCGGCCGAACATGCGCAGGGGCTCGCCGACCTGGTCCACGGCGATGTTGTCGCGGCCATAGTATTCCACATCGCCGGCCCCACCGATCATCATGAAGGCCAGACGATCGACCGGCGTCGACGGCCCGGCGCGCAGGACATTGCCGATAACCGTCATCTTGCCGACCTCGAACGGGACGGTCCCCCACTCTTCCGGCGCGAGGTTGTAGTGGATGGCGCGCGGGCCGGGATCGTAGATCAGATTGTTGACGATGACCCCGTGCACCCCGCCCTTGAACAGGGGGCTGCGCTCATAGTTGTGGGCGTAAAGATTGCCCACGATCAGCAGGCCGGTGACATTGTCGTGGATCAGCGACCCCTTGGAATGCTCCCCCTTGGAGTGGGTCGAATAGGCCAGGCTCTCGCCGTTCAGATTGTTCGAGAAGGTGATGTTGTGGCTGGTGCCGCGACGCCATTCCTCCGGCGTCGAGCCGGTGAAGCGCGGGCCCGAGGCCGACAGGTTTTCGTCGGTCGCCCAGGTCAGGCTGCAGTGGTCGATGATGACGTTGTAGGCGCCGATGGTGGAGATGCCGTCCTCGTCCCAGCCGCTCATCCATTCGCCACCGGCCGAGCCGGGCCGGATGCGGATATGCTGGACCACCACGTCATGAGCACTGATGTCCATGCCGCCCCGGATCAGGGTGATGCCCGGCGAGGGCGCGGTCTGACCCGCAATGGTGATGAAGGGGTTGCGCAGACGCAGGGTCTGGCGACCGAGGTCGATCACCCCCCCGACCTCGAACACAACGATCCGCGGCCCCTCGGCCTCGATGGCTTCACGCAGCGAACCGGGTCCGGCAGCGTCCAGATTGGTGACCCGGATGATGCGACCACCACGCCCGCCCGGCGTCTGGGCGGCCCAGCCGAGGGCCCCTGGGAAGGCCGTCAGCGGGGCCTCGACGGCAGGCTGTTCCGGTGACGGCGCACCGCGCAGGAAGTTGAGGATCTGGGCATTGGCGGCAAGCGGCGCAGCGGCCGCCAGAACAAGCGCCGCAAGGCCGGCGACGAAGCGGTTCAGGGTCATGCGTTCCATCCTATCCGTCGTCGCTGTGATCCGCGACCTTACCGGAACGCCAGAAGATGGCGTTTCCGGATTCAAATTGACACCGGTTTCCTTCCTGCGCAATGTCTGCCGCAACAGGGAGGCTGCGTGAGCCACGCACACGATAATTCAGCGACGTCACCGATCGCGCGCGCCTTTGTCAGCGCGCGTCGAGGCGGCCGTGCGCTCAGGGACTACCCGGGCGTCCAGCCCGAATCGCTCGAGGCGGCCTACGCCATCCAGGACGAGGCGATCGCCGCCTGGCCGGACCGGGTCGCGGGCTGGAAACTGGGCCGGATCAATTCCCCGCACGATGCGAATTTCGGGGCCGGGCGGCTGGCCGGACCGATATTCTCACGCAACATCTGGACCGCCGGACACACGCCGACCCGGTTCGGGGTCATCGAGGACGGCTTCGCCGCAGTCGAGGCGGAATACATACTCGAGCTGGGCGAGACCGCGCCCGATCGCGGCGGCTGGACCGTCGACACCGTCGCCCCGCTGGTGTCCCGCGCCTTCATCGGCGTCGAGATCGCCGGCAGCCCCTTTTCGGGCATCAACAACCATGGTCCGGCGGTCACGGCATCGGATTTCGGCAACAATGCCGGCCTGATCCTGGGCAATGAGATCGCCGGGTGGCGCGAGCGCCTGTCCGACCTGACCTGCACCATGAGCCTGAACGACGTCGTCATCGGGCGCGGGGGCGCGGCGGCCATACCGGGCGGACCGCTGGACTCCCTGGCCTTCCTGCTGAACCTGCTGCACCGGCGCGGGCGGCGGCTGGAGGCCGGACAACTGATTTCGACAGGGGCCGCCACCGGGGTGCACGATATCCTCGCGGGCCAGGCGGCCGTCGCCGATTTCGGACCCGACGGCCACATCGACTGTGTCGCGGTCCCGGCGACAGGAGCCATCGCTTGAGCCTGACCCGTCGTACCCTCGGTCTTGCGGGCCTGTCCGGCCTTGGCCTGGCCGCCTGCGCCCCGCGCCCGGTTGCCAGCGGCCAGACCATCTTCAACGCCGTCGACGTCCACCCCGCCGACTATCCGACCGTCACGGCGGTCAAATGGATGGGCGAGGAGTTGGGGCGTCTGACCGACGGGCGTCTCGGCATCCGCCAGTTTCCGGCGGGGCAGCTGGGCAATGAGGACGACTCCATCGGGCTGACCCGCTTCCAGGCGGTCGACATCTGCCGCGTCGCCGTCGCCGCCCTGAACAACGCCTTCCCCGAGACCCGCCTGCTGGCCCTGCCCTATGTCTATCGCTCGGTCGCCCATGTTCGGGCCGTGGTCGACGGAGCCATCGGCACGGAACTGCTCAATGTCTTCGAAGGCCGGGGTCTGGTGGGGCTGGCCTATTACGATGCCGCCCCGCGCTGCTTCTACAATGTGCGCCATCCGGTCACCGAGCCGGGCCAGATGCGCGGCCTGAAGATGCGCGCGCCGCAGTCGGACATCTTCCTCGACTCCATCCGGGCCATGGGGGCCAATCCCACGCCCCTGACCTTCGGGGCCGTCTTCTCCTCGCTGCAGACCCATCTGATCGACGGGGCCGAGAACAACTGGCCCAGCTACCAGTCCAGCCGCCAGTTCGAGGTCGCCCGCTTCTGGAGCCAGACCGAACACTCCTTCTCGCCCGACGCCCTGCTGATCTCCAAGGCCAGCCTGGAGCGCCTCAGCCCGGCGGATCAGGAGTTGGTCCGCGACGTCGCCCGCCGCTCCGTGCCGGTCATGCGCGCCCTGTGGGACGAGCGCGAGGCCACCGCCCGCGCCACCGTCATGGCCGCCGGCGTGCAGGTCGCCGAGGTCGACAGGGAAGCCTTCGCCGCCACCGTCCGGCCGGTGCTGGACAAATACCTCGCCGAGCCGCGCCTGCGCGCGCTCCACGAACGGATCGCAGCGGTCGCCTGAACGGTCGCGCAAAATCACGGTGCTCAGGGAGGGCCCGAAGATGTCTGAACCTCGACGCGGCCTCGCCCGCGCGCTCGACGGGCTGGCGGGCCTTGCCATGGGACTGGCGGGTATTGCGCTCGTCGCCATGGCCCTGGTCCAGGCCTGGCAGGTCTTCGCCCGCTATGTGCTGAACGACAGCCCCGGCTGGACCGAACCGCTCGCCCTGCTGCTGATGAGCTTCGCCGTCATGTTCGGCGCCGCCGTCGCGGTCCGGCGCGAGACCCATTTTGCCTTCCAGACCTTCCGGGACGCAGCCCCTGGCCGCCTGCAATGGCTGATGAAGTCGATCTCACGCCTGATCGCCGCCGCCGGCGGGGCCGGACTGATGGTCCTCGGCGGTAGCCTGATGATCGATGACTGGCCCGTTGTCATGGCCGGAGCGCCGCTGCCGGCCGGCCTGAAATTCGCCGGCCTGTGTCTCGGCGGGGCCCTGATCCTGCTGTTCGCGATCGAACGCCTGCTGACCGGCGACTATCGCGCGCCGGGGACTGACGCCCGGGCGGAGGACTGAACATGGAATACATCATCCTCTTCGGCCTTCTGTTTGTGCTGCTGGCCATCGGTGTGCCGGTCGCCTTTTCGCTTCTGGCCGCGACCCTGGCGACGGTGGTCTATCTGGCCCTGCCGCCCATCGTGGTGTTCCAGCAGATGGGGTCGGACATCACCTCGGTGGCGCTGCTGGCCATTCCCCTGTTCATCTTCACCGGCGAACTGATGATGAAGGGCGGCCTGTCCGACCGGATGATCGCCCTGGCCTCCTCCATGGTCGGCCATGTGCGCGGCGGCCTGGGCCAGGTCACCGTCGTCGGCTCGACCCTGTTCGGCGGCGTCTCGGGCAGCGCCATCGCCGATGTCTCGGCCATCGGCGGCACGATGATCCCGCAGATGCAGAAGCGCGGCTACGACGCCGACTATGCCGTCAACGTCACCATATCGGCGGCGCTGGTGGCCCTGCTGGTGCCGCCCTCGCACAATATGATCCTCTATTCGGCCGCGGCCGGAGGCGGGGTTTCGATCTCCGACCTGTTCGCCGCCGGCGTCATCCCGGCCCTGCTGCTGGCCGCGACCCTGATGGTCACCGCCTACGTCGTCGCCCGCCAGCGCGGCTATGCGGCCGAGGCCTTCCCCGGCTTCCGCGCCATCGTCGTCCGGCTGGTCGCCGCCATCCCCGGGCTGCTGCTGGTCGGCATCATCTTCACCGGGATCCGGATGGGCGTCTTCACCGCGGTGGAGAGCGCCTCGATCGCCGTGGTCTATGCCACCGTGGTCACCGGCCTGGTCTACCGCCACATGACCTGGTCAGCCTTCAAGGAAGCCTGCCTAGGGGCCGCCCGGACCTCCGGCATGGTGCTGTTCATCATCGGTTGTGCCGGGGCCTTCGGCTGGCTGATGGCCTATATGCAGGTGCCGACCCTGATGGTCGATCTGCTGCAGACCCTGACCGACAACCCGATCCTGATCCTGCTGCTGATCAACCTGATCCTGCTGATCCTCGGCACCTTCATGGACATGGCGCCGCTGATCATCATCTGCACGCCGATCTTCCTGCCCGTGGCCAAGGCCTTTGATGTCGACCCCGTCCAGTTCGGCGTCATCCTGCTGCTCAACTGCGGCATCGGCCTGATCACGCCGCCGGTCGGATCGGTCCTGTTCGTCGGCAGCGCCATCGCCGGCATCCCCATGACCCGGGCGCTGAAGACCATCTGGCCGTTCTGGCTCTCTTGCCTCGCGGTGCTGATGCTGGTCACCTTCATCCCGGCACTTTCGCTGTGGCTGCCCTCGCTGATGAAATGACCGACCTGCTGGCCGTTCGACCGGCCGAAGACTGCCGCTGGGACTGCGTCGCCCTGGGCGAGGTCATGCTTCGCCTCGATCCGGGCGAGGGTCGAATCCGCACGGCCCGCAGCTTCCAGGTCTGGGAGGGCGGCGGCGAATACAATGTCGCCCGCGGCCTGCGCAAAACCTTCGGCATGCGCACTTCCGTGGTGACCGCCCTGCCCCGTAACGAGATGGGGGCCCTGGCCGAGGATCTGATCCTGCAGGGGGGTGTGGACACCGCCCACATCCTGTGGCGCGAGGCCGACGGCATCGGCCGCAATACCCGCATGGGGCTGAATTTCACCGAGCGCGGTCTTGGTGTGCGCGGGGCCCTGGGGGCCTCGGACCGGGCCAATTCCGCCGCCTCCCAGATGCGGCCCGACGAGGTCGACTGGGACGCCCTCTTCGGAGAAGAAGGCGTTCGCTGGCTGCACACGGGCGGCATCTTCGCGGCCCTGTCCGAAAGCACCGCCGAGACAACGCTCGCCGCCGTCCGGGCCGCCAAACGGCATGGCGTCGTGGTCAGCTATGACCTCAACTATCGCGCCAGCCTTTGGTCCAGCCATCCGGACCCCGACGCCGCCCGCCGGGTCAACCGCGAGATCGCCGGCCTGGTCGATGTGCTGGTCGGCGACGAATATGCCTATGAGTCCTGCCTCGGCATCGGCGGCCATGCCGCCCGCAGCGAGGCGACCGACGCTGCCCCCTTCGATGCCCTCGTCGCCCGTGCCTCGGTCGAACTGCCCAATGTCAGGGTCTTCGCCGCCACCCTGCGCGACCCGGTCTCGGCCTCGGTCAACCGCTGGGGGGCGGTGCTGTGGGCGGACGGCCGGCGCCATGCGGCCCCGGTGCGCGAGATCGCCGTGCTCGACCGCGTCGGCGGGGGCGACGGCTTTGTCTCGGGCATGGCCTGGGCCTTCATGAATGGCGAGGGAGCGCAGACGGCTGTCGATTACGGCACCGCCCACGGAGCCCTGGCCATGACCACGCCGGGCGACAACGCCATGACCTCACTGGCCGAGGTTGCGGCCCTCGCCGCAGGACGCGGTGCGGCGGCGATCCGCTGAACCGTCAGACCCGCTCTTCCTCGTGCCCGCACAGGGCGCACTGGAAGCGGGGGACCTTCGACTTTGACGGCATCGGCCTGAGCACCGAGGTGCGCCCGAACTCGAACCGACAGCGCTTGCACTCGTCCGCCTGCGGGGCCCGGGCCGCAAGGACACTGGCGATGGCCGCGGTCTTCTCGGCCACCCGCGCCCGCGCCCGCGCCTCGTCCGCCTGGGCCCGGGCGATCTCGTCCTGCGCCGCCTGTTTCTCGCGCTCGAGGCGCTCGATCAGCTGCCGTCGGTAAAGCTCGTGGTCCGCCATCCTGTCCCCCGCTCACTGCCCGACAGCGAGAAACAGATGGACGACAGAGTCAACGGGACGATGCGCTTTCGATCGCGCCGGTCTAGGCTCGCATAAACGAGTCCGGGGAGGGACCATGACCGACACCGCCGAGGGGCATACCGTCGACCGCAGCGACCGGCAGGTCATTCTCGCCTCTTCGGTCGGGACAGTGATCGAGTGGTACGACTTCTATCTGTACGGCTCGCTGGCGGCGATCATCACCGTGCAGTTCTTCTCCGGCGTCAACGAAACCACCGGCTATATCTTCGCCCTGATGGCCTTTGCAGCGGGGTTCGCGGTGCGGCCGTTCGGGGCGGTGTTCTTCGGTCGTCTGGGTGATCTCTGGGGACGCAAGAACACCTTTCTGGTGACCATGCTGCTGATGGGACTGTCGACCTTCGTGGTCGGCCTGCTGCCGTCCTATGCCGACATCGGTGTGGCGGCGCCGATCATACTGATCGCCATGCGGCTGTTGCAGGGTCTGGCCCTGGGCGGCGAGTACGGCGGGGCGGCCACCTATGTCGCCGAACATGCCCCGCCCGGAAAGCGCGGCCTCTACACCAGCTTCATCCAGATCACCGCGACCGCCGGCCTGATGCTCAGCCTGCTGGTCATCCTCGGTGCACGGACGGTTGTCGGCGAGGAAGCGTTCAAGGACTGGGGCTGGCGCATTCCCTTCCTCGTCTCGATCCTGCTGCTGGGCGTGTCGCTGTGGATCCGGCTCAAGCTCGCCGAGAGCCCGGCCTTCGCCCGCATGAAGGCCGAGGGCAAGGGTTCGAAGACGCCGCTCAAGGACAGCTTCGGCAAATGGCCCAATCTGAAGCTGGTGCTGCTGGCTCTCGTCGGCCTGACGGCGGGTCAGGCGGTGGTCTGGTACACGGGCCAGTTCTACGCCCTGTTCTTCCTCGAGAAGACGCTCAAGGTCGATGCCGCGCTCGCCAATATCCTGATCGCCATCTCGCTCCTGCTGGCCACCCCGTTCTTCGTCTTCTGGGGCTGGCTGTCGGACAAGGTGGGGCGAAAGCCGATCATCCTCGTCGGCTGTCTGCTGGCCGCCCTGACCTGGTTCCCGCTGTTCCACGCCCTGACTGGCGCCGCCAATCCGCAGCTGGCGGCCGCCACCGCCGCGGCCCCGGTCAGCGTCCGCGCCGACCCCGCGGACTGCGCCTTCCAGTTCGATCCTGTGGGCAAGACGGTGTTCGACAGCTCCTGCGATCTGGCCAAATCCTACCTGGCCAAGGCGGGCGTCACCTATACCAACATCGCCACGCCCGCCGGATCCGTGGCCGAGGTCCGCATCGGCGAGGTGATCGTGACAAGCTTTGAAGGCGGTGCCCTGTCCCGGCCCGACTTCGCCGCCCGCAAGACCGAATGGGAGGCCGGTCTCGGAACCGCCCTCGCCACCGCCGGCTATCCGCCCAAGGCCGACAGTGCCCTGGTCAACAAGCCGCTGGTGGTCGGCATCCTGTTCGTTCTGGTGATGTATGTGACCATGGTCTACGGGCCGATCGCGGCAGCGCTGGTGGAGATGTTCCCGACCAGTATCCGCTACACCTCCATGTCCCTGCCCTATCATATCGGCAACGGCTGGTTCGGCGGCTTCCTGCCCACGACGGCCTTCGCCATGGTCGCGGCCACCGGCAACATCTACTACGGCCTCTGGTATCCGGTGGTGGTGGCGCTGGTCACGGTGGTGGTGGGCTCCCTGTTCATCCGTGACCGGAAGGACATCGACATCCATGCCTGAGCTGTCGCCGACTGCGCAGATGCTGCTGCCACTGTTCCTGCATTTCGGCCTGGTCGTCGGCCTGTATATGGCCCTGACCTGGGCACGGCTGATGGCGGTCCGGCGCGGCGAAGCGACAAAGGCGGACTTCGCTCGCGCCGACGGCGATCCGCCGGTGTCGGCCCGCATCCAGCGCAATCTGGCCAACCAGTTCGAGGCACCCGTGTTTGTCTGGATCGCCGCCCTGGTTCTGATCCAGACCGGCCAGGTCTTCATCCTCGATGTGGCGGCCGCCTGGGTCTTCCTTGCCGGCCGACTGATCCACTCGGCGGTCCAGTGTGGCGGCGACAATGTCGCCCTGCGCGGACAGGTGTTCACGATCAATTTCCTGGGTCTTCTCTGGCTTATGGCCCACGCCTTTCTGGCCGTTCTCGGCGCGGGGATATCGGTCACGTAAAGTCCTGACCAGGGTCGGGATCACCGCCCCGGCAAAGGCGCGTGGGCAGCACCGGTAGGCACCGGTTAGCGCCAGGAAGATTGGGTAGCGCCGAGAAGCATTGGCGCCGCCATCAAGCATCGGGAGACCGCCGCAAGGCTGGCGATGCCCGGCAAGTCCGCGAGCGCCGGCCAGGAGCTGCAGCGCCAGCAACATCTGCTGCGTAAGCCGGGAAGACCCGCGGCGCGCAGGTCCGACGGTTCAGTTCACAGCAGGGAGGTGGCGCTGCGGGTTTCCTGGCGCTTTGCGTCAGCGTCGGCCTGGGCTGCGTCCATCTTGCTGATCGCCGCCGCAGTCTGTGCATCATCGGCGGAACTGCGGCCGGGCCGCAGAGCGTAGGTCGCAAGCAATCCGATCACCAGAACCAGCAGGACGCCGATGGCGATCCAGCCGATCGAGGGGCTGTAATGTTTGGTTATGAAACGGTCTTGCGCCAAAACACTGGCTCCATATTCCCGGAACCTGACCGGCGAGGTTCTTATAAGGGCATCACGGCTCAAGCGATACGGTCAAGGTAACAAGCCAACCCTGACGAGGTTCCCGCCCGCGCCGACCGCCCTCGGTCCTTCCCCCGGCGGACGCGGGGGATTCACGATGTCAAAGAACCCGTCCCGATCAGATGGGGCGAGTGGCTTCGTTTCGCCAACCCGTCGCTAGCGCTCTTTCAACAAGCCGGCCAAACGGGAAGCCGACTTGCGCTCATAGGTGTGTATCCGCCCAAGCTGCGTCAGCGCCCGATGCAGGTCTTCGACCGCGGTTTTGGCATTGGACGCCCCCGCCTCGAGGACCGACCTCATCAGCCTGGCCCGGTGCGCCCGCAACCGCGCGTGGGCGGCAAGCGCATAGACCAGATCCGCGCCGCCGTCGGGCACCGATGTCCGCCGGACATGATCGACGACGTCGCGGTACTGGTCTGCGCAGGCCCGAACCATATAGTCCGGCACCGGAGTATTCAGACCGTGTTTGATCGCATTCAGTTTGGTGATCGCCTTGCCGGCATCGGTTTTCGGCCCCGTACTGCGTTGGGCGTTGCGCCGGTTAGCCGCCGACTTGCGGGGCAGCGGCGGCAGTTTCATCGTGTTCGGCCCGAGACGGCGCGGTTGTCAGCGATGAGATTGCGCCGACCGTAGAACCGGGCCAGGACGGCGTCCCGCAGCCGGGACGTCGCATGGATGGAATACTCTAGGCTTGCCAGCACTTCAGCCTGCTCCGCCTGCACGGACCGCACCTCGTCCTCCATTGTGAGGACCCCGAGCTTGTCCCAGATGTACTGATAGCCTGCCGGGTCGCCCAGGACGCATTTTCGGGCCTGATGTTTGATCGAAGCGAGCGCGCTACCCGCATCGGCGGAGTGCGCTGAATAGTCCGAGACGGGCCGCAATGACCCTAGCGCGGCATTCATCATCACCACCCTTTCGGTGAGCCTCTCAACCAACGCGTTCTCCACGACGGTGCGGCGCGTGCGACGCATACGGTGCAGGTCCCATTCGAGATCAACGATCTCGTCAGCCCACATCCGCTCAATCGGGTCAGTCGGCCGAAGCTCCTGGTCAAAGGCTGCCTTCAGGCCATCGAAGCTCGCGCGGGCCTCCCAGAACAGCAGATACTGACCCGGACCCTCCCCGATCAAAGACGCCATCGCCTCAGGGTCTTGGGCCGCGCCTTGGGACGGCGCGGCGGCATCAGGGGCTTGGGCTGCACCTTCGGGCGGCGCGGCCGCCTCAGCGGCCTGCCCGCGCGAACGTGTCCGGACGCGTGCGGGCGGCAAGGCCTGCGGCGGAGGGCTAGGAGGTGCCGAGGAATCAGTCGCCATAGCTGCAAGCTATACGGGCATTTCTTACTTCGAAAGCGGTGCCTTGGCGATTTGTTGCCCACAAGTCTAGGCTGCGATACGTTTGGCTTTTTCTGTTTGTTTTCAGGGTTTTATGGGTTGTTTTCGCGCCGCTTGCTGCTAGTATGAAAACCCAACCACAACCATGGCGGTGTGACATGCAAATCGGCGATCAAGTCTTGTTCAAGGGCTACAGCCGCAATCCCGCCGGCTATGAGCCTGTGCTGGAGCCAGGCGATGCCTGCATCGTTGAAATGGTCGACGGCGATGTCGGCCTGACGATCCGAAGAGTCCCCGCGCACCCTCGAAAATCCAACACTGAATGGGTCTTTGTCGAAGAGGTTATGCTCTTCGATCCAACGCCGCGGCGGTCCGACCCACGGCCGGATCCCCGTCAGGTTTACAGGATGATGGCCAACGAAAACACCAAGGCGTTCGCCGACCTTCGGGACCGCACCGCCTATATGTATGTGACGGGCGCCTACCCGACGAACATGCGGCCCTTCTTCACCGGCGCGCTCACTGTCCTCAGCGAACCCTGCAGGGCGTCAGGTCGTTTTGGCTCGTTTCTGATCGACAGCTCGGCCATCTATACGCTCAACCTGCGCGGCCATCCGATGGTGGTCGAGGCTAGGCGACTGCTGTCGGAAGGTTGGCGGCTGGTGGTATCGTTCGGCGCCAACCATCGCCGGCCTTACGGCAACCTGTATTTCGCGTGCGGCCAACAGAGGCTCACCGTCAACGCCGAAGGTTGGGCCAAACCGGGCTGGCCGCTGGACTGGGAACGGCGCTCAACGCGGCGGTAGCGCGCACTAGAAAGAGGCGTGCTGAAACGGCGTGTGCGGGAGGCGGGAAGGCAGCGCGCTGGAATGAGGCACGCTGGCCGGTGCCTGCTCCAACCTCTAATCCTGTCTCGCCTGGCCCGCCGGTCAGGCGAGACACCGCCATCCGTCAGCTCTTGCAACGGGTTGCAAAGGCATCCGCCGAAGTCTGGCAGCCCCGGTGTCAGAAAGACTGGCTTACGATAGGTTTCGGTCCCAAGAGCTTGGTTTGGCTTTGAGCTAGGATTTCCCTGTGACCGATCCGGAACTCTATCCCGTCCCGTCCGAATGGGCCCAGCGCGCCCGGATGAACCGCGCCGCCTATGAGGGGGCCCGCACGGCAGCACGGGAGACCCCCGACACCTTCTGGGCCGAGCAGGCGCGGCGGCTGGACTGGATGACGCCGCCGACCCGGATCAAGGACGTGTCCTTTGACAAGGCCGATTTCCGGATCCGCTGGTTCGAGGACGGGGTGCTCAACGTCGCCTGGAACTGCCTCGACCGGCATCTGGCCGAGCGCGGCGACCAGACCGCCATCATCTGGGAGGGCGACGAACCGACCCTGTCCGGCGGCCTGACCTACCGGGAACTGCAAGCCGAAGTCTGCCGCATGGCCAATGTGCTCAAGGGCCTGGGCGTGGTGAAGGGCGACCGCGTCACCCTGTACCTGCCGATGATCCCGGCCGCCGCAATCGCCATGCTGGCCTGCGCCCGCATCGGTGCCGTCCATTCGGTGGTCTTCGGCGGCTTCTCGCCCGACAGCCTGGCGGGCAGGATCGAGGACTGCGGCTCGAAGATCGTCATCACGGCCGACGAGGGCCTGCGCGGCGGCAAACGTGTGCCGCTCAAGGCCAATGTCGACGCCGCCCTCGAACGCCCCGGCGCGGGCATTGTCGAAACGGTGCTGGTCATCTCCCATACCCGGGCCGACATCCCGATGATCGGGGGCCGCGACGTCCTCTACAGCGAGGCCAGACACAGCGTCAGCGACGACTGTCCGTGCGAGCCGATGAACGCCGAGGACCCGCTGTTCATCCTCTACACATCGGGCTCGACCGGTAAGCCCAAGGGGGTGATGCACACCACGGGCGGCTATCTGTTCTGGGCCGCCTGGACGCATGAGCTGGTGTTCGACTACCGGCCCGGCGAAGTGTTCTGGTGCACCGCCGACGTCGGCTGGGTCACCGGCCACAGCTATTGCGTCTACGGCCCGCTGGCCAATGGCGCGACCACCCTGATGTTCGAGGGCGTGCCCAACTATCCCGACTACAGCCGCTTCTGGCAGGTCATCGACAAACACCAGGTCGAGATCTTCTACACCGCCCCGACCGCGCTGAGGGCCCTGATGCGCGAGGGCGACGGGCCGGTGAAGGCGACGTCGCGCGCCAGCCTGCGCCTGCTCGGCAGCGTCGGCGAGCCGATCAATCCCGAGGCCTGGCGCTGGTATCACGAGGTCGTCGGCGACGGCCGCTGCCCCATCGTCGACACCTGGTGGCAGACCGAGACGGGCGGGATTCTGGTCTCACCCCTGCCCGGCGCAACCGACCTCAAGCCCGGCTCGGCGACGAAACCCCTGCCCGGCGTGGAGCTGCAGCTGGTCGATGCCGAGGGCGCAGTGCTGGAAGGCGCGGCCAGCGGCAACCTGTGCATCACCGACAGCTGGCCCGGCCAGATGCGCACGGTCTGGGGCGATCACCAGCGCTTCTTTGACACCTATTTCAGCACCTATCCGGGCAAGTATTTCACCGGCGACGGCTGCCGCCGGGATGAGGACGGCTATTACTGGATCACAGGTCGGGTCGATGACGTCATCAACGTCTCGGGCCACCGCATGGGCACGGCCGAGGTCGAGAGCGCCCTCGTCCTGCACGGTGCCGTCGCCGAGGCGGCCGTGGTCGGCTATCCCCACGACATCAAGGGTCAGGGCATCTACGCCTATGTGACGCTGAATGCGGGCGTTGAGCCGCACGATGATCTGAAGCGGGCGCTGGTGGCGCATGTGCGCAAGGAGATCGGGCCCATCGCGGCCCCGGACGTGATCCACTGGGCGCCGGGGCTGCCGAAGACCCGGTCGGGGAAGATCATGCGGCGGATATTGAGGAAGATCGCGGAGGGGGACGTGGAGGCGCTGGGGGATACGTCGACGCTGGCGGATCCGGCGGTGGTGGAGGAGTTGGTCGGGAACCGCGGCAACTGAGGATCAGGCCAGCCCCCTCCTCAGTGCCAAGGATCGAAGTCCGTCAACCGGCGCATATCCCCGAAATCCTCCTGCAGAAGATGCGGACCATTCGGCCCATGGACAATCAGGGGATTGTCCATGGGGTGTTGCAACGACCACAGGAGTTCGCCGCCGTCGGGACGGGTCGGGCCGGGATCAAGATCGTAGGAGAGTCCAGGCAGGACCTGCGGGGCACCATCGTCAGGGGCCAGCAGGAAGGCGTCGTGCAAAGCCGGCAGCAACTCTCCCTGGACAAGGCAGCTATCCTGAAAGGGCCGGTCTATCCCCTGAACACCGTCGAGTTCTGCGATCAGATCGTCGGCCATCGACGGATCTCCTTGGCCGAAGAGTCCCACAAATGCGTCGGGGGGCGGCGGCGAGGAGTGTGCTGCGGGAGAACTGACGAGGGCAACCGGACCAGATTGCGCCTGGCCGCTCGGCTCTCCCTTGTCAGTCGGGTCCGAAGTCTGGGCATCACCCAAACCGTAGGTGAGCACTGTCGTGGTGCCGTCGGACAGAAAGCGAAGGGTTTCGACGCTGTTGACGAAGGTTGAACCGTCACGGCCCGCAACGCTATCGACCACGCGGTAGCCCGCCCCTTCAGTTGTTACGGTATACTGGGCCTTGCTCCCCCGGAAGTGAGCCTCGTCCTGACCGTTGCCACCGTTCAGAACGTCGCTGCCCCCCAAGCCGTTCAGGACATCATCCCCGGCCCCGCCGTCGAGGACGTTGTTCCCGGCATTGCCGATCAGGGTGTTGGCCAGGCTGTTGCCGGTCAGGTCGATACTGCTGGTTCCGCTACTGTCACGGGTCTGCAGGGTCTCGACATAGACGCCCTCGGCCAGCAC
>VYMF01000408.1_pt1 | contig 17270 bp, 19 predicted proteins | sample 5115271 | NCBI WGS metagenome assembly VYMF01 (sample SAMN12291778, study PRJNA351875) | freshwater metagenome | isolation source: freshwater lake | place: USA: Michigan, Wintergreen Lake | collected 2013-08-08
CAGGAAGAACTGGGCATCGACGTCAACGAATCCTGCCTGGCTCCTTTCGTTTTTGCGAGCCACGCTTACGATTCGTTTCACTTACTGATGCCATTGTACCTCTGCCGACGCTGGTCGGGGGTGGTGCAGAACCGCGAGCACGCGGCGCTGAAGTGGGTCAGGCCGAACCAGCTTTCGGACTATCCCATGCCGCCGGCCGATGAACCCCTGGTCGCCTGGCTGCGCGACCTGCTCTAGCCGCCGGAAGGAGGGGGCCGATGATGAGACGCTTCCTCTCCCGCTTTCGGCGCGACGAAAGCGGGGCCACGGCCATCGAATACGGCATGATCCTCGCCCTGATGTTCCTCGTCATACTGGGGACGATGCAGGTCTTTGGCGGCGCGGGCAGCGGTATCTTCAACACGGCAATGACCAAGATTCGCATCGCCATGGGCGGCTGAGCCCGCCCTCCCGGGCTGGCCTTCGGGCGACTCGGGGCCGGATCACTCCTCCCCCGTCTGCTCCCTGACGCCCAGCGCATCCGCCAGCCGCATCTTCGCCGATCCGCGCGGCAGGGGCTTCTGCTGGCTCTCATGCGGGGCCCAGCCGGCCAGATGCACGATCTCGAAGGTTGCCGGGATACGGCCGTCGGCGTCGGCATGGCGTTCGGCATAAAGCTGTGCAGCCCGACCGACGATGCCGCGCGTCAGGGGCCGCACAGGCCCCGCCAGCCCATTGGTCTCGCCCATGGCGCGCAGGTCGCGGAACAGGGCCAGCAGGTCGGGATAGCGCACCGTCACCCGGTCGACATCGGCTACCGGCAGGGCGAAACCGGCCCGCTGCAGCAGGGCGGCCCCGTCGAAGCCGTCGGCGAAGGGCGATACCCGCGCCTGGGCCCCGCCGCGCGCCTCCAGCTCGGCCTCGGTCAGGACCGCGCGCAGCTCCTTCAGTGTCCCGGCCCCCAGCAAGGTGCCGAGGAACAGGCCGTCAGGCTTCAGCGCCCGCCGGACCTGGCTCAGGGCGCCGGGCAGGTCGTTGGCCCAGTGCAGACTCATCAGGGAGACGATCAGGTCCTGCGATCCGTCGGCCAGATCGACGGGCGTTGCGCCCGGTCCGGCCCGCGCCACCCGGTCGCCGACGGTCTTCACCGGCCCGACCCGGCTCGCGGCCTCGCTGTGGGCCAGGGCAGCGGCGAAAGCGCCCGGGTGTGCCGACAGATCGGCCGCCCCGGGCCAGTTGCGGACCAGGGCCTCCAGACTGCCCACGGCATTCTCTGCCGCCCGCGCATGCAGGAAGTCGGCGCGGGCAAGCGTCTTTTCGCTGCGTTCAAGCCTTGCCGTGCGGCGTTGAACGTCGAAAATGCGGGGAGGACCGGAGGAGGAGCTCATGAGCCTTCAGGATGGGGTCTGGCACGACCGATTGAAAGCGGTTGTCCCCAGGATCGCGCTCGGAGCCCGGGCGCTGGGCCGCGGCCTGGCCGATCTGTTGCTGCCGACGCTGGCCCATGACAGCCCGGAGGCGACGGCCTCGGCCGGACTGACCGCCGACGCCTGGAGCCGGGTGGCCTTCCTTGAGGACCCCGTCTGCGACGGCTGCGGGGCGGGTTTCGAAATGGACGGCGGGGCCTTTGCGGCCGCGCGCTGCGCCGCCTGTCTGGCCCAGCCCTATGCCTTTGCCCGGGCCCGGGCCGCCTGCGTCTATGACGAGGCCTCGCGCGGACTGATCCTGAAGTTCAAACATGGTGACCACCAGCCCTTCGCCCCGCTGTTCGCCCGCTGGATCGCCCGCTCGGCCGCGCCCCTGCTGGACGGGGCCGACGCCGTCGTCCCCGTGCCCCTGCACCGGTTCCGCCTGTTGTCGCGGCGCTTCAACCAGGCCGCAGAGATCGCCCGGCCGCTGGCCCGCGACACGGATCTCGACTTCCTGCCCGACGCCCTGGTCCGCACGACCCATACGACGACCCAGGGCGGCAAGTCCGCGCGCGGCCGCCGGCTGAATGTCAGGAAAGCCTTCGCCGTCAGTGAGGCGGGGCGGCGTCAGATCAAGGGGCGCCGCATCCTTCTGGTCGACGACGTCCTGACCACGGGGGCCACGGCCGAGGCCTGCGCCCGCGCCCTGATCGAGGCCGGGGCCCGCGCCGTGGACCTCGCGGTCGTGGCCCGGGTGCGAACGGCACGGGAATTGCCTACATAGGGGACAGGCCCAGCCGCCCGGGCGGCGGGCGACGCTTTCTGACCGGAGTTCCGCATTGGCCGACATCGTCCTCTATACCAAGCCCGGCTGTGGCTACTGCCATGCCGCCCGTGACCTGCTCGACCGCAAGGGCGCCGACTATGAGGACATCATTGCCTCCAGCGATCCGGCGAAGAAGCAGGAGATGATCCAGCGTTCCGGCGGCCGCATGACCTTCCCGCAGATCTTCATCGACGGAAAACATATCGGCGGCTCCGATGACCTGCATGCGCTTGACCGGAAGGGCGAGCTGGACGCATTGCTCAAGGCCTGATGACCGCGCTCCCCATTGCCCTGATCCAGACCCGCACCCCGAACGCCCCGGCGGCGGCCTTCGCCCATGTCGAGCCGCTGATCCGTGAGGCGGCGGCGGCCGGTGCGAAGCTGATCCTGACCCCCGAGGCGACCAATTTCCTGATCCAGGATCGCGCCGCCCGTGACGCCGTCCTGACCACCCAGGACCGGGACGAGGTTGTCGGAAACCTGCGCGCCCTGGCCGCTGAGCTGGGTGTCTGGCTGCTGATCGGCTCGGCCATCGTCCGATCGGGACATGAGGGCGATGCCCGCGCCGCCAATCGCGCCCTGCTGATCGACGACGCGGGGGCGGTGGTCGCGACCTATGACAAGCTGCACGTCTATGACGTCGACCTGCCGACCGGTGAGCGCTGGCGCGAAAGTGCCTCGGTGCGTCCGGGAGACGGCGCGGTCGTGGCCGAAACCCCCTGGGGCGGGCTCGGCCTGACCATCTGCTACGATATTCGCTTCCCCCAGCTTCACCGCGCCCTGGCCAAGGCCGGGGCTGTGATGATCGCCGTCCCCGCCGCCTTCACCGTCCCGACCGGCGAGGCCCATTGGGAAACCCTGCTGCGGGCCCGGGCCATCGAGACCGGCTGCTATATCCTCGCCCCCGCCCAGGCCGGCCTGCACGAGGACGGCCGTCGCACCTGGGGCCGGTCGACGGTCGTGGCCCCCTGGGGCGAGGTGGTCGCCCGGCTGGACCATGACGAACCCGGCGTCCTGTTCGCCACCCTGGATTTCGACGCCGTCACGCGCGCCCGCAATGCCGTGCCGCAGTTGACCCACGACCGGGAATTCGCGGGGCCGCAATGATCCGCTACGCCCTCCAGTGCGACGGCGGGCACGGCTTTGAGGCCTGGTTCGGCACCTCGGCTGACTATGACGACCAGGCGGCGCGGGGGCTGGTCGAATGCCCCCACTGTGGCTCCACCGCTGTCACCAAACAGATCATGGCCCCGGCTGTGACCGGCACCCGCAAGACCGCCGCCGGGCCTGATCTGGCGAAGATGCAGACCGTGATGACCCGCATGGCCCATGAGGTGCGCTCTCACGTCGAGGCGAATTTCGACTATGTCGGCGACGCCTTTGCCCGTGAGGCCCGCGATATCCACGAGGGCCGGTCCGAGAAGCGTGAAATCTATGGTGAGGCCACGCCCGCCGAGGTGAAGAAGCTGAAGGACGACGGCATTCCCTGTGCGGCCCTGCCGCCGCTGCCTCCCGACCCGGCCAAGGCCCACTGACCGGTGGGGGAGGGGGACCGCTACCAGGAGTTCGAACCGCCGGTGGCGCTTCGCCCCTTCGTCCGTACGGTCTGGACCTGTGCCGCTCCGGCACCCGAACCCAAGGGGACACCGCCATGCTGACCGCCGCCCTCGCCGCCGCCCTGATCCAGACAGCCCCGGCCGCCCCGGTGCCTGACCTGTCATGGATCGCGGGTTACTGGCTCGACTGCTCCAACGGCCGTGAGGTGTCCGAGACCTGGAGCGATCCGCGCGCGGGCCTGATGGTCGGCCATGCCCTGACCGTGTCGCGGGGCCGTGTCTCCTTCGAACTGGCGCACATCGGCCCGACGCCGCAGGGGTATGCCTATGTCGCCCAGCCCGGCGGCTCCGCGCCGACGGCCTTCGTCCTGGCCGAGGCCGGGTCGTCACGGGTGGTCTTCGCCAACGCCGAAAACGACTTCCCGACCCGCATCGTCTATGAACGCGACGGTGACGCGCTCAAGGCCCGGATCGAGGGCGAGATCGGTGGCCAGGCGCGGAGTATGGAATGGAATTTCACGGCGGCCCCTCTGAACACCCGCTGCCCCCTTTGAACACCGGCGGCCTGAGTTGGCGGACGATGACGGCGGCCGATCTGGACGCCGTCACCGTGATTGCCGCCATCGGCTTCCCGGACCATTTCGAGGGCCGCGGCTGTTTCGAGAACCGTCTGGCGCTGAATCCGTCCGGCTGTTTCGTGCTGGCCGGCGACGACGTTGCGCCGCAGGGCTATCTCGTCGCCTATCCGTGGACGGAGAATGCCGCACCGGCGCTCGATACCCTGATCGAGGCGATCCCGGACGACGCCGCGGTTATGTATCTGCACGACCTCGCGCTCACGCCGCAGGTCCGCGGCGGCGGCTGGTCCCGGCCCATCGTCGAGCGACTGGCAAGGGATGCCCGCGCCGCCGGCTGGCCGACCCTGACGCTGGTGGCTGTCAACGACGCCGCGCCGTTCTGGGAACGGCACGGCTTTGTGGTCGCTGATCCGCCGGGCATGGCGAACAAGCTGGCCGGCTACGGCCCGGACGCCCGCTACATGGTCCGGCGCCTGATCGACTAGCTGCGGGTCCAGCCCTTGTCGGTCATACAGGGGCGGAAGGCGTCGCTGCGGGCGGCGTCGAACCGCCTCAGTCCCTCGTCGCCACCATCATGTAGTTGATGTCTGTGTCGTCGCTTTCGCTCCAACGGTCCGTGAACGGATCATAGGCCAGACCGAACGGCCCGCTGACCGCCACCGGCTCCGCCGAAAGCATCATCCGGATCTCGCACCCAGCCCAGCACATATTCGGCCGCGACCTTGCCAAGGGCCAGGGCCTTCAGCGTCCGGTTCAGGGTGGCGACGACCAGCATCCCGCCTGGCTTCACCAGCCGCGAACAGGCGCGGACGAAGGCTTCGGGATCGGCGACGTGCTCAATCACCTCCAGCGTCAGCACAACATCGAACGGCCCGGCCCCCTCGGCCTCAAGCTGTTCGACCGTTGCGGCGCGATAGGCGATGTCCAGCCCCTGCTGTTCCGCATGCGCCCGCGCCGTGCCGATGTTCTCGGTCGAGGCATCGACGGCGGTGACCTGAAACCCCAGCCGCCGCATCGGTTCGGCGATCAGACCGCCGCCGCAGCCGACATCCAGCAGGGTCAGGCCTTCGAAGGCCGCGCGTGTTCTTGCGTCACGGCCGAACCGACCTGCCGCCCGGTCGCGTACGAAGGCCAGCCGGGCCGGATTGAATCTGTGCAGCGGCGCGAACGGCCCGCGGGCATCCCACCACTCGGCCGCCTGGGCCGAGAATCGCGCCACATCGGCGGGGTCGATCGAGGGCCCTGCGGCCCCGCCGTCGAATTCCGCGCCGCTTTGGGGTTTGCGCGCTGATACCGTGTCGTTAGAAGCGGCCATGGGCCGAGGGATGAACCCGCGCGGCCCTCCATGCAAGATGGGGCGATCCGCCACGATGACGCGGCCAGCTACGACGCGACTGGTGATGAAGTTCGGCGGCACCTCGATGGGCGACCTCGAACGCATCCGCCGGGCTGCCCGCATCGTCGCGGCCGAGGCCGCCGCGGGCAAACAGGTCGCCGTGGTGGTCTCCGCCATGGCCGGCAAGACCAATGAACTGGTGGCCTGGACCGATGGTGCCGGCCGGCCTGGACCGGGGGTCGCGCTTTCGGACGATGAATATGACATCGTCGTCGCCTCGGGCGAACAGGTCACCGCCGGCCTGCTGGCCCTGACCCTGCGCAACATGGGACTGAACGCCCGCAGCTGGATGGGCTGGCAGATCCCCATCCTCACCGACGATGCCCACGGTCGCGCCCGGATCGAGGACGTGCCGGGCGAGGTTCTGGGCGCTGCCATGGACAAGGGCGAGATCGCCGTGGTGCCCGGCTTTCAGGGCGTCAGCCGCTCGGGCCGCATTACGACCCTGGGCCGGGGCGGGTCGGATACCTCGGCGGTGGCCGTGGCCGCGGCGCTGGAGTGCCCGTGCGACATCTACACCGACGTGGACGGCGTCTACACCACAGACCCCCGGATCGAGTCCCGGGCCCGCCGGCTTGAAAAGATTTCCTATGAGGAAATGCTGGAAATGGCCTCGCTCGGGGCCAAGGTTCTGCAGACCCGATCGGTCGAACTGGCCATGGCCAAGCGGGTACCGTTGCGGGTTCTGTCCAGCTTTATCGAACCCGACGAAAACGGCGTCCTGCCCGCCAAGTCCGGCACATTGATCTGCGACGAGGAGGAAATCGTGGAAAAACGCATCGTATCCGGCGTGACCATGAGCCGCGACGAGGCCCGGATCACCCTGCTGGGCCTGTCCGACCGGGTCGCGGCTCCGGCCGACGTCTTTACCCGGCTGGCCGAGGCCAACGTCAATGTCGACATGATCGTCCAGAGCCAGGCCCGCAGCGAAGGCGCGGTCAATCTGACCTTCACCACGGGCCGCCGCGATGCCGCCCGAGCCGCCGAACTGATGCGGGCCGCCCGAACCGAGCTGGGCTTCGAGGAGCTGCGCGTCGACGAGGATGTGGCCAAGGTCTCGGTCGTCGGCGTCGGCATGCGCAGCCATGCGGGCGTGGCCCAGACCATGTTCCGGGCCCTCGCCGACAAGGGTGTGAAATTTCAGGCCATCTCGACATCCGAGATCAAGATCAGCGTATTGATCGATGCCGCCTATGCGGAACTGGCCGTTCGTGCGCTTCATGCAGCGTACGGACTCGAGGCAGTCTAGGATTCAAGCCGGACGGTGCCCATCTGAGGCATCGTTCATCAGGAGGGGCCATGCCGGTTGGCGGATTGACGACGGGGCCACGGAACCTCCTTCGCCAGATTCGCGAAGCCATGGCCGGTGCGTCCCCGGCCCAGGACCGGCTCGACACGGTTGTTCGCATCATTGCCCAGTCAATGGTGGCCGAGGTCTGTTCGATCTATCTGCGCCGCGCCTCGGGCGAGCTTGAGCTGTTCGCTACACAGGGTCTGAAGCCCGAAGCGGTGCACGCGACCCGGCTGCGACCCGGCGAGGGTCTGGTCGGGGAGGTGGCGCGATCGGCCGCCCCCATCAGCCTTTCGGACGCCCCGTCCCACCCCAGCTTCGCCTACCGGCCGGAGACGGGGGAAGATCCCTATCACGCCTTCCTCGGTGCTCCCCTGCTGCGGGGGGGGCGGGCCATCGGCGTGCTGGTCGTCCAGAACCGCTCCGAGCGGCGCTATGACGATGAGGAAGTCGAGGACATCCAGACCATCGCCATGGTCCTGGCCGAGACCGTGGCCTCGGGCGAACTGCTGGCCCAGGACGAACTGCGCGACATCGAGGTGGCTCCGCACCGGCCCGAGCGGCTCAAGGGCCAGCGCTTCGCCGAGGGTCTGGCCTATGGTCACGTCATCCTGCACGAGGCGCCGGTCCCGCCTGAAAACCTGCTGGCCGAGAACCAGCAGGTCGAGGAGATCCGGCTGCGCGAGGCCCTGATCACGCTCAAGGCCGGGATCGATTCCATTCTCGACGGGGGGCAGGGCAAGCTGGCCGGCCAGTCGTTCGAGGTGCTCGAAACCTACCGCATGTTCGCCGACGACCGCGGCTGGAACCGGTCGCTGGAAGAGGCTGTGCGCACCGGCCTGACCGCAGAGGCCGCCGTCGACCGTGTCCGCAACGAGCACCGGGCGCGCTTCGCCCAGGCCCGCGACCCCTATATCAAGGAGCGGTTGCACGATTTCGAGGACCTGGCCAACCGGCTGCTGCGCGTCCTGGCCGGGGACCGTCCGGGCGAGCGCGACATCCCGCCCGACGCCATCCTGGTCGCCCGCAACCTCGGCCCCGCCGACCTGCTGGAATATCCCCGTCACAGGCTGCGCGGCCTGCTGCTGGAAGAGGGTTCGGCCGCCAGCCACGCCGCCATCGTCGCCCGCGCACTGCAGATTCCCTGCGTCGGCCGTGTCATGGGACTGCGCGATCGCCTGTCCGAGGGTGATCTGGTCATCGTCGACGGCGAGACGGGCGAGGCCTATCTGCGGCCCCGTCCCGACATGCTGGCCGCCGTCCAGTCCCGCATGCTGGTCCGCAGCGAGCGTCAGGCCGAGTTCGCCAAGCTGCGCGACGTCCCGGCCGTCACCCTCGACGGCACCCGGATCACCGTCCTGACCAATGCCGGCCTCGCCGTCGATCTCGAGAATCTGGACGCGACGGGGGCCGAGGGCATCGGCCTGTTCCGCACCGAGTTCCAGTTCATGGTCTCCGAGGAACTGCCCCGCCTGACCAGCCAGACGGCTCTCTACAAACTGGTTCTGGACACGGCCGGCGACCGGCCCGTGATCTTTCGCACCCTCGATATCGGCGGTGACAAGGTGCTGCCCTATCTGGAGACGGAGCGGGAAGAGAATCCGGCCCTCGGTCGCCGCGCCATCCGGCTTGGTCTCGACCGGCCCGGCCTGCTGCGGCTGCAACTGCGGGCCCTGCTGACGGCCGCCGCCGGGCGCGAGCTCCGCGTGATGTTCCCGATGATCGCCACGGTGGATGAGTTCCGGGCAGCCCGCGAGCTGGTCGATGTCGAATGCGCCTGGGCCAGACGCCGGGGTCGAGCCCTGCCGGCCCTGCTGCGCGTCGGGGCCATGATCGAATGCCCGTCGCTGCTCTGGCATCTGGACGCGCTTCTGCCCCTGACCGATTTCGTCTCGGTCGGGACCAACGACCTGCTACAGTACATGTTCGCCGCCGACCGGACGAACCCGCTGGTGTCGGAGCGCTATGACCCGTTGTCGCCCCCGGCCCTGCGCGCGCTCGGCGAGATCCAGAAGAAATGCGCCGACACCGGAACACCCGTGTCCGTATGCGGAGAGCTGGCCGGACGGCCGCTTGAGGCCTTCGCCCTGCTGACCCTGGGCTACACCCGCCTGTCGGCCCCGGCCGGGGGCGTGGGGCCGGTCAAGCGGATGATCCTGTCGGCTGATCTGGGTGCTGCCCGTCGCGGTATGGCGAACCTTCTCGGCTCTTCTGCCGGCTCGATCCGGGGCGAGCTCGAATCCCTGGCGCGGAAGTTGAACGTCACGATCTGAACCGTCCCGGTCCGACACGCCGGGATGCTTAACAAATCGTTGATCGGGCGGCTCTAATGAGTTATCCACAAGCCGGAACGTGGTGGTCTGCGGGGGCAGGCCTGAACTGTCATCCCGATATGATACAGGCCACTGGTTCGAGTATGGCGATGCGTGGAGAGCCCCCGCATTCGCAGAGTGTGGGGTCAGGCGTAATGGCGCTGGATACGGGGGGGATCCCCCAAGAGCTCAGGGCTCATCCAGACTGGAAGGACGTCGTTCCTTCCGTCACGGATGCGCCGACTCTGGGCGATGGCCTGCGTATCGCCCGTGAGCACTCCGGACGTTCGCTGGCGGAACTCTCCAGCATCACCCGCGTGCCGAGCCGCTATCTGACGGCGCTGGAACAGAACGACTTCTCGACCCTGCCCAACCGCGTCTTCTCGATCGGCTATGTCCGCGCCTACGCCGGCTCGCTCGGCCTCGACGAACAGCTCGCGGTCGAACGTTTCAAGCGCGAGAGCCCGGATCCCTCCGTGCCGCTACAGGCCCCGGTCGGCGTCGCCTTCGAGGAGGTCCGCCGTTATTCGCCGCGCCTGATGGCCGCCGGTCTGGCCCTCGTCATCGCCGTGGTCGGCTGGAACGTCTTCCAGCGCGTCAGCCTGATGCGCGCGCCCCAGCCGTCCGACCTCGCGGCCACGCCCGAAAGCTGGACCCTGGGCGCCGTCCCCGGCCAGACGGCGGTCCTGTCCCTGTCCGCGCCACGCGCCGCGCCGCGCGACCAGACCATTCCGGCCCTCTACATCACTCCGGGACTGGAGGAGGAGCTGACCGGCATCGATCCGGCCTCGCCCGAGGCCATCGCCGCCGCCGCCGCCGGCGCACAGCCGGTCCAGCGGGCCTTCAATCCCCGCGGCGCCATCTACGGCGTTTCGGCCAATGCTTCCCAGGTGGTGATCCAGGCCCGCAAAGCTGCCAGCCTCGTGGTCACCATGGCTGACGGCCGGGTGCTGTTCGCCCGTCAGCTGGCCGCAGGCGACGCCTGGCGCGCGCCCGCCGGCGTCTCGGCGATGGTGGACGCCTCAAGTCATTTCGGCGACTTCGACGTCTATCTGAACGGCGAACACGCCGGCACCCTGACCGCCGAGAAGACGCCGCTCAGCCAGTTGGACGCCCGGGCCCAGGTCCTGGCTCGTCAGGCCGCGGCCGAGGTCGCTGCCCGCACCCAGGCGGCTCAAGCCCAGGCCCAGGCCGTGGCCCAGGCAGAAGCCCAGGCGCGCCCTGCTACCGTCCAGCCTGCCATGGTCGTCACCCCCGGGGGCTGATTGCGCTCCGGCTGTCGTGGCCATGTCGCCCTGCAGCGACTATGTTGCGGGCCTCATGAGCTCAGACCTTTCGCATATCCGCCCCTGGCGTCACATCGAGCGCCGCAAGAGCCGCCAGATCATGGTCGGGTCCGTGCCCGTGGGCGGCGGCGCGCCGATCACCGTCCAGTCGATGACCAATACGCCGACGTCGGATGCGGCGGCGACGCTGGAGCAGATCCGCCAGCTCGAGGAGGCCGGGGCCGACATCGTCCGTGTCTCTTGCCCGGACCAGGACTCGACGGCCGCTTTCCGGACGATCGCCCGCGAGTCCCGGGTGCCTTTGGTCGCCGACATCCATTTTCACTACAAGCGCGGCATTGAGGCGGCCGAGGCGGGTGCCGCCTGCCTGCGGATCAATCCGGGCAATATCGGCTCGGCCGACCGCGTCCGCGAGGTCATCCAGGCGGCCCGCGATCACGGCTGCTCGATGCGTATCGGCGTCAACGCCGGCTCGCTGGAAAAAGAGCTGCTGGAGAAATACGGTGAGCCCTGTCCCGAGGCCATGGTCGAGAGCGCGCTCAACCACGCCCGCATCCTGCAGGACCACGATTTCCACGAGTTCAAGATCTCGGTGAAGGCTTCGGACCCCTTCCTGACCGTCGCCGCCTATCAGCAGCTGGCTGACGCCATCGACTGCCCCCTGCACCTCGGCGTGACCGAGGCCGGGCCGCTGCGCTCGGGCACGATCAAGTCCGCCATCGGCCTGGGCTCGATGCTCTGGGCCGGCATCGGCGACACCATCCGGGTGTCACTGGCCGCCGACCCGGTCGAGGAGATCAAGGTCGGGTTCGACATCCTGAAATCGCTGGGCCTGCGCCATCGCGGGGTGAACATCATCGCCTGCCCGTCGTGTGCCCGTCAGGGCTTCAACGTCATCGAGACCGTCGGCATCCTTGAGGAGCGGCTGGCCCATGTGACGACGCCGATGTCGCTGTCGATCATCGGCTGCGTCGTCAACGGACCGGGCGAAGCGCTCTATACGGACGTTGGCTTCACCGGCGGCGGGGCCGGCTCGGGCATGGTCTATGTCAACGGCAAGATGGCCCACAAACAGCACAACGACGGCATGATCGACCACATTGTCGAACTGGTGGAAGCCAAGGCCGCCGAGCTGGATGCCGCCCGCAACGCGGCCCTCGAAACCGCCGTGTGAGCATGAAACTCTACATCACCGTCCCGTCCCCCTTCGCCCGCAAATGCCGGATCGTGGCCCGTGAGAAGGGGTTGATCGACCGGATCGAGGAGATCGCGGTCGACCCCTATGCCAATGCCCCGGAGCTGCTGGCCTCCAATCCGGTGGTCCAGGTTCCGACCCTGATCGCGGAGGACGGCCTGCCGGTCAGCGACAGTCCGGTGATCTGCGACTATCTCGACGCCCTGGGCGACGGCCCGTGCCTGCTGCCCGCCGACGGGCCGGAGCGTCTGCGCGTGCGTCGGCTCGAGACCCTGGGCAATCAGGCACTGGAGATGGGCGTCAAACTGGTGCTGGAGAAGCGCCGGCCCGAGCACGAGCGCTCACCGGGCTGGATCGCCCGCTGGACCGAAAACATGGGCCGTGCGCTGGATGCGCTGGAAGCGGCCCGCCCCGATGCGGCCCGGCTGGACCTCGGCGTCATCACCGCGGGTGTCGCCGTGACCTGGATCGGCTTCCGCCATCCGGACTTTGATCTGGCGACAGGCCGACCCGGACTGGTTGCGCTGCAGGCGGCGCTGGAAGCCCGGCCGAGCTTTGCGGCGACCCGGCCGGGATAGACGGTCCTGTCACGCCCGGGCGATTGACCCTGTCGGCCTGCACTGCCAAGTAGAGGTCAGGCTCACCTGGGGGGTGCGCCGTGCCTCGAGGGAATTCTCATGTTTTCTAACCGTTATGCGCGTCTCGGCGTGCGTGCGCTCGCCCTTGTCGGCGTGGCGCTTTCGCTGCCCGCCTGTGCCACCATCACGCGTGGCTCCAGCCAGGAATTCACCGTCCAGAGCACGCCGCCCGGTGCCCGTGTCTCGACGTCGAACGGCTTCCAGTGTGAAGCCACGCCCTGCACCTTCCGGATGCCGCGCAAGGACGCCTTCCGCGCCAGCGTCTCGATGGACGGCTATGTCACGCAGGAACACCAGATCAGCAGCGGCATTTCGGGCAGCGGCGCCGCCGGCATGGCCGGCAATGTCATCTTCGGTGGCGTGATCGGCGCCGTCGTCGACGGCTCATCGGGCGCGATGAATGACCTGACCCCGAATCCGCTGGTGGTCATCCTGCGCACCCCGGCCGAAGAACGTGCCTGGCAGGCTGACGCGGCCGAGCGTGCCCGCGCCGCTGCTGCTGCTGCACCGTCCCAGTAAGGCTTTCGATCCCAACGAGGAGGGCGGGACAGGCGCAGGCCGGTCCCGCCCTTTTTCGTTCGGCCCGGCCATTCTGCCCGCGGCCATCCCTGAAGACCCGCCCGCGCCGTTACAGCCCATCGCCGCGCTGCATCGACAGGGCGGCGTCGGTCGGAGTAAACACCGCCTCCCGTTTTGAAGAGGCGCTTCCCCCTTGCGACTGCCCCAGGCCCGGCTCGATCAGGTGCTCGACCGCTTCCATCAGGTGGAGGCGCGGATGGGCGCGGCCAGCGACGGCCAGGAGATCGTCCGCCTGTCCAAGGAACATGCGGAGATGAAGCCGGTCGCCGACGCCGTCATGGCGCTGGCGCGGACGCGGGCCGAGATGGCCGATCTCGAGGCGATGGCGGCCGATCCGGAGATGGCCGAAATGGCCGCCGCCGAGCTTCAGACCCTGAAGGAAACCCTGCCCGACATGGAGCGGGACGTGGCCCTTCTGCTGGCCCCGCGCGACGCCGACGAGAATGCCTCGGCCGTGCTGGAAGTCCGTGCCGGCACCGGCGGCGACGAGGCCGCCCTGTTCGCCGGTGACCTGTTCCGCATGTACTCTCGCTACGCCTCCACCCGCGGCTGGAGGGTCGAGCTGGACTCGGCCACCGAGGGCGACGCCGGTGGCTACAAGGAGATCATCGCCACCGTGACCGGCGACGGCGTCTTCGGCCGGCTGAAGTTCGAGAGCGGTGTCCACCGCGTCCAGCGCGTGCCTACTACCGAGGCCGGTGGCCGCATCCATACCTCGGCCGCCAGGCGGCCAGCACGTCAACAAGACCGATTCCGCCGTCCGCATTACCCACTTCCCCTCGGGGATTGTGGTGACCTCCTCGGAGAAGTCGCAGCACGTCAACCGCGACAAGGCGATGAAGAACCTGCGCGTCCGCCTCTATGACATGCAGCGCCAGATGAAGGACGACGCCCGTTCCGACTCGCGCAAGTCCCAGGTCGGCTCGGGCGACCGGTCCGAGCGCATCCGCACCTATAATTTCCCGCAAGGCCGGGTCACCGACCACCGCATCGGCCTGACCCTGCACAGCCTGCCGCAGATCCTCGAGGGCGACATCGACCCCCTGCTGAATGCGTTGATCGCTGAGGATCAGGCAGCGCGGCTGGCGGACCTTGAGGCGGAGTTCGGCTGATCAGCCTTTCCCGATCCGCCGCCTCAACAGCCGGTCCGGTCGCCGAAACAGGACACCCCCGCTGCCAGTCCGGCCGCGCCGGCACCGAACACGCCCCGGACGCCCATTTCTCCGGTCGTTTTCGGTCTGCCCTGCATCACGCCCACAACGGCTGTTTTTCCACCGCTTGCACAGGGGACCACGGTCCGGCACGAAACGCGCCATGTTCGAGCCGCCCATTTCTTCCGTCGCCGGTGTTGTGACCGCCCTATGGCGGCACCCGGTCAAGGGCTTCACGCCCGAGCCGCTGGACAGCGTCGAACTGCCGACCGGCGGCTGGTTTCCCGGCGACCGGATGTTCGCGGTCGAAGACGGCCCCTCGGGCTTTGACCGCGCCGCGCCCGAACACCTGCCCAAGCAGAAATTCACCGTCCTGATGCGCACCGCAGAGGTGGCCGGGGTCCGAACGCGCTGGAATGAAGCGACCCGAATGATGGACGCCGTCTCTGACGAACACGGCTCGATTTCATTTTCCGTCGACGATCCCCAGTCGCGTGATTTTTTCACGGCCTGGCTGGCGGATGTGCTGGGCGACGCCGTCGCCGGCCCCCTGCGGTTCGTCTCGGCCGAGGGCCTCGACCACCGGTTCATGGATCATCCGCTGGGCCGCATCTCCCTGCTCAATCTCGCCAGCGTGCGCGATTTCGAGGCCCGGATCGGCCGTCCGGTCGATCCGCGCCGCTTCCGCGCCAATGTCTGGATCGAGGGCTGGCCCGCCTGGATCGAGAACGAGGGCACCGACTGCGACCTGACCCTCGGCGGGGCGCGCCTGCGCGGGGTCAAGCCGATCGTCCGCTGCGCCGCGACCCATGTGGACGCCGACACGGCGATCCGTGATTTCGATCTGGTCCCGACGCTGTTCGAACAGTATGGCCACCGCTGGTGCGGCCTGTATGCGACCCTCGCCGCGGGAGGCGTGGTGCGCGTCGGCGACCGCGTGGAGATGACATGACCCAAAGTCCCGCCCAGACTCTCGTGACCGCCTGGAAGGCCGCGACCGCGACGCTCAAGGCCGGCCGCATCGACAGCCCCTCGATCGACGCCCGCCTGTTGCTGGAGGTCGCCACCGGCGCGACCCGGACCGACATCCTCACCGACCCCTATCGCGCCCTGACCCCCGAACAGCAGGTCACCCTCGACGCCTTCATCGAGCGCCGCCTGCGTCGCGAGCCGGTCTCGCGCATCCTCGGCCGGAAGGGCTTCTGGAAGATCATGCTGAACGTCACACCCGACGTGCTCAGCCCCCGCCCGGATACCGAGGCCATCCTCGATGTCGTCATGCTGGCCTATCCGCCGCATCAGGCCTTCGAGATGATCGATCTCGGTACCGGCTCGGGCGCCATCCTTCTGGCCACCCTGGCCGAACGCACCGGAGCACGCGGCGTCGGCACCGACATCTCGTTCGAAGCCCTGGCCGTGGCCCGGGAGAATGCGACCAATCTCGAACTCGACAACCGCGCGACCTTCCTGCGCACCGAATGGGCCTCGGGCTTCGGCGACGACAGCTTCGATCTGGTGGTCTCCAACCCGCCCTATATCCCGTCCGGCGACATCCCCGGCCTCGACCCCGAGGTCCGCGACCACGATCCCCTGCTGGCGCTGGACGGCGGCCCGGACGGCCTGGTCGCCTATCGTGAACTGGCCCCGGAGATCCGCCGCATCCTGCGCCCCGACGGCATCTTCGCCGTCGAGATCGGCTGGGACCAGGGGCTGCAGGTCAAGGCGCTGTTCGAGGCGGCGGGCTTTGAAGGCGTCATCGTCGTAAAGGATCTGTCGAACCGCGACCGTGTGGTCACCAATGGCCCCGACCCCCGGACAAACCCGATCCCGAAAATGTAGCCATCCGCCCCCGGCGGGGGATGCGGGCGGTGGGGTGCGTTCCAACAAACCCCTTGGAAACCGGCCCGGCCCGCGCTAAGTCTTCGCCTGTCTCCCGCCCAAAACGCACGCCTTGGTCCGTTTCCGGCCCATCCACGCGCGCTCAGGGCATGTGAAGGTCTGGCCAGATCGGCCGGGCGGACCACGGGGAGATACGTATTTCCGATCACATCGTCAGCGGGGATTGGCCCCGGAACGAAGCGGAACGACCCAACGGACAGCGCCGGCGGCCATCGCCCCGGACCGTCCCTCATAAAAAGCACGGTAGCCTCCGATGAGAGATTTCAAGGGCATGAAGCGTCAACGCGGACGCAACAGGAAGCCCGGCGGCGGCAACGGCGGCAGCGGCAACGCCAATGCCACCAATCCCAACCGTTCGTGGGACTCCCAGGGGCCCGAGAACATCAAGGTCCGCGGCAATGCCCAGACCGTCTATGAACGCTATATGCAGCTGGCGCGCGACGCCTCGGCCGCCGGCGACCGCGTCCTGGCCGAGAACTATACCCAGCACGCCGAACACTATTTCCGCGTCCTGCGCGCGCTCCAGCCGTCGCGTCCCGTGTCCGAGATCGCCCAGCGCGAACTGGCCGGCCAGGGCTTCGACATCGATTTCGAGGACGAGACCGGTGCCCAGGCGGCCGCCATCATGGCCGCAGAGAAGGTCGAGGCTGACCGTCTCGCCCAGATCGAGGCCCGCCAGCGCGAGGCCGAGGAACGCCAGAACGACCGATCCAACGACCGGTCCAATGACCGTCAGGGCGAGCAGCCCCGCCGCGAGTGGCGCGACCGCGACGAGCCGCGGCAGGATCGTGAACCGCGTGAGCCCCGTCCCGAGAACGAAGGCGGCTTCAACGCCGACGGCAGCCGCCGCGAGACCCGCCGCGAACGCTGGGAGCGCCGCCAGCAGGAACGCAACGCCCGCTTTGAACGCGAAGGCGGCGAGCCCCGGCCCGAGGGTGATGCCCCGGCGGCCGAACCGGCCGAAGCCGCGCCCGAGGTTCGCGCTGAACGCGCTGAGCGTCCCGCGCGGGCCGAACGTCCCGAGCGCAAGCCCCGCCGCGATGCCGGCGTGGCTACCGAGGACGGTCCTGCGGCCCTGCCGGGCTTCCTGACCCGTTCGACCGCCCCGGCCCCGGCCGCTGTGCCGGACGTCGTCGAGGCCGTCGCGGACGACGAGGCCCCCGCGCCCAAACGCC
>VYMF01000148.1_pt1 | contig 17123 bp, 11 predicted proteins | sample 5115271 | NCBI WGS metagenome assembly VYMF01 (sample SAMN12291778, study PRJNA351875) | freshwater metagenome | isolation source: freshwater lake | place: USA: Michigan, Wintergreen Lake | collected 2013-08-08
GCGCGCGCCGGCGGAGCCGAGGCGACCACGGGTCGCCGCGCGGCCGGCCGGGCCCGCCGTTGAGTCCGACCGCCGGCGCAGCACATCCACGAGTGTGGACAGCAGCTCGAACCGTGTCACCTCGGCCTCGGTCTGAATCCAGCACGAATCGGGCAGCGCGCGCCCGGCGGCCAGCAGCGGAAGAAAAAAGTTGTTGCCCGCGAACGGCCCGTACGGCGACGGCACGAACCACACGTGCAGCATGTGAAAGGTATTGCCGCCCCCGCCTCCCAGCCCGGGATGGTCGTGCCAGGCCGCGAGGGGACTCTCGAAGAGGGTCGGCACTTTCGCGTTGACCGGTCCGCGGAACGCGTAGGCGATGCCGACCAGGCTATCCCGTCCGCCGATACGGGTGAAGAGCAGGTGATCGGGGGCATCGGCCTGCACGGCATCCTGCATGCGCGTCCGGCTGATCCAGTGTACGCCCATAGTGGGGATGTCCCCAAACTGCGGGGCGAAGTTGGCCGCCGAAGCGGCCTCCACCCGGCTCAGCGACCGCGTCGAGCGCAGCAGTTTCTCAATCGTGGCGCGGTCCGACGCGGGGAGGCCCGTCCATGGTGGTGCCGCGAGCGCGCGGCAATCGACAGGCGTGCTCGCGTGTCCGTGGTGACCAGCCACGTCGTGTTGGGCGGCAAGGGGAGCGGCCGCCAATGAGAGTGCGAAGCCGAGTCCGGCGCCGAACCGGCGGGCCAAAGTCGAGTCGTGCATCGTGATGAAGTCCATGCGTCAGTTGAGAGCGTGACAGCCCTGCAAGGCCAGCCGCCGACATTGCTGAAGTCCTTCAGGCCAGGAGTTGGTACGACTGTCGGCATCTCATGCTTCCGCCGGTCGGGATGCTGACATCGCCGACCACTCGGAAGCGCGCGCCATCGTTCGCTCAGTCCGTCCGAAAGAAGCCCCACGCCCGCTCGCCAAGCGCCGTGCACAGCCCAGCTGGTTAAGCGCGCGGTTCGATCACGGCGACGGTGACGAATCAGGATCGTAATCGAGGGGTCACGCTGAGCCACTCTTCGCACCAGGCACCGATCCGCTCGGCGCGGTCAAGCAGAGCCCGGGCCTCGGTCAGGGTGGCCACGTACCCTTGATACTCGAACTTGTCCTTCTCGGCGATGACGCGCTGGATCTCCTTGGCGATCCGGTCGGTCAGGCGATTGCCCAGCACATCGCGGAGGAGCGCGAGCACCGCCGCGTGCTCGGCCGCGGTGGATCGTTTCCCGCCACTGTGGATCGCGACGGCGTCGGCATGGGCAATCACGCTGTGGACCGCGAGGATCGCGAGGGCGCTGGCGTGGCGGGCGTCGCCTTGTTCGGTTATCGCACGCGCCGCATGCAGCAGGCGACGGCCGACTTCGGCATAGCTATCGGCGCGGGCAGGGTCGGTGCGCTTGGCCCGATCGGTTCTCGCCATCACCTGAGGAGCTCCGAGAGGGGCGGTCCGAGAATGGGCACCACGTCGCGAGCAATGTCAGGCCAAGGTGCCGAGCGCTCGCCCCACCCGCGCCGAGCCTCTCCAATGGTGTAGGCGACCGGACTCGCCGTTGCGCCGTATTGCACGTGCAGCGCGTCGACGCCCGCCAGCAGGCGATCCATGAGGAGTTCGCGATGGGCGGCATCACGAGCGATGAGCAGCACGTCCACGTCGCTCTCGGAGGTCTCGTCGGCGCGCGCGACGCTCCCGAACAGGTACAGCCCCAGCGGTGGCTTCCGGTCACCTCGGGCGAGCGCCGCAAGCGCCTGCCGCATCCCAAGGGCGAGCTCGGCCTCCTCGCTGAACAACGCCATCAGCGCCGGCGCGAGCCGGTGCCGCTCGTTCAGCAGCGTCAGATGATCACGGCCGCCCTCGAGCTTCTTCGCAACGCCTACGGCGTAGAGGTCGGTGAGGGCGGCCTGGGCACTGCGGAGTGTCACCCCCGCGCGCCGCGCCAGCTCCCGCTGCGAGATCGGCGCACCGCCGGCGGTCAGTACGCGCAACAGGTCCACCTTTGCCCGTGTGCCGAGCACAACACCGAGTGGTGCATGCAGTGGTGGAGGAATCGATGGCATGCAGTAAAGTAGTCATAAGACTACTTTACTGTCAACGCGATCCGTTCTCGTCATCCAGTGTGCCGGGGTCTTCGCGCCAAACGTTCCACTTCATGTGAACGCCCGGACTCGAACCGGGATGGGTTGCCCCGCCAGCTCCTCAGGCTGATTGGCTAGGGATGGCGGGGCCTTCGTGTAGAGGGCGTGAGAGGGCAGGAGGGGTCAGGAGCGGTCAGGGCGGTGCAACAGTTCGTACGACACCTGTGTCGCCGAGTGCCGCCCCGGACCTCCCCTCCGAGCGCAAAGACGGGACACTGGAAGGCCGACGTCTTAAATCGATTGGCGCCTCGACTTGGTCGGCGTTCGCGAGTGCGGATGTCTTGCGCTCGCCCGATCGCAGCGTGGGTATCGTTGAATTCAGAACAGTACGGGAACGCGTGCGTGAGGGGGCACCGTGACGCCCACGCTCGCCGCGAACCTGTCGCCTGGGATGCCAGCGCGCACTCAGCACTTCGCCAACGCCTAGCGAGCTCAGCAATTCACCTTAGTACGCGTGTGATTGGGAGCAACGGAGCGGTTCGATTAGCTTACCGGCGTCATCCGCAGACGCGCAAATCCCCTTCGCGTGCGCGAACACGCGAAGGGGACGATGACACCGGATCGAGACCGGGTTGTTTGCCACGCAAAATCGGGCGTTGCCCGAACGGGGAGAATCGTTGTTGGGAGCTTGGTTGTCAATCTCGAAGAAATCCCGAGAGACGCCTCCCCGAGGAGCTCAAGCATGAACGCTAATCTGAGGTTGGACCCCGGAATGTCAATTCAGACCGGGTCGGAGTACGTGTACGCGCGCCCAGCACGCCGGGGGGAGATTGTGCGCCAGTGCGTAGAGGGGACGAAGAGCTATGCCTCGGCGTACGCGCAGGTCGACCAGAAGCTGCACCTTGTTGTCCACAACGGCGGCATCGATCTCTCTCGTCTGTCGAGCGTGCGATCTAGCATCGCCGCGGGCGGGATGAGGATCGATAGGAAGCTGCTAGCGCAGGAGGCGGTCAATGCCGCCGAGCGGAACCTCTCCGCGATCAGGCTGCCGAAGGGGCTGCAGCTGGTCAGCTGGAACGAACGGCAGATCATCCGCCCAATCGAAACGGTCGAGCTGCGCGCCCGGCCGTTTGCGCTGCTCGTTGACGAGCACGCCGATGCTGTGGTCGGCGCGATGTTGGTTAGGTTCAAGAAGCAGCCATTCGAGAGTCGAAGTGGGCAGCTCGCGGCCGATCTCCTTCGGCGTGCCGTAGAAGCGCACGTTGACCACGAGGTCGTTCCGAAGCACTGCTTGGTGGTTGATGCGTTCGCCGACCGCACTTACCTCGCACCCACGCGCACACAGCGACTCCGCCGTGAATGCGAGGACGGTATGTACGCGCTCGTCGGCGAGTGGCGGGCGCGCACGGCAGCGTAGTAGCGTAGGGTAAGGAAAGGGCGCGCGCAGATGCGCGCGCCCCCTTTCTTGCGACCGCCGGTGCGCTTCCTCTCGCGGCGTATCTTGGACTGGGGCGGCCGCCGTGTCCCGCCCGGAGAGTGCTCGTTATTCCCGCGGCCTCCTTGGGCCACGTACCTCAATTGTCCCCTCCACACCCGACTCAATGCGCCTCACGCACGTTCACATCACCCACTACAAGTCCATCACCGACTCGGGTGAAGTCGCCATCGATCCGGCGGTAACGGTGTTCGTTGGGCAGAACGAAGCCGGCAAAACGGGCTTCCTGCAGGCCCTTCACAAGGCCTCGCCAGCGGCGGCGGCGCAGGCGGCACAATACAAGCGGACAGAGGAGTATCCGCGCCGGCATCTCAACAAGTACGATGAGCGTCACCCGGACGAACCGGCGACGGTTGCGGTGTTGACGTACGGGCTCGATGACACGGATGTCCAGCGCATCGAGCAGAAGTACGGCGTCGACGTGCTCACCGGTCGTGCATGGCGCGAGACCCATCGCTATGAAGGCAAGACGTCGGTCGACGTCATCCGCATTGTCGACGAAGGCCGCGCGGTTCAAAATCTCGTCGCGGCGAGTGGACTGGATTCCGACGTCAAGAAGCAGGTCGAGGGTGTGCGGCAACTGAGCGCGCTCGCGTCGGCGCTCGAAGGCCTTGAGCTCACTGAATCTGGCGAGAAGTTTCGCGACGACATTACCGCTCGCGTTAAAGCATCGCGGTGGGGGGCGAGTGTTATCGCGTGCGAAATCTACGACAATCTGATCGCCCCGTACCTGCCCAAGTCGCTCTACTTCGACGACTATTCCCTTTTGCCCGGGAAGGTCAACATCCCCGAGCTGCTGACAAGCGTGGAGCGCGAGAAGTCCACGCCCAACAGTCTGACGGAGCAGGAACGTGCTGTGCTCGCGTTGTTCCGTATGGCTGACGTAGACATCGCAGACTTGAATCAGCCTGCCGGTTACGAAGACGTCAAAGCGAAGCTGGAAGGATTCTCGAACGACATCACCGATCAGATGTTCGAGTTCTGGACGCAGAACAAGGAACTCGACGTCGAGTTTGATCTGCGCACAGACCCCAATGACCGCGCCCCCTTCAACTCGGGCGTCAATCTGTATATCCGCATTAAGAACAAGCGCCATCGTGTGACCGTGCCGTTCGACCAGCGAAGCAAGGGATTTATCTGGTTCTTCAGCTTTCTGGCGTGGTTCAAGAGCGTGCGCGAGTCGCAGCTGCGCGGCGGAAGCACGAAGGCCCCGGCCTCACCGCTCGTACTCCTGCTCGATGAACCCGGGCTGAGCCTTCATGCCTTGGCGCAGCAAGACTTGCTGAGGTTCATCGATACGTTGGCAGCTGAGCACCAAGTCATCTACACGACGCACTCGCCTTTCATGGTACGGAGCGACCGTTTCCATCAGGTACGCGTAGTCGAGGACGCTGGAGATCTGGGTACTGTGATCTCGTCGAACGTGGCAAGCAGCTCCGCCAAGACGCGCTTCCCACTACAGGCGGCGCTCGGCTACACTATCGCGCAGAATCTCTTTATATCCGCCCGGAACCTCCTTGTCGAAGGGCCCGCTGATCTGGTGTATCTGCAGCACCTCTCCGGTGTGCTACGCGACGCTGGCCGTCAGGGACTGCGAGACGACGTGACGGTCGTGCCTACGGGAGGACTCGATAAGGTCGCCACGTTCATCGCGCTGCTGAGTGGCAACGACTTGGAACTCGCCGTGCTGCACGACTCGACCGGAGGACCCGAGCAGCGCCTCGAGGAGCTCGCACGTCAGAAGATCGTGAAAGCGGATCGCATTCTGAACTTCGGCACCTATCGGACGCAGCAAGCGTCACAGGCGTCGGCGCCCGCGAATGGGGCAACCGGAGGTGCGCTCGCTGCCAACGGAGGAGCGAAAAAGGGTGCCGCGGCAAAGGCAGCGGCCACCGCTTCATCTATGGCGATGTCGCCAGATGGTGACGTCGAGGACCTCTTCGCGATCGACGATTACCTCGCCCTCTTCAACGCTACCTTCGCGGCGGAGCTGAGTGGTCGAAAGGTAAGTGCCGCTGATTTACCGCCCGGGTCGCGGATCGTGCCCCGCATCGATGCGTGGCTCAAGGGCGAACAGCTCTCGACACGACCAACGCCGGGGTTCAATCACTACCGTGTGTCGGCACACCTTGCTGCGAATCCCCCAGCCAGTTTCACGGAGGAAACACTAAGGAACTTCGAACAGGCCTTCGCCGCCGTGAACGCCGTATTCGGTGCTTAGCGCCGCTGCGGTTGGTCAGGTTGTCACAAGGGACGCCGCGCCTTCGTGTCAGTCACCGAGCTATTTCCGAACGCCAGGCCGTAGCCTTACCGCAGCTCGAAAGTCCTCATGCTCAAACGCCGACCGCATACGCTCGATCTCCGACGCGGCGATGCCGAAACGCGCGGCGACGGTGTTCCATCGCGACGTGGCAGCACCCACTTCGGTCGCGATCCGCTTGGCGTCTGCCGTCTTGATTCCAAACTGAGCCGCTACCTCAAGCGCGATGTCCAGCGACGCCGTGGGGTCGCCGTCGAGGCCGATCGCCGTAGAGAGCACGCGATCCTTGATGTCCGTGGGGACCGGGTTCACATCGAACACGGGTGACAAGCGCCAGCCGGCGACCCCCGCATACAGGAAGCCGTGATTTCGTAGGTGGTCATCGGTGTTCGAGATGAGCACCGAGAACACGATGCGCCGCCAGAGCTCGGCCAGGTCCTGCGTGGCCGCGGCGCCATGTGCGCGCAATGCGTCTGCGATTTCGACATAGCTGCGCCGCTCACCGTCGACGACGCCCAGCATGCTCATCGCGGACAGGTACGGAATGCGGCGCACGCCTTGATCGGTCACCTCGCGGTCGAAGCGGGTCACCAGCAGCACATCGTTGTCGGCGACCCGATCCAAGCGTGAGTCCGTCGTGCGAAGGCCGGCGTCGCGGGCGAGTTGCAGGGCCACCGCCTCCCACGCGACGACCCGGTAGTCATCCTCATTCCTCTTGGGGAATTTGGCGATCAGCAGGGCACCGCTGGAGTCGCGTACCGACGCTTTCGGCCGGGCACCACCAAGCGACGACCCTGGGGCGAGCAGGAGGCGTAGATCCTCGGCGGTTTCCTGGTCGGCCAGATACCGCTCGGATGCCGCGAGCAACGCTGGGAGCTCGACGAGAGGGGGAACGCCCGACGGACGCTCGGGCGCGACGAATGGGCCACCTTCCGTCAGCGCGAGACGAAGCGCCCCCTGCCGGACGCTGTCCGTAACCCCGAGCAGAAAGTCTACCTCGCGCAGGGCGCGCGGGGCACGGTTCTCGGCTTTGGCCTGTCGGCGTTCGGCGCGGCGCAGGAGCGTCTGCCCCCAGCGATCGGGGGCGGAATCGCCGAGCGCGCCGAACATGCGTCGATCCTCGCCGGCGTAGTGAGGGGCGCGGGACACCGACAACGCCGGTTCGAGGGCGAAGCTGTCGTTGCTCGCGATCCAGGCGTCGTCGTATTGGAACGTCGCCGTCTCGCGACCGCGATGGGCGGTCACGTAGAGACGCCCGACCAAGCGCGGCGACCCGTCCGTGTCGATGTAGACGTAAGCGGTCGGCGCGCTCATGGATGCCCCCGATCGGTCCGGGGTACCCGGACGCGCTTCGGCAGGCGCTCGGCCTCGAGCGCCAACCCCTCGCGGTCGCCGGCAGGAGCGGCCAACTCTCCCAAGCGGTTCGCGAGACCGAGCGCGAACAGCACGCTGGCCCACGTCCCGAATGCCACTCGCGGGTCGCCGCGCTCGATCCGGGCTACCGTTTGCCGGGTGGTCAACGCGCGATCGGCCACCACCTCCATCGGTAGTCGGCGGCGGCGGCGAGCCTCACTGACGTCGGCGCCGAGGCGCTCGAGGGCGCGCTTGACCTCCGAAGGGACGGGTGCCACTGGCGTTGGCATATAAATGTTTTCTTGGTATAACGCAAAAAAGCATAAAGGTACACGAAGAGAACGTAAAGCTGGTGTGTGCGTCACGCAATGATCGTAAATGGCAAGTGCCGCTAAACTCGAGCGGTAATCGGCCATCAGACCTGTGCACTGAGGAGATCGTCCGGTGCTTTTGGGAACCGGGGCAGCAGGTATTCGGTGCTATTCGACCATCGTTTTCGGTCGTACCAGCTCGAAAACTGTCAGCCATAGGAGTAATGTTGAACTTCCAACGTTGAAACTGGCTCGACCAATTGCCTTGCACCCTCGAACTGCTTCCGCATGCCAAAGCTGTCCGAACGAGACGTCTGCACCAAGCTCATTACCCCCGCACTGGTCGCGGCGGGGTGGAACGTGCAGACCCAGATCAGAGAGGAGGTCTCGTTCACCAAGGGGCGCATCATCGTACGGGGGCGACTGGTCACCCGCGGAAAAGCCAAGCGCGCCGACTATGTCTTGTACTATAAGCACCTGCCGATCGCCCTCATTGAGGCGAAAGACGAGACGCACGCGGTAGGCGCCGGCATGCAGCAGGCCCTCGAGTACGCGGCCACGCTCGACATTCCCTACGTGTTCGCTTCGAACGGATCGGGCTTTCAGTTCCACGATCGCACGGGGCGCAGTACGCCGGTCGAGCAAACGCTGACGCTCGGTGACATGCCGGGCCCCAATGATCTCTGGGCCCGCTACCAGGCCTGGAAGGGACTCGCGCCGGCGCAGTCCGCCGTGGTGCTGCAGGACTACTACGACGACGGCGGCGGCAAGGAGCCACGCTACTACCAGCGCAACGCCATCAACGCGGCCACCGAGGCGATTGCGCAGGGCAAGAATCGTATTCTGCTGGTGATGGCCACGGGCACCGGCAAGACGTACACGGCCTTTCAGATCATCTGGCGACTGTGGAAGGCGGGGCAGAAGAAGCGCATTCTCTTCCTGGCCGATCGCAACGTGCTGGTCGATCAGACCATGGTGAACGACTTCCGACCGTTCGGCCCCGCCATGGCGAAGCTCAGCACCTCGAGCAAAACCATCGAGCGCGCCGATGGCACATCGGTTGACCTACCGCTCGCCCTCGACAAGAAGCGCCGCATCGACCCGGCCTACGAGATCTACCTTGGTCTCTACCAGGCGATCACGGGCCCCGAGGAGCGACAGAAGCTCTTCCGCGAGTTCTCCCGAGACTTCTTCGACCTCATCGTCATCGACGAGTGTCACCGCGGCAGCGCCGCCGAAGACTCGGCGTGGCGCGAAATTCTCGAATACTTCACCAACGCCACGCAGATCGGCCTCACCGCCACCCCGAAGGAAACGGAGTACGTCTCCAACATCCACTACTTCGGCGAGCCGGTTTATACGTACTCGCTCAAGCAGGGGATCAGCGACGGCTTCCTGGCGCCCTACAAGGTCATCAAGGTGCACCTCGACGTCGACATCGAGGGCTATCGGCCGAAGCCAGGGGAGACCGACAAGCTCGGTCACGAGATCGAAGACCGCCTGTACAACGAGAAGGACTTCGATCGTAAGTTGGTGATCGACGAGCGCACCCAGCGCGTGGCCCACTGGATCTCGGAATACCTCAAGCAGAGCGACGATCGCTTCCAGAAGACCATCGTATTCTGTGTCGACACAGAGCATGCGGCCCGTATGCGGCAGGCGTTGGTGAACGAGAACGCCGACTTGGTGCAGCAGAACGCGCGCTACGTCATGCGCATCACGGGAGACGACGCGGAAGGCACGGCGCAGCTTGGTAACTTCATCGACCCGGAAAGCAGATACCCGGTCATCGTGACCACCTCGCGCCTGCTGTCGACTGGGGTAGACGCTCAAACGTGCCGGCTCATCGTGCTCGATCGCGAGGTCGGCTCGATGACCGAGTTCAAGCAGATCGTGGGCCGTGGCACCCGCGTGCACGAAGACACCGGCAAGTACTTCTTCACGCTCGTCGATTTCCGGAAGGCGACCAACCACTTCGCCGATCCTGATTTTGACGGCGAGCCGGTGCAGATCTATCAGCCAGGCGAGACTGATCCGCCCGTACCGCCCGACGACGATGGCTCACCCGGCACCGACGACGACGGTGATCCGCTGCCACTGGTGCCCAGCGACGACGAAACGATCGTCATAGGCCCCGACCCGATCTACCCGCCGCCGGGCCCCGACGGCCCCCGCAAGTTCTATGTGAGGGAGCGTCCAGTCACGGTGGTGCTGGAGCGAATCGAATATCTCGACGATGCCGGCAAGCTCGTGACTGAGTCGCTGCGCGACTACAGTCGCAAGACCATTCGCAGGCACTTCACAAGTCTCGATGAGTTCTTGCGGCGCTGGCGCAGCGCCGAGCGCAAGGAGAGCGTGATCGCCGAGCTGGCGGAAGAGGGGCTACTGTTGCAGCCGTTGCAGGATGAGGTGGGAAAGGAGCTCGATCCTTTCGATCTCATTTGCCACATTGCCTTCGATCAACCCCCATTGAGCCGTCGTGACCGCGCGAAGAACGTGATGAAGCGCGACGTGTTCACCAAGTACGGCGAGCAGGCGCGGGCCGTACTCGAAGCGCTGCTCGAGAAGTATCGCGACGAAGGCGTCGTGACCGATCTCGACAACGTCAAAGTGCTGGAGATCCCGCCGTTCAACGCGATGGGCACCCCGCTGCAACTCATCAAGCAATTCGGCGGCAAGGCCGGATTTGAACAAGCCGTGCACGAACTGCAACGCGCGCTCTATGCGCCCGACTCGCAACAGGAATCTGCGTAACCCATGTCAGCCCGCACCACCGTTAAATCGATACAGGACCTGATGCGCCAGGATGTCGGCGTGGACGGCGACGCGCAGCGCCTCTCGCAGCTGTGCTGGATGTTCTTCCTCAAGATCATCGACGATCAGGACCAGCAGCTGGAGGTCATGCAGGACGGCTATACGTCGCCTATTCCGACCGCGCTGCAGTGGCGCACCTGGGCGGCCGATCCGGAAGGCGTCACGGGCGATGCGCTGATGACCTTCGTGAACGACGAGCTGTTCCCGGCGCTCAAGGAATTGCCCATGCGCGGCGCCACGGCCAATCGCGCGCGGGTGATTCGCAGTCTGTTCGAGGATGCCTACAACTACATGAAGAGCGGCCACCTGATGCGTCAGGTGGTGAACAAGATCAACGGGGTGGATTTCAACGACCTGGCCGAAAAGAAGCACTTCGGTGAGGTGTATGAGCAGCTGCTCAACGACCTGCAGAATGCTGGCAACGCGGGCGAGTACTACACCCCGCGTGCCGTTACGGCCTTCATGGTCGATCGCATCGATCCGCACCCCGGCGAGACGCTGTTCGACCCCGCCTGCGGCACGGGCGGCTTTCTCACCTGTGCCATCCGGCACATGCGTGACCGCTACGTGAAGACCGTGGAGCACGAGCAGCAGTTGCAGGCGGGGCTGCGCGCCGTGGAGAAGAAGCCGCTGCCACACATGCTGTGCGTGACCAACATGCTGCTGCACGGCATCGAAGACCCGGGGTTCGTTCGGCACGACAACACGCTTGCCCGCCCGAACATCAGCTGGGAGCAGAAGGACCGGGTGGACATCATCCTAGCCAATCCGCCCTTCGGGGGCCGCGAAGAAGACGGCATCGAATCCAACTTCCCCGCGCACTTCCGCACCAAGGAAACGGCCGACCTGTTTTTGGCGCTGTTTATTCGCCTGCTCAAGAACGGTGGCCGCGCCGCGGTGGTACTCCCCGACGGCAGCCTCTTTGGCGAAGGGGTGAAGACTCGGCTCAAGGAAGCGCTGCTCGAGGAGTGCAACCTGCACACCATCGTGCGGCTGCCGAACAGCGTGTTCAAGCCGTACGCCAGCATCGGCACCAACCTGTTGTTCTTCGAGAAGGGCACGCCTACGCAGGACATCTGGTACTACGAGCATCGCGTGCCGGCCGGCCAGAAGGCGTATTCCATGACCAAGCCCATTCGCCAGGATCACTTCGCACCGTGCGTGGAATGGTGGGGTGGGGCCGAGCGTGCAGGCCGCGAGGAGACCGAGCAGGCGTGGAAGGTGACGGCCGACGAGGTCAAGGCTCGCGGCTACAACCTCGACATCAAGAATCCGCACACCGTCGCGGATGATCATGGCGACCCGGAGGCGCTGCTGGCTGAACTAGAAGCGGCGGAGGCGGAGACGGCGCGTTTAAGGGATCAGCTCAGGGCGATCCTTGCTGAGGCGCTAACGCGATGAACACGGCAGAGTTGTTGGAAGCGGTCGCGCGGGTTGGCGACGAGCCGGAGCAAATACTCCGATTTCGCAAACTCATCGTAGCCCTCGCAATCTCCGGTCGACTCGATGAGTCATCTAGCAATTCAATGAGTCTCGCGAGCGTCGCAGGTGGAGCTACGAACGACGTGCATTCGGGTGCGTTCGTCAGGCTCGATACTATAGCGAGAATCGAGAAAGGACGTACCGGAATCAAGCAAGCGCAGCGGGGACCGTATCCGTTGGTAGTTACGTCTTCAACGTGGGGTACTTGCGACCATTTCGATTTCGACGACTGTGCTGCAATCGTGCCTCTCGTGTCATCAAGCGGTCACGGGAAGGCGACCATACATCGTCTACACTACGCTGAAGGCAAGTTCGCGCTGGGAACGATTCTCGCGGCGGTGATCCCGCGCGACTCAAAGCTCGTCTCTGCGCGTTTCTTGTTTGAGTATCTATCTGCTTTCAAGGACGAGCTCCTCGTTTCTCGAATGATCGGTACAGCGAACGTATCGCTAAGTGTTGGAAAGATTGCCGAGGTGCCGGTGCCGGTAGTCGAGTTCAGCGTGCAGCGTAAGGTCGATGAGCTGATGGCGCTTTGCGATCAGCTCGAAGCCGCGCGCACGGAACGCGAGACCGCGCGCGACCGGCTGTCGGCGGCGAGTCTGGCGCGGCTCAATGCGCCGGACCCGGAGACGTTCCAGTCGGGTGCACACTTCGCGCTCAACGTGCTACCCGCGCTCAGTGCACGCCCCGATCAGGTCAAGCAGCTGCGCCAAACGATACTCAATCTCGCGGTGCGCGGGAAGCTGGTAGAGCAGGATCCCGCAGATGAACCAGCGAGTGAACTGCTAAGGCGCGTGTCGTCAGGTCGCAGGCTAGGCTCTGCTGAGCAGCTCCGACGCGACGAAGGAGAACTGGGTGCGGCGCGCCCACGCGGATGGGAGCACGTCGCGTGGTCACAGGTTTGCGACTTCGTCACTAGCGGCTCGCGCGGGTGGGCCGAGTACTACGCCACGAGTGGCGCGTGGTATATCCGCGCTCAGAACATCCGCTTCGGATCGCTGCTGCTGGACAATCTTGCGTGTGTGCGCCCGCCGAAGTCCGCAGAAGGCTCTCGAACGCAGGTGCGGAAGGACGATCTGCTTATTGTCATTACCGGTGCCGGAGTGACCAATCCTGCGTTGCTCGATCGAGACCTGGGCGAGGCATATATCAGTCAACACGTCGCCCTCGTGCGACCGAACTACGGGCAGCTCTCGCGCTGGTTGCTTCTGTGCCTGATGGCTGATGAGAGTGGACGCGCCGAGCTTGTACGCTGTGCGTATGGCAGCGGAAAGCCTGGCCTCAATCTCGACAACATTCGGACGCTACAGTCACCACTGCCGCCTCTCGCCGAGCAACACCGCATCGTCGCCAAGGTCGATGAGTTGATGGCCCTTTGCGACCAGCTGGAAGCCTCAATCACGGCGGGCGAGTCTACACAAAGCCGTCTGCTCGACGCGCTGCTCCATGATGCCACCGTCTCAACCGAAGTCGCAGTCTAGCGAACTCGTCGCGTATCGCTCATCACGCATCAGTACCTCCCCCTACGACACAACGCTATGCCATTCAGTCCCGACGAGACGATCTGGACAGACTTCCTGAACGCCTGGCCGATCGAGCGGTTGAGCAAGATGACCCTCGCGGAGTACAGTACCAGGGGCGATAAGGATTGCTTCGTGTACTGGATGGAGAGTCGCCTGGAGGATTTCGGCAGTATCTGGGGGGGCTCGGCGTTCAAGTTCGGCATCTACTCGCGGCGCTCCACCACACAAGAGACCGCGAAGGCAGGTCGGACCTACGACGAGCAGTACGGATGGTACACGAAGTACGGATCCGACCGGACGAAGGCCTTTGACGTCGTGCGACGGAACGTCGTTGCGGTTGCCGAAGCGGCCCGGGACGGGCGGCTCGAGGCGATCGACGAGGTCGATCTTGGCGACACGTACAAGTGGAAGATCGCCTTCCACTATCAGTCGAGAGAGACGCCGTCCATCGTTTGCATTTTCTCTCCGAAAGCGCTGGCCTTCGAAGCGGGACTGCCCCGCGTCGATCGGCGCATGCAGCTGAGCGAGCTGTATCGCCGCGTGTCGGCCGGCCGCGAGCCGTCGGAGTCTATCGTCGCGTGGAGTGCGCGCCTATGGCAGGACTGGTCAACGAAGAATCCTCTCTCCATCACCCTGAGCGCAGCGGTGCTACGGCAGGGTTTGCTCAAGATTAACCTCGGATCTTCACCCTTTCCCGAAGCCATGGTCGGCGGAGAGTCGCCCGATGAGCTCGGGGACCTCGCCCGGTTCGAGACGGACACAGGTGACCACTTCGAGTCAGACATCCGCGCGCGCACGGAGGAATCCAGCTCCGGAGTGCTGCGTCATTCGCTTCTGACCTACTTTGCGGCTGTGGGCGCGAAGGAGGGCGACACGCTCGTCGTCACGCCGACGGGCGAAGGCACGTATTGCATCGCCCTCAAGGGATACACGCCTTCTGCTGCGCAGCCCATGGATCGAGTGCCCACGGCGGTTCCAGTCGCAGCGACGTACCCACGCTCGACCGATACGCCTCCCCTCAACCAGATCCTCTTCGGCCCACCCGGTACCGGCAAGACCTACCACACCATCGACAAGGCACTGGAAATCCTCGACCCGGCATTCCTGCGTGCGAATGCAGAGGACCGCGCAGCGCTCAAGGCGCGGTTCGACACGCAGGCCCGCGAAGGGCTGGTACAGTTCGTCACCTTCCACCAGAGCTTCAGCTACGAGGACTTCGTGGAGGGGCTGCGGGCCGAGTCGGACGGCGAGACGAGGGCGCTGAGCTACGAGGTGGTGGACGGCGTCTTCAAGCGCCTCTGTGAAGCGGCGCAGGTCCGCGTGGTGCAGGAAGCGCCGGTGCCATTCGATGTCACCGGCCGCAGGATCTGGAAGCTGTCGTTGGGCGACGCCATCACCGAACCCCACATCTATCGCGAGTGCATCGACAACGGGTACGCCCTCTTGGGGTACGGGGCCGGACTCGACTTCGCGGGATGTACGACACGTGACGACATTCGCGCGGTGCTGCGTGATGCTGGTCAGAGTGCGGAATCGACTGACTTTGCCGTGACTGCCGCCAATGCATTCGTGCTGCAGATGAAGCCCGGTGATCTGGTTGTGGTGAGCGAGGGGAATCTCAAGTTCCGCGCGATCGGTGAAGTTACCGGTGACTACCGGCGTCTCGCTCGCCCCGAAGGCGACACCTACGCACAGTGCCGCGATGTGCGCTGGCTCCGGGTGTACAGCACGGCGCTGCCAATCGAACGCCTCATGGACGTTCGGTTCAGTCAGGCTACCATCTACGAGCTCCGTGACGGTTCGATCAACATGGCCAAGCTTCGGGCGCTGCTGCAGCCGCAGGAGCCCGTGGCGGAAGTGAACCGACCCCGCGTCCTCATCATCGACGAGATCAATCGAGGCAACGTCTCGCGCATCTTCGGCGAACTCATCACGCTGGTTGAACCGAGTAAGCGCGCGGGCGCCGCCGAGTCACTTGAAGTCGTACTGCCGTACTCCAAGACGCGCTTCTCGGTACCGGCAAACGTACACCTCATCGGCACCATGAACACCGCCGATCGCTCGCTGGCTGGGGTGGACATTGCGCTTCGCCGCCGGTTCCAGTTCGTGGAGATGCCGCCTCGGCCTGACTTCCTGAAGGGCCGAACCATTGCTGGCGTCGACCTCGGCCAGCTGCTCACTACGATGAACCATCGGATCGAGGCGCTGCTCGATCGCGATCATCAGCTGGGGCACGCCTACTTCATGGAGCTCGCCAACGGCGACTCCATCGCCGGGTTGGCTGCGGTGTTCCGGCAGCAGATCCTCCCGCTGTTGCAGGAGTACTTCTTTGAGGATTGGGAGCGCATTCGCTGGGTGCTGAACGATCAACGCAAGCTTGAGGGCTGTCGTTTCGTGGTGGAGCAGGGGCTTAACGGCGCTGCGTTGTTCGGCGACGGCGTCACCGTTGATGCGAGGGCGAAGCTGTGGCGGCTCGACTCCAGCGCGTTCGACAATGTCGAGAGCTATCGCGGCATCATCTCCACTCTCTCGGCCTGAGCGCGTGCACACGGTAGTCGTCCGGGAGTACGCCCGGCTGACCACTGCTACCGTCTCTGAGCCATCACTCGATATGGCGCAGGTGTCGGCTACGGCGTTCGATTGGCTGTGCGCCGAGAGCGCCCGGTTGCAGCGCGCGGGGGCGCAGCTGGTGCAGCTGGATGATCGGCGGTCGCTTCGGCTGGACAGTTACGTGGGGGTGATCGAAACACCGTGCGGCACGCGGGTGGAGATCCTCCCCAAAAGTGCCGACGACGCGAACGACGCCACGGCATCCCGGCAGCTGTTGCGGTGCATGCTCGAACGCTGTCTCGATCTGCCCACGCGGGAAACGGCGCCCACCGACATTCAGGCCTTCGACGCCCCGCTCACGGAATGGGTGATGCGGCAGTTCCTCCACGAGCTCCAGCGGCTGGTCAAGCGCGGCGTCCGCTTTGACTACCACCCGGTGCAAGAGGAGCAGCGGTTTCTGCGTGGTCGGCTCGATATGATGCGCCAGCTGCGACAGCCCCCCGGACGCGCGCACCAGTTCCAGATCGAGCACGACATCTTCGATGCCGACCGACCCGAGAATCGTTTGCTGCGGACTGCTCTCGATCGCGTGTGCCGGCTGACGCGCGACGCGGGGAACTGGAGGCTCTCGCACGAACTAGCGACGTATCTGGCCCCCGTGCCGTCGAGCAGCGACGTCGTGGCAGATTTCCGCCGGTGGCGACATGACCGCTTACTGGCCCACTATCGTCGCGCGCGACCGTGGTGTGAGTTGATCCTGGGTGACATGCTGCCGGTCTCCATCGTTGGGTCGTGGCACGGCTGCAGTCTGCTCATCCCCATGGAGAAGCTCTTCGAGCGGTACGTCGAGGCGTGTTTGCGACGAACGCTTCCCACTGGAGCGACCCTTACCTCGCAGGGACGTCGCGAGCATCTGGCTCGGCACCTGGGAGCGTCGTGGTTCGCGTTGGTTCCCGATCTGCTCGTCACTACCGGTAGTCGGACGATCGTGATGGATACCAAGTGGAAGCGCGTCGACAAGGCCCTTGGCTACGGGTCTGACAAGTACGGTCTCAGCCAAGCGGACTTCTACCAGATGTATGCCTACGGCCAGCGGTATCTCGACGGAGAAGGCGATGTGGTGCGTATTCCGGTCAAAGCGGCCAGCTAATCCGGTTCAATTCGGCCAGGCGTTCTGGTTCAATCCGGCCAGCGCGTCCGGTCCATTTCGGCCGGGGCGTTGGGGGGTGAGGGGG
>VYMF01000149.1_pt1 | contig 17118 bp, 18 predicted proteins | sample 5115271 | NCBI WGS metagenome assembly VYMF01 (sample SAMN12291778, study PRJNA351875) | freshwater metagenome | isolation source: freshwater lake | place: USA: Michigan, Wintergreen Lake | collected 2013-08-08
CCATCACGTCCCTGCGGAAGCAGACGTTCTCCAGCAGCATATAGGGTGTGCCGGTCTCCTGCTGGGTCCGCAACACCCGCCAGTGGTCGTCCATCGTGATTCCGGCCACGACCTCGCAGGCCACGGCGACGCGCGCGCGCATGGCTCCGATCGCCATCGGCGCGTGAAGCTCCCAGGGGGTAGCGATAACCACACCGTCGAGATCGGCTGAGGCCAGCATCTCGCGCCAGGACTCGTTTGACCCGGTGTAGAGGCGGGGCACCGGTCGGCCGGCCTCGGTGAACTGCGTCAGCGCCTCATTGAGGGTGAAGGCTTCGATATCGCACAGGCCCACGACCTCAACGTCGTCCCGGCGCACCAGCTCGCGCAGCAGAACCCGGCCCCGCATGCCGACACCGATCATGCCCAGCCGAAGGCGGCCCGAGGCCCGCGTCGCGCCGGCCGCCCGCGTGGGGAGTGTCAGGGCGCCGCCGGTGACTGCGGTGGCGGTAGCGATCAATTCGCGCCGATTCATCGGGTCCTCCACGGAGCTTGAGCGAACGGACCAGACCTGAATTCACGGACCCGGACAAGCCGCCGGTTGACTCACGGCCGCTTGCGACCGACACCCCGCGCCCATGATCAGCCGCTATTCCCGCCCCGCCGCCGTCGCCCTCTGGTCCCAGGAGACCAAATACCGGATCTGGTTCGAGATCGAGGCGCACGCCGCCACCAAGATGGCCGAACTGGGGACCATACCCGCCAGCGCCGCCGAGGCGATCTGGGCCAAGGGCAAGGATGCCGTGTTCGACGCCGACCGCATCGACGAGATCGAGCGGACCACCAAACACGACGTGATCGCCTTCCTGACCCATGTGTCCGAGATCGTCGGCGAGGAAGCCCGTTTCCTGCACCAGGGCATGACCTCGTCGGACGTGCTGGATACCTGTTTCGCTGTCCAGCTGGCGCGCGCGTCAGACCTGCTCATCGAGGGCGTCGATCGCGTCCTGGCGGCACTGGAGACGCGGGCCAAGGAGCACAAATTCACGCCCTGCGTCGGCCGCAGCCACGGCATCCACGCCGAGCCCGTAACCTTTGGCCTGAAACTGGCGGGCTATCACGCCGAGTTCCAACGGGCGAAGCGGCGCCTGCTGACGGCGAAGGAGGAGATCGCCACCTGCGCCATCTCCGGTGCCGTCGGGACCTTCGCCAACGTCGATCCGGCAGTCGAAGCCTATGTCGCCGAGCAGATGGGTCTGCAGGTCGAGCCGGTCTCGACCCAGGTGATCCCGCGCGACCGCCACGCCGCCTTTTTCGCAGCCCTCGGAATCGTGGCCTCGTCGATCGAGCGGCTGGCGACCGAAATCCGCCATCTGCAGCGCACCGAGGTGCTGGAGGCCGAGGAGTTCTTCGACAAGGGCCAGAAGGGCTCGTCGGCCATGCCGCACAAACGCAACCCGATCCTGACCGAGAACCTGACCGGGCTGGCGCGACTGGTGCGTTCGGCGGTGGTGCCCGCGATGGAGAATGTCGCCCTCTGGCACGAGCGCGACATAAGCCACTCTTCGGTCGAGCGCGGCATCGGCCCTGACGCCACCATCCACCTCGATTTCGCCCTGCACCGGCTGGCCGGGGTGGTCGAGCGGCTGAACGTCTATCCGGCCAATATGGAAAAGAACCTGAACCTGCTGGGCGGGCTGGTGCATTCGCAGCGGGTATTGCTGGCCCTGACGCAGGCGGGGGTGTCGCGCGAGGATGCCTATGCCGCCGTGCAGGAGAACGCCATGAAGGTCTGGCGCGGCGAAGGGGCCTTCCTGGACTTCCTCAAGGCCGACGCGCGGGTCACCCTGCCGGCCCCGCAGCTCGAGGCCCTGTTCGACCTCGGCTACCATACCAAACACGTGGACACGGTGTTTGCACGGGTGTTCGGAGCCGCGTGACCCTGAAGCGCGCCTTCGACCCGGTCGTCGACGCGCACACGCGCCTGCTGATCCTCGGTAGCCTGCCGGGCGACGCCTCCCTGAAGGCGGGCCAGTACTACGGCCATCCCCAGAACGGTTTCTGGCGGTTGATCGGCGGGGTGATCGGGGTCGACCTCGTTGCCCTGCCCTATCCCGAACGACTGGAAGCGCTGAAAGGCGCCGGCGTCGGCCTGTGGGACGTGATTGCCCGGGCAGAGCGACGCGGGAGCCTGGACGCTGCCATCCGCAATGCCGAAGCCGGCGACCTGAACCGGCTCATCGATGGTCTGCCGGCGTTGCGGGGGATCGCCTTCAATGGCGGAACCGCCGCCCGTCTCGGGCGCCGCAGCCTGGCAAACCGGGCGTCGCTCGATCTGATCGACCTGCCCTCATCCAGCCCGGCCCATACCCGGCCGCTGGCAGAGAAGGCAGCCGCCTGGGCGGCGATGGCGGCGCTGCTCCGCGACCGCTGAAACACCCGAATCAGGGCCCGGTGCATCCGGCCGACTCCCGGGGGAGTAACTGCTTGCGTCATCTCATGTCCCGATGCGCACCCGGACGCGCGCAGGGCTGCCGGGCTTCCCCGACCCGGCAAACGAAAGGGCCGCCCCGATGGGAGCGGCCCTTTCTGAATTCATCGGCGGCTGACGGTTAGACGTCGTTGCGGATCTGCTCACGCGCCACCGAGGACAGCTCGTCCATCTTGCGGCGGATTTCCCCTTCGGAAACGGTCAGACCGGCCCCTTCAAGGTCCTGGGCAATCTTGCGGTAGACGTCTTCCTCGCCGGGCTGTTCGAAATCCGCCTTGACGATGGCGCGACCGTATTCCTCCGCACGATCAGCGTTCAGGCCCATCTTCTCAGCGGCCCAGAGGCCCAGCAGCTTGTTGCGCCGGGCAACTGCCTTGAACTCCTGGTCCTGATCGAGGGCGTATTTGGACTCAAAGCCTTTTTCCCGATCGTCGAAGGTGGTCATGGGCGTAGCTAGGCTCCGTTTGTGCGGCGTCAAAACATGGCCGCAGTCGAGTTGGTCTATAGCCACCCCATGGCCGAACGCAACCGGAACCGGCCGGGCTGCGGCGCCTTGTCGGGTCGACCGGCCCCCTGTCGGTGGTTTGTATCGCGGTGCCGCATCCGCTAAGGCTTCCGGCGACTTTTTCCCGCCCGCCCGATTCCGGATTGAGCCGCCCAGATATCCGTCTGGCCGTTCGATACCCGTTTCCGGCGGGCCCCGGCCGGACCAACAATGATGAACTCCAAGCGCAAGAAGATTTACGAGGGCAAGGCCAAGATCCTGTACGAAGGACCTGAGCCCGGCACCCTGATCCAGTATTTCAAGGACGACGCCACCGCCTTCAACGGTGAGAAGAAGGCCCAGCTCGAAGGCAAGGGCGTCATCAACAACCGCATCAGCGAGTTCATCATGTCCCGCCTGAACGGCATCGGCGTGACCAACCACTTCATCAAACGGCTGAACCTGCGGGAACAGCTGATCCGCGAAGTGGAGATCATCCCGCTGGAGGTCGTCTGCCGCAACATCGTGGCCGGCTCGATGAGCCAGCGGCTGGGCATCGAGGAGGGCACGCCCCTGCCCCGTTCGATCATCGAATTCTATCTGAAGAAGGACGAGCTCAACGACCCGATGGTCACCGAGGAGCACATCACCGCCTTCAACTGGGCCACGACCCAGGAGCTGGACGACATCCTGGCCATGACGGTGCGCGTGAACGACTATCTGTCGGGCATGTTCGGCGCCGTCGGCATCACCCTGGTGGACTTCAAGATCGAGTTCGGCCGGGTGTGGGAAAACGATTTCTCGCGCGTGCTGCTGGCCGACGAGATCAGCCCCGATTCGTGCCGCCTCTGGGACACCAATACGGGCGAGAAGCTGGACAAGGACCGCTTCCGCCGCGATCTGGGCAATGTGATCGAGAGCTACACCGAGGTGGCCCGCCGCCTCGGCATCATGAAGGACATGCCGACCGTGATTCAGGGGGGACTGCACTGATGGCGAGGGTCAAGGTTCACGTCTTCCTCAAGCCCGGCGTTCTCGACGTCCAGGGCAAAGCCGTCGAAGGCGCCCTGCACGGGCTGGGCTGGGCCGGGGTGTCCGATGCCCGGGTCGGCAAGCTGATCGAGTTCGATCTGGACGGAGCCGCCGATCCCGCCGCCGAAGCGAAGGTGATGTGCGAAAAGCTGTTGGCCAACACCGTGATCGAAAGCTACCGCATCGAGGTCGCATGAAGCGGCTGATCCGGTTCTCGGTCGCGGCCTTCGTTCTGGTCTGCGTCCTGATATTCGCAGCGGCCCTGGCGGGCGGGCTGACGGACGATTCGGCCTTTACGCCCGCAGCCGTGGAAGCAGCCCACTAGCGACGTGGGCCACAATCGTGTGCCCGCGTCCTTTCAGCCCCAGCAAGGAGCGCCTCATGACCTTCACTGTCACCTCCACCGGATTCGCCGACGGCGGCACACTTCCGGACGCTCAGGTCTATGCCAAGGAAAACCGGTCTCCCCAGCTGAGCTGGTCGGGTGCGCCGGAGGGCACGAAGAGCTTTGCCGTCACCTGCTATGATCCCGACGCACCGACCGGCTCGGGCTTCTGGCACTGGACCGTGGCCAACATCCGCGCCGATGTGACCGAACTGGTCGAGGGTGCATCGCCCGCAGGCCTGCCGACCGGCGCCGTCGAAGGACGGACCGACTTCGGCACGGCCGGCTTCGGTGGTGCCGCGCCGCCGCAAGGTCATGGGCCGCACCGCTACATTTTCACGGTCTTCGCCGTTGATACGGAGCACCTGGATGTGACGCCCGACAACTCCGGGGCCATCTTCGGCTTCAACCTGCATTTCCACACCCTGGCCAGGGCGTCGACGACGGCGATCTACGAGAACAGGGGCTGAGCCCTACTTCAGGGTCAGGACGAGGCGAAGACCGGCGATGAGGATCGGATCCCGATTCCGGTCTCCGCCCGGGTTATGGATCCACTGCAGATCGGGCTGGATCGTGAACCGCCCGATGGTATCGGAATAGGTCAGCTCGACCCCGCTCTCGGCGCCGCCAAGCTCGTCGCCGAGGTCTGCGGCGTTGGCGCGGGCCTTGTCGGACAGCCCCCCCTGCTGAAAGCCAAGCGAAAGCGCACTGTCCGGACGGTCGGCGAATACGGAATCCATCCGCAGTCCGGCCTGCCAACCACCGCGAAAATCAGTGGTGTCACCATCGGAGACACCCAATCGCAAAAAGCCCCGAACCGTCGGCGCTGCATCGCCTTCGAACAGGGTGCCTTCACTGAGGAAATAGGCACCGCGGGCCGACCTGAGCGCCGGAACGCCGGGTGCCGAGACGTCGCGGATGTCGTCCTGTTCGTCGCCATAGGTCCAGGCCCCGACCGCAAGGCGCAAGGGACCGGACCAGCCGGCTTCGGCCAGATACAGCAGGCCGTCGTCGAAGGTGGTGTCCACCCCGCCATGGTCCCCGATCGTCCCGGCCCGGGCATTGACCGCCGCTACCTGGGCATAGGCGCCCTCCGTCCCGCCGAAACGCAGCCTGACCGCGAGTGACGTCGAGGGAAAGATGGCGGGACCGTTGACGCCGGTGGCCGCGAGTTCCGAGCCAATGCCGAACGGCGGCGACAGCAGCATGTCAGACGCCTCGGTGACATAGAACTCGCTGTTGACGTCATAGAGGCCGGCCAGGACCGACGCCTTGCCATCCGCCAGGTCCTGCTCAATCCAGGCTTCATACAGCCGTACCGCCTGGGCACCGACCTCGATGTTGTCGAACCCCTGAAGCGTACCGGCCACCGCGTTCGGCTCGCCTCCAGCATTGGCGAGGAGGCTGAAATGCGCCCGGGCACCGCGCCAGCCAAGGCTGCGCTCCAGGTCCCCGTCGAGGGAAACGTCAAGATTGTCCAGGAAGCGGCCGGCCGGTGTGTCGATACCATCGACCACGCCGATGACGTCAGCCGTATAGGCCGCCTGCCAGGTCCACGCCGGTTCCGGCGCTTGCGCGGACGAAGCGGGATCACCACCGTCCGACAAATACGGCAAGGAATTCAATGAGATTGCGACAATCGTCCCGGTAACTGACATTTACCTGCCCCGCCTGATTGAATGAGGAACATTCTCGCAGTCTTCATTCAATATATGATTGTAACGTTTGTCTAAAATATAGTAACGCGCTGCAACTATGTTGGATTCTCAGAACCTGACCGATGCCCGCTTTGCTTTGAGACAATAAATTTTTAACCCTGCCTCCATAATATTCGGTGGAATCGGAGAAATTCAATGCTTTCCACAATCCGCTCGAAGATGAAGTTCATTGGCGTAGTATTGATGGCATTGTGTACAATTGGCACGGGCGCAGGACTTGTCATCGCTGGATCGCTCAGCCTGTCTCTCTCCGCCTCAGGTCGGATCAACAGTGTGATGCGCAATCACATGGAGGCCGACATGATGCATGACGCCCTTCGAAGCGACGTGGTGTCTATCCTCCTGGCAGCTGCCGAGGGCCGGGCCGATGTCATGGCGGAGTCCCGCAAGGACCTCAGCGAACACTCGACACACTTCCGCGAAGTCGTCAGCACCAATGAGCAGCTGGTGACGGACCCCGCCCTCATCGCTGTCCTGCACGACCTCAGCGCGCCCCTCGAACAGTATATCTCGTCCGCACAGCGGATTGCCTCGCTGTCCTCGACCGATCCTGCAGCGGCGCGAGCGGCCCTGCCGGGATTCAAGGCCCGCTTCGTGGAGCTTGAGGGCCGGATGGCAGCCGCTTCCGATGAGATCGAGGCGACCCTCGCGACGACCACGGCGCGGGGCGAACTCCTCGCCAAGGTGGGTATCGCCGCAATGATCCTAATCATCCTGACCAGCATCGGCGTGAGCCTGGCCCTCGTCCGGATGTCGATGCGGAACGTCGTGGCGCCCATCGGTGTCCTCGACAGCGAGATGGCGGCCCTCGCAGCGGGCCGCACGGATGTCGAGATGTCCAGTTCAGCCCGGAAGGACGAAATCGGCGCGGTCGGCCGGTCGGTTCTGGCCTTGCAGGCGTTGATCATCAGGCGCGCCCAGACCGAGGCCGCAGCTCAGGAAGCGCAACGCGCCCAGGCCGAGAAGGCTGAGCGCGCCATCGCCGAATCACAGGCCATGGTGGTGGCGGCGATGACGGAAGGTATGGAACATCTGGCGCTCGGCGACCTCACCTTCCGGATCACGGCCGATTTCCCCGGGGTCTATCTCAAGCTCAAGAACGATTTCAACGACGCCGCGGCGCGCCTTGAGGAAGCTCTCAACTCGGTCGACGGAAACGCTGAGGTGATTCGCAGTGGCACCCACGAAATGGCGGAAGCTACGGACGACCTGTCGCGACGCACCGAGCAACAGGCCGCAAGCCTCGAAGAGGCTGCCGCCGCGCTGACGGAAGTCACCGCCACGGTGAACCGGTCCGCCAAGGACGCCAGAAACGCTTCTGAAGTCGTTCAGCAAGCCCTGGAAGAGGCCAAGGCGAGCGGCGTCATCGTCAGTCAGGCCGTCGGGGCGATGGACACCATCCAGGCCTCGTCCAGCGAGATGGGGCAGATCATCAGCGTGATCGACGAAATCGCCTTCCAGACCAATCTTCTCGCGCTCAATGCCGGTGTCGAGGCGGCCCGGGCCGGAGATGCCGGCAGAGGCTTCGCTGTGGTGGCTTCCGAGGTCCGCGAACTCGCCCAGAGATCGGCAAGTGCGGCCAAGGAGATCAATACCTTGATCTCAAAATCCGCCCGCCAGGTTTCCCAGGGTGTCGAGCTGGTCCGGTTGGCAGGTTCGAACGTGGACGAAATCGCGCATCGGGTCGTTCGCATCGGAACCCTGATCGACGACATGGCGGCTGGAAGCCAGGAACAGGCGACGGCGCTGCAAGAGATCAATCTGGCCATTGGCCATATGGATCAGATGACCCAGCAGAACGCCGCCATGGTTGAGGAAGCGACCGCTGCAAGCCACAGCCTCGCCAACGAGACCGAGACCCTGAGCCGGTCCGTCGGCCGCTTCTCACTGACGAAGCCTGATCTGCGCTCGCACCATGCTTCCGGCTCCGGCGTGCACCACGGTCGGGCCGCTGCCTGACCGGAATGGCACCCGGGAGCCTGACAAGCGCAAGGAACGCTGCTAAACGCCCGCCCCATGAGCGCAGCCGTCATCGTCTTCCCGGGTTCCAACTGCGACCGTGACTGCAAGGTCGCCGTCGAACGCTCCACCGGCGAGCGGGTCGAGATGGTCTGGCATCAGGAGACGGAACTCCCGTCGGGCCTTGATCTGATCGTCTTGCCGGGCGGCTTCTCCTACGGCGACTATCTGCGCTGCGGGGCCATGGCGGCGCAGTCACCTGTCATGCAGGCTGTCAGGAAAGCCGCTGACGACGGCGTAGCCGTGGTCGGCATCTGCAACGGCTTCCAGATCCTGTGCGAGGCCGGAATGCTGCCCGGTGCGCTGCTGCGAAACTCCGGACTGAAATACGTCTGCAAGCCGATCGCGCTGACTGTCGCCAACGGACAGACCCGCTTCACCGCCGGCTATCAGGGCCAGCGCGAGGTGGTCATGACCCAGGGCAACGGTGACGGAAACTTTTTCGCCGACGCAGAGACCCTGGCCCGGATCGAGGGCGAGGGTCAGGTCGTGTTCCGCTATGTCGACAATCCGAACGGATCGGTGGCCGACATCGCCGGCCTGCAGAACGCGCGCGGCAATGTGCTGGGCCTGATGCCCCACCCCGACCGGGCCTTCGAGGAAGAACTGGGCTCCGCCGACGGTGCGACCCTGTTCCGCAGCATCTTCGCCGCCGCCTGAGGGCGTTGCGGGCTTGACCTGACGCCTCGCGTCAGTCGATCTCGAGGGCGATAGTCCGGGGGCCGACCGATGTTCATGAGCGAACGCCAGAAGATGATCTCGGGCCTGCCCTATGATCCGGGCGATCCCGAGCTTCAGGCAGACCAGACCGCCGCCAAACAGTGGATGGCGCGCTACAACGCCGCCATGGGGGCCAGCCCCGCCGAGCGACGCGACCTGCTCCGCCAGAAGATGGGCGAGGTCGGCGAAGGCGCGATCATCCGGCCGCCGTTCCACTGTGACTACGGGTACAACATCCGTCTCGGTCGGGGCGTCTTCATGAATTTCAACTGCGTCATCCTCGACATCTGCGAGGTCGAGATCGGCGATCAGACGCAGGTCGGACCGGGTGTACAGATCCTCACAGCCGACCACCCGCGCGACGCCGCCCAGCGGGCCGAAGGTATCGAGTTCGGCAAGCCGGTGACCATCGGCAGGAACGTCTGGATCGGCGGCGGGGCCATCATCCTGCCCGGTGTGACCATCGGCAACGACGCCGTGATCGGGGCCGGCGCCGTCGTAACCCGGGATGTGCCTGAGGGTGCCACCGCGGTCGGCAACCCGGCCCGGGTCAAGCGCTAGACCCCCCAGGCCTGCCCGCCGGCTCCGTAGCCGTCCACTGCCTGGAACAGGGCCGAAACGAGGGCCCGCTCCTCCTCCGTCATCTCCGGCTTCCAGACGTCGAAGATCAGGATCGTCCGGTCCTGACCGCTGTCGTTCGCGGCCTCATGCTCAATGGTATCGTCAAAGGCCCAGGCCTGGCCTTCGCGCCACTCGCGCGTGTCATTGCCCACACGGAAGCGGCTGCCCGGCGGCGCGATCAGGGGCAGGTGGCAGATCAGCCGGGTATTGATCAGCCCGTGGTGCGGCGGGATGCGGGCCCCCGGCGTCAGCTTCGAGAACAGGATCGACGGCGTCCGCCCCGGTACCCGGCACAGCGGGACCTCTGCGAGCGCGGCCATTGTGCGCGGGCAGCGCCGGGCGATGTCCGGCTGTTCCGCGCCGTCCTTCCAAAGAAACAGGGCGCTCCAGTCGGCATTGGCCAGCATGCCGGAGGAATCGGTGTTCGGACGGTCGGCACGTGGCTCAACATAGGGCCGAAACAATTCGGGCTCCGCCAGAAGCCCATCCAGTTCGGCGCGGATCTCGCCCGCCGCCGCCTCGACCGCTGCCAGCCAGGGCAGGGTCTCGCGAGGTTGAAACTGGATCTGGGGCAGGCCGGGGAACAGGTAGAAGCGCGGTTCCTGCTGGTACAGCTGTTTGCGGCCGGCCATCAGGTCGAGTGACAGGGCGAAGCGATCACTGGACTTTGATGCCTCGAATCCGGCCCCGGCGAGGCTGGACGCCAGATGGGCCTCGAACTGCCGGGCCTGGGCCACCACAGCCGCTCGGGCACGATGGAGCTCGGCGATGACGGCGGGTGCCAAACCCCTGCCGTCGCCGGCGGCGCGCAGGGCCGAACTGTAGAAGCTGGCGGCCGCCCGGGGGTCGCCGAGACCCGCAAGTGCATCACCCTTGGCGATCAAGGCACCCAGATCGCGCGAATCGGCGGCCAGGGCGCGGTCTGCCGCGTCGAGTTTGGCCTGATGGGTTTGTTCCTGGTCCCGCATGCGATAACCGGAAGCGGGCGAGCGGCGTTCCGTCAAGGCGAAAGCGTCACAGCCGCCGAACGACCGGGCCCGGTTGAACCTTCACTGTCCGGATGCGTAGTCAGAACGCCAGAACACAGACCCGGGAGCCGCCATGTCCAGCGAACGCGCCACACCCTCACAGATGACCCGCCGAATCATCGTGCTGGCCGCCGCAATCTTTGCCATCGTGATCGGCCAGGCCCAGATCCTGCTCGGATGGGGGCAGTCCCCCGCGGAATTCTCCGCCGACAGCGACACGACCCTGAGGGTCGCAGGCTATGCCTTCGCCATCTGGGGCATCATCTATCTCTGGCTGCTGGTCTATGCCGTCCGGCAGGCGCTGCCCTGGACGGGTGAAAGCCTGCTCATTCATCGATTCGGCTGGCCCTCGGTCGCCGCCCTGCTCGCCATAGGCTGGTGGGTGGTTGCGGCGGCCTTCGATTGGGAGGTGGCGACGATCGTGCTGATCTTCGGTGCGCAGGCCGTCCTGCTGATTCCCCTGCTGGCCAATGCCGGTGCCATCCGTGCCCTGCCGCGCGGCAGCGCGGACCGCTGGATGACGGTGTGGCCGCTGGCCATGCTGGCCGGCTGGCTCACCGTTGCCGCGCCGCTGAATCTGATCACCGTGGCGACCGGCAACGACTGGCTGCCGGAAGCCCTGTCGCCGACAGCCTGGGCCAGCCTGGCCATTGCCCTGGTCGCTGTCATCGCGCTGGTCGTCACCCGACAGCTGCGCACCATGGCCTATGGCATCCCGATCGCATGGGGACTGTTGGGAGCCTTCGTGGCCGAGCAGACACGCAATCCGGTGCTGGCCTATGTGGCCCTGGCCGCCGGTGTCGCCGTGCTGGTGGGGGCCGTGTTGCTGGCGTTCAGCCGGCGACCGCGGATCGAACGCCCTGCGGCTGGACGCGCCAATATGACGCCGGACGCATGAGTCGCTTCCGCAATGGCTGACACGAGCGGGTTCAACGGCTAGAAGCCCCGGCCATGAGCGCGACCCAGAACACCGCCCCCCGGACCATGGCCGAACTGGCCGCCGACTACGGCCTGGCCCCTAATGAATACCAGGTCGTCCTCGACCGACTGGGGCGAGAGCCCAACCACGTCGAACTGGGCGTGTTCTCGGTGATGTGGTCCGAGCACTGCTCCTACAAGTCGTCGAAGACCCACCTCGGCAAATTCCCGACCAAGGGCCCGCGCGTCATCTGTGGTCCGGGCGAGAACGCCGGGGTCATCGACATCGACGACGGCGACGCCTGCATCTTCAAGATGGAGAGCCACAACCACCCCAGCTTCATCGAGCCCTATCAGGGCGCGGCGACCGGCGTGGGAGGGATCATGCGCGACGTCTTCACCATGGGCGCACGGCCCGTCGCCCTGCTGAACGCCCTGCGCTTCGGCGATCCCTCGCACGAGAAGTCGAAGCGACTGGTCAAGGGCGTCGTCTCCGGCATCGGCGGTTACGGCAACTGCGTCGGCGTGCCGACCGTGGCCGGCGAGACCAATTTCCACCGGGGTTACAACGGCAACATCCTGGTCAACGCCATGTGCGTCGGCGTGGCCAAGGCCGACGCCCTGTTCTATTCGGCTGCACCCGCGCCGGGCCTGTCCGTGGTCTATTTCGGCTCCAAGACCGGCCGCGACGGCATCCACGGCGCGACCATGTCCTCGGCCGAGTTCGACGATGAATCGGATTCGAAACGCCCGACCGTCCAGGTCGGTGACCCCTTCGCCGAGAAACTGCTGATCGAGGCGACCCTGGAGCTGATGGCCTCGGGTGCCGTCGCCGCCATTCAGGACATGGGGGCCGCGGGCCTGACCTCGTCGTCGGTGGAAATGGCCGGCAAGGGCGGGGTCGGCATCGAACTGATCATGGACAATGTGCCCCAGCGCGAAACAGGCATGACGGCCTATGAGATGATGCTGTCGGAAAGCCAGGAGCGGATGCTGGCTGTACTGAAGCCGGGCCGTGAGGAAGACGGCCACCGGATTTTCAGGAAATGGGGACTGGACGCCGCCGTCATCGGCCAGACGACCGACACCGGCCGTCTGGTTCTGAAGCACCACGGGGAGACCGTCTGCGACGTGCCGCTGGCTCCCCTGTTCGACGACGCACCGCTGTATGACCGTCCCTGGGTCCAGCCGGCCTTGCAGCCGCACCTGGCCCCGGCGGATGTGCCCGCGCCCGAAAGCTGGGTCGATGCGGTGCTCAAGGTCCTCTGCTGCCCCGACATGGCCTCCAAGCGCTGGATCTGGGAGCAGTACGACCGCCACGTCATGGCCGACACCCTGCACGACTCGGCGACGGCCGCCGATGCCGGGGTGGTGCGGGTGCACGGCACGGACAAGGGTCTGGCCATGACATCGGACTGCACCCCCCGCTATGTCCTTGCCGACCCCTATGAGGGCGGCAAACAGGCGGTCGCAGAGGCCTGGCGCAATCTGACCGCCGTGGGCTCACTGCCCATCGCCATCACCGACAATCTGAATTTCGGCAATCCGCAGCGGCCCGAGATCATGGGCCAGATCGTGCGCGCCATCGACGGCATGGCCGAGGCCTGCCGCGTGCTGGACTTCCCGGTCGTGAGCGGCAACGTCAGCCTCTACAATGAGACCAATGGCGCGGCCATTCCACCAACCCCGACGGTCGGGGCGGTCGGCCTGCTGACCAACTACGACGTCGTCGTCGGCTTCGGCGGCATGGTCGAGGGCGATGTGCTGGTCCTGATCGGCGAGACAAGGGGCGAGCTGGGTTCCTCCCTCTATCTGCGCGAAGTGCTGGGCCGCGAGGACGGCGCCCCGCCGCCGGTCGATCTGGCGCTGGAGCGTCGGACCGGCGACTTCGTGCGCGAACAGATCGAGGCCGGTGCCCTGACCTGTGTGCACGACCTGTCCGACGGCGGTCTGATCGGGGCAGCGGCGGACATCGCCCTGGCCTCGGACTGCGGCGTCGAGCTGGATGTCGGCCCGGGTGCCCATGCCCACGCCCTGCTCTTCGGTGAGGACCAGGCCCGCTATCTGGTCGCCGTGGCCGATGCGACCGGGATCATCGCCGCCGCCCAGGCCGCCGGACTGCCCGCCACGGTGGTCGGCCGCGCGAAGGGCCGCGACTTCGCTTCGGGCGGCACGGGCGGCGATCTCTTCCGCCTGCCGCTGGATCACCTGCGCGAGATGCACGAAAGCTGGATGCCGGCCTGGATTGAAGGACACATCTGATGCGTTTCGCCCCCATCGCCCTGACTGCCCTCTCCCTGATCCTGTCGGCCTGCGAAGGCGGCGGTGATCCTGTCGAACAGGCCCTGCGCGACGCTTCGTCCGAAAACCACGCCGCCCGGGTGCAGGACGGTGCCGTCTCTGCCCCGGCCCATGCCGGGGGACACGCCGCTGCCGGCTCTGCAACCCCGGGCGACGCAGCCTTCGCCGCGTCAGAGGCCGCGATGCATACCGGCATGGCCCGGGCGTCGGGCGCAACGGTCGACGAGGCCTATATCGCCAAGATGATCGAACACCACCGCGGTGCCGTGGCCATGGCCGAAGTGGCTCTGAGGGAGTCGCGCGATCCAGAGGTTCGCCGCATGGCGCAGGTCGTGATCGACACCCAGACCCGCGAAATCGCGGAAATGCAGGCCTGGAAGCCGACACCGGCGAACTGACGCAGGCGGCCGGCGCGGGTCCTGTTCGGGGCGACAAACCGCCGGGCCGTCGGGGCGCTTGGAACGGGGTGACGCGCGTCACAATTCCGGTCTAGGTCGGGTTATCCAGCCTGGAGGTCCCGATGCGCCCGTTCGAAACCCTGTCCCGCCGCGGTCTGCTGCTGACCCTCGGTGTCGGCGGTGCCCTCGCCGGCTCGGGCCGTCAGGCGCTCGCCGACCCGGTCTTCGCCGAATATCCCTTCCAGCTCGGGATCGCCGCCGGCGACCCGACCCCCGATGGCTTTGTGATCTGGACCCGCCTGGCGCCGCGTCCGATGGAGATCGGACACGGCATGCCCTCCGCCCCCGTGCCGGTAAAATGGGAGGTCGCGACCTCGCGCGGCTTCGGCGACACCGTGGTTCGCTCCGGCGAGGCGGTTGCCCGCCCCGAACTGGCTCATGCGGTCCATGTCGAGGTCGAGGGGCTGGAGCCGGGCCGCGAGTATTTCTACCGTTTCAATGCCGGCCGGGAACGCACCCCCAGCGGTCGGGCGAAGACGGCCCCGGCCGCCGGTGCCACGACCGCTCTGGCGCGCTTCGGTGTGCTCGGCTGCCAAGCCTATGAGCAGGGCTTCTATACCGCCCACCGCAAGGCGGCGGAGGAGAACTTCGACTTCATCTACTGCTATGGCGACTACATCTATGAAGGCCGTGGCAACCGCACCTACACCGGCTCGGGCGGTACGATCGAAAATCCGCGGCAGCATTTCGGGGGCGAGATCTACAGCCTCGACGACTATCGTCGGCGCTATTCACAGTACAAGCTGGATACTGACCTGCAGGCCAGCCACGCCTCGACCGCCTGGTTCTGCACCTGGGACGACCACGAGATCGACAACAACTGGGTCCGGGCACTGGACCAGGACAGCACCCCGCCCGAGGTCTTCATGCTGCGCCAGCAGGCGGCGATGCAGGCCTGGTATGAGCATATGCCGGTCCGGCGCTCGGCCTTCCCCCGGGGCGCGGTGACCCAGGTGTACCGGCATGCCGCCTGGGGCGATCTCCTGGATCTGAACTTCCTCGACACGCGCCAGTACCGGTCGGATCAGCCCTGTAACGACGCCTGGGGCACGACCTGCGCCGGCGTCTCGGCCGCCGACGCCCAGGTGCTCGGCCAGGCGCAGGAGGCCTGGCTCTACCAGAACCTCGACCTCAGCCGGGCCCACTGGAAGGTGCTGGCCCAGCAGATCATGGTCATGGACCTCGATCGCCGCGAGGGACCGGAGCCCGGCTACAACCTCGACAGCTGGGCGGGCTATGCGATCCCGCGTCAGCGCCTGCTCGACCGGCTGCGCGAGCGCCGGATCGGCAACACCGTCGTCCTGACCGGCGATGAGCATCAGAACTATGCCGGGGAGCTGTACCGCGACAGCCGCAACCCGGAGGGCGCGCCGATCGCCTCGGAGTTCGTCGCCACCTCGATCAGTTCGTCGGGCGACGGCCAGGATCAACGGGCCGACGGGCGGCGCTACCTTGCCAACAACCCGTTCCTGAAATTCAACAACGCCCAGCGCGGCTATGTCGTCTGCGACGTGACGCCCGAGCGCTGGCAGACCGAGTTCAAGGTCCTCGACAAGGTATCGGACAAGGCCGGGACGCTGACGACGCGGGCGAAATTTGCTGTTGCCAGCGGCGACGCCCGGGTGGTGGCGGCCTGACCTCAGGCCCTGTCAGGGCTTTCGGACCGGCGCGCGGTGAAACACCAGACGGCGTGACCGAGTGTCAGGACCACCGCACCGCTGACCACAACCATTGAGCCCGTGCTGGCGAATGACAGTGGCGCGAAGGCCCACAGCCCGGCGTGGACAAGGCCGGCAAGGGTGATGGACCAGCCGCCGACCCGCTGGGCCGCCTGGGCCCGGGTCTCGGCCTCGGGCGACCGTCGCCGACCACTGACCTGTTTGGGCATCACATTGGCATAGGCCGCGAGCCCGAGGCCGATGATGACCTGGACCGCCCGGGTTGCGACATCCTCGCCGACCATCCCCTGGAGGCCGGCGTAGCGCAGGGCCGCAGCGGCGGCGAGGAAGGTGATGCCGAGCGCAATGGCTCCGCCGAAGCGTTTGAAGATCATGACCGGGGTCCTTTCGATGGAGCGGCGACAGGGTCTGAGGCCGGCGGGGTGTCCGCGCCAAAGCCGAAGGTCTGGGCAAAGCCGAGCAGGGCGTCTTCGAGCACCGACAGCTTGATCCGGTAAGTGACGGTCGTGCCCTGTTTGTGCGCGTCGACCAGATCGGCTTCCCGCAGGACATTGAAATGGGCTGACATCGTCGGCCTGGAGACCGGGAAATGCTCGCACAACTCGCCCGCCGTCATCGGCCGCTGGCGCAACAGCTCCAGCACCTTGCGGCGGGTCGGATCAGCGAGAGCCTTGAATACCCGGTTCATGGGTCGATGATTAGCTAATCATCTAAATAAAGTCAATCGGCAGGATCCCGGCCGGTCTGAAGCCGATCAGTCGACGACAGGAATCGCCTGGCTCAGCCGCCCGCCGACCCGGATCGGTTCGACCCGCTTGGCCAGTCCGGTCCTGTCATCGGTCTCGACATAGACACCGCAGATCGTCGCCGGGCCGTGTGCCGGGACATAGCGGCCGCCGGACAGCCGGGTCGTGAAGCGCCGCAGGGGCTCTTCCTTCTCGTTGCCGATGACGCTGTCGTAGTCGCAGCAGCCGCCGGCGTCGGTCTGATAGGCCGTGCCGCCCGGCAGGATCTGGCAGTCTGCGGTCGGGACATGGGTATGGGTACCGACCACCAGCGAGGCCCTGCCGTCGCAGAAATGGCCCATGGCCATCTTCTCGGAGGTGGCCTCGCAATGCATGTCGACGATGATGGCGTCCGCGGCCATGCCCATGGGGCAGGCAGCCAGTTCCTTCTCGACCGCGCTGAACGGGCAGTCCATCGGATCCATGTGGATGCGGCCCAGCACATTCATGACCAGCACGGTCTTGCCCGACTGGGTCTCGAACAGATTGGCCCCGGCCCC
>VYMF01000511.1_pt1 | contig 17103 bp, 19 predicted proteins | sample 5115271 | NCBI WGS metagenome assembly VYMF01 (sample SAMN12291778, study PRJNA351875) | freshwater metagenome | isolation source: freshwater lake | place: USA: Michigan, Wintergreen Lake | collected 2013-08-08
TATTCCCCACTGAATATACTCCTCATCACTCCAAGCAATACCCTCGCTAATTCCCGCATAAGTCATAAAAGTATAACTGTTACGACTGGCCCATTGTTGTCCAACTTTTGTCACCAAAGGTATCCCCATCCACAGCACATCTAAAGTTGTCATTCCTCCCGTAAAAGGATAGGTATCTAAAACCACATCAGCTATTCTTAAATTTGCTCGATAAATTCCTGTGGGATAGAGGGGGAAGATTTTTAATCTCTCATAATTAATTCCTTCTTCCTCGGCAACTTTGAAAAATAATTTTTCCACTGATTTAGCATCACTTAACCCTTGAATACTCAAATAACTATTAGGAACTGCCTTTAAAACTTGTAGCTGAAGTCGAATAGTTTCAGGGTTACGTTTTATCCCCGTTTGTACGGTTAAGTAATTAATTGCATCCTCTGGAATCCCTAAATCATCCCTTCGGAGAGAAGGGTAAGCAACCTCGACACCATCCACACAAATATAGGAATTAGGTAAGCGCCAAATTTTTTCTCGGTAATATTCCTGTGCAGCTGCTGGTAAAACGTAATTATCAGCAAGATAGTAATCAATTGCAGGAATTCCTGACGCATCAAAACCTAACCAAGTCACTTGTATTGGTGCTGGTTTAAGTGCCATGACTTGACAAGTTGTGTTATTAGTGATGCTGTCTAAATCTACCAAAATATCAATATTATCCTGACTAATTTTTTCAGCGATTAGCAGAGGATCAATAGGTAAGTTATAGCAAGCATTTACCTGATTTTTAAAACAATTTTCAGTGATAAAATCTTCTTTTTGAGATACTAGGTATAAAGAGACATGAAATTCATTATAGTCATGATACTTCATTAACCACCTAGAAATTAATCCGATAGAATGATTATATAAAGTATCGGCAATATAGCCAATTTTAAGAACTTTGTTTGTATCTTTAATAGTCGATTTTTCCCAGTAATTACAGTTAGACTTATTGCGAACATATTCCTGAAAAAGTTGACCAACACAATTATTAATGTAACGGTTTTTTCTTGGGTTATCTTCTAGGTAAGTTAGAGGGGATACAATTGATAGGCATGGTCTATCCAATAATCTTGGACATTCTCGATTAGCGATACTTTTTTGCAAGGATTCTGCATATTCTTCAATATCTGCCTTAATATCGACCCAATTACCGCTAAATAATTTGACATAAAGAGCAATAAAATCAGCTACAGCTTGAGAAGGCAACCCTTGACAACTTGTTTTTAATTGATTAGCTACTTGGATAGCATCGGCAAAATCTCGATTATCAAAATAACATTGATACAGTTCAGCTAACAGATAAATTTGCCCTGGTTCTACTGCCAAACAAGTATTAATAATATCAATAGCCAATGGTTTATTATTCATGGCCAGAGAAGTTACTTTAGCTTCTACTACTTTGATGAAAGTTTGTCGCTGACAGTTAGATTGAAATATTGCTTCCAAGTAAGGGACGGTTTCTGGTATCTGAGAATCGAGAAATTTTTCTAAAACTTCTTCCAATAAACTTAACTCTAGACTCTGGAAATCATTTGTTTTTAACACATCAACAAATAACCAAGCTTTTAACTGCTCTTGATCAAAATAATTCAAATCAATTGCTAATAAAATAAACCGCAGTAAATTATCAATATTATCGGGACTAATCTCGCGAATATGTCCTCGAATTAACCAACTGGTTTCTAAATTGCCTAACTCTAACTGTCTTTGCGCTTCCCCATGCAAAATATTGACTAAATCTGCTGTCCACGCAGTCATTTCCTGTTCATCCCCTTGACTGAGGACGAATAACCAAGTAGTTTGTGCTTCTTCTTCCAAACTGGCTAACTTGCCAGAAATCTCCTTGGATAATTGCCGGTTCAACTTGGGAATGCCAAGACATAAGTATTTATCGTTAAGTGTCTCTACTAGCGTACCCAAATAGAAGCAAAATTTTTCTATATAAGTAAAATTTATCAGTCGCTCAGGGGTTTGGTTTTGGGGTTTTAGGGTTTTCGGGTTTTAGTTGAAATTCCCCATTCCCCCATTCCCCCATTCCCCACCCAGTTTCAATGGGTCTTAGCTTACCATCAATGTCAGCCAAGAGTCAGTTTTTTGAAAGATTTTCTAAATAAACCAATAAATCGGCCATAGCTTGAGAATCGGGCTGAAATTTGGGCATTGGTGGGGTTTTACCGCTAATTACCTGTTCAATCAGACTAATTCTCGATTTGCGATGGGAAACGTCCTCTAAACTCGGTCCGACGATGCCATCAGCAAACTGGCCGTGACAAGCAGCACAGTTAATCTGAAAGATTTCGTAACCGCGACTGACATTACCTTGTAGGGATAACACCTCTTTAATGTAGGGATCTGACATCTTAGCCAGATGAAAGGTGATTAAATAGGTGCTAATCAAGAACAAAACCACGATTATAACCATTAAGAATCGATAAAGTCCGAATTTTGGTTTAACTAACTGACTATTCACGCAAGCTGCCGAAGGAAAGATGAGTTTCTCTTTACATTTTGCAACTTTTTGCCCCAAAATTCCACCGCCGCTGCTAGAGATAGAGAAATGGGGAATAATATAAGACAAAAGCGCATCTTTTTCTAACCCTCTAGCAATGAACCTATTAACCAGACTGGAAGATTGGCCCTATATTATCTTACCTATCACCATCATCCTCAGTTTCCTGCTGTTGGGATGGCTCGTAGAACAGCGCGTTGTCAGTCAACTTTTATCGATTGCCAGAGAAAAAAACCTGCGTTTCTCGGAAGGGGTTTTACGTTCCCTTCGTGGATTAAGCATACTTTGGTTCGGACTTTTGGGTTTAAATATTGCCCTCTCCCTTCCCAATCTTCCCCTCTTTCCCTCCCTCATTTTCCTGAGCAAACAATTTCTGCTAGTGGCTTTTTTAGCTTCGGCCACTTGGGTTGTTGCTCAATTATCCGTGGAAATATTACGAGTTTATACCACGGGAGATGATGGCATTTCTTCCCTAACTTCCCTATTTGAATTTCTCGCCAAAGTTCTGATTTTTAGCTGCGGTTTTTTGCTTATTCTAAGCTCGATTGGCATTTCGATAACTCCGATGCTTACTGCCTTTGGTATTGGGGGTGTCTCCCTCGGTTTAGCTCTCCAAAATACCCTAGCTAATTTAATGTCGGGGATTAATATTATCACTTCTAAAAAAGTTAGACCGGGAGATTATATAGAACTGAGAACAGGAGAAGCTGGTTATGTGCGAGATGTGGATTTAAGATGCACAGTAGTCGAAGAAATTACCAATAATCTTTTGGTTATTCCCAATGCTCAGATCATTTCTTCTAGTTTCCGTAACTATAGTTTACCAGATCACTCCCTACTGGTTCCCGTGGAAGTGGGCATTAGTTACGATAGTGACTTAGAAAAAGTCGAAAAAGTTACCCTAGAAGTCATGCAAGAAATCGCCCAGTTATTGCAACCTAACCTCGGTGACTATCAACCCTTGATCCTTTATCGTAAATTCGATTACTATAGTATCCTGCTGACGGTTTATCTCAAGGTGGTAGAAGAAGAATTTTTTCAACATCTCACCATTAAACACGAATTTATTAAACTCCTACACCGACGCTATCAGCAAGAAGGAATTAAAATTCCCTATCCGATTTTTTTTCCCTATCCCCCCACTAATCCCCCTAGTTAACTTAAATTCGCTATCTCAACAAACAATTGAAATGTGCGGACAACCTACAACTGATAATTCTCCTCAAAAAACTTACGAGTCATCGGTTGGGCAACTTCAATACCGTGGCCTTCTCCTAGTAATTCTAGGGGTTTTCCTTCCACTTGAATCCAGACTTTGGCATTGGGATTCTCGGTGGTAGTAGTATAGATGATTTGTGCCAAACGACCGATCAACATATCAGGGCCATCATCAGTGCCAAACTCGCGCGAGAGATTAATCTTAATTCCCGTTTTATCTACTTTTAAATCAAGTAATTTAGTCCCGGGGGGAATAGTAGTCATATCCGGAGGATTACTTGGACCAGCTAATAGAATCTTCAATACTGCTGTTAACTCTCGGTCGTCGCTATCTGCTTTTTGAACGGTAATTTCTTGGGTGACTAATTGATTACCCGTATCAGTCACTTTTAACCAATAAACCTGTCGATTTTCCCTAACAGGAATAGCTGCAGGAGTTGCTGTCGGACTTGTCTCCACTGGACCGGGAGAAACTGGTTTAACAATTGGTGATTGACTTATCGGCGCCGGAGTAGGAGATTCAATCGGGTTTTCGCTGTTTTTCTGGGAGGAAGATAGGTGATGGACGGCAAACCAAGCAGTGGCCCCACCAGCAGTAAATAAAGCGAGGCCGATACCAATTATCCAAGGCAAAGAGATTTTATCACTAGAGCGAGAACTAGGCATAATTCAGTTATCAGTTATCAGTTATCAGTTATCAGTTATCAGTCGAACTCTTTTATTCTCGCCACTTCCCCACTTCCCCACCACCCCACTTCATAATTCATAATTCATAATTCATAATTCCCATTTATTCTCCCCCCGCAACGCGCACGAAGTGGTCTCCCCACTTCCCCACTTCCCCACCACCCCACTTCATAATTCATAATTCATAATTCATAATTCCGATATCCTCTTTTCCGACCATTAAATTTAATTGGGGTTCCCCGATCGAGGTTCAATTCTGCCAAAGGCGGCTATACTCAGCTTATCATCGTCGATCTGCAATTGGAGAAGGCGGGCGATAATTCCTTGTTTCTCGAAGTTTTTTAAATCTAACTGGGTGGATATACCCTCGGCAAACCCCTTGAGAAGGCGCGAGGAGATGCGACGACCATTAAGAGTGGCTGTGGGGTCAATAAGCTCGATTTTTCGCCCCTGCACTAGCTTAAATCCCACTTCTAAGCTCAGATCGAGGCTGGCTGCGGGGCCGTCCGGCCCTTGGGTCTCTAGCTGCAGGCTGAGGGCGACTCGATTATTATTAAGAAAGTTAAAATTTGCTTGACTAAGTTGATATTTTGTGCTACTCGATTCTTCCCTAGAGGGAATCAGATTATTAATCAGGGTCTGAATTTGTTCTTTGACCGCTGCCGATTGTAAAGCTTGATTAACATTAGTTTCCGTGAGGACAAGATGCAATGCCCCCGCAGCCGGTCGGCGCAAGGCGGCGGCTAAACTGCCGTTTTTTTGCTGTAATAGCGGCAAATCGAGGCTAATTGGCTCAGTTTCTAGCTCGATCTTCTCAATGCGAACATCAGCAAGGGGATAAATTCCCCTTGCAGAAATGCGCACTCGATCGATTTTGCCTTGTAGAGCCTGATAATTGGGAATATTATCGACCCTGACGGCTAATTGTTCCACTTTTTGGACTTGGGAGCGAAGGGTATGGGCTAAAACCGTATCGATAATTGCCCCCGCCGGAGTTAACAGGGTCAAAACACTAGCGAGAGTGATTGTTAGCCATTCCATCGCTCAATTACACCCATTCAGCTAAATTTTGCCAAGCATTAGTCAAAAGCTGACTTAACCAACGTCGTTGCACTTGATCTAAAATCGGGTCTTCTGCGAGAATTTCTTCAGTCAGATCATCGAGAGATTGACCCTGAGCGCGGGCCATTCTAATAATTCCCGCAATCACGGCAGCGATCATCTCCTCATCGACGGGAAGCTGTCGGAGGGCGGCAATTTCTTCGGGGGTAGTCGGGATGGGATAATTCATAATCAGATGGGGCTGGCTGTGTATTAATCTAGGTCTTTGACGCTCCCCGAAGCGCTCAGGCGAGGGGTTCTTGGTTCAACAAGTCCACTTACTTTAGATTCCTTGCGTTATCTAAAACAGAGGTGGTTCTTTCCCCAAGCGTTACTTTTCGTGCGCCCCACGATAGTTGTACTTCTACAAAATTTGCTTGAATTGAAGTATTAGCTTCAAATACTGTGTTGTCTAGTTCCTGCCAAGATTTTACCTACCTACAGGTAGAAACTAGAACAATTAGGTAGAACCCCAGATCTTTGATTGTCAAGGTACAGCGTTAGTCATTAGACTACTGGGCTTTTAGAGCGGTCGATTACCCTATCCGCTATACTTATACAGTAGCTAGTTTTCATGAGTAGGTCAAGATACTTAAAAGAAGAAGTTATTCGAGATTTTGCTCTTGAGACTAGACACTTACTTTTTAGCTGTGCTTCGCTGTTCTATGCTGGCGGAACCTTTCATCTCCGAGGTGAAACCGAGAGTTCCTTCAAGCCGACATTTTAGGTAAAGTTTTTTAAACTTTTTTCAGAAAACTTTTTGTGTAGTCTAGCGTAATCAGACCATTTTTGACTTGGTACTTTTGGGTATTTTTGGGTGTAATAGCTAAATCAAGATGAGAGAAATACTTTACAGAGAAATTCCGACTCCCGACTCGATCGCCGTTTGTCAGTGGTTACAATCCGATTGGCAACCCGCCAGCGGTGTCAAGACAAATACACCTAACGGGGTGAGATTGCGCTTATCGGAGGCGATCGAATTGTCGATCTTTGTCTGGACGCTGCAACGGACTACTTATTTAAAAGTTTTCCGCTGGGGTCAGCGATCGCATTCTCAAGAAACATCCCTGACTCAGCAGATCGATCGAGCTTTACAAAAGCGTTTTCCGCCGCAGTATCACACGATACCAAACATCGATGGAAAAAATCACTCAATTTTTACAGATTTAGAAGCGGACTATCCCCTAACGGTTCACTACTTCCGCAAAATGCCGCAAGGGGAGGCGGATCTAGAACGTTTGTATTGGTGGGAAAAACGTTGGCGCGACAGTGCCAAAAATCCCCAACAACCGCGGCCGGTAATTTTCTCTAGCAGCGAGGAAAATGAGCATCCCATCGCCTACGACTTAATTTATATTGGTGGTGCCTTGGGGGCAATTCATGCGGCACAGATGGCCAAATTAGGTTATCGAGTCCTCTTAGTAGAAAGACTACCTTTCGGACGAATGAATCGGGAATGGAATATCTCTCGATCGGAGTTTCAAAGTTTAATTAATTTAGGCTTATTTACTGCCGAGGAATTCGAGGAATTAATCTTCCAAGAATACATCGATGGCTTTAATAAGTTTTTTGATGGCAATAATCCCCCCCATCTGAAAGCCGAAATTCTCCATACTCCCACGGTTTTAAATATCGCCATTAATTCCGATAAATTGCTGCAATCCTGCGCTAAAAAAATACATGATCATGGCGGTAAAATTCTCGATCAAACGGAATTTATCAAGGCTGATATTACTGCTAATAGTGTTACTGTCACCCTTAATCATGGTGGAGAAATTCAACAGATAAAAGGCCGTTTATTGATTGATGCTATGGGTTCCGCTTCTGCCATTGCCTGGCAATTAAACGGAGTGCGTGCCTTTGATAGTGTCTGTCCGACGGTGGGGGCAGTAGTAGAAGGATTCGATCCGGTGGTGTGGGATTCTCACTATGGCGATGTCTTAAATTCCCATGGCGATATTTCTAAAGGCAGACAACTAATTTGGGAATTATTTCCGGGGGAAGGAAGAGAATTAACCTTCTATCTATTTCACTATCATCAAGTCCATCCCGATAACCCCGGTTCTCTGTTGGAAATGTACGAAGATTTCTTTACTATTTTGCCCGAATATCGACAGTGTGATCCGGAAAAATTAACTTGGAAAAAACCAACCTTTGGTTATATACCGGGGCATTTTAGCACAGGAAAAAAAGATCGAATTGTCTCCTTTGATCGCCTTTTAGCCATCGGTGATGCCGCCTCCCTGCAATCACCCTTAATTTTTACTGGGTTCGGTTCTTTGGTGCGTAATTTAGAGCGCTTAACCCATCTTTTGGATACGGCATTGAAACACGATTTACTAACAGCTAAAGACCTAGAAAATGTGCGTGCCTATCAAAGTAATGTGGCGGTAACTTGGTTATTTTCTAAAGGAATGATGGTTCCCACGGGAAAAACCTTACCCCCCCAAAGAATTAACGCCATGTTAAACACATTTTTCGGTTTATTGGCCGACGAACCGCCGGAGGTTTCTGAAACTTTTATTAAGGATAAAACTGATTGGTTGACCTTTAGCCGTTTAGCAATTAAAGCGGCCAGAAAAAACCCCGCTTTACTGTTATGGATAGCAGAAATGGCTGGCAGTCAGGATTTAATTCGTTGGTTGGGTTCCTATCTCGATTTTAGCCTTGATGGAGTCAAAAATCTGCTTTTTGGTTCCTGGTTTCCCCAATGGTTAAAAAACTCCCAAAGCTGGCTAGAAAAAGACAATCCTCGCCTATGGTTAAAGTTATTGAGTTTTAATTATGGCCTAAGAAATTAAGTAGGAGACTCCGAGACTCCGAGAGAGCTACCGGGGATCAGATTTGAGTTTTTTGTTCACTGTTTGTGGAGTTAAGAAACTGTTGGAAAAGTTAAAGAATGCGCTTACCTACAGGTTCTAACTGCGATGCTGATGTGAACTACTCTCAAGGTCGTTGAGAGCTTCCTATTTCACGGGGGATTGCCTCAAGACGGACTTACACCCAGCTTTTGGTCTGACATCCCCTCTATAGGCAGTATCGCGCTTTTCCTAACGACAATATTCGTAAGCTTTCATCTCGAATATTTATTGCCGCATTTATGTCCCGGTCATGGATTGTTTTGCAATGCTCACAAGTCCATGTTCTAACATCAAGGGATAAACTACTCACTTGATTTAGACAGACATGACAAGTCTTAGAACTAGGGAAAAACCTATCAACTTCAATATAGGTTTTTCCTTGCCATTCTGCCTTGTATTTAAGCATTGTACAAAACATTCCTCAACTACAATCACTAATGGCCTTAGCTAAATTATGATTGCGTACCATGGCTTTAACATTGAGATTTTCTACCGCAATAACTTGGTTTTCGTTAACTATCTTACGGGATAGCTTGTGGAGAAAATCCTCACGACATCTTGAGATTTTAGAGTGAACTTTAGCTACTTTATCTCTAGCCTTTTGACGGTTGTTACTTCCTTTCTTTTTACGAGAAAGCTTTTGTTGTTTACGTTTTAGATTGCGTTGATGTTTGGCTAAATGTCTAGGGTTAATGGGACTTAGACAAAAAACAAATCGAGAAAAGCCTCAACTCCAATCCCCGCTTGGGATTTACTTCGACCAAGCCCAAAATCGCTGAAACCCAGATATATCAAGGAAAATCATCGAGGTTAGCCCTTTGTCCCGTAATGGTTTGAGCCTTTTTTGCTGACCGAAAACGCCTAAGTCCCATTAAGCTGTTCGTAATTTAAATTGCTTGTTGAGACGAGGCAAGAGGCAAGAGGCAAAAGGCAACAGTAAAGGGATTGGGGGAGATTCGGCTAATCTAAGAATAAGCGATTTAAATACGTCTTAGCTTATCATATTTACTACCATTACTGTTAATAGCAAAATGATTAAGTCCTAAATCGATTCCTATGGCTTTACCGTCCGATGACTGACTGGGCAACTCTGATCCATCATCAACTAAAATAGAAGCGTAGTATTTACCGTCTGGGTTTTTTGAGATAGTAACAGTTTTAATTGTTCCTGCAAATTCCCGATGACGAACAGAATAAACTAATCCAACTTTACCCGGTAATTTGAGGTAGTCACCTTCAAATTTAACATTAGCTGGATAGCTAATTGATTGTTTACCATGTTTGGATTTTAATTTTGGTAATCTAGCTCGTTTCTCAAAGAAATTTTGATAAGCTTGGGATAAGTTCAAAGCAACAACCTGTAAACACTGGGAATAAGCATCTGTCAACCAATCATATTCTTTTTTGAGACTAGGCAATAGTCCCTGAATATAGTTTCGTGTCAGTCCTTTTCCTGTGGTTTTATAGGTTTCTTGGCATAAATTCAATGAATAATTCCAAAACCAACGACAACAACCAAAGCTTTTTGCTCAGGCTATTTCTTGCTCAGTATTAGGCTTAAGTCTGAATTTGTACGCTTTGTACATAAGAGTTATCAAGAAACTATAATTATGATAACATAGTTTTTGAGGAATTGTTTAGATACAAAGTCAGCATTCATGAGGGGGTGTGGGGCGAATTACTTCGCCCCTTTAAAAGCCCCGTGCCATCGCACTCAAGCGAGGGACTTCTGCTGACATTCAGTTAAAATAGCCATCATCTTTTGGGCTACCTCTGCTGTTTGTTCCAGCATGGCAAAATGACCACAATTGGATAACTCAATGACGTTGCTGCCAGTTTCAAACAAAGGATGAAAACTGGCCAGATGGTTAACGTACTTAACTTCCATAATCGTATCCTCTTTCCCCGCCAGAAAATAGACCGGTTGCGGGAGACGGGAGACAATCTGGGGTAAAAGATGAACTTCGCTGATAGTGGTGGTTTCCAAAAGTGACCCTAGGGCCGCTTGGTAATCGGCCCGGACAAAATCAATCACGCGCTGTTTGCCCCATTTTTTACCTAGGGTTTGCTTGACCATCATCCGCGAGAATAAAACATCAATAAAGGGAACACGGGGCAACCAAGGCGGTCTTCTCTGTAAAATCTGTCTTCCGGCTTCCCGAAATCGCTCAAATTCCTCCTTTAGATAGATGCCACCGCCGGCATTCATACAGATTACCCCTTTAATCCGTTCAGGACAGCTATCCGCGGCCCACAAAGCAACACTACCACCGAGGGAATGACCAACTAACCAAGCAGCATCGAGGTTTAAGCGGTTAAGAAGGGTAATAACGTCTTGGGAGTAGGATTCAAGGTTATAACTGCTAGGAGGACTGTTAGAGGTGATTTTTTGGGAGTCGCCAAAGCCCCGGAGATCATAGACTAGACAGGGATAATCCGGGGAGAGAATATCTACCAAAGGCTGCCAGTAGTGACGACTCAGCAGCCAACCGTGTATAAAGAATAAAACCGGTTTATCCGCTCGGGGCGAAAATAACTCGTAACTGTGGGATACTCCCGATATGTCGATGGTAGGCATATAATCAATCTCAACCTAAATTAAACCGTTGATAGGGGTTACTAGGGAAACTTCTAGGGAAAAATAGATGTATTTAGCCTTGTTTATAGAGCAAAATCAGGGAAGCTTCGGATATTCCCCTGACAGCTGATGACTCACTGCTATAGACAATTTCAAAAGCTTCTACTTAAAGTATAAAACACTGGAGATACCCCCCTAAAATAGGATGAAAACCCTAGACCAGGATTCATCTATGAAATGCGATCGCTTTTTAACTCTTTCCCTCGTCTTCAGTCTGGGATTAGCTTTTCCCCCCTCTTTACCCGCTCAAAATCCCCCCGCTACCACCTTTCAACCAGGTCCTTGGCAGCCTGTTGCTAGGGTGAATACGAGTCGTCCCGTGGAGATTAAAATCATCAATCAAACCGATATTGACCTCAATTATGACCTATCGGCCAATATTAATTCCTCTCCCCAATTATTATCTCCAGGTACGGAGACAAACCTAAGAGGTTTGGTAATTCCAGCATATATTCTGATTAATCGGGCTAATGCAGCCGCAGATCCCTATTCTTCTAGTTTAATCTATGCCGTAGAGGTCAATGATGATAATTTAGTCACGATTACTGTCACCAAAGTTCCGGGGAGTACCCCCGGTTATACCACCTTTAACATCAATCAACAGGGTGCTATTTATATTTACTAGCTCTAGCTTAAGCTGCTATGGAGCCACCTCGATTGTTAATTAAGTTTACGGCTCTTTCTACCTCCTTTGGCTTCAGGATTTTAAAATTCGTCTTCTTGGGCAAGAATTGTCTTAATAGTCCCTTATTATGCTCGTTTAATCCCCCTCTACCAAGAATGATAAGGAGTAGCAAAATAAAAATCTGCCCCGATTTTCTGAGGGGGCATCTCAGTTTTGCAGAAATACTGAAAACAGGATATAAAGGAAGAAGAAATTGATCAACAGAGGCAAGGACAATGACCGGATTAAATGATGCTGACCGAGAAAAAATCGGTCAGCCGTTACGACTAAAGTCGCATCAGCTAAATCCATTGGGCGCTCTTTATATTTTTCCATCAGTGACAGTAATCGAGGATAATCTTTTTCTTCGATCGAGGCTAACCGTACCATTTTCTTCAATAGCAATTGGGAGCATCTCACCTTTGTAACCCCTAAATCAGGTTTTTATGTCAAGCTATTTTGAAAGCCTTGCTAGAAACCAGTTTTAGGTATAAGTATAATTACTCACTTGCATAAATGAGATGCTCCCCAAGCAGAGATACATGGATTCAGTAAAACAAGCCCAAGTTGTTATTATAGCGGTTCTCACATCTGTGTGGCACACTTTAACCTTTGCTGATTAAGCTTTTCAGGATTGAGAATGTACCTCTTGTCAACAGGAAACGCTATAGATAAGAGGACTTGTTCTCGATAAAAATTTTAACTGCTTGATGTCGTGGTTGAGATTTATCTACCGAACAGAATAAAGGGGCAGTATCGCACAGGATCATAGGATCAATCCCTGTTGTTTATATTTATACATCAAAAGATTTTCATAGTCCTTTTCGCTAATTTCAGAGGCAGGAAATTCCATTTATTCAACTTCTTGAAACCATTTAGCCCATTTTTCTTTTAAGTCCTCCCTTCGGTACGCTTCAATTTCTTCGGCGATCTCTTCTTCGGTAATATCCTGAACGCCGGGTAAGGATTGAGTTTTATCGAAGAGTTCTTTAACTTTTTGGCTTAAAGTCTGACGGTTTTGTTTGTCTACCAAATTTAACAAAGCGTCTTTCAATAAATCTTCAACGCTATTATATTTCCCTGTCGATAATTGAGAGTTAATTAATTGTTCTAATTCGGGATTTAAGGTAATATTCATGGTAAAATATACTCTGTATAATTCGGTGGATATTATGATCGTTCGTGAACGATTTCATCGATAAATTCTTCTCTTTCGTCTTCGGTCATGGAATCCCAATCATAGCCGCGTTCTTTGGCTACGATTCTGGCTCTTTCTGCTCCTTCATTAAATACTGGTTCCAAGTGTCTCCACTAACTGAGAATGAGAATTTTATAAATTTCCTGTTGCTGTGCTTCGGGGAGTTGTTTGACTAATTCGATCACTTGTTCGTTGCTTAAGGTTAAGTTCGGCATAGGTCGCTTCTAGACAATAGCATGATTAATCAGTTTAACACGGGTCTCTAGCCGGCTCGTGGGTGGGGGGACTGATCGCTAACGGGAAAAGTCATGATCTAGAAATTCTTGAATCGTTAAAATTGGGATTTCTCGAAATGGATTTAAAACTAATAGATCAGAATCGCCGCTTACAATACAGGTCGCTTGACCATCGATCGCTAGTTCTAAATACTGATTATCTTTCTCATCTCGGCAAACTACTATTTCGCTCTGAATTTCTATAACTTTGGTCTCTTTTGCGATCGTTACAATAAATATTTCCTTTTCTAGAGAGGAAACATATTTATTCAATTTCGGACGAGCGAAGACTGTTACTAATTCTAACAAAGTTGACTCGGACATTAACAATTTACCGAGCGTTCGAGCTTTGTTGAATGCCTGTCGCGCTTTACCGTTTTTAGAGAGAAGCGCACTTACTAAAACATTTGTATCGAAAACGAAATAGTATTCAAGGCTCATTTAATAAAGATTCTAGGATTTCGGGTGTTAATCCTCTAGCTTCGGCTCGATCGCTAATTTCGTCCATCAGCTTACCAAGAAAGTCGCTATCGTCTTCACTCGGCCTTCTCATCAACAGATCGATAAGAATCCGAACACGCTCTTTTTCTTCAGAGGATGCGGATTGATAGGCTGCCGCTGTTTCGGGACTGACTTCGATCGAAATTTTGCTCATATTATTAAGGCTCATTCTTGCTGTGCTTCGGGGAGTTGTTTGAATAAGTCGATCACTTGTTCGTTGCTTAAGGTTAAGTTCGGCATAGGTCGCTTCTAGACACCAGCATGATTAATCAGTTTAACACGGGTCCTTAGCGGGGCGGGGAAACGGAGGGAATTTTCGGGCAGGGTGACAACAGTAATCGTTTTTCCCAACCTATCGAAAAATTCAACCCTATAAACCCTTTCTAATCCCTCGATTTGATGTTTTTCTACCAAGGTTCCCACGTCCCACGCAGATAATCATTCTTCGGGAATATATTTTAATAAAATCACATTGGAGTAAAGTTCATAATTCATAGTTATTATTTTGATCTAAAAAGTCCAGAAAATCTTTTGCCTTTACGATCTGAATATTTTGATATTGAACGAGTGAGAGAAGATGTTTGTCTCCCGTGATAATATAGGTCGCATTGCCAGCGATCGCACATTCTATGATCATATCGTCGTCAGGATCGGCAGATACTAGGGCAAGCTCTTGATTAATTCTGACAATTCGAGAAAATTGGCAAACTTCTTCAATAATTTCCTCGGTTTTTTCTTCAGAAAGTGTAAATTTTACAATAAGCTTTTCTGAAAACTCATCTAAAATTTCTTGGCAAGTTACCGATTGTATCCGCCCGTTTCTTGCCATAGACACGCACAGAAGTGGACTTCCACCGGGGAAAAGCAAGGCAGAAATTAGTATATTGGTATCAAAAACGACAATGGGAGCCACTATTTTTCATGAACGATATTATCGATAAACTCTTCTTTTTCTTCTTCCGTCATGGTATCCCAATCATAGCCGCGTTCTTTGGCTACGATTCGAGCTTTGTCAATGGCGTAGTTAGACAAGGATTCCCATCGGTCCCACTGACTGAGAATGAGAATTTTATAAACTTCCCGTTTCTGGTCTTCGGAGAGTTGTTTGAATAAGTCGATAACTTGTTCGTTGCTTAAGGTTAAGTTCGGCATAGGTCGCTTCTAGACACCAGCATGATTAATCAGTTTAACATGAGTCCTTAGAGGGGTGGGGAAACGGGGGGAATTTTCGGCCATGGTGACAACAGTAATTGTTTTTCCCAACCTATCGAAAAATTCGACACTATACCCCGTTTCTAATCCCTCGATTTGATGTTTTTCTACCAAGGTTCCCACGTCTACCGCGGATAGTTTTTCTTTGAGAATATGTTGTGGTAAAATTCCATTGGGGTGGAGTTTGTAATTCATAATCTTTATATTATCTCATTTAAGTAGTAGCTGTGTATCGTCTTTTGAATACGTCTATAAAATCAAAAGGTATATCGGACAAATATGGACTAATAAAATCATAAAAATTATCATAAAACTCTCCCAAGTAGATTAGCTTTGTATCTCCAATTGTTGAAAATGAAAAATTTTGTAAATCAGTATAATTATTGCATTTCCAATAATTATATTGGTTGAACTGTATAGCCTGACAATCATTTCCTAAAACAGATTTTTGGGCTTCATATAAATGAGGTTTTGTCGAGCGAATATTAATATCATCAATATATTTATATTCTACAGACTCTTTTAAAGATAGCTCTAATTTTCCATCAATACAGGTGGGAGGTGCATCTAAACTACATTGAGCAGCAGCTTTTAACACCCATTCTGCTTTATTCAATGACTCCATACATATTATAGTCACTTCGCTTCGTGCAGAGAACACATTACCTACATCTAGTTTAATCTCTAGAAGTAATCCTTTACATTCGTATAGAGTGTTAGAACTAATTACTCTAATGCCATAAGAACCAGCAGCTAGTGACATTGAATTCAATTCATTTACTAGCAAAAAGGGAAAGAGATAAAATAAAATGCTTTTATTTTTTTGTTTATTTTTCATGGTAAAAATTTCTATTTAATGGGACATAGTTAAGTTAAAATTTTATCATAACATTTTTCCAATTGTTCATTCAAATAACAAGAAAAATTTTAAGGTATCTTAAGTTAGTAGTAGTAGATTAAAAACATTTTATTGCTCTGGTACACACTCAACGAATCCCCACTAAGTAGCACCGCCCATCAACTAATTATTAACCAAAATAAAGAAATATTAATTAGCCCAGCATCCTATTGAGAAATCGCCATCAAAATCAGTTAATGTAACGTGCCTTTTAATCGCTTCTTTATATCTTTAACTAATTATATCTTTAACTAAATGGTGATCGCTAATTAATTATCGTAGTAAAGCTTGAAAACCTGCTTGAATAAAATGAACATCTGAAGTTAAAGCGTCGGTAATTTGATTTTCTTCCATAACAATAAAAGAAAAACAATCTACTAATCCCCAGCTTTTATCAGCTCTTGATTCGTAGAGCTTTAAGCCTTTTTGAAAAAGAGTAGAAGTGATAGTAACAACGAATAAATTATCGGTTTGATAGCATTGCTTGATAAAGGCAGAAACTTTAGGACGATTGTAATGACTAAGAGCATTACCAACCTCCATAAAAATGGCTTCAGTAACCCAAACTGCTGTTGCATTTTTTACATAGGGGAGGAACTGCATAGCAATTTGATGATATTGATCATGAGGATTGAGAATTGCTTGGATAAAGACCGTATCTAAAAAAAGTTTGGACTTATTCATCGCTTATATTTCTTTTGGGAGTATCATATAAATAATGATCGTGTTCCCTTGACCAATCTTCTGGAGCTTCATAGGTGCCAGCCATTTCTTCTAACAGTTCCCAAGCATTTTTATGGTTATTTTCTAGTGGATATTCCCGAGAAATAATTTGGATGATGTAATGGGTATTGGGTTCTAATTCAATCTTTTCTTCGGGACGGAAAACCATTCCATCATAACTAACTCGTAGATTTTTTATCATAATGGATTGTTGAGAAGTAATTCGAGTACGGCCTACACAGTGCCTTAAGGCTAGTGTAACACACCCTCTCAACTATAACTGCCGCACGATCGCACCCTCTTCTAGATGCCGATATTCTGCTAAAGATTGGAAAATATCAGTCCTGTAGGGTCAAGGTCGATCCTCGTGGGTGGGGAAACGGGGGGAATTTTCGGCCATGGTGACAACAGTAATCGTTTTTCCCAACCTATCGAAAAATCCGACACTAAGTAGTCGGACATAAGTTTTCGCTGCTGTATAAAGTTTTGTAAATAGGGTAGAAGGCTGTATGCAGCAGCGAAAACCGCCTATTTTACATTCCTTAACATAGTGTTGTTTATTTATGTCCGACTACTTAT
>VYMF01000151.1_pt1 | contig 16799 bp, 18 predicted proteins | sample 5115271 | NCBI WGS metagenome assembly VYMF01 (sample SAMN12291778, study PRJNA351875) | freshwater metagenome | isolation source: freshwater lake | place: USA: Michigan, Wintergreen Lake | collected 2013-08-08
CGATGATGCTGATGATCGCGATGACGATCCGGCTGGCGGCACATCCGGGGGAAAGAGGTCGCCGCAGTGATCGCCACCCTGCTGCAGGGGCACCCCATCCGCACCTCGCCGGGGTGGCCACTGCATGAGCGCAAAAGCGCCGCGCCCGGACTGCGGGCACGGCGCCTTGTTGATCTCTCGAAGGGCCTAGCTGTGCTTGTCCGGGCGCAGGCTGTCCTTCAGGCCGCCGACGGCATTCTGGATCTTGCCCTCGATCTGATCGGCGCGGCCTTCGGCCTTGAGCTTTTCGTCACCGGTGATCTTGCCGGCCGTTTCCTTGATCTTGCCGCCCAGATTTTTGGCAGCACCGTCAATGCGATCATTGTGGGACATGGAACTCTCCTGACGCGCACGTCGCCGGACTGACGACGGCAGTGCGGGAACAGCGAACCATCCCCGCTGTCGTTCCATATGGTTCAGCTAGAAGCGGCCCCGCAGCCAGACCGCCACGGCCCAGGCATGGGCCTCGTGCCGCAGCCGGGCGAGAGCCTCATACGGATCGAGCCAGACCAGATCATGGTCGGCCTCGACCTTGGCGGCCGGGTCAAGGGACAGTTGTTCGGCGATCCAGAAGCCGCCGGTGTTGTTGATCGGCCTGCCGTCCGTCTTGCGGAAATACTGGGACGCCTCGGCGATGCGGGCCAGCGGGCGCACCGTCATGCCGGTTTCCTCGAGGAACTCGCGGACCACGGCCTGTTCTTCCGTCTCGTCGCCATCCACGGCGCCGCCGGGCAGGTCCAGATAGCTGCCCTCGCCCCGATCAATGCGGACGCAGCCCAGTTTTCCGTCCCGGACCACCAGGCCGAAGGCCGTGGCGCGTGGGCGGTAGTCCAGACCGGGCTCGGCGGTGCCGAACTGCAGGCGGGCGGACAGGGCCTCGGCCCGGGGAGCAGCCGACAGGGGGCGGGGACGCAGGTTCATCGTATGCGAGCATTAGCGGGGCGTTTGGGCCTGTCCAGTCGCGCGACGGGAGAAACCATCGCAGTTCCGGGGATTTGGGGTAATGAATAGACTCCGTCGGGATCGGTGGGAGTTTTGCGATGATTTGGTGGTGGTGGATCGTTCCGGCGGTCGTTGGCCTGATCGGTGTAATTCTGCTCATCCGCGGCCTGATGGCCCTGTTCCGGGGGCGGGTCTTCAGCGGCCTGCTGGTCGGAGTGGGCGGCGCGGGCTTCATGGCCGCGGGCGCGATTGCCGCCCTGCTGGCGCTGGACATCCAGACCTATGGCCGACTGACCTATGAGCGGCCGGTGGCGACGATCCAGACCCGGCAGCTGGGACCGCAGTATTTCGAGGCCACGGTGATGCAGCCCGGCATGGGCGAGAACGCGCCGGGGGTCAGCAACCTGTACCCGCTGCACGGCGATGAATGGCGCATCGAGGCCCAGGTCCTGAAATGGAAGCCCTGGGCCAACTTCCTGGGGCTGGACGCCCAGTACCGGCTCGACCGGCTGTCGGGCCGGTATCGGGCCATCGAACAGGAGATCAACACGACCCGCAGCGTGCATCCCCTGTCCGGCGGCGACCCCCGGGTCGAGGGCCTGCCCTGGAAGCTCAGCGCCTGGGACACGGCACGGAAATACCGCAAATACGTCGATGCGGTCGACACCCTGTACGGCGGCGGTGCCTATATGCCGATGGCTGACGGTGCCAAATACGAGGTCTGGATCACGCAGTCCGGCCTGGTGGCACGACCGGCGAACGACGCCGCACGGGCGGCCTCGGCGGGGGGCTGGACCGAGGTGGAGTAGGCGCGGTCGCTGGTTCATCACAACGGGCACAACGCGAACACGACGGACACGGCGGGGGTTGAGCCAAGGACCCGTCACCCCGGCCCTTTGGTCTGAACGGCGGCGTACGCCGCATTTTCAGCCGGAGTCCGGGAACACTCGGATCACGGACACCTGCGCGGTCAGGTGGTGTCCGTTGTGGATCGTTGTGCCCGTTGTGACGAACCTCCGCCGGTGCCGCTCAACGGCCGTCCTAGACCGTCCCGATCGTCCTCAGGCGCGCCCGTGGGTGGACCTCGTTCTGGCTCATCACCACGGTCTGGCCGCGGAAGCGTTCGATGATCGAGCGGACATAGGGGCGGATCTGGGGGCCGGTCAGCAGGACGGCGGTCTCACCGGCCATGGCGGCGCGTTCGAACACGTCGCGAACGGCGCGGATGAAGTCCTGCAGGCGTGAGGGGGCCATGGCCAGCTGGCGATCCTCGCCCTGGCCGATCAGGGCCTCGGAGAAGGCGGCTTCCCATTCCGGTGACAGGGTGACGATCGGCAGGGCCCCGTCGTCGCCCTTGTGCTGCCAGCACAGCTGACGCGCCAGACGGCCGCGGACGTGTTCGACCAGGGTGGTGACCGAGCTGGTGTGCGGCGCGGCTTCGGCCAGACCTTCCAGAATGGCCCCGAGATCGCGGATCGAGACCTTCTCGCGCAGCAGGGTCTGGAGCACGCGCTGCAGGGTGGTGACCGTGACCACCGAAGGGATCAGTTCGTCGACCAGCTTCTTCTCTTCCGTCCCCAGTTCCCTCAGCAGCTTCTGCACCTCGGCATAGGTCAGCAGGTCCGCCATATTCTCCTTGAGGATCTCGGTCAGGTGGGTTGTCAGCACGGTCGAGGGGTCGACGATGGTGTAGCCGCGGAAGGTAGCTTCCTCGCGCAGGCTTTCGTCGATCCAGGTGGCCGGCAGGCCGAAGGCGGGCTCCTTGGTGTGTTCGCCGGGCAGTTCGACCTGACGGCCGGCCGGGTCCATGGCCATGAGCGAGCCGAGACGGACCTCGCCCTGCCCCGCCTCCATCTCCTTGATGCGGATGGCGTAGGCCTGGGTGCCGAGCCGCATATTGTCGAGGATGCGCACCGACGGCATGACGAAGCCATACTCCTGGGCCAGCGAACGGCGCAGGGCGCGGACCTGATCAGTCAGGCGGCGGCCCTCCAGATCATTGATCAGGGACAGCAGGGAATAGCCCAGCTCGATCTTGACCTCGTCGATGGTCAGGGCGGTGCCGATGGGTTCCTCGACGTCTTCCTTGGGACCGGCGACGGTGGCGGCGGTCTCGGCCTCGGTCGGCCTGGGCTTGAGCCGGTCGCGGCCCAGCCGCCAGGCCATGAAGCCGGCCCCGAGGGACAGGGCCGCGAACGGCAGCAGGGGCATGCCGGGGATCAGGCCGATCAGGCCGGAGGCGGCGGAGACGACGCCGAGGCTGACGGGGTTGGTGGCGAGCTGGGCGACCAGGGCCTTGTCGGCCGTGCCCTCGACACCCGCCTTGGACACCAGGAAGCCGGCGGCGATGGAGATGATGATGGCCGGGACCTGGGTGACCAGACCGTCGCCGATGGTCAGGGCGACATAGGAGTTGGCCGCGTCGCTGATCCCCATGCCGTGCTGGAGTGTGCCGATCAGAATGCCGCCGATGGCATTGATGAAGACGATGATCAGTCCGGCCACGGCGTCGCCGCGCACGAATTTCGAGGCACCGTCCATGGCCCCGAAGAAGGTCGATTCCTGCTCCAGTTCCTTGCGGCGCAGCTTGGCCTGGTCCTCGTTGATCAAGCCGGACGACAGGTCGGCGTCGATCGCCATCTGCTTGCCCGGCATGGAGTCCAGGGTGAAGCGGGCCGAGACCTCGGCGATACGGGTCGAGCCCTTGGTGATGACGACGAAATTCACCACCAGGATGATGGCGAAGATGATGATGCCGATGATGAAGCTGCCGCCCATCATCAGGGCGCCGAAGGCCTCGATGACCTGACCGGCACCGTCCGGCCCTTCGTGGCCGTGGCTGAGGACGAGGCGGGTCGAGGCCAGGTTGAGGCCCAGCCGGAACAGGGTCGAGACCAGCAGCACGGTCGGGAAGATGGCGAAGTCCAGCGGCTTCTTCATCATCACCGCCGTCATCAGGATCAGAACGCTGGAGACGAGCGAAACCGCCAGCAGCACATCCATCAGGAAGACGGGGATCGGCAGGATCAGCAGCAGGATGACGCCGATGACGCCGATGGCCATATAGACCTCGCCGCGGGCGAACCAGCCCCACATGTCGCGGCCGGTGGGCGGCGCCAGGCCGTCCTTCATCATGGGCGAGACGGGGATGTCGGTCATGCGCGGCCGAGCCCTTTCAGCGCGAGGCGGGTGGCCTCGGCGATGACGGCCTCATTCTCCGGACGGTCGGAAGCGGCATGATAGTAGGCGGCCAGGATCACCGGCGCGCCCGAAGGCGGATAGAGGATGCCGATGTCATTGGTCGGGCCGTAGCCACCGGTGCCGGTCTTGTGCGCCACCCGCCAGCCCTCCGGCACGCCGGCCCTGATCCGGGCCATGCCGGTCGGGGCGGCAAACATCCAGCCCAGCAAAAGGGCTTTTGACTCCGCCGACAGCGGGGTCGAGGCATCGACGAAGAGGCGGTGGATGTTGGCGGCCGAGCGGGCGGGCTGGATCGTGTCCTTGTCGCCGTCCAGCCGGTTCATCTCGGGCTCGAACCGGTCCACGCGGGTCGTGGCATCCCCGATCCCGCGATAGAAGGCCCGCATCGGCTCCAGCCCGCCCATGGCCGTGAGCAGCAGATTGGCGGCGGGGTTGTCGCTGACCTCGACCGTCCCCTGCATCAGTCGCTCGACCGGGAGCGTTCTGCCGATCGCCGGCTCGGTGACCGGCGCATTGTTGGTCATGTCGGCGCGGGTGATCGCGATCTCACGATCCAGCCGCTCCTCGCCGGCCTGGACCCGCAACAGGGTGGCGGCGGCGAGATACATCTTGAAGGTCGAGCAATAGACGAACCGCTCTTCGCCGCGCCAGGCGAGGCGGCGGCCCGAGCCGGTGTCATGGGCGACGAAGCCCAGCCGGCCGCCATTCTGCTGCTCCAGCGAGGACAGGTCGAAGGCTTCAACCGCCGGGGCAGCCGCCTGCGAGGCCTTCGGCTCGGCACGGACGCAGCCGGCCACGCCCAGCGCGCCGAGGCCGGTCAGGACGCTTCTGCGGTCCGTACCCAGGGTCATGATCAGGCCGCGTAGCCGGAGGCGGCGACGCCTGACTGGGGCGCGATGATCTGGGTGCCTTCGTCGGCGTATTCGTTGAGCTTGTTGCGCAGGGTGCGGATCGAGATGCCCAGGATGTTGGCCGCATGGGTGCGGTTGCCCAGGCAGTGCGACAGGGTGTCGAGGATCAGGGTCTTCTCCATCTGCGCCACGGTCTGTCCGACGTGGGCGCGGGTGACGGCATCGGCGGTCTGGGCGGCGCGGGCGGCCGGGTTGTCATAGCCGGCGGCGCCATGCGAGCCGGCGCTGAGCGGCTGGCCGTCCGGCAGGCGGATGGCCTCGACGTCGATCTCGGGCCCGACCGCCAGCAGCACGGCGCGGTGCATGGCGTTTTCCAGCTCGCGGACGTTGCCGTTCCAGCGATGCGAGACCAGGGCGCGACGGGCGTCGACGGAGATCGGCCGCACCGGCACGCCGTTGGCGGCGGCGTATTTCTTGACGAAATGATCGGCCAGGACGGAGATGTCGCCGGGACGTTCGCGCAGGGCCGGAAGCCGCAGGTTGACGACGTTCAGGCGGTACAGCAGGTCCTCGCGGAAGCTGCCTTCCGACACCGCCCGAGCGAGGTCGCGGTTGGAGGTGGCGATGATGCGGATGTTGACCGGCACGGGCTTGGTACCGCCGACGCGGTCGATGACCCGCTCCTGGATGGCGCGCAGCAGCTTGGCCTGCAGGCGGACGTCCATCTCCGAGATTTCGTCCAGCAGCAGGGTACCGCCGTCGGCCTCCTCAAACTTGCCGATGCGGCGGGCCATGGCCCCCGTGAACGAGCCCTTCTCGTGGCCGAACAGTTCGGATTCCAGCAGATTGTCCGGGATGGCCGCGCAGTTGACGCTGATGAAGGGACGCTCGGCACGCTTGGAGCCGGCGTGAAGGTAACGGGCCATCACCTCCTTACCGACGCCGCTTTCGCCGGTGATCAGGATCGAGGCCTCGGAACGGGCGACCTGATCGGCCAGCATGATCACCGCCTTCATCGACGGATCGGCCGAGATCAGGGGACGGTCGTCATCGGCCACGGCGGACAGGACGGCGGCGATCAGATCCGCCTCGGGCGGCAGGGGGATGAACTCCTTGGCACCCGCCCGGATGGCATTGGCCGCGTCATTGGCGTCGGCGTCGACGCCGCAGGCCACGACGGGGACATGGATCCGCTCGGCCTCATTGGCCGCGATCAGGGCGGCGATGTCGACGCGATAGTCGACCATCAGCAGGTCAGCCCCCTGCCCTCGCCGGAGCTGTTCCGTCGCCTGATCGCCGCGCTCGACATGACTGACCTTGGCACCGTGTGCCATGGCCATCTTCACCGCCGTCGCCAGCTGTCCGCTGAGCCTGCCAACCACCAGAAGCCGCATCGGTCTTCTCCTCTAATCTCTACGCACGAACCGGCCGCCGATCAGGCGCCGGTATCCTCGGTCTTGATGATTTCCGTCATGGTCACGCCCAGCCGGTCCTCGACGACGACGACCTCGCCGCGGGCGACCAGCCGGTTGTTGACGAAGATGTCGATGGCCTCGCCGACCTTGCGGTCCAGCTCCAGCACGCTGCCGCGGTTCAGCTTGAGCAACTGCGCGACGGACATGTGGGCCTTGCCCAGCACCGCAGAGATGTTGACCGGGACATCGAAGACGGGCGTCAGGTCGTGCGCCGTCTTGTCGGTCGCGTCATCGTTGACGGTGATCGCGTGGGAGTCCGAAAACTCCTCCAGGGCCATGGTATCGGACGCCATTACGGCCTCCCTTCCAGCGAGGTTTCAGGGGTGAGGTTTTCGGCATGCCCGGCCTCGACGGCCAGGGCGGAGTTCAGGGCCTCGCTGATGCGGGCGAAGGACTCGGCCGGATCGAAGGCGGCGCGGCCGTCGGCCCATTCCAGCTGGAAGGCGGCGGCGGCCATGCCCGGCTCGGTGCGGAAGGCGACGATGCCCGAAAAGCCGGCGTCGGCGCACAGTTGCTCGATCCGCGCATGGGTCGCCTCGGTCAGGTCGCCGGTGCGGATGACCAGACGCGGTGAGGCGTCGATTTCCTGGCCGAGGGCTTCCAGCGCGGCCTGAAGCGGGGCTTCCGGATGGCGATCGAGGGCGGAGGCTGCGACGACGCGGGCGGCGGTCAGGGCCAGTTCGGCAGACTGTTGGCGGTGAAGCTGGGCGACCTGGGCGAGGGTGGGCACGGCCGCGCCCAGGGCCTGACCGATGGCAGACAGGGCCATGGCCTAGAGGCTTTCGACTTCCGCCATGGCCTCGGTCCGGGCCTCGAGCCGCGCCTGGGCGACGAGGGCGTCGACCTCGGCCGGACCATAGGCACGCTTGATCGGCCGGAAGGCGGGCCCGGCGTTCACGACGACACCGGCCGCGTCGAACTCGGTGTCGAAGACAAAGGGGGTGCTGAGGGGTTGAGGGGTCATGTCAGTAGATCAACTCGTCATCGCCGCCCTGGCCGACCAGCATGATCTCGCCCTTGGCGGCGAGATCCTTGGCGACCTGAACCATGGCCATCTGGGCCTGGTCGACATCCTTGAGGCGGACCGGACCCATGGATTCCATGTCTTCGCGCATGATCTTGGCGGCGCGCTCGGACATGTTGGAGAAGAACAGTTCGCGCAGGGATTCCGACGAACCCTTGAGCGCCAGACCGAGGGCGTCCTTCTCGACCGCACGCAGCAGGGTCTGGATGCCGCCGGGGTCCAGCTTGGCCAGGTCCTCGAACACGAACATCAGGGCGCGGATGCGCTCGGCGGCCTCGCGGTTGCGCTCCTCGAGGGCCCCGATGAACCGGGCCTCGGTCTGACGATCGAAGCTGTTGAAGATGTCCGCCATCATCTCATGGCTGTCCCGCTTGGAGGTGCGGGCCAGGTTGGACATGAATTCGGTGCGCAGGGTCTGCTCGATCTTGTCGAGGATCTCGCGCTGCACCGGCTCCATCCGCAGCATCCGCTGGACGCATTCGAGGGCGAAATCCTCGGGCAGGCTGGTCAGGACGCGGGCGGCGTGATCGGGCTTTACCTTGGACAGGACCACGGCGACGGTCTGGGGGTATTCGTTCTTCAGATAGTTGGCGAGAACGGCCTCGTTCACATTGCCGAGCTTGTCCCACATGGTGCGACCCGCGGGACCGCGGATCTCCTCCATCAGACCTTCGACACGGTCCGACGGCATGAAGGCGGCCAGCAGGCGCTGGGTCTGTTCGAAACTGCCCATGACCGAGCCGGAGCCGGTCATGCCCGAGACAAATTCGATCAACAGCTCCTCGACGACCTGGCTGCTGACGGTGCCCAGCGAGGCCATGGCCTGCGAGATTTCCTTGATCTCGTCCTCGTCCAGCCCCTGCCAGAGCCGGGTGTGATCCTCGCCGAGCGAAAGCAGGATGACGGCGGCCTTTTCAGGCCCCGTCAGCTTTCTGGCGTCCTCGACCGCCGGCTTTTTGTTGGTCAGGCGTGCCATCAGCCCTCGTGGACCCAGCTACGCAGGATGGCGGTCGACTCGTCAGGATGTTTCTCGACGAACTCCGCCACCTTCTTGACCGAGGACGCCTTCACCTGACCCTCGATCCGGGCGATGTCGAGCCGCTGATCCATCTCCGAAGGAGCGGACAGCTGGGGCATGACCCCGCCCGCGCCGCCCATGATGGTGGTCTGCAGCGAGGTCGTACCGCCGCCGGCACCCGCGCCGGCCAGTTGCATCTGGCCGGGGCCGGCACCGCCGTTGGCCGACTTCAGCAGCGGGCGCAGGACGAAGAAGATCAGCAGCAGGCCGGTGATCAACAGCACCAGCAGTTCGACACCACGCATGATGTCGTTCTTGGTGAAGTCCAGCAGGGGCGATGCGGCCTCCTCGCCGCCGACCACGGCGAGGTCGCGGTTGAAGCGGACGTTGAGCACCTCGATCCTGTCGCCGCGCTCCTCGTCGATGCCGACGGCGGCGGCGACCAGGGCCTTGATCTGCGCGATTTCGGCGGGGGTGCGGGGGGCATAGGTCGGGGCCGCACCGTTGGCGCCGGGCGTCCATTTGCCGTCGACGGCGACCGAGACGGCCAGCCGCTTGATCTCGCCGGCCTCTTTCACCGTCGTCGTGGTGGTGTTGGAGATTTCGTAGTTGGTGGTCTCGGTCGTGGCGGTATCGCGCGATCCGGCGGTTCCGGCCGCCGGAGCCTCACCACCGGGAATATTGTTGGTCGCCGTGGCACCGCCGTCCGCGGCCGGGGTGGTGTCCGTGGATTCCGTGCCGTTGGCGGAGGTCGAGCGGACGACCTGGCCGTCAGGGTCGAACTTCTGCTCCTGGGTGGTGGAGCGGCTGTGGTCGATATCGGCGGTGACCTGCACCCGCGCGCCGCCGACGCCGACGACGCCCTCGACGATGTCCATGATCCGGGCCTGAAGCTGGGCCTCGGTCGAGTCGCGGGCGTCCTGGGCCGAGGCGGCGCTGAAGCCTTCGGAGTCCGAGCCGGCGGCCAGGGTCCGGTTGGAGGTGTCGGTCAGGGTGACCTTCTCGGGCTTCAGATTGGGCACCGAGGAAGCAATGACGTTGCGGATGGCCTGGACCTGGGCCCCGGTGAGCTGGCCACCGGTGACACCGACGACGACAGAGGCGGTGGGTTCGGCGGCTTCGGACTGGAACAGTTCGCGGCGCGGCAGGGCGATCATGACCCGGGCCGAATTGATGCCGCGCATCGTCAGGATGGTACGGGCGAGCTCGCCCTCGAGGGCGCGCTTCTCATTGAGGTTCTGCTGGAACTCGGTCTGGCCCAGCACCGACTGGTTGTCGAAGATCTCGTAGCCGACCGAACCCGAGGTCACGAGGCCCTTGCCGGCGACCAGCATGCGCGCCTCGCCGACCTCGTCACGGCTGACGAAGATGGTCGAGCCGTCACCCTTGGAAGTATATTTGATGCCGGCGCTGTCCAGCGCCGTGGTGACCTCGGAGGCTTCCTGCAGGTCGAGATTGGAATACAGCAGGGCGTCCGGGGCCTGGCCGATGCGCAGCATCACGGCGACCAGCACGGCCGCGACGCCGGCGGCAACGCCCAGCACCACGGTCAGCCGACCGATCCCGAATCTCTGCAACGCCGCCGTGAAGCCGCCCACGCGTCCCGCCCCGAATACTCACGGGTCCTTACAGACGCCCGCTAGGCAGAAACTGCCGCCTTCGTGGTAAATGGGGAGTTAAGACCTTTGGTTGATCAGCGTTTTTTACGGCGCTGCATGACGAAGCCGATGACCTTGGCGGCCGCTTCGAAATGCTCGCGCGGGATGGTCTCGTCGACATCGACAGCGGCGTAGAGGGCGCGGGCCAGGGGCACGTTCTCGACGATCGGCACATCGTGCTCGCGGGCGACCTCACGAATCCGCAGGGCGAGGGCATCGACCCCCTTGGCCACGCACACCGGGGCCGCATCACCGGACTCATAGCGCAGGGCCACAGAATAGTGGGTCGGGTTGGTGACGATGACCGTGGCGTTGGGGACGTTCTGCATCATCCGCTGGCGACTGCGCTGGGCGCGGATCTGCTTGAGCTTGGCCTTGACGTGCGGATCACCCTCGGACTGTTTGTAGTCCTCCTTCAGCTCTTCCATCGACATCTTCATCCGCTCGGCAAAGCGGTATTTCTGCCAGAGGAAGTCCGCCCCGGCGGCGAAGCCGAGAAAGATGATGGTGGACATCATCAGGGCGATCGCCAGGTCGCGCGCCAGCGGCAGGATCAGGGCCGGCGGCATGGCGGCCATGTTTTCCAGCTCGCGCAGGTGCGACTTCAGCACCAGCCAGCAGATGAAGCCGACGGCCAGCAGCTTGAGGAAGGTCTTGACGAACTGGAACAGGCCGTCGGGGCCGAAGATGCGTTTGAACCCGGCCAGGGGGTTCACCTTGGACCAGTCGGGCTTGAGCTTCTCGGCAGTGAAGATCAGGCCGGACTGGGCCACATTGCCGCCGACGCCGCCGATGATGGTCGCCAGCATGACCAGGCCCAGGAAGGGGGCGATGGCCCAGAGGGCGTTGATCCCGATCTCGACCCCGGCCCCGGTCTCCAGTCCGCCCAGCATGGTGTGGGGGGCAGCGATGAAGGGCAGCAGCTGTTCGGCCATGGAGGTGGCGAACCAGCCACCCGACATCAGCACAACGGCGGCGGCACCCGACAGGGACAGGGCAGAGGCGACATCGGGGGATTTCGCGACGTCGCCCTTGAGACGAGCGTCGGCAAGTTTTCGGGGTGTGGCCTCTTCTGTTTTCGACTCGGGATCGGCGCCTTCAGCCACCGGCGCCTCCCGCGAAGATCTGGGCCAGGGCGCGGTAGCGGTCGATGAAGACCGTACCGACCACGCCGAGGCTGAGGGCGAAGACCGACAGGCCCAGAACGATGCTGAGCGGGGCGGCGGCGAAGAAGACCTGGAAGGACGGCATCACCCGGCCGACGAGGCCGGAGGCGAGGTTGAAGATCAGGGCGAAGACCAGCAGGGGTGCCGAGAGCTGGACCCCCAGCATGAAGGCGTCGCCGAGGGTGCGGATGGCCAGTTCGGCAAAGTCGCCCGTCGCCAGGGGCGCGACGGGGCTGATCAGCTCATAGGAGCCGACCAGGCCGGCGATGAAGAGGTGATGGGTGTTGGTGGCGAACACCAGGGTCGTGCCCAGCAGCATCAGGAAGGCCCCAATGGTCGAGCCGGGCTGGGCCTGCATCGGACTGGCGGTCTGGGCGAAGGCCAGGGTGGTCTGGAGCGCGACGATCTCGCCCGCCGTGGCCAGGGCGGTCAGGAAGGAGCGCAGCAGGGCGCCGATCATCAGGCCGACGATGACCTCGCGGATGATCCAGCCGGCCATGCCGCTGATGGTCGCCGGCAGGGCCGGCAGGGTCCCGGCGATGACCGGCCACAGGGCGAGGGTGACGACCAAGGCAAAGGACAGGCGGATGCGCGGCGGCACATAGCTCTCGCCGACGCCGGGCATCATCAGCAGCACGGCGCCGATGCGGGCGAAGATCAGGGCACCCTGCCAGACCTGGTCAGATGTCGCGTAGGGGTCCACCTACGGGCGTTCCATGGTCATCACATACCGGCGATGCGTGCCGCGATCGTCCGCATGAAACCGCTCAGCAGCGCGCCCATCAGCGGCAGGAACAGCAGCAGGCTGACGAAGATGGCGATGATCTTCGGGGCATAGATCAGGGTCTGTTCCTGGATCTGGGTCAGGGCCTGGAACAGGCCGATGACCACACCGACGACCAGGCCGACCAGCAGGATGGGCGCACAGAGCTGGATCGTCAGCCACAGGGCGTCGCGGCCCACATCCATCACTTCCGCGCCGTTCATGCATACGCTCCAAACTCTTTGGATGGCCTGGCTGAGGCCGAACCGGGCAGAAAATGCCGGGAGCGTGGTTAACGAGGGGTTAGTATGGGGGCGCATCGCTGGTGATGGCCGGAGACGGGGCGAGCCCCGGCCCCACGCCGGGTGCCTTTCCGTCCGGTCGGGCACCGCGACGATCGGACGTCACCGCCCCGCTCGACCCTCGACCCTTGACCCCCTATGTCTGGCCCCATGACCAAGCCCCCCGTCTCCCAGTCTGATGCCGAAGCGGCCGTGCGTACCCTGATCGAATGGGCCGGGGACGACCCCGGTCGCGAGGGGCTGCTGGACACGCCGGCACGGGTGGCGCGCAGCTACAAGGAGCTGTTCGCCGGCTATGAGGTAGAGCCGCGCCAGTATCTGGAGCGGACCTTCGAGGAGGTCGGCGGCTACAACCAGCTGGTCGTGCTGAAGGACATCCGGTTCGTCAGCTTCTGCGAGCATCACATGCTGCCGGTCGTGGGCGTGGCCCATGTGGGCTATCTGCCGACCGACCGGGTGGTGGGCATCTCCAAACTGGCGCGGGTGGTGCGCGGCTTTGCACGACGGCTGCAGATCCAGGAGAAGATGACCTCCGAGATCGCCAATGCCATCGACGAGGTGCTGAAGCCGCAGGGCGTCGGCGTGGTGATCGAGGCCGAGCACAGCTGCATGACCCTGCGCGGTGTCGACGTGCCGGGTGCCAGCCTGACCACCAGCGCCCTGCTGGGCGTGGTCCGTGACGACCACCGCACTCGCGAAGAGTTCCTGCGACTGGTGCGGGGGTGACCCGCGCCTTCGCCGGCGGTCGGGAGAGGTGCACGACATGGGCCGGCTGATCGAGGAACTGGACTATCGCGAGACGGCGATGGGGCCGCTGATCCTGCGTCGACGCTGGGTCGCGGCCATCGATGCCGATGTGATCGAGGTCATCCTCGGCGAGGAACATCTGATGTCCAGCCTGTTCACGGTCGGTGAGATCGAACTGGCTGTGCGGGGTCTGGCGGCGGCCGGGGGCGGGTCGCTGCGGGTCCTCGTCGGGGGGCTGGGGCTGGGCTATACGGCGCGCGCCGCCCTGGCCGATCCGAGGGTCACCTCGGTCGAGGTCGTCGATGCCCTGGCACCGGTGATCGAATGGCACGAGGCCGGGCTGGTACCTCTGGGGGAGAGCCTGGGGCAGGAGCCGCGCTGCCACCTGAAGCCGGGTGATTTCTTCGGCTGGTTCGACACGCCGCGGGCTGAGGCGGACCGGTATGACGTGGTCCTGCTCGACATCGACCACTCGCCCCGCGCCCTGCTTCACCCCGAACATGCGCGCTTCTATGGGGTCGACGGGCTGCGGCGAATGCGCGACGGGATCGCCGGGGGCGGGGTCTTCGCCATGTGGTCCGACGAGGGGCCGGACCCGGACTTCATCGCTGCGCTCGAGGCCGTGTTCGTGAACATCCGGGCCGAGGTGGTCGCCTTCGACAATCCCCTGACCGGCGGGGCGTCGACCTGCACGATCTACATCTGCGACCGGGACTGAGGCTCAACGGACATTAACGGGAGATTCTTTCCCTCGGGGTACGGCCCTTCCTGAAGGGACCTCCGTTGAACCGCTCCAGCTCCGCCAAGCATCGCCTCCTGCTGAGTCCGACCGCCCTGGCCGAGAGTCTGCAGAAGCACCAGCGCTATGTGCGCCGGCAGCCCGGCGGCATGCGCGCCTTCCTGCGCTTTGCAGAGCTGCCCGGTCAGGTCCTGACCCCCAGAATCCTGGACGAAATCGACTTCACCGGTGCCAATCTGCGGCAGGCCAATCTGCGGCAGGCCAGCGCCGCCAACGCCTCCTTCTTCGCGGCGGACCTGTCGGGCGCGGACCTGACGCTGATCCGGGCCCCGCGGGCCGACTTTCGCGGGGCGGTCCTGTCAGGCGCGCGGCTGAACAGCGCCGTGCTGGACGGCGCAGACATGCGCCGGGCCGTCCTGGCCACAGCGCATGACGGATTTCAGCTGGTTCGGGCGAACGGAGCCGGTGCCAGCCTGAACGGCACGGACCTCTCGGACGCCGAAGCCGGCAAGGTCGACTTTTCAAACTGCTCCCTCAAGGGAGCCAAGCTGCGGGGCACCAACCTGCGGGGTGCCGTCTTTGCCGACGCGATCATGACCGGCGCTGATCTGGCCGGGGCCCAGCTGGGCGGCGCGACATTCCATGGTGCCGTCCTGACCGGGATCGATGTGAGCAAACTGGGCCTGCCGCCCGAGAGCCTGGCCGGCTGCCTGCTCGATCCGGGCCCCGATGCGATCGCCACACGTGACGAAATGCTCAAGATGCTCGACCTGGCTGAACGCTGGGCACTGACCAATGGTCGCGAAGGCCAGCCAGCCAACCTCGACGGTCGGGATCTTCGGGTGCTGGCGGGCTGTCTGAACGGACGGACCCTGCCCGCACTCTCCGTCCGGGGTGCGATTGCGGTGGGCGTCAGTTTCGAGGGTAGCCAGCTTCAGGGCGCAGTGTTCGACGCTGCCGACATGCGCGACGCCAATTTCACGGATTCCGATCTGCGGGGCGCGACCTTCCGGACCACCCGTCTGGCCTATGCCGACCTCGACACCGCCAATCTGGCACCGCTGCCCCTGGCCGGGGGCCTCAGCAAACCGGTCGACTTCGGGGAGGCCGATCTCCTCAACGTGCGCCGCTTCAGGCAACCGCCGGTCAAGACCGCCGCCTGACGCGGCCCGCTCCTTGCGGAATTCGCCTCAGAAGAGGTGAATTCCATGGCCTGGACCGCGATTTCGACCCGAAACGAGACACCGCCGATCGTGCGCGGCGGCTGGCTGGACGCCCTGCGCTTCATTGTGGCCGCCCTGATCATCCTGCACCATTTTCAGGGTGCGGGCCCGATCGCCCTGGCCGAGGGGCTGCATCCGGTGTTCGAGCGGGGCGGCTTCCTGCTCACCAACTTCTTCCTGATCGACAGCGGCTATGTGCTGATGCGGGTCTATGGCGGCTCGCTCGCCGGGGGCCGGATGTCGGCCGGAGACTTCTTCGCCAAACGCTTCCTGCGGGTCTGGCCCGCGCACATCATCATGGGGCTGAGCCTGGTCGCCCTGGTCGTCGGAGGGACGGCGATCGGGGTCGGGCCGCGGGCACCGGAATGGTTCGCCTGGGACCAGCTATGGTCCCAGCTGGGCCTAGTTCAGGCCTTCGGCATTCCCGGCGGCTACGGCTGGAACGCGCCCAGCTGGTCGATCTCGGCCCTGATCGGCTGCTATCTGGCCTTCCCCTGGATCCTGCGCGGTCTGGTCCGTCTGGGACCCTGGAGCGTGCTGGCCCTGGGCGTCGGCCTGTATCTGGTCGCCAACCAGCTGACCTGGAGCCTGCTGGGCTATCCGGTCTATCAGATGCCGATGGGCTATGGCTTCATCCGCGCCCTGCCCCTGTTCTTCCTCGGCATGGCCCTGGCCTGGTTCGCCCAGAAGGTCTGGATCGCGCCGAGGCTGGCGGGCTGGGCCGGGATCGGTGCTGCGCTCTTGCTGGCCTTCGTCCAGTATTTCGACAAACACGCCCTGATCTCGCTGGTCTGTATCTCGACCATCATCCTGGCGGCAGGTGCCGTACCGACGCCGCGTCCCTCGAAATGGGTGGAGAAGGCGGCGCAGGTTTCGTTCTCGATGTTCATCTCCAATGAGGTGGTGCGGATCGCCTGGTTCGGGGTGGTCAATGTGATGATCGCGAAATTCGCCCTGCCCGTCGCTGCCCAGTGGGCACTGTGGGGGATGGGCGTGATGGCGGCCTTCGTCTTCGCCTTCCTGTTCTATGTGCTGATCGACACCCCGATCCAGGACCGTATCCGGGCCCGGTTGAAGGGGCGGTCGCGGTTGCAGGAACGTCTGGCGGCCGTGGTCCGGCCGGCCGTTCCGCTGGAGGGCTGAGACCGGCCCTGCCCGGGGCCGGATCGCACCCGAACCGGAAATTGGTCTAGAAACGCCCGGTGAGCACCGCCGACCCCGCACATCCCGAAGCCCTTGCCGCAGCCGCCGACGCGGGTGACGCGGACGCCGCCCATCGCCTTGCGGTGCTGGGTGCCATGGGGCTGGGCCTGCCGCAGGACTGGGGCACGGCGCTGAAGCGGCTGGCACAGGCGGCGGAACTGGGACACGCCAGGGCAGTAAGTCAGTTGGCCCTGTTGTCAGACGGTCCGGTTATGGAAGGCCGCCGGAGGGATCCGGCGGGCGGCGTGGACATGGCCGCCTGGCTGAACCCGCCGCCGCCTCGCATGCTGAGTGAGGGCCCGGCCATCTTCGCGATCGAGGGCTTCCTGCCCGACGCGGTCTGCGACTGGCTGCAGGACAGGGCCGGTGCACTGGCCGAGCCGGCGCTGGTCTATGATCCCGAGACCGGGGTCGGGCGGCGCGAGGGCGTGCGAACCAATGCGGCGGC
>VYMF01000222.1_pt1 | contig 16631 bp, 10 predicted proteins | sample 5115271 | NCBI WGS metagenome assembly VYMF01 (sample SAMN12291778, study PRJNA351875) | freshwater metagenome | isolation source: freshwater lake | place: USA: Michigan, Wintergreen Lake | collected 2013-08-08
GTTAATTTAAATATTCTCAAGCTTGTGGAGTCAATAGATAATTTTTGCTTATCTTTGACAAAAAATAGAACTCCTGCAAAATCCAACATCTACCATTGGGTTAGGATTCAGTATTCAGGAGATTTATTTTTATTTATTCTTCCCAATTCCCCAATTCCCCAATTCTTATGAGAGATTCCCTATCGAGCCATCTAAGAGTACAACAACATTGCCTCAATCAAGTTAAATTAGCCGTGAGAAAGCAGGGCTTTAGCAGTCAACGATCCTTAGCTAAAGAAGCTGAATTTAGTCTGGCTATTGTCAGTAACTTCCTGACCGGGAAACCAGTAGAACAAGCCACTTTTGCCCAAATTTGTCGTCGATTATGCCTCGACTGGCAAGAAATCGCCGCCCTGAATTTTCAGCTAACAGCACCCCCTCAAGACAAAATTCTGGTTAATTCTCCATCCAAGAGCGAAAAATTGGACACATTACCCCCCTATCCCAATGGGGCAGTTCCCCTTGGTTCCCCATTTTATTTAGAACGTCTTCCCCTCGAAGAACAGATAAGGCAGGAAATAAAGAAACCGGGGGCTTTAGTGCGGATAAAAGCCCCGAAAGAAATGGGCAAAACTTCCCTACTTTTGAGAATGCTCGATTTTGCCAAACAGCAAGGCTACCGCACGGTGAGTTTGAACTTAGAACAGGTAGACCAAGCGATTTTAGGTGATTTAAACCAATTTTTGCGCTGGTTGTGTGCCAATGCTGCCCGTCAACTACAGTTAAAACCACAATTAGATGAGTATTGGGATGAGGATTTAGGCAGCAAGATTAGCTGTACGGTCTACATTCAAGACTATCTCCTGGAATCGATTACCGCCCCCATTGTCCTCGCTCTCGATGAACTTAATCAGATTTTTGAACATCCCCAGGTGGCCAAGGATTTTTTACCGCTGCTGCGTTCTTGGTACGAAGAAGCCAAAACCCTACCTATCTGGCAAAAACTCCGTCTTATCGTCGTCCATTCCACAGAAATTTACGTCCCCCTGCAACTCAATCAATCCCCCTTTAACGTGGGATTCCCCGCACAGCTAAGTCATTTTAGTCTTGAGGAGGTATTGCAATTAGCCCAACGTTATCAACTCACCTGGGAAAATCAGGAAAAAGTCAAACAATTGATGGAGCTAGTAGGAGGACACCCAGCTTTGGTACAAACCGCCCTCTACTATCTCAGTCGGGAGGAAATAACTATGACGCAAATACTAACCAGTGCCACCTCCGTCACGGGGATTTATGCCCATCACCTGCGACGCCATTGGGCGGTATTAGAACAACAGCCTGAACTAGCGAAAGCCCTCGATAGAGTGATGAGCGCGGTGGAACCCGTACAATTAGACCCAATTCTCGCTTACAAACTCAGCAGTATGGGGCTACTCAAACAATCAGGAGATAAAGTAGTACCAGGCTATGAATTGTATCGACGCTATTTTTTAGAGGTGAAATCCTCTATCAGTTATCAGTAAAAAGTAAACAGTTATCAGTGAACTGATATAGCAGTTATCCTAATAGTGAGGTGCAAATTCTCTGGTTTTGGGGAACGCCGAAACTGAGGAACGGTCAACATTAGTCGGTCGTCTGGGGATGATGCCAAATCCAGTCATACTTCATCTTGATGAGAAACGCTGTAACTCGCATCTGATAACTGATAAGTAGGGAGGCACAATTATTTTTAGGATGGGTTAGCGCACTTCGTAACATGATCGGACGTTGGGTTTCATGCTTCAACCCAACCTACGTTCATCTTATATTTAATTCCACCCACCCACTTAACTGATAACTGATAACTCACATCTGATAACTGATAACTGATAACTGATAACTGATAACTGATAACTGATAACTGATAACTGATAAGGGAGAATCCTATGAATATGTCAATCAAAGATACTGTCCAAAATACTGTCAACGTTAGTAATTTTAGTCGCTCGCAACTCGGTCGGCCGGATGAGAACAATTTATATAAGGCAGTCGCTACAGTTACCGAGGGACATTGGCCAGAAAATCTGTCGGGATACGTTTTTATCGTCTGTCCTTTTCATAGAAAAAATGACCGTCATTTGTTCTCTGGCGAGGGTGTAATTATTAAATGGGACTTGCAAGGGAAAAATAATCAAGTTAATGTTTACAGTAAAAAACTGAAAACCTGGGATAGTTTTTGGCGAAAAGTTTTACCGATATTTAATATTAGTCAAGCCACTTTTCCTGCCGTGGTCAGCATTTTGGGTTGTTCAGAAATAGCGAATACTGCTATGATTAAACTAGAAAAAGTTGCCGAAGAGCAACAACTAGAAGAAACCCGATTAATTCTCACTGCCGATGCGGGACGTTACTGGGAAGTTGACCCCGTTTCCCTGGATACTATCACTCCGATTGGTTATTTTGACCAACATATTGTTTCCGTGCCTTTGTCTATTTTCCCAGTCCTAGAAAATACCGCTCACCCCTTCTACGACAAAAAAACCAAAGAATTTATCACCTGTGAATTAAAGCTAAAACTTGTATCGGGAGGTATGTTAAAAGATTTAGATAAATCGGTGTATATTGTGCTTTGGGATCAACAAAAACAACTTAAACCCTGGAAACTACAGGGAACTATCCTCGATGGTAGCCCCCATTCGGTCATCGTCACCGAGGATTATATCATGATTCCCGATATGCCTTTTCAGATGGGAGTAGCCAAACTATTAGGTATCAGAATCAAGCCTGAAGAAACCTATCCGAAAACTCAAATTTATCTGGTTAAACGTCAAGACCTTAAGGAAGAAGAAACCACCGTTCCCTCGCAATTAATTACCTTCAATGGCGACAGTTATCACTTCCTTTGTAATTACCATAGTACCAACGGTCAAATTCAGCTTGTGGCCATCCAAAATGCCACTATTAGTTTAACCGAAGCGATCGAAAAAGACGATATCCAACATTTTACCGGTCAGGGTTATCCCCCCGAATACCACGGCATTCCCTGGATGTTTTCCTTTGACCCCGGAGTGCTGCGCAAAGTGGTTATCGAAGATGCCAGGGTGATGAGCGAACAAGCTTTCATCCATCCGGGGTGGTTCTCTACCACTCTCTACACCGCCGACCCACGGGAATTGGAACAGGGATACAGCGCCATTTATCAGGTTTATTCCGGTTATGTGCGCGAATTAATCTGTCGTCGTCAGTATATGGATTTTCGCGACCAAAGTAATCGCATCCTCAGCGATGCCGAACTTCCCAGTCATGACTTGCCCTCGGTATTAGCCAAGGTTCCCCTCGATAAGGATTGGAATCAGTTAACTGAACAGATTAGACAAGAAAAAAATGCCACTAATACTCATGTATCACATTTAGGTCGGGAACTACTGGATTTTTATGTTTGTCCCGATGGCTATATTTTAGATAGCATTCAGTTTATTCCCCAAGAACAGGGCTATCTATTTACGACGGTTTTAACCCCGACCAGAGTATTAGAAGCTTGGTTATTTAACCCTGACAATCTCAAGGACGGACCGATTGCTAAACTGAGCTTACCGGAAGATGTTCACTTTGGTTTTACCTTGCATTCGGAGTATTTCGAGCAAGTGCTGCCTTCTCCCCGTCCTTCCGTCTCACAGGTAAATCGAGTTCTTTCGGCCTTGCGGAGTCTTGTCTTGGTTCCCGTAGAATTTTTCTTGGGGAGACCCGCAGCCATTTACAATCGCCAAGCAAAAAATTGACACTCCCGCGCCTGGCGGGGATTCTTAAGAGACGTAAATCCTTAAAGGGTTAGCCAAAAACCCGCTAGACACTCGCTCAAAATTGAGTCTGTGCTTACTTTTAACCAAAATATTGGCACTACCATTAATATCGGCTGAAACAAGATGTCTGTTCTTTGTTTGATACAATCCCCGCTTAACCCTTCTACCAGAAAAATTCTGTTTGATGGGGTTATCGGCATTGTAAATAGGAATCTCATCTTGACCGTAAAAACTAGCTTTAGACGAATAAGACTCCTCTTGTTCACAATACTCAATTCCGTATCGAGAACACAAAGCTTTGAGCTTTTGTCTAAGTTGCCAAAAAGGTATCTGAACAAAGTTTTGATTGTTGGAACGTCCAATATTAATCTCTTGTTTAATACTTGGATTATACCCAACTACCAACTTGCCTATTTGGTGGTTCAAGCAATGGTTAATTATTATTCGAGCGGATTTATTCAAATAATCTCGAATAGAATCATTACGCCATTGATTAAGCTGTGCTTGTTTATTAGTCAACTCTTTAATGCCTTGCTTATCTTTGGCAGATTGAAGTTCAGCATTACGCTTGTTGTACCACTGATTAATGCTTTTAAGTCTTTTTCCATCAATCAAAAATTGATGCCCCTCAGTGTCAAAACAAGCTGCCAAGTTATCAACCCCCAAGTCAATAGCTATTGCTTTTTCGGAGTCCACAGATGTTTCTATTGCTTCATCCTCATAAATGTACTCGATTTCAAACCATCGAGCCGAGTATTTGGGATGTATTCGTACCTCCTTAATATTCTTGTCTTTCAGTCTTTCTGGGAGTTGGATTTTAACTTCGCCATATTCTTTTTTAAACTCTCTAGACATGGGAATTGCCAACATTCCATCTTTGAGTTTAATTCGAGGAATAATCAAAGGGAAATATCCCTCTTTAGACAAGTATTGGGGCAGTTGTGGTCTTTGGTCACATCTCCCTATACTAATTGCCTTAAGCAGTCCCAAGAAAGACCGCATACTTCTATCTACTACCTTCATCGTTTGCTGAGCAATATCGGTATTCAAAAGCCGATAGTTTTCATTAGATTTGCAAATATGGTAGTTAGATTCGTAGGTCAAACGTTTTCTTTCAGCAAAGAAATATTGCCGACATTCGTACAACGCCACATTAAAAAGATTCTTACTCAAACGACACAAAGCAGTCAGGGCATTAAATTCCTGCTGATTAAGTTGTCTAAGTTGGTTCTTTTGAGTGGCGTACATAGTTAAGATTGTTTCGCTGTATCTCTAGCATATAGCGAAACATCTTAAATGCCAAGCCGTCCTAAAAGGACGGGGTTTCAAACCCAATTTTTCGATGATTCTTCTCAACGGATACGACATTCTTGCCCAAATCTACGAAAGTGTTAACTCAGAAGTCTATCGGGCCATTCGCACCGCCGATAATCAACCCGTTATCCTCAAAATCCTCAAGCAAGAATATCCCACCGCCCAAGAACTAACCCACTACAAACAGGAGTATAAAACCATCTGCGGCCTGAACTTCGAGGGGGCGATTAAAGCCTATGGTTTAGAAACCTACCGTAGAACTCCCGTGATTATTTTGGAAGATTTCGGGGGCATATCCTTAAAAAAATGGCTAGAGGGCAAACCCCTGGCCTTAAGGGACTTTTTAAGCCTTGCACCCCGAATAGTGGCTAATTTAGAGAAAATTCACAACGCCAAGGTTATTCACAAAGATATTAATCCTGCCAATATAGTTCTTAACCCCGAAACCGGACAAATTAAAATCATCGATTTTGGCATTGCCAGCGTCCTGCGGCGGGAAAATCCGGGGCTAAAAAATCCCAACGTCCTGGAGGGGACTTTAGCCTATATTTCTCCCGAACAAACCGGACGGATGAATCGCAGTCTCGATTACCGCACGGATTTTTATTCCTTGGGCGTTAGCTTCTACGAACTGCTCACCGGACAATTACCTTTTCCAGCTAAAGATGCTTTGGAATTAGTTCACTGTCATCTGGCTAAACAACCTTTGGAGATTAATAGTCTCGTCAGGGAGAAAATTCCCCCGGTGGTGGAGGCAATCATCAGGAAACTGATGGCTAAAACCCCCGAGGAACGATACCAAAGTGCCTATGGTATTCGGGCAGATTTAGAAGAATGTTTAAGACAACTAGAAAAAACGGCTAAAATTGAGGATTTTGTCATCGCTAGGCAAGATCTAGCCAATCAGTTCCAAATTCCCCAAAAACTCTACGGTAGGGAGGCAGAAATCGCCACTCTCCTCACTGCTTTTCAACGGGTAGCCACGGTGGATAAAAACTCCTCTCACACCGAACTGATGCTAGTTACGGGTTATTCTGGTATAGGTAAAACCACCTTGGTTGGGGAAATTTATCAGCCAATTACTGAAAAACGCGGCTTTTTTATCTCTGGTAAATTTGACCAGTTTCAGCGCAACACTCCCTACGCTGCTGTGGTTAGCGCTTTGACTCATCTGGTCAAGCAACTTTTGGGGGAAAGTCAACCACAACTGGAACTATGGCGACAAAAACTCCTAAAGTCTTTGGGGACGAATGCACGGGTTATTATTGATGTGATTCCTGAACTAGAATTAATTATCGGTCCGCAACCAGTGGTGTTACAATTAGGAGCGATCGCTACTCAAAATCGCTTTAATTTAGTCTTTAAAAATTTTATTCGGGTCTTTTGTTCCCCAGAACATCCCTTAGTCATCTTTCTCGATGATTTGCAATGGGCAGACTTAGCTAGTCTTCAGTTGATAGAATTAATTATGCTCGATGACGATATCGACTATTTATTTTTAATTGGCTCCTATCGCAGTAATGAAATTAATTCCACCCATCCCCTAACCGCTACTCTCGATAAATTAGAGCAGGGGGGCATAATTATCAATCAAGTTATTTTAAAACCTCTGGGACTTGAACAGGTCAATCAGTTAATTGCCGAGACATTAAATCATTCACCAGAATATGTGCAATCTTTGGCCGCTTTAGTCTGGCAAAAAACCCACGGTAATCCTTTTTTTGTCAATGAATTTCTCAAAACTATCTACTGGGAAAATTTGCTATTTTTCCAACCAGGGCAGGAAACAACCACTAAAATCGACAATAATAGGGGCTATTGGCAATGGCATCTCGGTCAAATTCAAAGGATTGGCAGTACCGATAATCTGATTCAATTTATGATGGGCAAAATGCAGAAATTGCCCCCCGAAACCCAGGAGGTTTTAAGTTTAGCGGCCTGCCTTGGAGCAGAGTTTAATTTATATAGTCTGGCAATAATCTCTGAAAAATCACCTTCAGAACTTTTACCAATTTTAAATTATAGTAGCGAAGCTGGTTTGATTATTCCCCTCTCAGAATTAGATGAACAATTACTGATTCAAGAATATAAATTTGCTCATGATCGCATTCAACAAGGAGCTTACGCTCTCATCGAAGACAGCAAAAAATCTTTAATTCATCTAAAAATTGGTCGCCTACTTTGGGAGCATAGTTCTGTCAACGAATTATCGGAAAAGATTTTTAAAATAGTTGATCATCTCAATCTTGGTTATCAACTAATTAGCGAGGAAAAAGAACGAGAGTTAGTGGCTAACTTGAATTTACTAGCAGCCCAAAAAGCCAAAGCTGCTAATGCCCAAACTGGAGCCTTAAAATATATTAAAATCGCTCAAAAACTTCTCAAAAAATCAAGCTGGAAAAATAACTATCAACTGACTTTAAATATTTATTCTGAAGCCACAGAAATCGCCTATTTAAGTGGGGATTTTGAGCAAATGCAGTGCTGGGCTAATCTCGTATTAAAACAGGCAAAAACCACCCTAGATAAAGTAAAAGTTTATGAAGTCATTATCGAAGCTTATCACAGCCAAAATCAAGAACTAAAAGCGGTACAAATTGGTTTATCTGTCCTCAAAAGCTTAGATTTCGAGATTCCCGAATCCTTACAATCATCAGATATTCAAAAAGAACTAACTGAAACTCGACAAAGATTAGCAGGTAAAAATATTGAGAATTTAAGTAATTTACCGCCGATAAATGAGGAAGAAAAATTAGCAATAATGAAAATAGCAAGTGCCATATTTTCTCCTGTTTATATTGCCGCTCCTCATCTCTTACCCATCCTAGTATCAAAACAGGTTAACTTATCAATTCAGTACGGCAATAGTTATCTAGCGGCTTTTACTTATGTTAATTATGGCTTAATTCTTTGTGGTCTTTTAGAAGATTGGGAAACGGGTTATCAATTTGGAAAATTGGCTTTAAACATTGCCGATAAATTTCATGCCAAAGCCCTGATGCCGAAAATAATTGCCGTCTTTTCCGCAACTATTAGTATCTGGAAAGAACCGATTAAAAATTCCCTGTCTTTGTTAAAATCTTCCTATCAAACCGGTTTAGAAATGGGCGATCTCTACTACGGAACAACCTGCGCCTATCTTTACTGTTTTCATTCCGCATTTATCGGACAGGAATTAACCGAATTAGCCCAAGAAATAGCTAACTATGATCTGGCTTTTGTTAAACTCAAACAAGAAAACCCTCGCAACTATCTAAAAATCTATGGTCAAACAGTTTTAAATCTGCTGAGGCACTCGGAAAATCCCGGTCATTTAGAAGGACAATACTATCAAGAAACTCTTATGTTACCGTACCATCTAGAGGCTAATGATCTCTTCGGTCTCTGTTCTTTATTTGTTAATAAATTATACCTTTGTTATCTATTTGGACAGTACGAACAAGCCATTGAAAATGCTAACCAAGCCCAAAAATATCTGGTAGGAGCTACCGCCACTTTCTTGATTTCTCTGCATAATGTCTATGATTCCCTCGCCCATTTAGCTATTTATAATCATCTGGACAATGACCAAAAACAGCAAGTATTAGAACGAGTGACGAATAATCAGAAAAAGCTGCGGGAATGGGCTAATCAAGCCCCCTCTAACTATCTCCATAAATTTTATTTAGTGCAAGCGGAAAAGGAGCGGGTACAGCAATCCTATCTAGAAGCCATAGAAAATTATGATCTAGCCATCGCTAAAGCCAAGGAAAATGAATACATTAATGAAGAGGCACTGGCTAACGAACTAGCGGCGAAATTCTATCTCGATTGGGGTAAAGTAAAAATTGCCAAAACCTACATCAATGAAGCTGCTTATCTCTATTCTCTTTGGGGAGCAACAGCTAAAGTCAAAGATATAGAAAGCAGTTATTCTCAGTTAATGGTCAATAATTATGGTTACAATTACCAGACCGAAACTAGGAGAACTCCCACCAGAAAAAATTCAGTTAGTCATGCGGGAGAACTGTTAGATTTAGCCACGATTATGAAGGCCTTCCAAGCCATTTCTAGCGAGATAGTTTTAGATAAATTACTCGCCACCCTGATGAAAATTCTCATCGAAAATGCTGGGGCGCAGCTGGGCTATCTTATCCTAGAAAGTGGCGGACAACTATTGATCGAAGCCTCCGGTTCGGTGCAGGAAGATGGGGTGACAGTCTTTAAATCTAATGCCATCGAAGAACATCTTCCCGTCTCAATTATTAACTATGTAGCCCGGAGCGGTCAAACCGTTCTTAATGACGATGCTGCCCATGAGGGCAATTTTAGCAATGATTCCTATATTAAAACCCATCAAACCAAATCCCTGCTCTGTTCGCCCCTCCTCGACCAAGGACAACTGCGGGGAATTGTCTATCTAGAAAATAATCTCACCGTCGGGGCTTTTACCCAAGAAAGATTGGAAGTGCTGCAACTGCTCTCCAGCCAAGCGGCGATCGCAATTACTAACGCCAAACTCTACGCCGAAATCAAAGCCAAACAGAGACAACTAGCGCAATTTTTAGAAGCGATGCCAGTGGGGGTATTCGTCCTTGATGCTGGCAGTCAACCCTATTATGCCAATCAAACCGCCCAAGAGATTTTAGGAAAAGAGATAGTTAATATCACCACGGCTAATCAGTTGGGGGAAACCTATCAGTTATATCAAGCTGGAACCGATCGATTGTATCCCACAGAATACCATCCGATTGTCCGAGCTTTAAGGGGGGAAAAAAACACGATGGATGATCTAGAAATTCACCAAGGAGAGAAGATTATTCCCCTAGAAGTGTATGCCACGCCCGTTTTTGACGAAAAAGGAGAAATTATCTATGCGATCACCGCTTTTACCGATATTACCGAACGAAAACAGGCGGAAGCGGAACGGATTCGCTTTACCGAAGAATTAGCCGAGTATAGCCGCACCCTAGAACAGAAAGTGCAGGAGCGCACCCTAGAACTCAGCCAAACCCTAGAAATTCTCAAGGCCACCCAAGCAGAATTACTGTTTGAAAATGAACTGCTCAGAAGTAGCGAAGAATCTAGCACCTTTGACTACCAAGTGGGGGGCAGTTTACCCATGGATGCCCCCACCTACGTGGTCCGCGCCGCCGACCGTTATCTCTATAAAGCCCTCAAACGCGGCGATTTTTGCTATGTCCTCAATCCCCGTCAAATGGGCAAGTCTAGTTTAATGGTACGCATGATCGACCACCTCCAACACGAGGGGGTCTGTTGCGCTCCTATTGATTTAACCCGCATCGGCAGCGAAAATGTCACTCCCGACCAATGGTACAAGGGGATAGCCTTCGAGTTAGGGCGACGTTTTGGCCTGCTCAAAAGGGTCAATCTCAAAGCTTGGTGGCAAGAACGGGAAGATGTCTCGGCAGTACAGCGCTTGGGCGAATTTATCGAAGAAGTGTTATTGCTGGAAGTGGGGATAGTGGACGGTTCTCCCCCGAAACCGATCGCGATTTTTATCGATGAAATTGATAGCGTTTTGGGCTTAAATTTCACGGTTAATGACTTTTTTGCCCTGATTCGTTCCTGCTATAACCAGCGTGGTTTTAACCCGCTCTATCGGCGTTTGACCTTCGCTTTCTTCGGTGTTGTCACCCCCTCCGATTTAATTACCGACCACCAAATCACTCCTTTTAATATCGGTCATTCGATTCAATTGGAGGGTTTTAAGGAACACGAAGCCCAGCCTTTACTGCGCGGATTGGCCGAGAAAGTTAGTAACCCGCAAACTGTCTTAAAAGAAGTCTTTGCTTGGACAAACGGTCAACCTTTTCTGACCCAAAAACTCTGTCAGTTAATTCGCACCGCTGCCGCACCGATTCCCCCCAATGGTGAGGCCCTCTGGATTGAGGACTTGGTACAGAAGAAGATCATTGACAATTGGGAAGCTCAGGATGAACCGGAACATCTGCGGACTATTCGCGATCGGCTTCTCAACAGTCATCGCTCCCAGTTGCTCCTGAGACTCTATGAACGGATTTTAAGGGAAAAAGAGGTGATTGCCGAGGATAGCCCTCCAGAAAAAGAGTTACTTTTATCGGGGTTAGTGATCAAAGACGAAGGCCGGCTGCGGGTCCATAATCCCATCTATCAAGCAATCTTTCACCTCCATTGGCTGGCCCTGGCAAAATCAACCTAAGACTAAATCCTGTTTAAAAGGTACAGGATAGTGGGAAGTTGTGGAACAATACCCAACTGGGTTTTTAAAGTTGGATTGGGAGTTAATCATGGTATTAAAAACAGATTTGCTATTACACCAAATCCAGTTCTTAAAGACTGATTATCTAGGGTTTGCGGCAAAAAGTTTTTCCTGGGGGTAGGGTGTGGGGTGTGGGGTGTGGGGTGTAGGGTTTTACCGATTTTCAGGTGGTCAACTACCTAATTTTCAGGGAAAAAGTGCCTAAATTTCCCCCCGATCACTCCAATGGTAGGCACTTTTTGAGGGAAAAAAGTCTAAAAGTCTTACCCAACAAGGTTTTTAGATTTATTCAGCAAGCCCTAAATATTTATTAAATTGTAGCGTAGGATACTTTGACCCCACTAAACACTATTGGCTATTCTGCTAGATTGAATTGCACGGAGTTTTTCAACGCAAACCATCTTGATCCAATCCTGACGATTCATGTTCTGCAATTGACACTCTACATCTATGCTTCCTAGTAACTCCGGGGGAAAATCAAGATTAATTTGTTGCTTAACCTGAAAATTACCTGTGAAATGCTCAGAGACATCTTTCCCTAGATGTGCTTGTTGAGCAATTTCCTCAATATCTTTAATTTCAGTTGACTGTTTCCTCATAGCTTTTGCGCTCCTGTTTAGTTGATTTCCAAGCGGTGACAACCCAAATGTAATCACCGACTTCATCGACTCTGTATTCTACGATGAATGTTGTTAACGTTCCGCCCGCAAAGCCAACAATCCGATATTGTTCTGGCTGCTCAGAGCGTTGGTCTTCGATGTAAGGTTTGTAAAGCAGATCGTTTAACCGAGTGAAGTCAATGTCACGTTCTGTTAAAACTCGCTGTCGTTTGGCTTCATCCCATTGAATACGCATGAGACACCCGAAATCAATGGAGAAAAATTGTTTTCACCCACTCTATACTAACCTATAGCTCCCGAAGGCGAGGGACTAAGGGGAGAGGAATGTAAAGATTTATTAAATAGTAGCTTTTGATACAGTTCTGGGGATGTAATGTGTACAGTTTTGTTGTCTGCCTTTGGAGTTTTTCAAATCAGTCTAAGAATAGATTCCCCAGAGAATAGGTAGTGCGTATCATTCTGCTATCTCCTCTTGGTGTTGGGTTCGGTTGTTGCTTGACCTGGCTGCGAGGGGATGATTGCACTATTGAGAAGAAAAAAAATGAAAAATAGCATCTCAGCTACGATTTTTGGAGCGGCTGTAACCACTGCACTAATCGGACTATCCACAAGTCCTGCTCACGCTGCTCAACTTAGCTTCAAATTCGACTTTTTAACTTCGGACGGTGATTTATTTAAACTGAATCTGACTACGGAGGACACGCTTACAACAATAAACGCCCCTTCTTACTCTAACCCAGGGTGGGACGCCTGGACAGAACCAAACCCGGTTCCAGCCTATACCTTTACAGGCTACAAGATCCTTTCAGTGACGGGAACGGAGACTGAAGGCGGCATCACTAACCCTATTACTGCAATGCTTCCCGCAGGCTCTGGCGTTTTTAATGTTCCAGTCACAGACAGGATTGGTCACTCGCCGACGGATAACCTTTTCAACCCCAATGGTGGCTTTGCTCCGGGAGTGCTTCCAGCTGGGAATACAGCAGGTAAATTTTCGTTTGGAGGTTTAGCTTTCCATGTAGGGGGCGGTTGCCCCGGTAGCTGCAAAGGGGCTATACAAGTGCCTGAACCCACTTCAACTGCTGGACTTTTAGCTATTGGCTCCTTTGGTGCATTAGGTGCAGCTTCAACCCTCAAGCGCAAACTTAAGCCATAAAAGTCGGCTAAATTGCTTCTAAAAATACCATAAATGCCCCTTCATTCAGTCAGTTGAGGGGGGTTATTTTTCCCTTTGTTGACTTGATTAAATACCTTGAAAATCGATAGGAATCGCACTATAGCAAAATGACAAAACCTTCCTGAGTAAAATGTTTATCATGGGTCAACATCTCGATAATTTCCAGTTCTCGCATCGTCTGCATAGAGATACAATCAATGAGACCATATTCTTTGTCAGGACGATTTTGGTAGAGAGTTAGACCTGCTAAAAATGATTCATGAGTTTGGTGGACTACCTGAATATTGGGATTTTTGATTATTCGGTTCTTCGTTACTTAGTATGGTTCGATAGGGGGGCATAAATCGACTAAATCCTTATCTGGCAAGAGACTTAATTGATTAGTTCGCTCTAGATCAAAAATAATTGACAAAAATCCACAAACCGAAGAACCGATTATTCCTTGAACCAGTTGACAAGCACGTTGTCGCATCTGACTCCCGTAAGCTGAAAAAAAAGTCAAAGTTTCTGCTAAAACTTCTTCAGTTGTCACGAGACAAAATTGTTCTAATCTGCGAGTAATAGCAATTACTTGACCCTGCCAATTATCCCTAGGATTGATGGATGCTGTCCAATAAAATGTATCAGCAAAGATAGTTCTCATGAATCGCTTTTAGGAATACCATAGATATAGTGGTCATGTTCTTGTGCGCCGTCCCTCGGCAAATTGTTGATTTCTGTTTCGGTCATGCCGGCTGTAATATTTTCAAAAAGTTCGAGAAGCGATTGGGCCGTTGTCTTGCTGGATTCTTCTTCTTGTTGATGCCAATGGGATTGGATGGCTTGTTTTATAGCATCAATGACTGAATCTAAAGAATTTCCTTCTGCTATATATCCTTCAATTTCAGGACTGTAAGCAGAATATTTTCCTTCTCTCTTTTCTATTTCAATACTGACTTTTGATTTCATCGCTCACCTGTTTAAATTAAATGAATATCTTAATTCAATTGTAATTTGTAGGAATGGAGATTCGCCAACTGCGTGAATCGCTCGTTAGGGAGAGTGCGATCGCTCTGTCACGAGTAGGGTGCGTTCCCTGATGCAATCCTTGTTACTCCATCGTTTGATCAAGGGGAACGCACCATCTTTAAGTTAACCGAGCCGTATTGACTCCCCTGCCATCACCCCGGCAATTTGTCGGTCCAACTGTTCTAAATTTTCTGCCGGTTCAAGGCAGCATAACCCTTGACAAATTAACCCAAATGTGCTAGGGGGCAAACTGGCATCGACTCGATACACCGCAGTGGGCAAATAGCGACTTAACAGCGGCTCGATCGAGCTTTCCGGGGCGCGCAGACAGAAACCGTGACGATAGTGATCGAGAGCGACAAATAAACTGGGGCAAGCGGTGGGGGACTCTTCTAGGATGGTACTAAAAGATTGCAAGGCCTTTTGGGCCCGATCGAGATATTCTAGATTTTCCGTCAATCGTGACAGACGCACTAAATTAGCGATCGCAATTCCGTTGGCCGAAGGGGTGGCATTATCCGTATAGCCCCGTTCCCGCACGATCAAATCGAGACTATGATCAGAAGCGGTATTAAAATATCCTCCCTCATCCTTGGACCAAAACCAGCGGTCGAATTCCCCTTGTAGATCGATAGCAGCCTCTAACCAGCGAGTTTCTGGGGGATTAGCCGTTTGCAAGTCCAGTAAAGCCTTAATAAAATAGGCAAAATCCTCCGATTGGGCTAAAACCGAGGCCTGACCCTGATAATTCAAGCGCTGAAAACGTCCATCTAACCACTGATGCTTGAGAATAAACTCGGCCGCTTGACTAGCCATTTGCCAGTACAAAGGTTCCCCAAAGACGGCAAAGGCCCGGGCCAAACCGGAAATCATCAAACTATTCCAAGCGACGATCATTTTCGTATCCGTTACCGCCGGAATCCGTCCTGGCCAAGAAACGGTTTTCGCCTCTTGATTGTCTCTGGCCGGGGGAAAAAGAGCTAATTGGGACTGAGAACTGCCATAACGCCGAATAAATAACTTATCGAGCATATTTTCTATCTCCGACCATAATTCTCCCCCTTGCCGACGTTGCAGGACATTACGACCCTCAAAATTCCCTTCGGCAGTAACGGTAAAATTAGCTTGCAGCAGTCCTAATTCCTCGATCGAGAGATAATCCCTTAACTCCAGATCCGACCAGACATAAAAGGCCCCTTCCTCCGGTTCGCTATCCGTGGCATTCTGAAAACTATCGGCATCTTGGGCCGCATAAAAATAGCCTTCTGGGGCGGTCATTTCCCGTTTTAGCCAGTTAACCGTGCCTTTAATCCCTCTCTCAAAGGCCGCTTCTCGATAACCCGCACTCCACAAATTGGCTAAATATTCGACAATTTGCCCGTTATCGTAGAGCATTTTTTCAAAATGGGGAACTGTCCACGTCGAATCCACCGTATAACGATGGAATCCTCCCCCTACATGGTCATAGATTCCCCCCAAGGCCAGATCTTCCCCCCGTTGATAGGCCGCTTGCCGGAGGGAATCCTCAAAATCGTCACCAAAGCGACTGCCCTGCAAAGCCAGATTAGAATAGGGAATCATCGGAAAACTGGGCCGACCGTAGTTATTGGGATTAACCTGAATCACCGCCGTATTTCTCTCGATTCCTGTGGCTAAAAGGGAAGGAGCGGCTAAATTGGTCTCTGCTCGGGGTAAAATAGCCGATTGACGCAGTGCGCCCAGCATTTCGGCCGTAAATTTGTTTAATTTGTCTTTTTCCTCGTCATAATAACGACGTATCGATTGCATCACTTGCAGAAAACCGGGCCGGTTAAAGCGCGGTTGCACGGGAAAATAAGTACCACCATAGAAGGGAATTAAACTATCGGGTGTTAGGAAGACATTCAGAGGCCAACCCCCTTGACCGACCATCATCTGCAATGCTTGCATATAGATACTATCGATGTCCGGTCTTTCCTCGCGATCAACTTTGATCGGCAAAAAATACTGATTGAGATAATCGGCAATGGCCTGATCAGAAAAAGCTTCTCCTTCCATAACCGTACACCAATGACAGCTAGAATAACCGATCGAGAGAAATATCGGTTTATCTTCTCTCCTGGCAATTTCTAGGGCGCTGTCACACCAATACCACCAATCGATCGGGTTTTCGGCGTGTTTTCGTAGGTAAAGACTTTCAGATTCAGCCAGATGATTAGTCATGGGAAAAGGGGGATGGCTCTCTTGAGTTTTGTGTTAAAATAGTACAACAGGACACACTATAGCAGGAGATGACTATGGGCATCCCATTTAGATACCCTACTTCATTCGACGAATCGTGTAGCTGAAGGGATAAATAATAAAATCAAACTGATTAAAAGACAAGCTTACGGTTTTAGTAACTTTGAAAATTTTCGATTACGTTGACATCCTCACCGCCGTAAACGGACGGTGATTCCCAAACCTCACGATTTAGGTTTCTGCTTCTTTCCCTTGCGGGGTTCCGCACCTGCCTTAACAGAGTAAATCTGTTC
>VYMF01000152.1_pt1 | contig 16614 bp, 16 predicted proteins | sample 5115271 | NCBI WGS metagenome assembly VYMF01 (sample SAMN12291778, study PRJNA351875) | freshwater metagenome | isolation source: freshwater lake | place: USA: Michigan, Wintergreen Lake | collected 2013-08-08
TGCTCTCTCGCTGCCGCCCTGATCAGCCGCAGGTCATAGAGACCGCCCCGCACATCCATCGATCTCATCTTCGATTGTCAAACAGCGTCCTACTCGATCAGCGCAACCGCTTGCAGCTGCGCAACTTAGCTCGCTTTTCGTGGCCGCCGTTTCAGCAGCAGCCCATATATTTACCAAGTTGTTGCGAGATTGTCAACAACGTTCTCGCATCTTTTTCGCAACGGGCAGCGAACGCTGTCGCGCCGGCATCCCGAAAACTTGGCCGCCGCTACCACTCGTTCCAGCCGAGTTGAGCGAAGGGCCGCTAGTATCGCCCATTCCGTGCAGCGGCGCAACCCCCTTGGCGAAAAAACCTGTCAACTGTTGCAGTCGCCAGAGAAACAGCCGAACCGGCCTGCCTCCTTCTCTGCTTCCCTGCCGGCATGCCTTTCGACAGCCAGTCACCGGAAAACAGACGCGGCGATCGCTTCCGCGACCGCCGCGAAGTGCACCCTCTAGGACTCGAACCTAGAACCTACTGATTAAGAGTCAGCTGCTCTACCATTGAGCTAAGGGTGCGGAAACCACTCCGCGGTGCCTCGTACCGACAGACACGCGCGCCAGGAGGGATTCGAACCCCCGACCAACAGCTTAGAAGGCTGCCGCTCTATCCATCTGAGCTACTGGCGCCTGCACATGCTTGGTCACCCTCGCGGGCACCTGACTGCATAGTTGCCGAACACTGGCTGAAGAATCGGGGCGGCCGGATTCGAACCGGCGACCTCCTGCTCCCAAAGCAGGCGCGATACCGGGCTACGCTACGCCCCGCTCATCAGCACCGCCTTCCAGCGGCGGGTTATGTTATCCCGACCGAGGCCCGTGGTCAACTGGCACAAGCAAATTCGCCGAAAGTCTCTCCGCACGACCAAACGGCTCAGCCAACGCCTCGCACAGCGCGCGCACCGCCCGCCCACGATGACTGACGACCGCTTTTTCGTCGCGCCCCGCCTCCGCGAAGGTGACGCCCAGATCCGCCGACAAAAAATAGGGGTCGTAACCGAACCCGCCGTCCCCGCGCGGTGCCGGCAGGATCGTCCCTTCCGTGGTCCCGATGCGGACGCGCTCCCCCGTCGGCCACACACACGCGGCAGCACAGACGTACCGAGCCGCCCGCTCAGCACGCCCCCGACGCGCCGCTTCGGCCAGCGCCGTCTGCAGATACGCGTTGTTCACGGCGTCAAGCGCCTCGCCCCCAAGCGAACTCCCGGTCCAGCGCTTACTCCGAACACCGGGCTGCCCGTCGAGCGCATCGACCACCAACCCGGAGTCGTCGGCCATCACCATGCGTCCCGTGTGCCGCGCGAAGTAGCGTGCCTTCGCGAGCGCGTTCGCCTCGAAGGTCGCGAACTGCTCGAGCCCCTCTTCGTCTGCAGACTCACGGACGCCGAGGGCATCGAGCGTGACCGCGTGCCACCCGTACTGCGCCAGTAGCGGGCCCAACTCGCGCAGCTTGCCCGCACTGCGCGTGGCGAGCACGAGAGGACGGTCCGTCACACCGGCATCGGCAATACCTGCGACAGCACGTGCTGTTGCGTCGCGTCGAGCTGGGCAATGCCTCCCACTGCCAGGTCGAGCAGCGCATTGAGCTCGTCGCGCGCGAACGTGCCATGTTCGCCCGTCCCCTGCACTTCAACGAAACGTCCCTCGCTGCTCATCACGACATTCATGTCCACGCCCGCCCGCACGTCTTCGTCGTAATCGAGGTCGAGGCGCGGCTCGCCATCGATGACCCCGACGCTGATCGCCGCCACCCGGCGCATGACGGGGCTCGCCGACAACCGTCCCGTCGCGACCATCCACGCGAAGGCGTCGTGTACCGCGACGCAGGCGCCCGTTATGGCAGCGGTTCGCGTGCCACCGTCGGCCTGCAGCACATCGCAATCGACCTTGATCGTGAACTCGCCGAAGGCAAATCCGTCGAGCATCGCGCGCACACTGCGTCCAATGAGCCGTTGGATCTCCTGCGTGCGTCCTCCGACCTGCGAGCGCTCACGCGATACGCGCGTCCGTGTCGCGCGCGGCAGCATCGCATACTCGGCCGTTACCCATCCTTCGCCTGAGCCTTTCTTCCAGCCCGGGACGCCCGTCTCGACCGACGCGGCGCACAACACGCGGGTCCGTCCAAAGCTCACAATGCACGAACCCTCCGCATACGGCACGGCGCCGCGCTCGAGGGTGACCGGACGCATTTCGGCGGGAGTACGGCCGACGCGGAGCACGCGCCCTGCGGTTTGGGACGAGGATTCAGCCACGAAGCTTCTCGATGATGGAGGTAGTGGATTGTCCGGCAACCAACGGAACAACGACAACGCGCCCGCCGCGTGCGGTGACGAGGGCAGCGCCTACAATGGTCTCGGGCGAATAGTCACCGCCCTTGACGATGACGTCGGGCTGCACGCGCGTGACGAGCGCGAGTGGCGTGTCTTCACCAAACACCACCACGGCGTCGACGGACTCGAGGCCTGCCAGAACCACGGCCCGCTCGGCCGTTGATCGCACGGGACGGGTTGGCCCCTTGAGCCGTTTCACCGACGCATCGCTGTTGAGCCCCACGATCAGGGCATCGCCTTCACGACGCGCGAGGTCGAGGACTTCGATATGTCCGGGATGCAACAAATCGAACACGCCATTCGTGAACACGACCGTGCCACGGACCGACTGTCGCCATGCAGCAGCGGTGTCCCAGTCCATGACTTTCGAAACAGGAGATCGCGGCACAGCGCCGGTTACCACTGCGACTGCACTCCTTCGATGATATCCGTCATGATGCTCTCCAGGGCGTTCTTGCGCCCTGTGGCTTCAGCACCTTCGGCATATTGTCCTTCGCGAGCAAGTCCTTTTCTGCTGAGGAGAACGCGACTGGTCGCGGACTCCACGATTTCCAGGTCGATCGTGAGTTGCAGTCGCCGGCGATTCGACGCCGTGTTGCGCCCGTCAGCAGACGCGGAGAGTGGCAGATCGACATCGTAATTCACAATGGTTCCACGGACGACCAAGTCGGCCTTCGCTTCGGGGGCCTCGCGCAAATTGAGCCGATCGCGCATCGCCTCTCGCAACCGTTCGAAGATTTCGCGCTGTAATTCCGGGGCCGCCGTCTGGTTGTCAAACGGCTGAATCGCGACCGTCTTGAGTGTGCGCGGCAGTCCACCGCCGCCGGAGAAGCCATAACAGCCACCTGAGGCCGTCACCGCGAGCACCGCCAACACGGCACGGGCACCACGGCGAAACAGGTCCCGGCGCCCCACACCGCGACCGGCGGCAGTCAGACTGTCCTGGCTCATACCTTCACGGGCGGCGCCAGATGGCGTCATTGAATCCCTCGACGATCGTGGTATCGGTGACGGCAATCGCGAGACGTCGCTTGCCGCGCTCATGAACATACTGCAGGCGAAGCGGGGCGTCGGGCCCGACCGTCCGCGTTACCCACTCCACAACCTTCCCCCCCTCGATACGCTCCACCCGCACGAGGGCGTTCTCAGCGAACGCCAGGCGCCACGCCCGCCCGTCTGCGCCGGAGGCGTCACGCCCCCGCAGCGCGCCCAGATCTGCCCGTAACGTATCGCCGTCAATGCGGGCCACGGTGTCTGGCGTTGCCGGGAGCGCGAGGCGACCGAGAGACGCCCAGAGCAGCGGGACCGGGGGCAGCATGCGTTTCACCAGATCGATGCCCGGCACCATGAGGCTATCGCCAACGAGAATGGCGTACCCGCCAGCCATCCCGTTGCGGAGGAAGAAATCGAGTCGTGCCCGGTCGGGGCCGAGACGACGAACCGCACCGTCGCCAGTCGCTTCGAAGGTCTCGTCCTTGTAGCTCCATGTGAAGCGGAGCACGGTGGGTGCGGGAGAAATCGCGGTTGGCGGCAGCACCGCGCGCGTCGGGGCGCCCCCGAGCGGGCGGGCGCCGGGCGCACAGCCGGCAATCGAAGCCCACGTTGTACCCCACAACAAGGCGCGACGCCATCGAACAACGCGAACAGGACGCCGCATTACGGCACGCGGACTTGCAACATGACATCTCCCTGAACGAGACGATCCATCACATCGAACCCATCGACCACGCGACCGAACACGGTGTAGCCACCATCGAGATGCGGTTGCGTGGAGTGACACAGGTAGTACTGGCTCCCGCCGGTATCGGGCCCTGCCGTGGCCAAGCCGAGGCAACCGCGACCGTGACGCCGGCGTGACCACGCCTCCCGCAGTGAAAACGGTGGTTCCGGAGTCCCGGTCCCATTGGCAATGTCGCCGTCCTGCACGACGAAATTGGGTACCACCCGATGGAACGTCGTGTTCCGATACTTGCCCTGTTGCGCCAGTCGGGTGAAGGCTTCCACCACCAACGGCGCCTCGCGTGCAAACAGCTCCAGCGTGATGGTTCCCTGCTCTGTGTCGATGTACGCGCGCGGCGCCGGCGTCGCGGGAGTCCAGTATCGTTGCACCAGCCCTTCGTACTCCTGCAGTGGTCGCGGCACCGGAGCAGACGGCGGCGGTGCCGCAGCGCGCGTCGCTCCGGTTGCGCCAGACGAATCGCGAATCCCCAAGCGCGCACGTGCGACGCGCCGTACGCGCGTATCGGTATCGGCAAGCAAGTGTTTCGCGATGGCGCTGTCGATAGCGCGGCCGCGCTCGCCGTTGCCGAGTGCTGCCACCCGGACGCGCCAATCCGTGCTCTGCGACCAGCGCTGCTCCGCGTCGCCGTACAGCGAAAGCCCGGCCGCGCGGATGTGTTGCAACAGGGCACGGCGTACTGCCAGAAGCGTATCCATCTCCCACGCCCGCTGCCAACGAGCGATGTCACGTCCGCCCACGTCGGCGAACGCCTCCGCCGTAGCGACCCGTACCTGGCGCGCACCATCCCGCAACATGAGTTCCAATTCCGGGGCGAGCGCGGCACCGTACGAGGCAGCGCTCTGGACAGCATTCACACGCACACGCTCGCTCGAATCACGCAGCAACTCGCGCAGCGCGGCGATAGCGGGTGTACGGAGGGAGTCGCCCGCAGCACTGCGCGCAAGGGCACGGGCCACGTGCTGTCGGACCTCTTCGTCACCGTGCCCGCGTACCACGAGCACCGCGCGCACACCGGCTGGTGCTCGGAGCCTCGCGATCACATACGCCGCCGCGCGAACGACATCGGGTGCGCTATCGGCAAGCCACGGCGTCACGACGCCGATCGGTGCGTTCCGAAGCTTCACAGTTGCCATCACGAGCGCCGCGCGCACCGCAGGCCCCCGTCCTGAAACCGGACTCTGCGTGACGGGCGACGACATGCCCTCCCCCAACCCCTGCAGAATGGCTCCGCGGCCCATCTCCCCCATTTCGCCCAAGGCCCATGCGGCTTCCCGTGCGACCGCGTCAGGGGCGCCAGCCACGGCCCGCCCAAGCGCTCCGACGGATTGGATGTCCCGTGCCATGCCGAGTGCAAAGGCCGCGTTCGCCGCGATCGCGGTATCGCCATCGAGCAGTAGTTGCCGCAGTCGCGGATAACGGAGTTGTACTCGCGCCTGTCCGATGGCGAGCGCCGTTCGTGCGCGTCGCACGGGATCGGCATCGTTGAGGAGTGTGTCAACGAGGAGTGTGTCGGGACGACGTTGGTCCACCATCTCCAATAATCGCGCGTCGGCACTGACGGGCCGGTTCGACGGTTGGGGTGCGTTGGTACCGGCGTTGCCGTTCCGTGTACAGGCGCTCAGGAGAAGAACGGTCGCAAGCGTCGAAATCCGACGAAACAGAATGGACATCATGGCGTTGGCCTGCTCGAGGGAGATCGCGCGCCATCGGCGACGTCAAGAGCACCGCCTTGCATGGCATGCTCGAGCCACGAGCGGACGTCGCGCGGCAACGTCGTGGGCCGTCCTTCGCGATTGATACACACGAGCGACGTAGTGGCAGAGACCAGCATCACGTGCCCCGCCGCGCGCTCGACTCGGTAGCTGAAGGTCATGCCACGAGATCCGACGTGCGTCAGCGACGTGCATACGCGAATCGAATCGTCGTAGCGTGCGGACGCGTGGAAGCGCAACGCGGCATCGGAGACCGCGAGCAACACGCCTTCGCGCTCCAGTTCCGCGTACGATTTGCCGGCTCGGCGAATGAAGTCGGTACGACCGATCTCACACCAGACCAGATAGTTCGCGTGGTACACAACGCCCATCTGATCAGTCTCGGCGTAGCGCACGCGCAATTCGGATACGGTTTCAAAGGTCATCGGGGGAATTTGCCCCACGGCGGGTCCACATGCACCGGTTACGCGGTGTTTGTCGCGCCGCCCCGGGCGCATTAGACTGCCGGTGTGTTTCCGACGCCCTGCCATGTGTTCGGCGACGTGCATCTTGGCGTCGCCAGCCCTGAATCCGAAGCGGCCCTGCTCCGCCTCCTCCGTGACGTACCGTCGCAGGGGCGTTCGGTCGTCATCATGGGCGACCTATTCGATTTCTGGTTCGCCTGGGAGTATGCCATGCCGCGGACGGGCTTTCGCGTCCTGTCGGCGTTGGCCGATTTGCACGACGCCGGAATTCCGGTTCTGTGGATCGGCGGCAATCATGATTGCTGGGGCGGAGAGGCCCTCCGGAAGGAAACTGGCGCGATATACACCCTCGACCCTTGGCGCGGTCGTGTAGGCGCATGGGACGCCCTGCTGGCGCACGGCGATGGGCTCCGCGACGTCGAGGATGCCCCCTACCGGCGATTGCGAGCGGTTCTGCGTCACCCGTGGGCGATCCGGACGTTCGGTGCGCTCCATCCCACGTTGGCGACGCGCCTCGCCATGCGCAGCTCGAAGACGAGCCGCAAGGGGCGGGCTCGGGACGGCGGTGCCGGTCTCCTGGCGGTCGCCACGGCGGCACTGACGAAAGCCAACGGACCACAGCTCGTGCTGCATGGCCATTCCCACGTCCCCACGTTGGTGCGGGCGGGTCATGGCGTGTACGGCAATGCCGGAGCGTGGTATCTCGATCGTCAGTATCTCGTCATCGACGATGATCGGATTACGCGCCGACAGTGGCAGCCGTCAGGCGAACACATCGTGCTCGACATGACCGAGCGAGTGCCCCCGAACGCGACTCCCTAGTCGAGACGAGGCTTCGGTGCATTGCCTGCAACGAAGCGGTGCGCCGGAACGGTCCTCAGCGCGGCCGGCTGGTTGATCGCGACCAGAACGCGCGCGGCTTCCCCTGCTGTTTCGGCCGCGCTGGCGCTCAGCGTGTCGCTGACGTACACGAGCGATACGGCGGGCTACCGCGGCATCAGGGCTCGTGCGACGGTGAACCTGTCGAGTCGCGAATCACCCACGCCTATGGACGTCACCGACTCATTCACTGGAATGGCCGACGCCGCGCGTCAGAACGCCAGACTGGCAACGAACAGGGCGCCGCGGCGCGAGGGGATCGCCGATACCTTGAGCGGAAGGTCCCACAGCTGCGCCGCGACGAACGCATCCGCTCCGGAAAAAAGATGATTGAACGCGATCACCGCGAGCCAGTCTTCGACGTGCAACCGTCGGGTCCGAATGAGATCTTCGTCGTACCGGCCGAGGAGGATACCGGAACGCACCACAGTGTCCCCAGTGACGGTAAAGTTCCGCGGCAACGTATCGGCTTGATATCGGCGCGCCTCCCGAAGATCGGCCCCACTTCGCCGCAACATGACGAGGGCGGCTAGCTCGACGGCGGCAAACAGCGCACCCGACGACCCGCGTTCGAGCCGCGCTTGCCCGAGCCCCGGCAACAGGGCCGAGTTGAGGAAAGCTCGCCGCGGGGAAATGGGTGGCGTGAATCGGCCGAACGGGGCCGCCTGGCTGCGCGCACCCGGGTTGGGAGTCGTCGGACGTGCGCTATCCGCCGCGGCACGCACGCGCGTGGAGTCGGAAGTTTGAGCCGCAACGTCGGCAGCGGCGACGCCGAGGCCAAGCGCCGTTCCAACGGCAAGCAGCCACGAGCGTGCGGTCATGCTGGTGATACTCCTCAACGCGCGGGCAGAGCCGCGACGAGTTCGACCTCAACACTCACGTTCCGGGGCAGTCCCGCAACCGCCACGGTTGAGCGCGCGGGCCGCGCATCGCCAAGCACGCGCGTATAGACCCCGTTGAAGGCAACGAAGTCGTCCATGGTACGGAGAAAGCATGTGGTTTTCACCACGTCGTTCCACGTGACGCCCGCTTCCGTGAGCACGGCCTGCAGATTGGCGAGCACCTGTTCGGTTTGCGCAGCGATGTCCCCTTCAACGACCTCCATCGAGAGGGGATCGAGGGGGATCTGCCCGGCGGTAAAGAGAAATCCGTTGGCCTTGACGGCCTGCGCATACGGGCCGATCGCTTTGGGCGCGTGATCGGTGTGCAGTGTTTCGATGCTCATGGTTCGCTCTACCGAGATGCTGGAGTGAGACGGCGGCCGTAACGCGTTCAGGCGTCAGGCAGCGAAAAGAAGGCGCGCGCATTGCGTAACGTGTGTTCGGCCAGATGGGTTGCCAATCCCCCCCGCACTTCCGCGAGGCGCCGGATGGTATGCGGCACCCACGATGATTCGTTGCGCTTGCCGCGAAACGGGACCGGCGCCAGATAGGGGGCGTCCGACTCAACGAGCAACCGATCGTCGGGCACCATAGCAAGCAACTCGAAGTCGGTCCAGTTGCGGAAGGTGACGATACCGCTGAACGAGACGTACCATCCTGCGGCCAGTCCCGCTTCCGCCAACGCCGACGACCCGGTAAAGCAGTGCAAGACGCCGCGAACGCCTGCGGAGGCGGCCCCGAGCAGCATCGCGTGCGTGTCCGCCTCGGCTTCGCGGGTATGCAGCACGATGGGCCGTCGAAGCTCGGCGGCCAGGGCCAGTTGGGCGTCGAGGGTGCGACGCTGCACCGCACGCGGTGCATGGTCGTAGTGGTAATCGAGCCCGCATTCGCCCACGGCCACGGCGCCGTGCGCCACGGCTTCGCGCACCGCATCGGCATCGCGTGCGTCGTCCCAGTCGGCCGCATCGTGCGGGTGCACTCCGCAGGTGTGGAACACGAGATCCGGATGTCTGGCCGCGATGCTTCGCGCTCGGCGGGCGGCGGCCGGCGACTCACCAATACAGACGAGGGCCCGCGCTCCTGCTGCGCGGGCCCGCTCGATCGTCGCGTCCACATCGTCGGTGAATGCCTCGCTGGCCAAGTGGACGTGGCTGTCGGCATACGACAACGCGTCCACCGACGGAACGACCGCGCCCACGGCGCCTGTCAGCGAGCGGCGAGGCGCTCCGCGCCACGCCCACCCTTGGCGCTGGCGGCCGCAGCATTGCCCGCGCGCGCCGCCATAGCGGTCGCGCCGTCGTCGGTGCGGGGATACCGGGACTCGATCCAGAGGAGGATCGGACCAGCCACGTAGATGGACGAGAAGGTGGCGATGAAGACACCGAACGCCATCACCAACGCAAAGGGACGAATGACTTCGCCGGCCAGCGCGAGCAACGCGAGCGTCGCCGCGAGGGTCGTGGCGTGCGTCATGATCGAACGCGGCAGCGTCTCGTTGATCGACTTGTCAAGCAGCGTGGAGAGCGTGAGCCCCTTGTGCGGCTTGCGCAGGTTCTCGCGCACGCGATCGAAGATGATGATCGTGTCGTTGGCCGAGTATCCGAGCAAGGTCAGAATGGCGGCGACCACGGTGAGCGAGACTTCGATGTGCAACAGCTTGATGAACGCGAACGTGACGAGAATGTCGTGCGCCGTGGCCAGCACGGCCGCCATACCAAAACGCCAGTCGAAGCGGATGGCGAGGTACACGAGCGTGAAGAGCGAGGCAATGATCATGGCGGTGGCGGCGCCAGAGCGCAGTTCACTGCCGACCTTGGGCCCGACGGCTTCGGTACGGACGATGTTCACGTTGCCGGCGCCGAACTGCTGATCGAGCGCGGCCTGGATCTGCTTCGAGACGCCTTCGGCGCCCGCCGCCTGGGCCTCGACCTGCTTCTCGTCACGCGCCCGGATGGTGTATTCCAGCGGTCCACCGTACTGCTGGATTTCGCTGCCCGTGATGCCCGCCTTGTCGAGCGAGCTACGCACAACGGCCACATCTGGCGCCTGCTTGAACTGCACCTGCATGAGCGTCCCGCCCGTGAACTCGATGCTGTAGTTCACGCCGCCGGTGATGGCGAAGGTCACCAATCCGGCACCGATGAATGCTGCGGTCAGGATGGCAGCCAGCTTCCAGTGCTTGATGAAGCCGTACGAGGTGTTGTGGAAGATACGCAGCATAGCGGCCTCAGATGCTCAGCGACTGGGTACCGCGAGCGCGGTCGAGCCAGATCATGAAGAAGGTCCTGCTCACGAAGATGGCCGTGAACAGCGAGGCGACGAGGCCAGCAACGAGCGTCACGGCGAAGCCGCGCACCGGGCCTGTGCCGTACTGGTACAGCACCATACCAGACAGGATCGTGGCCACCGATGTATCGACGATGGCGCTGAGGGCATGGCGGAAGCCTTCGTCGATAGCCAGGCGCGTCGACTTACCCTGATCGATTTCCTCACGGATTCGCTCGAAGATCAACACATTGGCGTCGACGGCGATACCGATGGAGAGAACAAAGCCGGCGAGGCCGGGCAGCGTAAGCACGGCGTTGAAGCCGGCCAGCATGGCGAGGGTGTAAACGAGATAGAGCACCAATGCGCCGACCGCGAGAGCGCCGGAGAACTTGTAGTAGCCCACCAGAATGATGAGCACCAGCGCGAACGCCGCACCGAGGGCGAGAATCCCCTTGTTGATGGAGTCGTTGCCGAGGCTGGCACCGATCTGTCGCACTTCGGCGACCTTGAGCGGCACGGGCAGTGCACCGGCGCGGAGGACGAGCGCCAGGTCCTGCGCCGCCTGCAGCGTCCCGCCTCCCAAGGTGATCTGACCGTTCCGGCCGATGGCGCTCTGCAGCGTCGGGGCGGTGATCACGCGCTGATCGAGCACGATGGCCATGTTGTCCTTCACGTGCTTGCCCGTTTCGACCTTGAAGCGACGGGCGCCCTCGTTGTTGAGGGTGAACTGGACTACGTTGCCTTCGACCGGATCGGTGTTCGGACGCGCATCGGTGAGTACTTCGCCGGTAATGATCGGCCGCGCATCGAGCACATACAGTGCGCGGAAACGTTGCGTGCCGGAGCCGAGCGAGTCGACGCCCCAGCGCATGACCTTGCCGGGAGGCATGGCCGCCTGAATGGCGGGTAACTGGAGCGCGCGCTCAATGGCGGGGAATGCCGCTTCGGGAATGATGTACTGCCCGGGAATCTGGCCGGGCTGCAGGTTGCTCGCGAACAGGCCACCGGCGACAGGGGCCGGCGTCTTGACCGCCGTATCGCCTGCGGTCACGCCGGCCGCCGCCGTCGTGTCCTTCGCGCTGTCGGCCCTCTGCGTCAGCAGCGAGGTGACCGTCGTCGACTTGGCCGAATCGGCGCCAGCGACGCCCGCGGCCTTCTCGCTGCCAACGGCGATGCCTGCCGCGCGGGCGATCTCGTCGAAGCGCGGCGTCACCTTTTCGAGGGCGCTGCTTTCGTCGGTGATCTGGAATTCGAGGAACGCCGACTTCTGCACGACCGATTGCGCACGTTCCGCGTCGTCGATGCCGGGGAGTTCAACGATGATACGATCGTCGCCGACCTTCTGTACGACTGGTTCAGACACGCCGAATTCGTCAATTCGCTGACGCACGACTTTCAACGCACGATCGAGTGCTTCGGACTTGTTGGCTACCGCCTGCTTCGACTCGTCGATTTCGAGTGTCAGGTGCATGCCGCCCTGCAGATCGAGGCCGCGCTTGAGCGGCACGCGACGCACGGTGTCATACACGAACACGCCGTCGCGCTTCACCCGTTCGACAACGGTGCGCGGAAAGAGGGCCCATGCTGAGGCCGCGAAGAGTCCTACGATAAGCAGGACGCGGTACTTCAAGTTCGCCATCGATGCCGGTGGCCAAAGGGAATGCCAGCGCGCCGGGGGAAGGCGCGAGAAACGGCGCGCAGCGCGCCAAGCCCCTTAACTTAGAGAGGCAGTCGGCTCTGCGGTAGCCAGTAACGCACGCGCCTGACGCTCATCTTCGGCCAATTGTGACTGGAGGGCATCGAGCCCAGCGAACGGGCGCGTGCCGCGCAGGCGCGCCACGAAATCCAGTCGGACGTGGGCTCCGTACCAGTCGACGCCCGCATCGAAGACATGTGTCTCCAGCCGGCGTACGTGATCCCCCACGGTAGGGCGCGGACCGAGGTTCAGCATGCCGCCGTAGCTGCCCTCGGGAAGTTGGACCCGGACGGCATACACCCCATCGGGGGGCAGCAGCTTGCGGGCCGATAGCGGCGCGAGATTGAGGGTGGGATACCCGATCGTGCGCCCGCGCTGATCCCCCCGGACCACGACGCCAGCGACGCTGTACCGCCGCCCCAGCCCCAGCGCGGCCCGGTCGAGGTCCCCTGCGGCCACCGCCTCACGGATGGCGGTCGAACTGATCGCGCTCCCGTCGGCAGTATGCACCGGCGGCAACACGACGACGCCGAAGTTTCGCGAGTGCCCGAGTGTCCGCAGCACGTCGATGTCCCCCATTCTCCCCCGCCCGAACCCATGGTCATGTCCGACCAGGAGTGCGCGCATGGCGAACCGCCCGAGGAGGATGTCATCTACAAAGCGTTCCGCCTCGTACGCGGCGAGCGTCGCGGTAAATGGCAGCACGGCGACATACGACACCCCCGCTTCGGCGAACAACGCCAGCTTCTCCTCGCGCAGCGTGAGCAGCGGAGGGGCGATGGCCGGGTTGACGATTTCGAGGGGATGCGGATCGAACGTGACGACAACGCTCGGCACGCCACGCGATCGCGCCTGCCGGACGAGCGTCCCGAGGACATCCTGGTGCCCGCGATGAACGCCGTCGAAGGTGCCGACGGTGATGACCGCCCCGTCGGGGAGCGGGAGCCCGATGGCGTCACCCGTGGGGGTCAAGCCGCGTCTCCGACCAGCACGACCCGTGGCTGCCATCGTCCTGACGGCGCACGCTCGGCGATGGCGACCACGACGTCATCGTGCAACAACGCAGCACGCGACCCTTCCTGTGTGGCGCGCACTGTCCGCCCGTGTCGCAAGTCGACCACCTGTGCGTCGTCGAGCGGCTCGCGCGCGATGGCGCCGAGGGAGGCGAGCGGGGACCGCAGCGCGACGTGCCCCTCGAGAATGCTGCCGGGGGTCAGGTGGCTGAGCGGAACGGCATGCGCGATGTGCGCCGGCCCACTTGCGATGCGTCGCAGCGTGGCGCAGTGTGCGGCGCTGCCAAGGGCGCGACCGAGATCGCGAGCGAGCGCGCGAACGTAGGTACCGCCACCGCACGTGATGCGGGTGTGCAGACGTTGCTCGGCTCCGGCCATCCACTCCCATCGATCGACACGGATTGGGACGGGGGGGAGGTGGACCTCGCGACCTTTGCGCGCAAGATCGTAGGCGCGCTGGCCGTCCACGTGCTTGGCAGAGTAGCTGGGGGGCACCTGCGCGACGTGGCCGGTGAGGAGCGCTTCGGCCGCCACTCGCTGCGGATGGGCGGGCTGCGTGAGCACCGTCAGCGACGGAGGCTCCGCGACTCGCACGGTGGCGCCGGTGGCGTCGTCGGTGTCGGTCTCGGTGCCGAAGCGAATTTCCGCCTCGTAGACCTTGGGCTCGCCCACAATGTAGGGGAGCAGACGCGTGCATGGCCCGACCGCGAGCACCAGCAGACCGGTGGCGAAAGGATCGAGCGTTCCGGCATGCCCGACCCGCTTACTACGAGCGGCGCGCCGCACGACGCTGACGACGTCGTGCGACGACATTCCGGCCGGCTTGTCCACGTACAGCAGCCCCGTGGTGGGTGGGGATGCCGTCCCGCGCGTGTCCTGCACGAGGGTGTGCCCGCTCAGTCTTCGGACGCACCGGACGTATCCGGCGCGTCATCCGTCGTCATGGGCTCGTGCTGCTCCCGCTCGTCGCGAATCTGCGCCAGCAGACTCTCGATGCGTGAGGCACGGGCGACGCTCTCGTCGGCCCGGAAATGAATTTCCGGTGCCGACCGCAACCTGAGCGACTTGCCCAGCTTGGACCGGAGGTGCGTGGCCACGCTGGCCAACCCCTCGACGGTTTTCTTCTTGTCGGCTTCGTCGCCCATGAGGCTGACAAACACCGTGGCGTGCCGAAGGTCGCGCGTGACATCTACCGCCGTGACGGTAACGAACGCGCGGATCCGTGGGTCCTTCGCGCCTTCTGCAAGGAAAGTCGCGACCTCTTCACGAATGGCTTCGGCGACGCGGTCAGGCCGTCGCGCTTCGCCCATAGTGTCTCCTCAGGCCTTCGAGGCCTGATCGAGCGTACGCGCCACTTCCTCGGTGCGGTAGCACTCGAACACGTCACCGATCTTGAGATCGTTGAAGTTCTCGATGCCGATACCGCATTCGTAGCCTTCCTTGACTTCGTTGACGTCGTCCTTGAAGCGACGCAGCGATGAGATGGCGCCGTGGTAGATCTCGACGCCGTCGCGGATGACGCGGATGTGCCCCTTGCGATTGATGATCCCCGAGCGGACGATCGTACCGGCAATCGTGCCGATGCGGGCGACCTTGAACGTTTCGCGGACTTCGGCTTCGCCGAACACCACTTCGCGCTCTTCGGGGCGCAGCATGCCTTCGAGGGCGGCCTTCACATCGGCCACGGCCTCGTAGATGATGCGATAGAGCTTGATATCGACCCCTTCGCGCTCGGCCGCCTGACGCGCGTTGTTGTCGGGACGGACGTGGAAGCCGATGATGATCGCGCCGGCGGCCTTGGCGAGCAGAATGTCGCTTTCGGCGATCGCGCCCACGGCGCGGTGGATGATCTCGACCTGGACTTCGGTATTCGAGAGCTGTTGCAGCGCGTCGGCAAGCGCTTCGGCCGGACCGCCCTGGTCGGCCTTGATGACCAAGCGCAGTTGCCGCTTCTGGCCCGCTGCGGCTTGCGACATGAAGTCTTCGAGCGATACGACACCACGCGTGGTCCGACGGCTCTTGGCTTCACGATCGAGCCGTTCGCGACGCTGCGCGATTTCGCGCGCCGCCGTTGCATCGTCGACTACGAGGAGTTGATCGCCGGCCATGGGCACACCGGTCAATCCGAGGATCTGTACGGGAATGGCGGGGCCGGCTTCCTTGACCTGCTTGCCACGCTCGTCGAGCATGGCGCGCACGCGTCCGGAGTAGATGCCGCAGATGTAGTCGTCGCCGACCTTCAGCGTGCCGTTCTGCACCAGGACGGTCGCCACGGGGCCCTTGCCCTGGTCGAGCTGGGCTTCGACGACCGAGCCGACGGCACGACGGTTGGGATTGGCCTTGAGCTCGAGGATATCGGCCTGCAGCAGGATCTGATCGAGGAGATCGGCGACACCGGTGCCTTTCTTGGCCGAGATCAGCGAGTGTAGCACCGTCCCGCCGAAGTCTTCGAGGACGACTTCGTGTTGGAGGAGATCCTGCTTGACCTTTTCGATATTGGCCGTGGGCAGGTCGACCTTGTTGATGGCGATGATGATCGGCACGCCGGCAGATTTGGCGTGCGAGATCGCTTCGACCGTTTGCGGCATGACCTGGTCGTCGGCCGCGATGACGATGACGACGATGTCGGTGACCTGGGCCCCACGGGCACGCATGGCGGTGAACGCCTCGTGACCGGGGGTGTCGAGGAACGTGATGAGACGCTTGCCCGCCACTTCGACATGATACGCGCCGATGTGCTGCGTGATGCCACCGGCCTCGCCGGCCACCACATTCGCCTTGCGGATGTAGTCGAGCAGCGACGTCTTCCCATGGTCGACGTGCCCCATGATGGTGACGACGGGCGAGCGGGGGCGTAGATCTTCGGGAAGATCGACATCGCCCATGTCGGTGACATCGGCGGCGTAATCGCTTTCCTTGACGGCCTGGAAGCCGAATTCACCAGCGATGAGTTCGATTTGGTCGAAGTCGAGACGCTGGTTGATGGTGACCATCAACCCAAGCGACTTGAAGGCGAACCCGACGATCTGCGTGGCCGAAATACCGAGGATCTGCGCGAGTTCGGAGACGGTGATGAACTCGTTGACGCGAACGGTTTTGCGTTCCTTCTCCGCCGCGATCTGACGCTGCTCTTCGGCCTCGGCGCGCAGTTCGGCGCCGAATCGACGACCGGGGCGACCGCGGGTCGGTACGCCGCGCATGGCGGTCATCGTCTTGGAGATGTTGGCCGACACGGCTTCCTGATCGACCGCTCCACGCTTGCCTTTCTTGCCGCGACGCTGTTGGCTCTGTCCACCAGCCTGAGGCATCCCCTGCTGGCCACCGCCCTGCGGCGGGGCCCCTTGCTGGCCACCATTCTGCTGGTTGCCACTCTGCGGATTGCCGCCCTGCTGGCCGGGGCCACTCGGACGACGATCGTCGCGCCGCTGTCCTTGAGAAAGCCCGCCGCCTGGGGCAGCGGACGCGATCGGACGAGCGGAACCAAAGTTCGGCGCGCCGCCTTGACGCGGACGGGGCGCACCCGGGACGACTGGACGCGGGCGCGGCCGATCGGCGGGCAGCGAGGCCGTTGGCGCGGGCGCTGCGGGCGCG